>ENA-OQDW01000018-OQDW01000018.1-human-gut-metagenome-genome-assembly--contig:-NODE-18-length-55285-cov-5.067424_pt1 | contig 55285 bp, 59 predicted proteins | sample MGYA00242784_ERZ504613 | MGnify/ENA primary metagenome ERZ504613 (study PRJEB26092, sample SAMD00036330) | human gut metagenome | host: Homo sapiens | study: EMG produced TPA metagenomics assembly of...
AAAAAAAGGTGTTGACTTTCTTCAAATCATAACGTATAATACAACATGTCTTGAGGAACGAACGAAACAAAAAACGAAAGACAAATAATTAAATAAGCGTCTTTAGCTCAGTTGGTAGAGCACCTGACTCTTAATCAGGGTGTCCAGGGTTCGAACCCCTGAAGACGCACTAAAGGCACTGTTTTTGCAGATATAGAGCTGCGGGGACGGTGTTTTTTTGTTGTGTTTATTCGGGTTTCAGGGGGGATAAGGATATCTGGGCGTGAAGTGATGCGGAGTAAATGGACCGAGATGAAAATGTCGATCATCAGATAGAATCAGAATGTCTAATATAGACACCATGATTATAGGTATAGATCCTTTTGAATAAAGAAAGGATGGTATACTATGGGAGTTTGTAAGAAGATAAAAAGGAGGGCCGGGTCTTGGAAGGGACCCGGCAGAGTATGAAAAGAAAAATAAGTAATGATCTATAAGATGAAAAAGCTTTGTGCTTTATTTGATTAATAATATACCGTCAAAATGTGATGGAACTGTGAGAAGCGTTTTAAAAATTTGTGAGGAAAGTCTAAATATCTTATAAAGTCTGATAAACTGCGAAGAAGTTATTCGGTGTAGAGCCGCGTAGCGAAGCGGATTGCGAATATCCGCTTGACTCGGATCAAGTAAGTCCCATGCGGGGGATGGGGCGAAAAGCAATAGCAGTCGGTGGGGCTTGTAAGAATAGAAAATTCTGAAATTTGTACAAAAATAGTGAAAATAAATAAGACTTTTTTAAGCCGATACGGTATAATAAACCATAGCATAAAAATCCGGAGGGGAAATGAACGAGTATGGATGTGGTACACATGTTATATGAACAGGTGCGGAAATTTTTCTGAGGGGTATAAATGAATATATCTATATTTTATGTCCAGCGGAAAATGTGATATCCGGAAAGATGGTTCAATTCTGAGGTATTCAGATAAAAAGGGAGGAGATGGCTATGGAGAGAGTATTTGAGGCGATCAATGGAGTGTTCAGCTTTATCGGTCCACTGTCTGATTTTCTGTGGGAGTTCCCCACGAATTTTGACTGGTACAGCAGTATCCCGATTCTGGGAAATATATCCTTTGCGATCATATTACTTCTTGGGTCAGGGATTTTTTTCAGTTTCAGGATCGGTTTTATGCAAGTGACTTACTTTAAAAAAGGAATCAGGACCATGACGGAGAAACGTGTTGTGGAAACAGGAATTTCGCCGCTTGCATCGTTTTTTCTGAGTTCAGCTATGCGTGTAGGCCCGGGAAATATCCTGGGCGTAACAGGTGCTATTGCAGTGGGTGGACCGGGGGCCCTGTTCTGGATGTGGATATCTGCGTTTTTCGGGATGGCAGTTGCATACATGGAGGGTGTCCTTGCTCAGATTTTCAAGGAGAAGAAGGACGATGAGTTCGTAGGAGGTCTTCCTTTTTATGGGAGAAAGCTTCTTGGAAATAAGGTATGGATCGGTGTTTTTCTTTCGGTATTGTATATTCTGTATGCGCTTTGCTGTCTGCCGGCACAGGGCTTTAACGTTGTTTCATCAGTAGGACGCATGGCAGAGATCGTAACCGGAAAAACCATCCCAAGCGGATCAGCCTTCTATTATATAGTAGGTACGCTGATCGTAATCCTCACAGCAGCTATCGCATTTGGTGGAATCAAAAAAGTATCCAAATGGACAGATATGATGGTGCCGGTGATGGCGGTGCTCTATATGGTAGTAGTGTTACTTCTTATCATATTGAATTTTACCCGTATTCCGTATTTCTTCGGAAGCGTGTTTGCAGGAGCCTTTAAGCCGGATGCATTTTTTGGAGGTGTTTTTGGGACGGTTCTTGCACAGGGCGTAAAACGAGGCCTGATGTCCAATGAGGCTGGTCAGGGAACGATCACCATGTCAGCGGCAGCAGCTGACGCAAAGCATCCATGTGAGCAGGGTGTGATCGCTTCTCTGGGAGTTTTTCTTGATACCATTGTGATCTGTACACTTACCGGATTTGTGGTAGTTATGGCACATTGCTGGACGGGAGCAGATGCGGAAAGCTGGCAGGCTCTTGATAAACTTCCCAAATATACGGAGTCCATTGCTGTGCTGACTCCTGGAACTGCAATGAACGGGATCGTTACATTTCTTGTAACCTTATGTTTCTGCCTGTTTGCATTTACCTGTCTGCTTGGAATGATTAGCTTTTCGGAAATCGCAGCCAACCGTATCCGCAAGGATAAGATCTGTATTAATTTTGTACGCTGCATCGGACTTTTTGTTGCAGGATTTGGTATCCTCTGTAATATCGCAGGACTGGAGCTTGGAAATCTCTGGGCATTTTCTGATCTTGGAAATATTCTGATCGTATTTTTCAACGTACCGATCGTTTATGTCGGTGCGAAATATGTTTTCCGGGCGACCAGACATTATAAGAAGAATGACGGTACTCCGTTTACATCGGAGGTAATTGGAAGAAATGACTGCGCTTACTGGGATGAGCAGGCAAAAAAAGCAGTGAAAAATTTTTCCGGAAAATAAAAATTCCGGTGGGAGATAAAATTAGCATTGTAAAAGTGCATGTACTCATTTATAATGAGTAACAGATTCTAAAGATGTTATAAATAACAGGAGGAAAGCCTTGAAAAGAGAATTAGTTATTGTCATTGATTTTGGCGGTCAGTACAATCAGTTGGTTGCAAGACGTGTCAGAGAATGCAATGTATATTGCGAAATTTATTCTTACAAGACAGATCTTGAGAAGATTAAAGCGATGAATCCTAAGGGAATCATCCTTACCGGCGGACCAAACAGCTGCTATGAGGCAGATTCACCGACTTACCAGAAGGAATTATTTGAGCTTGGTATTCCGGTACTTGGACTTTGCTATGGAGCACAGCTTATGATGCATGTCCTTGGCGGAAAAGTTGAGAAGGCAGATGTCAGCGAATACGGTAAGACAGAGCTTCTCATCGATAAGAAAGATTCCAGGATCTTCAAAAATGTATCCGACAAAACAATCTGCTGGATGAGCCATACAGACTATATTTCCCAGACTGCACCGGGATTTGAGATCGCTGCACATACTGCAGACTGTCCGGTAGCAACTGCACAGAATGAAGAGAAGAAACTGTATGCGATCCAGTTCCATCCGGAAGTACTGCACACAGTAGAAGGAAAGACAATGCTGTCCAACTTCGTACTTGGTGTCTGCGAATGTGCCGGAGACTGGAAGATGGATGCCTTTGTTGAACATACGATCAAAGAGATCCGCGAGAAAGTCGGTGATGGAAAAGTTCTCCTTGCCCTGTCAGGTGGTGTAGATTCCTCCGTGGCAGCAGGACTTCTTTCCAGAGCAATCGGTAAGCAGCTTACTTGCGTATTTGTAGATCATGGCCTTCTTCGTAAGGATGAAGGTGATGAGGTTGAAGGTGTATTCGGACCGAATGGTCAGTTTGATCTGAACTTTATCCGCGTGAACGCACAGCAGAGATATTACGACAAGCTTGCCGGTGTTACAGAGCCTGAAGCGAAGCGTAAGATCATCGGTGAGGAATTTATCCGTATCTTCGAGGAAGAAGCCAAGAAGATCGGCGCTGTAGATTTCCTTGCACAGGGAACCATTTATCCGGACGTTGTAGAGAGCGGTCTCGGCGGAGAATCCGCAGTGATCAAATCCCACCACAACGTAGGAGGACTTCCGGATTTCGTTGATTTCAAAGAAATCATTGAGCCGCTTCGTGACCTGTTCAAAGATGAGGTCCGTAAAGCTGGCCTTGAGCTTGGAATTCCGGAAAGACTGGTATTCCGTCAGCCATTCCCGGGCCCGGACTTGGAATCCGTATCATCGGTGAAGTCACCGAGGAAAAAGTACGCATCGTACAGGATGCAGACTACATCTACCGTGAAGAAGTCGACAATGCAGCCGCCGACTACAAAAAAGAACACGGAGAAGATCCGTCCTGGATGCCGAACCAGTACTTTGCAGCCCTTACAAATATGCGAAGCGTAGGTGTAATGGGAGACTTCAGAACATACGATTATGCAGTGGCGCTCCGCGCCGTTAAGACTATTGACTTCATGACTGCGGAGTCTGCTGAGATTCCTTATGCAGTACTTAATAAGGTGATGAACCGTATTATTAATGAAGTTAAGGGCGTAAACCGCGTATTCTATGATCTTACAAGTAAGCCGCCTGGAACGATTGAGTTTGAATAAATCGAGTTGCTTAAAAAAGCCAGTGTTTATGCGGGTTTCAGCGATTTCGATTAGTCTTTTGATAACAAATTGATAACAGTCATAGCAAGTGCCATTATTCTTGTTATCCAGTGGTTTATGGGTAACGGAACAATTAACAGGTGGCTTGCAGACTAAAGTTCGGAGCTTGGCTCTGAACAAATTCCATATTATAAACTAAGCCCTTAGCTGTGGTTAATAACCATAGTTAAGGGCTTTTTCGTCGTTGCCAAAGCATCTGTAGGGAGCTGCCAGTGGCAGGTCCTGTAGGTGCTTATTTATCTTTCAAGTGGTCTTTGAATGCTTCCACGAGAGCGTCACTTAATTCCTGTGATGGAACTTTTGCCCAACGCTGTGTGGTGTCGAACTCTGGATAATGGTAACGCCAGTTATCGTATTCTTCTCTGTTGATTTCTTCGGAAGATAGCTTGTCTGCCTGTTCTTTCCAAGCATACAGCATTTTGAGGAGTTCATATGCTTCTCTGCCTTTGTCCTTGTTGACCTTTAAGCATACCTCTCCGTCTGCTTCACTGACAGTAAGACCGTAAATATCTTCAAGGGTAAACAGAGTGTGCATAAGACCGATATAGCTGTCTATGTCAGGAACATCAAGAGCCTGTGGAGAAACATCAAGCACCTGTGCCAATGCATTTGTAAGGTCTGCTTTCGGTTTGCGTGTACCAGTTTCGTACTGTGCCAAACGCACATCAGCACTCTTTTCTGGAAAACCGATTGCTGTACCGAGATACTTTTGTGTCATACCACGCATTAGTCTGAAAAAATGTATTCTTTCGCTGATAGCCATAATGATACGCTCCTTTTATATTTAGTGAAATAAGTATAGCAGAAATGTTTAGTGGAAGTCAAGAAAAACCGAAACAAAAATGTTTAATATTTTCTTTGCAACCACTTGACAATAGCAAATATGTTTAGTAAAATAAATTACGAATTAAACAAATATGCTTAATGCGACAACTGAATGACCGTCCGAAAAGCCAAACCGCCAAGACCTCGTCGGAGCAAGTTCCGTATCGTTCGCTTGTGTGCAAGCACAAAAGCTCATTCGCTGCACTGCTCCTCCTCTTCCCCAAAAGTCTCCGACTTTTCGGGAACCCCTATACGAGCGAGCGCCTGATGTACTGCGGTGCATTGGGACAGCACAGCGCCTGCCGACAAGCAGGAGTGCCTGTTGGAACTTTAACACGGAGAAAGCGGCAAGCAAAAAATTATTTTAAGAAAGGAAGAAAAAGGATATGGAAAACAGATTTATCCGAGCCGAAGATGTGGCTCAGGAACTAAACGTATCAAAACCTTATGCATATAAACTCATCAGACAATTAAATGAGGAATTGAAAGCAAAGGGCTTTATTACGATTGCAGGGCGTGTAAATCGCCAGTATTTTTACGAAAGGCTCTACGGAGCAGGAAAGGGGGAAATGTAAATGCCGGTATTTAAGAATGAAGATAACGGTACTTGGTATGTGATGGCAAGGTATGTGAACTGGAAAGGGGAACGCAAGCAGAAATGCAAGCGTGGCTTTGCTACCAAACGAGAAGCACAGGAATGGGAAAGAATGTTCAAATTGCAGACTTCTTCAGACCTTGATATGAGTTTTGAAGCCTTTACGGAGCTTTATATCAATGATGTGAAGAACCGTTTGAAGGAAAACACGTGGCTTACCAAAGAGCATATCATACGCACAAAGATACTTCCGTATTTCGGGAAACTGAAAATCAGCGAGATTTCCACAAAGGAGATTATTACTTGGCAGAATGAAATGCTTGCCTATCGTGATGAGAAGAAAAAGCCTTATTCACAGACGTATCTGAAAACGCTGCACAATCAGTTGTCCGCCATTTTCAATCACGCTGTCCGCTACTATGAACTGCGTTCCAATCCTGCGGCAAAGGTGGGAAATATGGGACGTGAGGAACACAAGGAAATGCTGTTCTGGACAAAGGAAGAATACAAGAAATTCTCTTTTGAGATGATGGACAAGCCTGTTTCCTTTTATGCGTTTGAAATGCTTTACTGGTGCGGTATCCGAGAGGGCGAGCTGTTAGCTTTGACTCCGGCAGATTTCAACTTTGATAAGGAAACAGTCACAATCAATAAATCCTATCAGCGTTTGAAAGGGCAGGATGTGATTACTTCTCCGAAAACGAAAAAGAGCAACCGCACGATTAAAATGCCGAAGTTTCTGTGTGAGGAAATGAAAGAATATCTCGGTATGCTTTACGGATTGAAGAAGAAAGACCGTATCTTTACGGTGACGAAAAGCTATCTTCATCACGAGATGGACAGAGGGGCAAAGGCGGCAGGCGTGAAGCGTATCCGCATTCACGATCTCCGTCACAGCCACATTTCACTCTTGATTGATATGGGCTTTTCTGCGGTGGCGATTGCTGACCGAGTTGGTCACGAAAGTATTGATATTACTTATCAGTACGCACACCTCTTTCCGTCAAAGCAGATTGAGATGGCAGAAAAATTAGATGATTTAGGGAAAGGAGATTTTGAAAATGTCAGCTAAGAACAGAGATAACAAAAATCGTTGGAGGAATATCACAGTAGGGTTTCGAGTATCGCCCGAAGAAAACGAACTCATTAACAGAGCTGTAGCTCTATCAGGATTGCCAAAACAGGAGTATTGTTACCGCCGTTGCTTAAATCAGGATGTGGTGGTACAGGGCAATCCGAGAGTGTATAAGGCGTTGAAAACGGAATTTGCCACAGTCCTTGCGGAACTGAAAAGGATTGAAGCAGGAAAAGGTGTGGATGATGAACTGCTGAGTGTAATAGAACTGATTTCCATTATTCTCGGCGGTTTGAAAGGAGAGGATGCGAATGGAGAATAAAAAAGAAATGACTATTCCAAATGTATCTGCGGCAACAGATGCGGAACAGTCACTTTCCAAATGTACTGACAATAGTATAGTCAATCAGGATACGGATTTCAAGGGGTACGAGCAATCTTTTGAAGAAATGCAAAGGGAAATACTCAGACAGTTAGACCCTTCCTATCTGAAAACAGTATCAATGACAACGCTGTATGATACGGTGTTTGAGGTTCAGACACCACTTATCGACGGTCTGCTCCAAAGGGGAACTTACCTTTTCGTAGGTTCCCCGAAAGTGGGAAAGAGCTTTATGATGGCACAGCTTGCCTATCATATCAGCACAGGCACACCGCTTTGGGAGTATAAGGTGCGTAAGGCAACGGTGCTTTATTTTGCCCTTGAAGATGATTACCCACGTTTGCAGAAGCGATTGTTTCAGATGTTCGGTGCAAAGGAGACAGGCAATCTGTATTTCGCAACGGAATGTAAAACGGTCAATGGCGGACTGGAAGAACAGATAAGAGGGTTTATGAGGGAACACCCAGACACAGGCTTGATTATCATAGACACCTTAAAGCGTGTGCGTGAAGCAGGCGGAGCAGATTACAGCTACGCAAGTGATTATGATGTTGTGGCAAGGCTGAAAGCGTTGGCAGACAGTTACAAGGTTTCAATGCTTATTGTTCATCATACACGCAAACAAAAATCGGAAGATATATTCGATATGATTTCAGGCACGAATGGTCTGATGGGTGCGGCAGACGGTGCATTTGTTCTCAGTAAGGACAAGCGTACTTCCAACAATGCCACACTTGATGTTGCTGGCAGAGACCAGCAGGATATGAAAATCCATCTTGTAAGGGACAGCGAGCGATTGGTGTGGAACTTTGCAAAATCGGAAACGGAGATGTGGAAAGAACCGCCCGAACCTCTGCTTGAGAAGATAGCGGATACGCTCTTTTCGGAAAGTGACAGATGGGAAGGAACTGCTTCGGAACTTTGCGAAAGGCTTGCGGTGGATATAAAGCCGAATGTACTTTCTTTAAGGCTCAGTATCAACGCAAGCAGCTGTTTCGTGATTACGGTATCCGTTATCAGAACAGCCGCACACACGACGGAAGAAAGGTTTCACTTTGGAAAGAAACCGAGCAGACGGCGTGACAAACGGTGTCAAAGGTGTCAATGTTTTTGAGAGCAGCACGCTGTGAAAAACATTGTCACCATCGTCACACTTTGACACCGGATAAAGTTTAGGGGAGTGTGCAGAGAGTGCCTTTTCAAAGGCGGCTCTTTGGTCTCGCCTGCTGGCTCGGTCGGTTCGCAGGCGTGTGTGCCACCGGCACACGCTCACCCCTCGGAGAGCCTTCGGAGAACGCAAAACCTGTTTACAGGTCGCATTTTTGATGGGTGTACCCGTCAAAAGTGCTTTTGCGTTACTTTTGACAAAAGTAACAAAACCTGAGAATGTTGAAATTTACAGATGGGAGATGAAAAAATGCAGAGAACGATAAGTGCAATGGTCGGTAAAGGCTCGGTCAATCACAATAGCCGAAAGTTCCGAGCAGAAAATGTAGACGGAACTCGTACTCATCTCAATATCGACTACTGCAATGAAAATATAAAGACAGTTTATCACGAATTGTTTGATGAAGCATTGGAAAGATACAATGCCAAGCAGATAAGGTCAGACCGAAAGATAAAAGATTATTATGAAAAAATCCGAAGTTCCAAGCAGGAAAAACCGTTCCACGAAATCATTTTACAGGTGGGCGGTAAGGGAAATATGAACGCCGATACGGAAAACGGAGAACTGGCAAAGCAGATTTTAGATGAATACTATCAGGGTTTTCAGGAGCGAAATCCACAGCTTCGGGTGTTCTCGGCTCATCTGCATATGGATGAAGCTACACCACATCTGCACATAGATTTTGTACCTTTTACCACAGGCAGCAAGCGTGGACTTGATACAAGAGTGTCACTAAAGCAGGCTCTTGCAACGCAAGGTTTTAAGGGCGGCAGTCGTGGCGATACGGAGTGGTCGCAATGGATACAGTCCGAAAAAGAACAGCTTGCGGCGGTGATGGAACGTTATGGGATTGAGTGGGAACATTTAGGCACACACGAAAAACATCTTTCTGTTTTGGATTATAAAAAGCAGGAAAGAGAAAAAGAAGTGGCGGCATTAGGTGCGAAAATCGAGCAGAAACAGATTGAATTTGATGTGTTGTCGGAACGAGTATTGAACTATGATAAGGCAAAAGACGAGCTGTCAAATCTTGAAATAGAGCTTGATACTGCACCGAAATATCAGTTGCCAGAACCAGAGAAATTTATGACTGCAAAGGCATATAAAACCAAAATGGCAGAGCCGGTTGTAAGGAAATTGAAGCAACTTGTCAAAACGGTGCTTGCCCGCTGCTTTGAGGGGTGGGACAACTATCATAGGCTGAATACAGCGAATGCACAGTTATACCGCACCAATCAGCGTTTGGAGAAAGTCAATGAAAGATTGACCGAAGAAAACAAAATCCTAAAAGCAGAAAATAAAGATTACAGCCTGCTCCGTAAGGTTTTTGGTCGCAAACAGATAGATGATTTGTTGGAGCAGGCAAGAACAGTTAAAGGTCGCAAGCGTGATAATACACGATCACGATAGACAAAAATCACAGGAGGAAAAGGAAAATGACAAAGACAATTTTTGAAGAAATGGGCGGAACTTATAGACAGGTGGGTGATTATTTATTGCCGAACATCACAGTACCAGCCGAAGAAGAAATAGAGCCGATTGGTTTATGGGGGAAACGACATGCAAGGCATTTAAAGGAACACTATAAAGTGTTATATATGAACCTGCTGACAAGCGGAAAGCTGCATAGTTATCTTGCAGAAGTCGATAAGCAAGCAGAGGATATGTTTCTTCGACTGGTAAAGGAATATGCCGACAGACAAGATGTGACGGAACAATTAAAGAAAGATAATCCCTACGAATGGATTGGAAGAATGAATAATATTCAGGCTTGTGTGAGGGAAGTTGTAGGAACGGAGTTGATTTACACATAAGCGTTTTACGGTATGGTGCTCCTGCGTTTGCTGGAGTGCTGTGGTTGTGGTTGTAAAGAGGTTGTGAAAGATTGAATTTCGTAATGGTTGGATGTATAATTAGGAAGTGAAAATTTTAATTTGCACTTCCATAAGGTGAAATGTATTGACACAAAAAATACAGTATGATAGTATTGCCATTAGAAGAAAGAAAGGCACATTTTGTGTAAGGTGAGGAAATGATTAATAGATAATTTGATTTAAGTAAGACACATATAGTTATTGAGCCTGTAGAGAATAGGTTTGTTTTGTGTACGCTTAAGTTGGATTATCGCAAGAGGCATTTCCTTTGTTTTCCTTTTGGAAAAGAAATAAGGGTCTATTTAGCGAGTCTATTTTTGCGTATGCAAAAAGACTCGTTTTTGTGTGTTCAAAATAATAATTGGCTCAGACTTCGAAAAGGAGAAACTTTAATGTTGCAGATAAAAAAATTAAATTTAACACATAAAAAAGACCTGAGAATAATTCTTAATGATTTCAACCTTGTGCTAAATGATGGAGATAAGGCAGTTATTATTGGAGAAGAGGGAAATGGGAAATCGACATTAATGAAGTGGATATACAATCCGTCGCTTGTAGAAAACTATATAGAAGCAGATGGGGAAAGGATAATGGGACACGAACGTCTTGGTTATCTTCCGCAGGAGATGCTCGATGAAGATAAGGAAAAAACAATATACGAATATTTTTCTGAAGAGGAAATATTCTGGGAGAAAACGCCTAAAGAATTGTCTGTTATTGCGGGAAAATTTGGAATGAAAAATGATTTTTTCTACAGTAACCAGACAATGGGTAGTCTTTCAGGAGGCGAAAAAGTCAAGACACAACTTATGAGGCTTTTCATTCGCGATGTTTCTGTGCTGTTGTTGGACGAACCTTCCAATGACATCGACATTGCGACGCTTACATTACTGGAAAAAATCATAAATGACTGGAAGCACATTGTGCTTTTTATTTCACACGATGAAACGCTGATAGAGCGTACTGCCAACATGGTGATACATATCGAGCAGATTATACGAAAAACAAAGGCGAGATATACCGTGGCAAAGCTTCCCTATAGACGCTATGTGGAAGAACGGCTTCATAAATTTGAAATCCAAAAACAGCGGGCACTGAGTGACCGTAGGGAGAAAAAGATTCGCGATGAAAAATATCAAAGAGTTATGCAGAGTGTACAAGGTGCATTAAGAAGTTGTACCAGACAAGCACCGTCTGTTGCCAAAAACTTAAAGGACAAAATGCATACGGTTAAGGCAATGGAACGAAGATTTGAAAAAGAAGATGAAAATATGACTCAGATGCCGGAACAGGAAGAAGCAATCTTTGTCAAATTAGGGGATGAAAACTCACACATTCCCGCAGGAAAAACGGTCATAGAATATGAACTTTCAAAGCTTGTGACTCCGGATGGCAAAAGAATTTTAGCAGAAGGAATTCATTTAAAAATAAAAGGTTCAGAAAAAATCTGTATGATAGGAGCCAACGGGGCAGGAAAAACGACTCTTCTAAAAAAGATAGCGGAAGAACTCCTAAATCGGAATGACATTAAAGCAGAATATATGCCTCAAACTTATGAAGACCTGCTGGATTTGGATGTTACACCGGTTGATTACCTTGATAAAACAGGAGATAAAGAAGAGCGTACAAGAATTAGAACATACCTTGGTTCACTTAAATACACACCAGATGAAATGGAGCATCCGATTCGGGAGTTATCAGGCGGACAAAAGGCGAAAGTGCTTCTCTTGAGGATGAGCTTAAGTGGTGCAAATGTTCTTATTCTGGATGAACCGACAAGAAATTTTTCACCATTGTCCGGTCCGGTAATAAGAAAAATGCTCCGAGAATTTCCGGGGGCTGTCATTAGCATTTCTCACGATAGAAAGTATATTGAAGAGGTGTGCGATAAAATATATCAGCTAAATCCTAATGGATTACAGCTAATTGGTGATTGATAACAAAAAGGATGAAAGACTGACAAATTTCAGGCTTTTAGTGAGTTGGAAAGCATACAAAGATTTGAATTTGGAGGATAGATTATGGTACGTACAGAAGATGCATGTGAAATTATAAAATATGCTTTGCAAAACGAAATTAAAGTATATTTAGATGGCGGATGGGGTGTTGATGCACTTCTTAAAAGAGAATCAAGAATACACAATGATATTGATTTGTTTGTTGAACTGAAACATTATCATGATTATATTTATGTGATTAAGCAGCATGGATTTGAGGAAGTAAATACTGATTATACAACGGATGGTCATACTGTCTGGAAAGATGATAAACAAAGAATCATTGATTTACATTGTTTTGAATTTACAGATGACGGAATTGTTTATGAGGGAGATATATTTCCATCAAAAACTTTTTCCGGTATTGGAAAAGTTGGAGATATAACTGTTTCTTGTATTGAACCATTGAGTCAGGTAATGCTTCATTTGGGATATGAACACGATAAAAATGATGTGCATGATGTGATGCTGTTGTGTGAAACATTTCAAATAGCAATACCAGATGAATATAAGGAAAAGTAAAATTTCAGTTTTGTGTTGAATCTCTAAGCAAAATAGCTTATAATTTGACATGCTACATATAGTTATTATCCACAGTTATCGAGTAGGTGTTATCAATGCCGATAACAAAATGATAACATTAGCTCGTATAGGCAGGATAATATGGATATATCAAATAATCAAAAGAACGAGAAACATTACAGAGAATAATTCCTAAACAAAAAGCGTTAGTCTTTGTAGAATTCGAATAATTAAAAATTATCACAGGGCAAAGGCTTTTATCCAGTTTCAGGGTAAAAGTATCATCCTGTGAAAAAATGAAAAATAAGTTAGATTAAAGAATGACCTTGATGGTCTGGAATATCCAGACTGTCAGGGTCTTTTTTCTTATCTGGCAGCAGTTTTCTAGGATTTGAAAAGTGGAGAAAAGCCTTATTTTAAGGGATTTTAGAGGTCTGGAAAGTGACATGAAATTTTAATTTTATGAGGACATCTAAAAACGGAAGCAATAAGAATATAAAAGAAAGTCTGGATACAATTTCTGTTATTTTGGGAAGAAAAGTTTAATGATTTAACTACTCTGAAGGATAAAAACTTTGCCCCGAAACAGAATGAAAGAGATTGCCCTTTGACACAGAGTATTTGCTATTATCCGTTTTGGGGAAAATCAATCCTCATTCTGGGAAAGAAATTATTTCTGGAAATTGCACAATATCAGGAGGTGCTGCTATGCGTAAGAAAGGTTACAAAGGAAGATGTGAGAAAAAGGATTTAAGCAAGAGTCAGGAAGTATGCAGAACATACGATGCAATACAATCCACCTATGCAGATATTCTTCAGAATGACAACAGTATACAGGAAATCAGATGCAATGTGTTGTTAGACGGTTTAGCGGAGGGAGCTTATACCTCAGACTTTGTTTGTGTCAAAGCAGATGGAGATTTGATGGTCAGGGAATGTATTTTTAGAAAATTCCTTACAAAACCTATGACAGTAAAGCTTCTAGATGCTTCAAGAGACTACTGGTTAAAACATGGTGTGTCAGATTGGGGGATAGTCATTGATGAAGAATAATACTTTGCAGAGAAATAATACCTTACAGAATAATTCTTTTCCAAACAATCAGCTATTATGTAACTGGTTGGAAAGGGAAAGGAATGGATACCAGGGTTTCACTGAAGCAGGCATTAAAAAGCCTGGGATTTCAAGGCGGGAACAAACACGATACAGAGTTGAATCAGTGGATCAACCATGAAAAAGAATTGCTTGCAGAGATTGCCCGGCAGCATGGAATTGAATGGGAGCAGAAAGGGACACATGAGGAACATCTAGATGTTTATAATTTTAAGAAGAAAGAGCGTAAAAAGGAAGTACAGGCACTGGAACAGGAGAAAGAATATCTCACTGCTGAGAAAGAAGGACTGACTGCACAGATTGCGGAAGTAAGAGCTGATATCCAGCTTTTAAAAGATGATAAGGCGCAGGCAGTTAAAGATAAAGAGGAAGCTGAGAAGCGTGCGGAAAAAGTCGAGAAAGATCTGCACAGCCTGGAAGAACGCAGAGAACGATTGCAGCCTGTTATGGATAATGTCAGTGCGGAAATAAAGAAATATGGGACTGTGAAAACTTTACTTCCGGAAGCTGGTACATTAGAACGTGCTACAACTTACCGGGATAAAAAGATAAAACCACTGTTTATCCAGATGAAAAATAAAATTGCTGTAATGGCTGCCCAGGTCAAAGAACTTACCAAAGAAGTAGAAAAATGGAAACAAAAATATCAGGAAACAAAGCAGGCATATAACCGAGTACAGAGAGAGCTAGATACAGCATGTGAAGAAAAACAGCAGTTATCTGAGGAAAAGCAATAATTGCAGGATGTTTCCGACAGATATGACCGGGTAGTGCGTGTTCTTGGGGAAAATGTAGTAGAGGATGCGGTACAGCAAGATATACAGGAGCAGAAAGTATTAGAAGAAAAAAGACAAATGGAGCAAATGCCTCAAGGAAGTATTCACGAAAGACTGGCCTGGGGTGCCCGAAAGAGTGAGATGGAGAATCAACAGCGTAAGAAAAATAAAACAAAAAACAGAGGAATGGAGAGATAAGACAATGAAAAAGCACATTTATGATGAAAGTAATGGATTAAGCTATACACTGCATGGAGATTATTACCTGCCGGATTTGGCAGTGAATGAGGAAGAATCGACCTATGGTAAATATGGAATGCTGCGGAAGCAGTTTCTGAAAGAGCATAGACCGGCACGATACCAGTATTTAGTGATGACGGGAGAACTGACAGGACATTTGAATCAGGTTGATCAGGATGCCAGAGAGCAGGTGGAAATTTTGGTAAAGCAGATGGCGGAAAAATAGAGTGTGACGGAGCAACTGAAAATGCAGGATCAGATGAAATGGGTTGGATTGATGAATAATATAAATATATGTGCGGAAGAAATTGTGCTACAAGGGATTGTGTATATGTGAGTAAAGAGGGCAGTCGAAAGGCTGCCCTTTACAAATATGAAAATAAAAATTGCTGAAAAGGCATGAGTGTTGTAGTGTAAAACTCTTTTGACATTGTGTTTTCCGTTAAGTAAAATATCTTTGATAGACAGATAATGAAAAAATGATTATTCTTGGCTCAGATCAAGAGAACAAATTACTTGCGAAGGGAGGAAATTATATGGAGCTGAGTATACAGATAAAAAAATACCGAACAGAGCTTCATCTATCACAGGAGGAACTGGCAGAAAAGGTATATGTAACAAGACAGACAATTTCTAATTGGGAAAACGAAAAGAGTTATCCAGATATTCATAGCCTGTTACTTCTTAGTTCATTGTTTAATGTATCTCTCGATCAATTAATTAAAGGAGATATAGAGAAAATGAAAGAAATTATTAGCGATCAAGAAATTAAAAAGTTTAATTATTATGGTTCTATCTATACAGTTCATTTGGCCGTGTTGATTATATCGGCAGTACCTTTGTTTATGTGGCTCGGGAGGTATGCGTATATTCCGTTTGGGATTTTATTTATTATTACAAAGTACTGGGCGTTAAAGGTTGAAAAACTAAAAAAGAAAAATGATATACAAACTTATAAGGAAATTGTTGCATTTACGGAGGGAAAAAAATTGGATGAACTTCATAAGGCAGTTGAAGTGGGAAAACGTCCTTATCAAAATATATTAAAGGTTATTATCAGTGCGGGTGTTACAGCGATGATTTGCTTCTTAATTGGAGTACTGATGCACTTATTCTTGAATTAATTAAATTTAAGGATATTTTGATTTGTAGAACTATAAAATAGAGCATTTTTCTCGCGGATTTTAACCGGTAGTTAAGAAATCGAAGCCATAATTAAACGAAGGCTCAATTGTAAACACATATTAGAAATACTATAATGAGAATATAAACAGGAGGTAGGAACAATGCAAATTGGTGAGAAGATAAAAAACTATCGGAAAACTGCGGGATTAACACAAGAACAGGTGGCGGATTATTTGGACGTTTCTACTCCTGCGGTAAATAAATGGGAAAAAGGAAACACATATCCAGATATATCATTACTTCCGGCAATTGCTCGATTATTAAAAATTGATATGAATGAATTATTTTCATTTCGTGAAGAATTGACAGAAAAAGAGATTGGACAATTTGTGAATGAGCTTTCGGAAGTTTCATCGGATAGCTTTATAAAAGCCTTTGAGATGGGAAAAAATAAAATAAAGGAATATCCTCATTGTGATTCGTTGATTTATTCAATTGCTACTGTTTTAAATGCGGCGCTAACTTTATCCGATGTCGATGATGAGAAAAAGTTGGAATGCAATAATGTGATTGTTGAATGGCTGGAACGAACTGCTGAAAGTCCGAATGAAAAGGTAAGGATTTCCAGTATTTTTATGCTTGCGGCCAAATATATACAAATGGAAAAATATAAAGAAGCAAATATCTTTTTGGATAAAATTCCAGATACTGTGATAGATGGCACAATTATGAAAACGAATGTATTAGCACACCAGGAAGGGACAGATATTGCAGCGTTCTTTTTAGAGGGAAAACTGATGCAGACAGTTACGAATATACAAAACTATTTGTATAAGTTGATAGAAATGGAAGAAGAAACCGGAAATCATTGTAAAGCAGAGGAGATTGCCGAAATCACAGAACATATGGTGTCGTTGTTTGGTCTGTGGGATTACGGTAAAGTAGTACCACATCTATTGATTGCCGGGTATCGAAAGGATGTAGAAAAATGTATTCAGTTGATAAAAGAAGTGTTGATGGAGTCACAGAAGCCATGGAAGATGGTGGAATCACCTTTATATTACAGATATGCGGATACAGTACAGGGAAAATCTTTTTCAGGAGTCGGAAATAATTTTGTTCGTGCATTAGCTACAGAAATTGAAAATAAAGAAGAGTATGAATTTTTGAAAGGGAATAAAGAACTGGAGGCGATTTTTGCTCAATATTTGAAATAGATTGTGATAAAAATATATAGAAATGATAAAATAAAAGCTGTAAAAATCTACGTTGAATTTTACAGCTTTTTGTGTATAATAGAAGTAGCAGAAACAATTTAAAATCAAAGGAAGGAGCTGAAAGAATATGGCAAATATTTTACCAGTATCTGATTTGAGAAATTATAATGAAGTCCTGAAGAACTGTCATAAAGGAGAACCAGTATATCTGACTAAGAATGGCAGAGGACGTTTCGTTGTCATGGATATTGAAGATTATGAGCGTGATCGTGCAGAGAAAAAGCTTCTGCTGAAGTTGCAGGAAGCCGAAGAAGCAGTGAAAGACGGAGAAGGCTGGCTGGATTTGGATGAATTAAAAGCACTTGTGGGGGAATAAGATGTTAAAACTGCGGATCAATCCGATTGTTGCAAAGGATTTGAAAAATATTCGGGATTACATTGCTGAGGATAATGAAGAATATGCAGCAAAGACCATAAAGGAAATCTACGGTAAATTTGAAAACCTTCAGATGTTTCCGGGAATGGGGTCGGATCTTTCTAAAAGAGTCAGCTTTCGGACAGATTATAAATATGCGATATGGGAAGATTATGTGATTATCTATAAGATTGGTAATGAATATGTAGAGATTTATCGTGTGGTTAATCGATATCGGGATATCACAAGAATTTTTGATTGAAGTTAGTATAGCAATTGCTAAAAAAAATACGAATGATAAAATATAGAAAGGTTATAGTAAATGGATCTTGAAGAAATTTTTCAGTCTTGTAATAATGTTGTAATTGAAGAAGCTGGTAATGTTATAGATGAAAAAAGTAATCATACATTACAGTATGAACAAAAACATAATGTTGTTTTGCCACCAGAAGAAAAGAAAATTGCGATAAATATATCTGCAATAAGAAAGATTAGATACGAATGTGCTTGTGCAAAAGAGAATAAATTCACGTATGCAGAATTGTGGCTTGGATTATCTACATTATTTTTTGGAGCTTTTTTTAGTGCATTAATTTCTAAGATACCATATAAGGTAAACTTTTTGAGTATATTTTTTTATTCAGTGTGTCCGGTTTTAGGTGGAATATTCTGCGTTGCATACTTTTTTTGTAGGAAAAATAATAACAGAGATATTGTTCAGCTGGCAGAAAAGATAGAAGAATACATTATTGATCCGGAAGATATGGAGGAAACGAGAAATGAACATTAATGATATTTCGACACAGTTATTATATACTACTGTTCCTATATATGCAAAGAATAATAATGGTAGTTTTTCGTCAGGAACAGGATTTATTTTTTCAGTCATGGAGCAAAATGATACATCGATACCGTTGCTCATAACAAATTACCATGTATTGGAAAACGCAGTTGCTGGTTTTGTTGAATTGCATATTGCAGAAAAAGGGTTACCATCTGAAAAAAGTATTAGAATTCAGTTCAATGAGAGTATAATCAATGGAAACAAGCTTGGAAATCTGGATTTAATTGCTATTCCGTTGGCGAGTACATTAAATGAACTTAAGCAAAAGGGGATAAATATCTTTTATAGGACTGTTGATCAAAATATGCTGCCTAAAGAGGAGCAAATTGAATACTTTGCAGCGATAGAAGATATTACGTTTATAGGATATCCAAGTGGGTTATATGATAGTGTGAACAAGTTGCCAATTATAAGGCAGGGGATTACGGCCACTCCTATATGGAATCAGTTTAATGGAGAAAATGTGTTTTTAATCGATGCTGGGGTTTTCCCTGGGTCAAGTGGTAGTCCGGTATTTATCTATAACCATGGATCGTATCCAACAAAAGATGGGATCGCAATTGGGAATAGATTGCTGTTTATAGGGGTAATATCGGAAACTATGATTCGTAATGAAGCTGATGCCAAAAGCTATTTGGATTTGGGAAAAGTAATAGGTAGCAAAGTGATGTATGAAGAGGTGACAAATTTTATTCAACGTATAAATAAAGTTTGATAACAGAAACATGATAACAAATTGATAACACCGTTCAGTACAGCCTATGGATTTAGGACGGTAGAACACATATAAAACCAAATAGAACCATAATACCAATACTAAAAAGTATAGTGATAAGATTTTGTTTGCGAGTTTGAATAATCCACACAATTTGACAAAGCCAGTATTTATGCGAGTTTCAAACAAATTTGCTTAGTATCTGGAAACAAAATGGCAACATTTTGTGGTTATTCGGCGAATAAAAATTTTATTTCATAACGTATATAAAGAAACCTTACTGATTTTCAGAAGTAAAAAACTGAATATCGGTAAGGTTTTCTTTTTCCTTATTTTTCTTTTTTAGTCAATTCTTTTACGAGGTAATCACTCAATTCCTGAGATGGTATCTTGGCACGTTTCTGGTAAGTATCCAGTTCTGGATACTTATATCTCCATTCATCATATTCTTCCTTGCTGATTAGAAGAAGTTGCAGCGGAACTGGGAGTTTCCAAGTCTTATGCTTATAAGATTGTCAAACAGCTAAATGAAGAATTACAGAAGCTGGGTTATCTTACGGTAGTTGGCAGAGTAAATACTAATTATTTCCGCAAAAAAGTATGTTACAGCGAAATGTAAGAGAAAGAGAGGAGAATTTGTATGAGTATTTACAAAGATAATGTCACTGGGAAGTGGCGAGTGGTCTATCGTTATACTGATTGGACAGGAGAAACGCACCAGCCATCCAAAAGAGGATTTCCTACAAAACGAGAAGCTTGAAACGCATACACTACGGATTAACAAGTCCTATCAGAGACTGCGCCGGGAAGATGTGATTACACCGCCAAAGACATTAAAAAGTAATCGAACCATTAAGATGCCGCAGTTTTTGTGTGATGAGATGCAGGATTACCTGAAAATGCTGTATGAGCCGAAAGAGGACGAACGGATTTTCACAATTTCCAAATCTTATCTGCATCATGAAATGAATAGAGGCTCAAAAATATCTGGGGTGAAGCGAATCCGTGTGCATGATTTGAGACATTCCCATGTATCGTTATTGATTAATATGGGATTTACGGTATTAGCAATCGCAGACCGAATGGGACATGCATCAATCTGGCGGTGCTGATTCACGTCGATCACGATTTAGTATGGATATGCCATTGGTTAAATATATAAAATTTTTGTTGAAGTTTCAAAGAGATTTGATTGAATAAACGATATATCAATTATGAAGAGGTCATAAAAACTTTGTGGTATTTTAAAGTGAATCAAGAATAATGGATGAATGTATTTTTTATAAGATTATCTAATCGGGTTAAAAATAACGAAAAAGGTATTAGTAGTTGAATCATATAACCAATGACAAAGATGATCAATCGTTTTAGAATATAAATATCAAATGTGACTGTTCAGGCGCCGACGGTTAAGAAAATTTGAGTAAATAATTGTGATGCAAGATTAAAAAAAAGTGGGATTATTTCTTATCATTACAACAGCAAGATTTCACTGGGCTTTATCAACCCGGACTATGCAAAAGAGGGAACAGAGCTGGGAATGATTTGGGATATTAGCGAATAAGGAGGAAAGTGTAGTGAAGGATTATATTGGAGCGAGAGTAGATTATGAACCCAAGTATAAAGATGTTTTAACCTATTTTCAGAATATTGGGAATCTTTATACTTGGGAGCTGATCCTTGGTATGAAACTTGTAAATCGTGGGCAGAAACATGTTATATTCATGCAGGGATTAGTGGGGCTGAAATTACATTCCAAGGAAAAGACGCACAGGCGTTTCTCTCAAAACTTTGTATGAATAACATTAGCAAATGGAAAAACGGAAAAAATAAACATTTGGTTATGCTTGATGAAGAAGGATTGATAGCAGCTCATTGTCTTAGTATGAAAGACGACGATAATACATATCGGATTACTGCTGCACTTCCATTTGCAGCAATGAAACTGTTGGAGACTGGTGCTTATGATGTGAAAATGACCATGCGTGATATCTTTGTCTTTCAATTTTCAGGACCAAAGTCATTAACAATTATAGAAAAACTTACGAATACGAATCTTCATGATCTAGCATTTTTGCAATTTCGTAAGGTAAGTATTCCGGGACTGAATATTGAAGTGGAAGTGAACAGGATTGGGATGAGTGGAACACTTGCATATGAAATTCGTGGTTTAAAAGAAGATGGTCCCAATGTATATCATGCGGCTTATGAGATCGGAAAACCTATGGGATTAAAGAGGCTTGGATGGCGGAGTTATCCGGTGAATCATGCTTTTGGAGGATATCCGCAAGTTACGGTATCATTTGAGAGCGCTTCCTATAAAGATCCGAAGGTTGTAGAAATGTCACCTGCAAATATTTCATATACTGGAAGTGTTGAACCAGAGAATCTTCGTGCACGTTTCCGGACGCCGGTAGAGGTTGGCTGGCAATGGATGGCAAAATTGGATCATGACTTTATTGGAAGAAAAGCTCTTGAGAAAGAAATGTCAAATCCTCAAAAGATGATTGTATCTTTAATTTGGAATCCGGAAGATATTTTAGATGTACAGGCATCTTTGTATAGAGAGGGGGAGCCTTATAAGCAGATGGAGTATCCCTGTTGCGTTCCGGGCATGTGTGGAGGACATCAGGACTATGTTACCACAAGGGATGGCAAGGTTATTGGTTTATCCAGTAGTGCGGTATATAGTTCCCATTATCATAAAATGATTTCTGAATGTACCATAGATATGGAATATGCCAAAGAGTGCGAAGAAGTGATTGTAAAATGGGGCGATTATGGAAAGCGTATAAAGGATATCCGTGCAGTAATTGCAAAATTTCCATTAAATGATCTGGTTGAGAATAAAAATTATGATATTAGTTCTTGTCCGTATGGCTTTGAAGAATGAAGGGAGTTTCCATGAGTAAAAAAAATAGAAAATGGCTGGTATTTACGATTATGTGTCTTGCATATATGCCGGGAAGTTATGCACAATACCAGTTATCCGTGTATGCCTCGGAACTAATACAATCTTTTGGACTTACAACATCGCAGTTTTCATCTTTATTTACGGCGCCTATGATTGTAGCAATTTTCTTGAGTTTTGTAGGAGGAATGATTTCTGACAAGGTTGGTTCAAAGAAAGTCATTAATATTTCATTTGTTATAGCTGGAATTGGAATGATTGGGAGAGTTTTTGCAAATAGCTATATGCCATTTTTTCTTTGCATGGCATTAACCGGTTTCTCCAATATGTTTGTCAATATTAATGCATCCAAGATTACTGCAAGTTGGTTTGAGCAGGAAAAGCTAGGAATTTTGATGGGCATATTTGGATTTTGCGGACAACTTCCGGGAGCCTTTGCGACAGCAACGACGGCAGTTTTGTTTGATAGCAGGACATCTGCTTTTATTGTATCAGCAATATTCTGTATTAGTGTATTTGTTTTATGGTTGCTTTTTGTGAAAGATAAGCCAGAGGATACAATGGAAGAAAGGGAGAAGATAGATCAGGAAAATCAACCTTCCATTGGGGATTCTCTTAAGGTAGTACTTTCTAATAAAGGTGTATGGCTGGTTTCTATTTGCATTATGATGGCTCTTGGCAGTACGGTAACTTTATCCACTTTTATGCCGATGGCATTGCAGACCATGTATGGAATAGATATGAAAGTATGTGGTACGATTGCATCTATGTTGACATTGGGAAATTGTATTGGCTCTATTACAGGTCCCATTGTATTCTCTAAAATCAAAAATGTTAAAGTGTTTGTATCAGGAGCTGCCGTGTTGAGTTTTGCCGGAATTATTATGTGTTGGAGATTTCCGTCCATATTCGTTTTACACATACTGGTTCTTTATACTGGAATTATGCTTGGAGCGTCAATGCCTATTTTCCTTTCCGCACCGGTTTTGTTAGAAGGACTTGGAACTAAATATGCAGGAAGTGCGGCGGGTGTCATCTCTACATTACAGCTTCTTGGAGCTGTTTTGATTCCAACTTATATCTTAACACCGATTGCGGGAGAAAATTATAGTTTGTTGTTTATGCTTGCATCCATATGTATGGTAATTATGTTCCTCTGTGGGCTGTTACTCCCTCAGTTTGGAAACAATCAAAAGTAAGAATCACAAAATAAATGAAAATCTTCCTATGTTGCAATGAAATTGCTGTCGCAAGCCAAATTTCAAGCATAGGAGGATGTCCAAATTAAAGTGTTTCGCAGATGAGGCAGGATATTAATAAATAGAGAAGCATATTTTCATCCAGGTAATCCAGTGAAATATGGAGCAGGTCTTCGATTTTTCGTAGCCGGTAGATCAAGGTGTTTCTATGAAGATGAAGCGTCCGGGCAGTCTCCGCTATATTTCTTCCGTTGATAAGATAGCATTTTAAATTATGAATGAGTGTGAGATCCTGCTCCATATGGCTTTGCCACAGGGATAAAACAGCTGGGTGGCAGAAGCCCGGCAAGGAGTTTTTTTCCTTAAGGACACCATATAAAACATGCGGAAAGGCTTCATCAAACCTTTGAATATGTTTTTGAGGCTCCAAAGGGTAAGATTTCATAAGCCTGCATTGTCCATATGCCATGGAAAGCTCCGTGAATCTAAAAAAACGGGTGCTTATATAGACCTTAAGGGAAAGCCGTTTTAGCAAATCCTCCAGTGCGGCGTATGATTTTTCATAATCAGGATCAAAATCCCGCCTGCGGCAAACCGCAACAATAGAATGTTCAAAATAGAGGACAACTCCATGAGGCAGAATGTTTTTTATCTGATGAATATAGGCAGACTGACGGGTATCCGAGACGTCAGATTCCGGAAGGGAAAATTGATAAAGATACCAAATATCCTCGTTCGTATAATTTCTAGCTTGGAGATAATAAGAGGTAGAAAGCTCATCTGCCGGATATCCCTGTAAAAGCCGTATAACATAATAGTTTTCTTCATCCTGCAAAAGAAAAGCCTGAATCTGGTGATTCATAGCAAGCTCTGTAAAATGAACGACTTCTAATAACAAAGCCTTTTGTGCTTCCGTAAAGGGACCGTTTATATCTGTCGTACCGAATGCTCCAAAGTTTTTTCCCTCAAAATAAAGCGGAGCGGTCAGAGAGTGATGGGATGGATCCTGACGAAAGACGCTGGAGATTAAGCGGTTTCCGCTGTGAATTTTCTGCATAACTCTCTGGTGTTCGTCAGGATATATGGATTCTGTCGGTGTAAAGCCGAAATTGATAACCTCGTCCCAGAGAGTTCCCTCGATTTTTTCCTGAAATTTCCCGGTATAATGCAGCAGCTTTCCGGTTGGAGAAAAAGGGCAATCGGGTTGCAAAGAAAGGTGGCCGCATAATCAAGCAGATCTGAAACATCTTTGTTTTCGATAATTATATTTAGGCATTGCTCATACCAGGCATAGTACTTATCAAAAATATCCAAAAACTCACGGAATACCTTATGAAAAGGCTCGTCCGTATATAAGATGGCGGCATGCTCCATCCAGGAAGGGTTTATCTGTCCCTCCTTTGATCCGGTTTTGGTACAGAAAATCAGGAACCGGGGCTTACGTATATCCCATTCCCTATCAAGGAAAGAGATCTCTTGTGTTAAATACAGAAAATCATTATCAATTATTTCCATGGAATCATCAAGCATGCGGCATGCCGGAATAATTGATCTAAGCCCGTAGATTTATAAAAAATCCTGTATTTATCAGGAATCCAGTCAAGGATGACAGAAATGCTCATAGATTTCATTGCAAAAAACTCCTTTGGTTATTTTTGACGAAAAAAGACGGTATAAATGAATTATATAACTGATGACGGGAGATGGCAACTGCTTTACTATGAATATATAGGAAACACTGTTCAGGCGCCGACAGTTAGAGAGGAGATAATATAATTCAGACAAAAGGAAGGAGGCAATAAAAAGAGCTGAGGGAGCATCCTATAAAGGGGTATCGATTTTTTAATACTATAACTATATAGTTGAAAGGATTATTTTTTATGAAAAAGATATTGTTAAATGGAGTAGACGGAAATTTTGGAAGCAGATCAGCCGTGTATTGCTGGAAAAATATCCTCATGAAGCTTTGATTTTTACGGCTCCAACAAAAAATGGTCTTGAAAAATACCAGGCAATGGGCATTGAAACCAGAATTGCCGATTTTAACAATGCGGAAAAACTGACGGAAGCATTTAAAGATGCGGATACAGTTATTCTGATCTCCATGCCATTCGTTGGACCGAAAAGAAGAGCGGCACATAAAATTGCAATTGATGCGGCTGTGGCGGCAGGTGTAAACAAACTGGTTTATACATCGATTGTAGGAGCTGGACATGAGGATATCAATGCTTACGAAGTAAACGATCATGTATGGACCGAAAGGTATATCAAAAAACAGCCCATCCATTATTTGATTCTTCGGGATTCCCAATATGCGGAAGCAATGGTCTCCACATTTGTGGAAGCAGTTGAAAATACAAACGGCATCATCGCAATAACATGGGAGATGGGAAAATGGCATTTGTTTCGAGGGATGACTGTGCGCTTGCGGCGGCCTGTGCGGCAATGTCTGATTGGGAAGATCGAATTGTTGATATAAATGGAGCCGAGCTTCTGACAATTGCACAGTACATGGCAATCGCCTCGGAGGTTACGGGTAAAAAGACGGAATATCAATATATCAACGATGATGAGATGTATGAGTTCTTTGACTCCATCGGCGTTCCAAGGACAACGGAGGAAATGTGGGCGGACACGGCGAAGAACTTTCCATTTTGCTCAGATGGAATGGTGTCCTTTGGCAGGGCAATCCGTCTGAATCAAATGAGTACATTTACAGATGATTTTGAAAAGCTGACAGGGCAAAAGCCCATCACGGTAAGAGAAATGTTTGAAGATATGGAAAATCATTTAATCGGAACAAGAACATCTACAGATAATTAAAAACAGTAGGAGGACGAAAAATGGCAGAAATGATGAATCCGGCGCTGGAAGGCGCCACCTTATTGTTCCCACAGGGATCTTTTATTACGGCATATGCTTATACGGGCGTGGAGGATGAGATCAAGGCATATCAGACCAGCGCATGGATTGGAACGGCGCTTATGACATCCCCCATTTATGATGTATACGGACCGGATGCCGTTAAATTAATGGGACAGGTTTGTACAAATGATTTTACCACGCTGGGAATGAACGGCATACGCCATGCCGTAATGTGCAATGAGAAAGGTCAGATTCTGACAGACGGCGTTGTAATCCGTATCGGAGAAGATCGTTACAGAACCTACTGGCTTGATCCGGTGATCTCTTATTATGTCAATACATCAGATCTGGATGTGCATGGCGAAAACATGAGCGGAAAGGAATATTTTATCCAGATTGACGGTGAAAAGTCCTTAGAGATTCTGGAAAACGCATTCCAGGCCAATCTTCACGACATCAAATTCGGCAGACATAGAATCCAGGAGGTAAACGGAAAACAGGTACGCATCATCCGGCTTGGCATGTCCGGCAACCTTGCTTATGAAATTCACGGAGATATGGCGGATTATGCGGAGATCTATAATCTGGTATGGGCGGCAGGTGAAAAGCTGGGAGCAAGAAAGCTTGGGCTCCAGGCTTATAACATGTTTAACCATACGGAGGCCGGATTCCCGAATATCAATCTTCACTATCCGCTTCCGTGGCTGGAAACCAGCGAGAAAATGACAGAATATATGCGTACAGTGCCTCAGTTATCCATGTTCAATCTCAATCGAAGGCTTCTCGGAAGTGTGGGGGATGATCTTCAGGCTCGCTTTGTTACTCCCTATGATGTGGGATGGGATTTCTTGATTAAATACAATCATGACTTCATTGGAAAAGAAGCCCTCCTTGAAATGTCGAAAAAGCCCCAAAAAAAATGCGTAACTCTGGAGTGGAACGCCGAGGATGTTGCAGAAGTCTTTGCAACCATGCTCAGCCCTGGGGAGGAACCCTGCGAGGATATTACCAAACCATGTGCTCTTGAATACTATTTCTGTGTCAGAGAGTTTGGTTTTGAGTACCGGGCAGATAAGGTGCTGGCTGCAGATAAGGAGATCGGGATCACAAGCGGAAAAATCATCTCTTATACCTATAACAGCATGATTTCTCTGGCCTTCATTTCCGCAGAATATGCCAAAGAAGGGACGGAGCTTGAAATACTCTGGGGAACGCCGGGAACCCGCCAGATGAAGGTTCGCGCAAAGGTTGCCAGATTCCCGTATAATCAGGATTATATCCGTAATGAAAAGCGGGATGTTTCGGATATACCTGTTTTTGAAAGATGAATCCGGAGATGATTACATAGGGAAAATAAAATTTATGTGTTCCCCTGCAGAGTTTTCAAGCTTTGCAGGGGATCTGCTGTTTACGGGTTTATTCTTTTAACTTAATACATATACCTGTATTAATTATTGAGCATAATATAGAATTCATTTCTCATGAAAGATTCAGCATTCTGGTATAAACACGTGATAGAAACAAATGGAGTCGAATTATAAAAAGAAGAGACCGGATATGAAGATCCATCTTTTTGCGATCTGATGTGGAAAATCTGGAGAAGAATCATTGGGTCCGGCAGAAGTATTGAAGCTTCATGAGGTTTCAGTAAAAGAATTCCAGACGCTTGTGGCAACAGGGGAAGTGAAGCATGTTGCAGGCCTTGCAGCGTGGGCACGCTGGATGAGCAGAGAAGACGAAAAATAATGGAAGATCATGGACTGGTGTCTTATAACACGGACAAATATCAGGAAGATCATGTATCCTGGTGGGACTGTGTCGATGTGATCTTTTCCAGCGGATATTATCCGATTGATCAATGGGAGCAGGAACTGGATCGTATCGAAAAAACCGTCTTAAAATATCGGAAACCATTTTTCTTTGCCGAAGCGGGATGTATGTCGCGAAAAGGTTCCGGAATGGTTCCAAATAACTGGGAATTGCAGGGAGAACTTCGCCTGGAAGAACAGTGTGAATGGTATCGTGCAATGTTTGAGGCCTGTAAGAAACGACCATGGCTTTGTGGCTTTGCTTTATGGGAGTGGGCACCGAAGCTGCTTCTGCTTCCGAGGCATGGAAGGACGACAGCTATGAAATATGTGAGAAACCGGTGCAGGAGATAATAAAGAGATTCTATGAGCATGAGGCAGGAACCTCATTAATGTAATATTTGTAAAGGAAAAAGAACAGTCTGTTTGATGGGATTAATTTCTGTTATGACAGACTGTTTTTTCTATTCCATTATCAATAGTTGATTTGCGGAAAAACATCGAAATATATGTGTCGTGAGGAGAAGTTTATGCTGTATATAATATTATTAGCTGAGCTATATGGACATATGTCAAAAATGTTATTGACATATGCCTTTTATAGAACTATTATATAAGAAAAGCAAGAAAGGAGCAGTTTATGCCGAGACCAGTAAAATGCAGAAAAGTTTGCCATTTCCCCAATGTTTTAGAATTCTTTCCGGCAGATGATACTGAGAAAAAAACACCTATTGTTCTGACGGTAGATGAGTATGAAACCATCCGTCTTTTGGACAAGAAAGGTTATAGTCAGGAGCAGTGCGCAGCATCTATGCAAGTCGCAAGAACAACCGTTCAACGAATTTATGAGATTGCCAGGAAGAAAATAGCAGATGCACTCATTGATGGATATCCGCTTAAAATTGAAGGTGGAGATTTCAAAATCTGTGATGGTCAGAGCAGTAATTGTGGACTTGGGGGATGTTACAAGCAGGAGCTTCATCAAAAATATGCAGCAGAAAAAGGAGAAGGTATCATGAGAATAGCAGTAACGTATGAAAATGGACAGATTTTCCAGCACTTTGGACACACAGAGACATTTAAGATTTACGATGTAGAGGAAGGAAAAGTAGTACATTCAGAAGTAGTAGATACGAATGGAAGCGGACATGGCGCATTGGCAGGAGTTCTTAAAGCATTGAATGCAGATGTTTTGATCTGTGGCGGAATCGGAGGCGGCGCACAGACAGCGTTAGCGGCAGCCGGCATTAAGCTTTTCGGAGGAGTTTACGGAAATGCGGATGAAGCAGTAGAAGCGTTTATCAATGAAACACTGGAGTATAATCCGGATGTGAAATGTTCTCATCACGAGCACAGCCACGGGGAAGGACATACATGTGGCGAGCATGGATGTGGAAGCCATAGCTGTCATTAAGAAAAATAGCAAAAAATAATAATACAAAAGAATGTGTCAAGGTAATGGAGAAAGGTAACTGTTGACTTTTGCCTTTTAGCGTGTTAAAATCGAGAATGTAGAAAAACAAAGACGTTTTGCAGTCATTATTGCAAAGCGTCTTTTTATTTTATCAGCAGTGATAAAGAGTGTGCGGTAAACAGATAATACAGAAAAGGAAGAATGCTCTATGAAAGAATTGTTATTTTTGCTTGTATTGTTTGTTTCTAATGTTATTCAGCTATCACAGGGTTTGCCGGTACGGTATTGGCGATGCCGCCTTCCGTTTATTTGCTTGGGCTGGATCATGCAAAGGTGGTCCTGAATGTTATGGCCTGGCTGTCCGGACTGATGATCGCAGTGACCGGATATCGACATATAAACTGGAAAGAACTGCTTAAGATGTCTGCGGTCATGTTGGTTGGAATGTTTGCAGGGATACAGATCTGCCGGATCGTGAAATCTGAAAATATTCTTCTGACAATATATGGGATCATAATCGTCGTAGTTGCATTAAAGAATCTGTGCATCCATACAGAGAAAAAACTTCCGGATTTCATTTTGTGGATAGTTCTGATCCTAGCAGGGATAATTCATGGTATGTTTGTATCAGGAGGGGCTTTACTTGTGATCTATGCAACACAGGTACTGAAAGAAAAAGAAGAATTTCGTGCGACAGTGGCCCCTGTATGGGTGGTGCTGAATTTTTTTCTGATGGTTACCCAGTTCAGGAGCGGCCTGGTTGGAACGGCAGATATTCGACTGATCTGTATCAGTATCCTGCCATTACTTATAGCTACATGGTTAGGTAAAAAGCTGGTATGTAAAGTATCTCAGAAGGTATTTCTGAATCTGACTTATATACTGCTTCTGATATCTGGAGTATCTTTGATCGTCTGATGCAGTTGATCACAGGAAGCTGCGGTGGAGAAAGGTGTATAAATATGGCAGTAACATTGCGTGAAATCATAAAACAGGTACAGCATCTGGAGATGAAGCTGGTAGCAGGTGAGACAGGACTGGATCATGAAGTGTCATGGACGCATATGGTAGACAGCGACACGATTTCTGCATTTCTGCAGGGACAGGAGCTTACTTTTACAACTGGATTAGGATTGAATGAAAATCTGACTCTTCTTCGTCTGGTAAAGGAAGTATGGCGAAACAAAGCCAGTGGAATCGTGATCAATACAGGGCCTTATATCAGTGAAATCGGACAGGATATTATTGATTTTGCAAATGAAAAGGGATTCCCGGTATTTGAAGTACCGTGGAAGATTCGAATGGCTGAAATCATGCGGATCATATGTTTTGCAATAACAAAAGAGCAGCAGAACGCAATTGAGGTTGCGACGGCACTGAACAATGCCTTTTTATGTCCGTCCCAGGAAGAACTGTATGTTTCGGCACTGATGAGAAAAGGGTATTTTACAGACAGTGCATATACGGTTGTGAACGTGTGTGTTCTGGAAGACAATGATCGTGTAACAGGAACAAGGCTAGAGCAGATTTTATCTAAACTGAGCAGTCATATCCGCTGTAATTATAATGGGATTTTGTGTTGTGCCCAGGATAAGCAGATTCTTCTGGCTTTGTGTGATTATTCTGATGAAGCATGCAGAAAAACTACAGCGAGGATTTTTCAGATACTATGCAGGATGGTATGTCAGAAGGAACAGATTTTTGTAAGTGTAAGTAAGCAGATTTCCGGGATCAGGCAGATTTATAAGAGCTATCAGTTTGCGGAAAAAATGTCTGATCTATTATGTGTCTGTCAGGTTCCGGGCGAGCAAAGCACAGATGGCGGAAAGATTATTTTTTACAAAGATCTTGGGATTTACAGGGTACTGCTCACACTTACAGATAAGGAAGCAATAAAAGAATATCTGGCAGATACAGTAGCTCCATTGTATGAATATGATGAGATGAACCACTCAGATCTGGTCAGAGTACTTCAGTGCTACCTGGCTAACGACTGCAGTGTCAAAAGTGCGTCACAGGAATTGATCGTACATCGAAATACAATTAATTATAAGCTTGGAAAGGCCGCTGAGATACTTGGAAAAAATCTTTCTGATTTTGATGTGCGTTTTCAGCTGAGGCTGGGTTTCCTGTTATATCAGATGAATGAAATGTAAAAGGAAAATGCGGCAGCAGAATAATAACGATTGTGCTGCAGCACAAAAATAATTGGATAGATGTCTATTGCAGACAGCCAGTGTCGAGAGTAATATATGACTCAGATAAGACAAAGGCGTCTGGTTCACAAATGAATGTGGGCCGGGCGCTTTTCTTATTCTACAACAAATAATAAGTTTGTTTACCGCAAAAATGAACAATATTTAAACCTGGATTACAGATAAAGAGGAGGAAGTTATTATGAGTTTAACAGGAAAAGAAGTAGCACAGATGCACAAAGATTATGTGATGCAGTCATGGGCAAGATCAGGAGCAGATACTTTACCGGTAGAAAGAGCTGAGGGAATTTATTTTTACGATTATGATGGAAAAAAATATGCAGATATGGCTTCACTTCTGGTGTGTTCCAACCTCGGACATGAGCTTCCGGAGATCGTTGAAGCGATCAAGGAACAGGCTGATAAGATGTGCTTCATGGCACCGGCATATGCATCCGAGCCTAAGAGCATGCTGGCAAAAATGCTTGTAGAAGCAGCAGGAGCAGATACATACAAGAGAGTTTTCTTCACAAATGGTGGAGCAGAATCCAATGAGAATGCTATAAAAATGGCACGTATGGTAACCGGAAGAACCAAGATCTTTTCCTGCTACAGAAGCTATCATGGAGCTACACTTGGAGCATCTAATGCTTCCGGTGACTGGAGAAGATATGCAGCAGAGATCGGTGGTGCAAATGGATTCGTACACTTTATGAACCTCAGATGTATCGTGACGGATATACAAAAGGAGTTGATGATGCAGAGGTAACGAAAAAATATCTGGATGCGCTGGATCTGCAGCTCAGATATGAAGGCCCCGGAAATGTGGCAGCGATCCTGATGGAGTCTATAGTAGGTGCAAACGGTGTCATTCTTCCTCCAGACGGATATATGGAAGGTGTTCGTGCACTTTGTGACAAATATGGAATCCTTCTGATCTGTGATGAGGTTATGGCAGGATTTTACCGTACAGGAAAAATGTTTGCATTTATGAATTTCGACATGAAACCGGATATCATTACATTTGCAAAAGGTGTTACCTGTGGTTATGTACAGCTGGGCGGATGTATTGTAAGTAAAAAGGTTGCGGAGTATTTTGAGGAAAATGTTCTTCAGTGCGGACTTACTTACAGTGGACATACACTTGCATGTGCGGCTGGTGTAGCAGCAATGAAATATTATAAAGAACACGACATCGAGGGCCATGTAGCTGAGATGCACGAGATCGTTGCTCCGTTTATGGATGAGATGGTAAAGAAGCATAAATGTATTGGTGAAGCAAGATGTATCGGTTTGTTCGGTGCACTTGAAGTAGTCAAGAATAAAGAAACCAGAGAACCGATGCAGGAATACGGCGTACCCGGACCGGTAATGCCGTGGATATTTGCAGAATTAAAAAAACGTGGCTTTGCAACCTTCGGACGTGAGAACTTTATTGAAATCTGTCCGCCACTGATCATCACGAAAGAGGAGCTGGAAGAGTATCTCCCGATCCTTGATGAAGTGCTTACAATGGTCGATGAAAAATTTTGTGACTGATAAAGCAGGAGGTAGCCTATGAACTGGGATTATCTACAGCCGGTAAAAATTCATTTCGGCAAAGGCAGAGTAAAAGAAATCAAAGAAATAGCCAGAGAGCTTGGCTGCGAAAGAGGCCTTCTGGTGGCAGGACCGTTTTTCTTTAAAAGCGGTCTTGCCGAAAAGGTCATAAAAGAGTCAGAAGGAATGATCGTTGCTTCTTTTGGAGATGTTTCTCCAAACCCGGACGTTGCAGAGGTAGATGCCTGTGCGGAAGTGATCCGGCAGAAAAATATCGGATTTGTGGTAGCACTGGGTGGAGGCAGTCCCATGGATTGTGCCAAAGCAGCTGCCAGTGTAGCTCTGACTTCGGATTCCATCCGTAAGTATCATGGAACCGGAGTAGCAATGCCGGAGAAACATCTTCCACTGATCGCAGTTCCTACGACTGCAGGAACAGGAAGTGAAGTGACCTGTGTATCAGTTCTTTCGGATCATGCAAATGGAAAAAAAGCGCCGATCGTATCAGAGGGATTTTATCCGGCAGCAGCTATCATTGATCCTGAACTTACTTATACAATGCCACCGCAGGTTACGGCAGGAACAGGAATTGATGTTCTTTCCCATGCGATCGAAGGCTATTGGAGCAAAGGTCATCAGCCGATCTGTGATGTACTTGCGATGCATGCAGCAGAACTGGTATTTAAATATGTTTACAGAGCATACAGGAAGCCCGATGATGAGGAAGCAAGGGAGAAAATGTGCGAAGCATCTTTGATCGCAGGATTGGCGTTTACTTTACCGAAAACCACTTCGTCCCATGCGTGTTCATTTCCATTGACCAATATTTATCACATCCCGCATGGCGAGGCGTGTGGCCTGACCCTGGATTATTTTATAAGAATCAATGCAAAAGGCGAAGGTGGTGAATGTGTAGAGGAATTTGCCAGAAGGATTGGATTCAAAGATGCAGAAGAGATGGCGGATGCAGTTCTTGAATTAAAGAAAAAAATGGGATTGCGGTGTGATTTGAAGGATCTGGAGCTTGATGATGATCAGATTGCGGAGCTGGTTCGCATCAGCAGACACCCGAACCTTTATAACAATCCGGTAGAGATCACAGACGAGATGCTGGATGAGATGTATCGATATCTGGCCGGAAAGTGAAAGATTTTGATTGAATAATTGAAAAAAATAATGATAATATAGAAAGAGACGATGGAGTCCGGATACTTTGGTATCTGGGCTCTTTTTGTATTTATGGATGGGAGATGAAGGATTATGAAACTGATCACAGCAATCGTAAGACCTGAGAAAGTGATGGACGTCATCAAAGCACTGGAGCAGGAAGGATATTTTGCTTTTTCAAAATGGGCAATTTCAGGAAGAGGTAAGGAAAAAGGAATTCAGGTAGGGGATGTCCTTTATCAGGAAATGGCAAAAAACATGCTGTATATTACTGTTGGGGACAAAGAAAAAGATGAGGTTGTAGATATTATCATTAACAGTGCAAAGAGTGGGCAGTATGGACATTATGGTGATGGAAAAATTTTTGTTTCCGATATCAGTGAGGCATATACGATCAGTGAAGAAACCAGAGAAGATGATGATGAATGATATGCTTGATGAAGCAGGAGGATATATATGGGTGAAAGAAATAAAAGAACAAAATTAAAAAATCCATGGGACCTGGTTCGATCTGGGCAGTTGCAGTCGGTTCCATCATTGGATGGGGATGTTTTATACAGGGTGGTCTCTGGACAGAACGTGCAGGTGGACCGCTCCCGCTGTTTCTGGGATTTCTGGCAGGCGGTCTTTTAATGATCGTGGTAGGCTACAGCTATTCTTATATGATCGCAAAATTCCCGGTAGCGGGTGGTGAATTTGCCTATGCATATAAAGGCTTTGGAAGAACTGCTTCGTACATATGCGGATGGATGCTGTCGCTTGGATATCTGTCTATTGTAGCTTTGAATGCAACGGCACTTCCGGTATTGGCATCCTATATTTTTCCTGGAGTCTTTAACAGAGGTTACCTGTATACAATTGCAGGATATGATGTATATATGGGTGAAGTCGGATTATCCCTGTTCTTTATCATACTTTTCGGGATCATGAATTACAAAGGTGCGAAATCTGTAGGAAATCTTCAGCTTGCGATGGTCCTTATCATGTGTGCAGCGGTTGTTGTATCAGTCATTGGTGTGATCGCAACAGGACATTTTGATGCTTCAAACTTGCAGCCGGCATACGGAGCCGAAGGCAAGTCTCTTGGAAGTGGTTTTGTATCTATCCTGGCATTGGCTCCGTTCCTTTATGTAGGATTTGACTGTATTCCACAGGCGGCAGAAGAATATGATTTTCCACCACAGAAGTGCAAAATGCTGATCATTTCAGCATTGATCGTAGGTGCTTTGATCTATGGTGCAATGGCACTGGTGACAGATTGTGTTGTTCCCTGGCAGCAGGTTCTGACTATGACAGATGCGAATGGAACTCTTGTAAAATGGCATACAGGTGCAGTTCTTGATCTTGCAATGGGAAAAGTTGGTGTGTGCTTTGTGGCACTGGCAGTGTGCATGGGGATTTTTACCGGTATGAACGGATTCTTTATGACATCCAGCCGTCTTTTATTTGGTATGGCAAGAGCAAAAATGCTTCCGTCAGCTTTTGAAAAGGTTCATCCGGAGCATAAAACTCCGTCCATATGTGTTGGGTTTACCATGATTATCTGCTGTATCTGCCCATTTTTCGGCAGAGAAGTGATCGGCTGGGTTGTAGATATGTGTTCCGTAGGTACTGCGTTCGGATATTTCTTTACCTGTGCAGGTGCTTATATTCTTCTGAAAAAATATGGCGATGATACAGATACAAATAAAATCCATCCGGCAGTAGCAATGGGCGGCTGCGTGATCTCTGTTGTAATATTACTGCTTCTGATCGTGCCCGGTTCTCCAGCATTCATGGCTCCACAGTCCTTTGCAGCACTGATCGTGTGGGTGTTGATGGGAGTTACCTTCTATTTTGTTTCAAAGAAAAATTTTGCGAAAATCACTAAGAGAGAAATGGATTATCTGATTCTTGGAAATGTACAGGTAGTTCGAGGACTGAGAAAAGGAAAAAATCAGGGAAGAGTTGTACAGGGAAATATTGTGGCTGATCAGAGTAATAAATCTTAAAAGGTAATAAAACGGCTGCAGGCCTATAATACTTTCAGGGTAACAGAAAACTTCCATTCAAAAAATGGGAGTTTTTCTGTTACCGGAGTATCATATTTGCAAGGTGTGATTTATAAAGTATCTTGACAGAGGTACCGATCCTGTTATACTATTAAAACTGATAAAGGGGAGTAACCTACGTTTGGAAATCTGCGTTTGCAGTGTCGTCAGTACGGTGGAAACATCCGGCGCTGCAGGGAAATGGTGAGACTTTTATTGCATTTTTTGTTGTGCAATAAGGGTTTCTTTTTTTATATCCTTTTATCAAAAAAATCCTTTATTGCATAAAAAAATTACAGTTGGTGAATATTTGCAAAAAAGGAGGCAAAGGTAATGAAAGAAATTTATCAGCAGACAGCAGAAGAAGTTCTCGAGCGTGTGAAAAGCAGGGAATCAGGGCTTACCGATGAACAGGTCAGACGGTCCAGAGAGAAGTGCGGATGGAATGAGCTTGCAGAAGGAAAGAAAAAAAGTATTTTGCAGATCTTCTTTGAACAGTATAAGGATTTTCTGGTGCTGATCCTGATCGCATCGGCAGTGATATCCGGTATGCTTGGAGATGTGGAAAGTGCAGCAGTTATTGTGATCGTTATTACGATCAATGCGATTTTGGGAACTGTGCAGACAGTAAAGGCTGAGCAGTCCCTGCAGAGCTTAAAGAAGCTTTCCGGACCGGAGGCAAAGGTATTACGTGATGGTGTGGCGGTACAGCTCCCGGCAAGAGAACTGGTTGTAGGAGATGTGATCCTTCTTGAAGCAGGTGATATGATCCCGGCCGATGGAAGATTGATTGAAAATGCAAGTCTTAAGGTCGATGAAAGTGCCCTTACCGGGGAAAGCCTTGCGGTTGAAAAGAGTATGGACACTATTTTGGAAGAAGCACCGCTTGGTGATCGGACAAATATGCTGTTTTCCGGAAGTTTTGTCACATATGGGCGTGGCAGAGCAGTTGTAACGAATGTAGGAATGCAGACAGAGGTTGGAAAGATTGCGGGACTTCTGAAATCGACTTCGGAAAAACAGACGCCACTTCAGGCGAATCTGGATGATTTTGGAAAGAAGCTTTCTATTCTGATCCTGATATTTTGCGGAATTCTGTTTGCGATCAGTGTATTCCGCGGTGAGAAGATCAGCAGTGCATTTATGTTTGCAGTAGCACTTGCAGTCGCAGCGATTCCGGAAGCTTTAAGCTCCATCGTGACGATCGTCCTTTCTTTCGGAACACAGAAGATGGCAAAGGAGCACGCGATCATTCGTAAGCTCCAGGCGGTGGAAGGTCTTGGAAGCGTTTCTGTTATCTGTTCAGATAAGACCGGAACACTCACACAGAACAAAATGACAGTGGAAGATTATTATATTGATGGAAAAAGAATCACAGCAGATGCAATTGATGTAGCAGATCCGGCGCAGAGATGTCTTTTGGACTACAGCATTTTATGTAATGATTCAACAAATGAAAATGGAGTGGAGATCGGAGATCCGACGGAAACGGCATTGATCAATCTGGGCAGCCGGTACGGAATCGAAGCTGCAGGTGTAAGAAAGCTTTATCAAAGAGAAGGAGAGCTTCCCTTTGACAGTGACCGTAAGATGATGTCAACACTTCACAGAATTGATGGTGAGAACCGGATGATCGTAAAAGGTGCGGTTGACCGGCTTCTGGAGCTGACAGACAGAATCTGGACAAAGGACGGAGTTCGGGAAATCACAGAAGCAGATAAAGAAAAGATCCAGCGCCAGAATCAGGAATTTTCAATGGAAGGGTTACGGGTACTGGCATTTACCTATCGTGAAATTCCGGAGAAGCATGTATTGACGACAGAAGATGAGAACCATCTGGTATTTCTTGGCTGATCGCTATGATGGATCCGCCGAGGGAAGAATCAAAGGCTGCAGTTGCAGAATGTATAAAAGCGGGGATCCGGCCGGTCATGATCACGGGGATCATAAGATCACAGCAGCTGCAATTGCAAAGAGAATCGGAATTTTACACGATCTGTCGGAGGCCTGCGAGGGCGCTGATATTGAAAATATGAGTGATGAGCAGCTGAGGGAATTTGTCCCGAATATTTCTGTGTATGCAAGAGTGTCACCGGAGCACAAGATCCGTATTGTCCGTGCATGGCAGGAGAAGGGGATGATCGTGGCAATGACCGGAGATGGTGTGAATGATGCTCCGGCATTGAAGCAGGCAGATATTGGTGTTGCAATGGGAGTGACCGGAACAGAGGTCGCAAAGGATGCTGCAGCAATGGTGCTTACAGATGATAATTTTGCAACAATTGTAAAAGCAGTGGAAAATGGACGAAATTTATATCAGAATATCAAGTATGCGATCCAGTTTCTTCTGTCAGGAAACTTTGGTGCGATCCTGGCAGTTCTTTGTGCATCCCTTGCAGGACTTCCGGTTCCCTTTGCACCGGTACATCTGCTGTTTATCAATCTTTTGACAGACAGTCTTCCGGCGATCGCATTAGGCGTGGAGCCGCACAGCAGTGAGGTGATGAATGAGAAACCAAGATCAGCAGACGAGTCAATACTGACAAAGGATTTTCTTGGTAAAATCGGTCTGGAAGGACTGGTAATCGGTATGATGACGATGATCGGATTTTTGACAGGATATCATCAGAATGGTGCACTGCTTGGCAGTACTTATGCCTTCGGAACACTTTGTCTGGCACGTCTGTTCCATGGATTCAACTGCAAATCGGATCATCCGGTTATCTTTACAAAACGTTTCTTTAATAATAAATGGCTTCAGGGAGCATTTGCACTTGGGGCAGTACTCATTACCGTTGTACTGACGGTTCCGGGACTTCATCTCCTGTTTAAAGTAGAGACGCTGGATCTGATGCAGCTTGGCTGTGTATATTTGTATGCGTTTGCAAGTCTTCCAATCATTCAGCTACTTAAATGGATACGTATGAAATTGAAAAAAAGAGAGGAAAAATAGTGGATTTAAGCAAAATATCTATAAAAAAAATCAGGGAGCTTATTGTGTTTACGGCACTTCTTGTAGTTGCCCTATGGAAATTCGATGTGGTGCTCAGCATGCTAAAAGCAATATGGGGGATTATATTTCCGTTTGTGCTTGGCGGGGCGATCGCTTTTATAACAAATGTGCCAATGAGCTTTTTGGAAAAGAAAATTTTCGGAAGAGTAAAAAAAGAAAATAAGACAGTTGGAAAACTGGCAAGACCGATAAGTTTGCTCCTTACAATCATATTGGCGGTTGGTGTAATCGTACTGGTAATGTTCGGGGTGATTCCGCAGCTTACGCGGACAATGGGAACTCTGATGATGAGTATCGCTGATTTCATTCCGCAGATGCAAGGCTGGATTCGGGAATTTTCCCATAATAACCAGGAAATCATGAAGCTGGTAAATCAGGTGCAGTTTAATCCGGATCAGGCGATCAAGTGGGGATAAGCCTTCTTGGAAACGGTGCAGGAAATATGATGAATACCACAATGTCAGCAGTGGGTTCCATAGTCAGTGGATTGGCAACCTTTTTTATTGCTTTTTCATTTGCCTGCTATGTCCTTTTTCAGAAGGAGAAGCTGCATGTGCAGATCCGAAAAGTATTTTTTGCCTTTCTCCCAAAGCAAAAGGCAGATGCTTTTCTTAAAGTCTGTTCTCTGACTTATCGGACATTTGCAAATTTTCTTGCAGGTCAGTGTCTGGAAGCTGTGATCCTCGGCTGTATGTTTGTTGTGATACTGAGTATTTTGAGGATGCCATATGCACTTTTGATCGGAGTTTTGATTGCGTTTACCGCATTGATTCCGATTTTCGGGGCCTTCATCGGGTGTGCGGTGGGAAGCTTTTTGATCTTTATGGTAAATCCGAAACAGGCAATTTTATTTATTATAGTATTTCTGGTGCTGCAGCAGATCGAGGGAAATCTGATCTATCCTCATGTTGTGGGTGAATCCGTAGGACTTCCGTCGATCTGGGTTCTTGCAGCAGTTACGATCGGCGGAAACCTTATGGGAATTGTAGGTATGCTTGTTTTCATTCCGCTGCTTTCCGTGTTCTATACTATCTTTCGGGAATTCGTATATCTGCGCCTGAAAAAAAAGCATATCAAACAGGTGACAAAGACAGAAATAGAGGAATATACGGCGGAGGAAATTGTAAATAGTGACATATCAGAGGGGAAATGATATGATGGACTTGTATTGGGATAGTTAAGAAAATCTTATATTTAAGGGGGGAGTTACTATGTGGTTTGTGTTTGCCTTGCTGTCTGCTGTATTTGCGGCGCTGACCTCCATACTGGCCAAGATAGGTATTGCCGGTGTTAATTCGAATCTTGCAACAGCGATTCGAACGATGGTGGTGCTAGTTATGGCGTGGGGAATGGTTTTCCTCACAAATACCCAGGGCGGGATCGCAGCGATCAGTAAAAAAAGCTGGCTGTTTCTGACCCTTTCAGGTTTGGCAACGGGTGCTTCGTGGTTATGCTATTATCGTGCCCTGCAGATAGGCGATGCATCGAAGGTTGTGCCGATAGACAAGCTGAGTGTCGTGATCACACTGGTACTGGCATTTGTTTTTTTGCATGAGAAATTTACAGCAAAATCGATGATGGGATGTATTTTGATCGGTGTGGGAACATTATTGATGGTTTTGTAAAAATGCATAAGAAAACTATATACAAAAGGAGAGTGTTATGAAAACACGAAAGAAAATTTCAGCAAAGCTGCTGGCGATCATGCTTATTGCTGCATTGCTGCTTCCTCTTGCATGGAATGTTCCGGTGGAAGCAGCCGCGGCAAAACAGATCGATGTTTTGTTCAGCCATGATACACATTCGCATTTGAACAGCTTTTCAACCATCGTAGATGGAGAGCAGAAAGAGGTTGGCGGATTTGCAAGGATCAAAACCCTGATCGATGAAAAGAAGCAGGAAGATCCGGACACCCTGGTGCTGGATGGCGGTGATTTTTCCATGGGAACTCTGATCCAGACCGTATACGATACGGAGGCGGCAGAGCTTCGAATGCTGGGATATCTGGGGTATGATGTGACGACTTTGGGGAATCATGAATATGATTATCGTTCAAAGGGACTGGCAAATATGCTGGAGGCTGCGAAGGATTCCGGTGAGACAGTGCCGACACTGGTGGTGTGCAATGTGGACTGGGACAGCATGGAGCAGGATGGACTAAACGATGGTCAGAAGCAGATCCGGTCGGCATTTGAAGCCTACGGCGTGAAGGACTATGTGGTAATTCAAAAGGGAGATGTAAAGACTGCAGTAGTCGGTGTGTTCGGTAAGGATGCCCTGGAATGTGCACCGACCTGTGAATTAAAGTTCAAGGATCCGGTTGAGGCCGTAAAACAGACGGTAGAAGAGATCAGAAAAAATGAAAAAGTGGATATGATCGCCTGTGTGTCCATGGAGGAACCTGAGGATGAGAACAAATCGGAGGATGAGATACTTGCAAAAGAGGTGCCGGATATCGATCTGATCATCAGCGGACATACGCACTCAGAGCTGAAAGAGGCAATTCAACATGGGAACACATATATCGTATCCTGCGGTGAATACGGAAGAAATCTGGGATCACTTTCCATGACACAGAAACAGGACGGACGGTGGGAGCTGACATCCTATGAGCTGATCCCTGTTTCTGAGGAGGTAAAACCGGACCGGGCGACACAGGAACAGATCGATGCCCTGATGGATACGGTGGATAAAAATTATCTTGCCGATTTTGGCTATACAAGAGAAGAGGTTCTTGCTGAAAATGATGTTGAATTCAACAGTCTGGAAGAAATGGGCACGAAGCACGAAGAGTTGAATCTTGGTGATATCATATCCGATGCATACATATATGCAGTGGAGAATTCCGAGTATTATGATGGTGATCCGGTTGATGTAGCCGTTGTTCCAAGCGGAACCGTGCGGGATACATACACAAAGGGCGACATCACAGTAGAGGATGTTTTTAATTCCTTTTCACTGGGGATCGGAAAGGACGGTGTTGCCGGATATCCGCTGATCAGTGCATACCTGACCGGAAAGGAGCTGAAGCTGGCAGCGGAGGTGGACGCTTCTGTATCGGATTTTATGACAACGGCAAGGTTATATTGCAGTGGATTGAATTTTGCATACAATCCACATCGGATGATCCTGAATAAGGTGACAGATTGTTATCTCACCAGGCAGACGGAGAGCGGATCGAGATCCAGGATGACAAGCTGTATCATGTTGTGACAGATCTGTATACCGGCCAGATGCTTGGTTCTGTGATGAAAATGTCCTATGGACTGCTGTCTCTTGAACCGAAGGACAGGAATGGGAATCCCATTGAAAATCTGGAAGATCAGGCGATCATGGAGGGTGACAGGGAATTAAAGGCCTGGGATGCGATCGCAAGATATATGCAGTCCTTTGAGGATACAGACGGCGACGGAATTGCCAATGTGCCGGAATATTATGAGACGACACATGGACGTAAGGTTGTGGAGGACAGCAGAAATATCATTGATCTGGTGAAGCAGCCGAATAAGTTTTCGGCAATGATCGCAGGTATTTGTCTGATCTTTATAGTGATCATTGTGCTTGTGGTATTTCTGATCCGAAGGATGATCCGCAGGATCAAAGTCAGAAAAGGAAAGAGAAATTCAAAATAAATATACGGCTGATAAGAAAGCTGTCGCTTTAGCGGTTAATAGATTGCAAAGCGACAGCTTTTATTTGAGATGAATTGCAATTTCTTTTGTAAAATTGTAGAATGAAAGAGCTTATGAAAAAGAGTCATGAAAGAGAGAATCGGGAAATGAATGATAAAATCGCAGTCTGTCTTGGAAAGGGCGGACAGAGAGATATGGCGGAAGCTTTTTGCAGGAAGACCGGAGCACAGCTCCAGGATAAGCCGGGAGATTTTCTGACGGTGCGGTTTGATTCCAGGGGCGTTTCGCTGTCCGGTTTCGGGCTGACCTATCAGGGGGATTTTGTGGAGACGATGCTTCACAGAGTTACCAGAGGCAGACTTCAGCATGAGATGCTGGTGAAGGCGGTGAAGTCAGATAAGGAGGGGAAGGAAGGCCATCGAAGCTACGGCAGGAATGGGTCGAGGATAGCCTTTCTTCTGGCAGCCCAGGGCTATGAGGTGACGCTGTACGAGCAGAATCCGGTGATCGCAGCCCTTCTTAAAGATGCCATTCGCCGTGCCAGAAAAAATATGGATCTTAAAGATATTGCCGGTCGTATGAAGGTGATTGAGGGAAACAGTGTAGAAGGTATGTCAAAGCTTCTTGATCCTGTAGACGTGATCTATCTGGATCCCATGTTTCCGGCAAGACAGAAATCCAGCCTGATCAACAAGAAACTTCAATTGATCCAGAAGCTGGAACCACCGTGTTCCGGGGAAAAGGATCTTTTTGATGCAGCTATCAGAGCAAATCCGGATAAGATCATCGTCAAGCGTCCGCTGAAAAGTGAATGTCTTGCCGGCCGGGAGCCTCTTATACATTGAAGGGGAAGGCAATACGATATGACTGCTATGTATTATAAAGTCAGACACTATCAATACAAAAATCGAATCGGAAATCTTAAGTCTGAAGCTGTAGGCGTGGTAAGCGGGGAAAAACATTTTCCCATATTTCCTGGAAATATGATTTTCAAGCCACTGACGAAATCCAAACCATTTTCCACGCCACTATATGCTTATGCAGAGGTGTTCTGGTCAACGATCATTAATGAATATTTTATGCCTGCGCCCAGGTATGAACTGGCCATCTGTGAAGGGTATGAGGCAGTAAATGAAAAATATCTTGACTACGGAACGGCAGTACCCATGGCCTATAAAGAAGGAGAATCCCTTTTGAATCTTCTGGAGTTTTTCAGGAAATATCCGGATGAAAAGGTAGATATAGATAATTATGTAAACTATTGCCAGATGTTTTATGATTATAGAGATATTTTTGAAGCTGATTTTTTGCAGGAGCATCAGGAAATGGCGGAACAGCTTGCCATGCAGGTACTGATCTCTGTCCTGAAGGGAGACCAGAATTATCATTATGAAAATGTAGCATTTCTCTGTGATAAAGATGGCGGGATCATAAGTCTTGCACCTATGATCGATCATGAATTTTCTACGTATTTTATGTTTCCGGACGATATTTCCCGTCATGTATACTGGCTGATGGAATTAAGCAAATCCATCCGCGGATGGGAAGTCCGGCCTGGGGAATATGATAATTTCAAAGATTCGGAAGAACGGAAACTAATGGAAAAAAGTGCCACCTGTATTCATAAAAATCTCCTTTATATAAAAGAACATTATCCGCAGACAACGGAAGAATTTCTGGATAAAGCAGAAAAACTGAAAACAGCATTGACGGAAGCTTCAGAGGATTTTCTGATCCGGGGAAATACGGAATATCCGGACTGTGCGGATTCCAGTGCCTGGCTGATCGGAAAAGCCCGATACAAGGATAAAGATGAAGAGAAAGCCAGTGCTTATGAGGCGGAATTATACGGAAAGGGGAAAAAGCTTGATTTCCGGGACGTAAGTATCAGTGCAATAAATGAAATAAAAGCTGTGATCAGTCAGATGGAAGAAGTTTTGAGAAAGAGAGAATAAACAAATGGAACAAACAAAAACAATATTAAAAAAAACCTGGGTGGTGGCAGCGCTTGCCTGCGTCTGCTGTCTTCTCTGGGGGAGTGCGATCCCGCTGATCAAGACAGGATACCGTCTGATGCAGATGGATTCTGCAGATACGGCAAGTCAGATCGTTTTTGCAGGTGTGCGTTTTGCACTGGCAGGAATCCTTGTACTGATCTTTGCATCTTTGCGTGAGCACAAGGTTCTGCTTCCGGATCGAACTGTTCTGAAATATGCGGTGCCAGTATGTATGGCTCAGACGGTATGTCAGTATTTCTTCTTTTATATAGGTGTGGCACATACCTCCGGTGTAAAAGGCGCTATTATCACAGGTCTTGGGAATTTTATTGCGATCCTGCTGTCCTGCCTTGTTTTTCACAAGGAAAAAATGACCGGGCGAAAGATGCTTGGCTGCATCCTCGGTTTTGCCGGCGTGGTCGTGATCAATCTCATGGGAAATTCTCTGGATGCGGGTTTTAGGCTCACAGGAGAAGGATTTATTCTGATCGCGCAGTTTTCTTACGGAATGTCCACGGTGCTGATCAATATTTTTTCCAGAAAGGTATCTCCGGTGGTACTCAGCGGAACGCAGTTTACCATGGGCGGGATTATTCTGTTCCTGATCGGAAAAGGGATGGGAGGACATTTCGGAGTGGTAAATGCCGCCGGTATCGGGATCATCTTTTATCTGGCAATGGTGTCTGCGGTGGCCTATACACTGTGGTCAGTGCTGCTTGCCTGGAATGATGTATCCAGGGTAGCGATCTTTGGCTTTGTAAATCCTTTGTTTAGTGTGATCCTGTCTGCACTGGTTCTGGGAGAGGTACGTCAGGCATTTAATATGGGAAGTCTCATCGCACTGTTTCTTGTCTGTGTGGGAATTTATGTGGTAAATCAAAAAAATCTTCATAAGTGGTATTGCAGTTATTGTTCTCAGGCAATATTTTTTGAAGCATGTTGCTGAGAACGGAGTGAACAGTAACGGTCGCAGAATGAACAGTAACGATGCCGGAGTTCTGAAAATTGATTTCAATACGGCATTGTGTTAAAATAGCTCCATAAAAAGTGTGAACATAAAAATCCATGCCGGAATAACTGCAGGATCCGGAAGCATATCCTGCACCGGACAGATAAGGAGGAAAAATATGGAATTTCAGAAACTGATCGAAGAGAGAAGGACCATCCGTAAATACAGCCCGGAGAGCAGGATCACAAAAGAAGATCTTCTTGCAGTGATCCGGGCCGCTCAGGAAGCACCCAGCTGGAAAAACTCCCAGACCGGAAGATATTATTGTGTAATGTCCGAAGAGATGGTGGAGAAGGTCAGCAGAGAATGTCTGCCGGAAATGAACCAGGCAAAAGCAGAGAATGCTCCCTGATCGTTACAACCTTTGTACATAACCATGCCGGATTTCAGAAAGACGGAACACCAGATAATGAACTCGGAAACGGCTGGGGCTGCTATGATCTGGGACTTCAGAACGAGAATCTGATCTTGAAGGCAAAGGAGCTTGGATATGGAACCCTGATCATGGGACTTCGTGCCGGAGACAAGCTCCGTGAGATCCTTTCCATTCCGGAAACAGAAACGGTAATGGCAGTGATCGCCATCGGAAAAGCAGCCGAAGAGCCTGCAAGACCGAAACGTAAAGATGTGGAAGATATTGTGAGATTTTATTAAATAATAGAAGAAATGCCCGGTACATATCAAAATGTTCGGGCATTTTTTAATGGAAATTAAAGAGCAAAATGGTCTGAAAAGGATTGCCTGGAGGAGTGAATTCTGTTATCCTGTAAGAAAACAGCTGTGACAACATGGAAGGGTTTTGAAAAGCAGAGTTTGGGAGAAGCAAAAAAGCAATACAGTAATAGCAAGGGAGGTTTTTAACCAATATGCAGATCATACATGAAAATGAATACGAAGAAACCATGAAAAATATCGTAACGCCATATCTTCTGTCTCACAGAAGGGAACTTTATGTACCGGGTGCGGATTATCCGTTTCGTAACGAAAGCAAACGAATCACAGGTAAGATCCATATGCTGCAGTATCTGTCTGATATTGATATGCCTAAAGGTGTGGTAGTCATCAGCCACGGATTCACAGAATCAGCAGTAAAATATGATGAAGTGGCCTATTATTTTCTTAAGGAAGGCTATCATGTATATATTCCGGAGCATTGCGGCCATGGCCGCAGCTATCGTCTTACCGCAGACCCGTCTCTGGTTCACATCGATACATGGAGAAGATATATCCGCGATTTTCTGAAAGCATGCCGCTACATAAAGAAAGCACATCCGGATCTGTCACTTAACCTGTATGCACATTCCATGGGTGGTGCCATCGGTGGTATTGCTGCAGCCTGGGAGCCGGACTGGTTTCACAAGGTGATCCTTTCTTCTCCGATGATCCGTCCTCTTACAGATAATGTTCCGTGGCCGGCAGCCACCGGCATAGCTCTGGAGAAATGCATTTTCGGAAAAGATGAGGAATATGTAGCTGGCCGAAAGCCTTACGATGCAGCGGTTCTTTTGAGACAAGCTCCGCAACATCAAAACCAAGATACGAGCGATACAAAAATCTCCGTGCAGAACATAAGGAGCTCCAGACCTGGTCTCCATCCTACGGCTGGCTCTGGGCTTCTGCGGAAATGAGCTGGTATCTGCGTCTCTACGGATGGAAAAAATATACGGCACCAATGCTGCTCATACAGGCCCAGACTGAAGATCTGGTGTCTGTCCGTGCCCTGAAAAATTTTGCCGGAAAGATCAATCGCCAGGGAAAAACAAGCTGTGATTATATCCATATGATCGGAACAAAGCATGAGATCTATGGAAGCAGAGGTAAGATCCTGGAGAAATACTGGGGATATATATTTACATTCCTGGACGATACGGAAAATGATATTGATCACAGATAAGTATTTTTACTACAGGTATATCACATATTTAACAACAGGATTGGCAGCTTTTATTCACTTTCTTTCTTTATCATAGTAAAATTATAAAGCTTTTCTCTTATACATTCGACAAAAAATGTGATATAATCTAACGAATCGTCTTTTTGTACAGACAAACGTACAATCCAAAAAGACAAAATTAAATAAGGGAAGGATTATAGAATGTTATCTGTTATTGAATCAGTGAATGCTGCTGTAAACAATTTTATCTGGGGCGTTCCTGCGATGATCTGTATTATTGGTGTAGGTCTTTATTTAAGTATCCGCACGAATTTTCTCCAGATTCGGAAATTTCCCTATGCCATCAGGGTTACTATCGGACGTATGCTTCGGAAAAGAGAAGCTTCCGATGGAAGTCTGACACCGTTTCAGGCTGTTTGTACGGCGTTAGCTGCTACCGTGGGAACGGGAAATATTGCAGGTGTGGCAGGTGCTATTGCCATCGGAGGACCGGGAGCCGTATTCTGGATGTGGATTTCCGCACTTCTTGGAATGTGTACGAAGTTTTCCGAGGTTACACTCGCTGTACATTTCCGCGAAACCAATGCCAACGGAGATCTGGTTGGAGGACCAATGTATTACATTAAGAATGGTCTAAAAAAACACTGGCACTGGCTGGCATATCTGTTTTCCGCTTTTGGTGTGCTTACTGTTTTCGGAACCGGAAATGCAACCCAGGTTAATACCATTACAACAGCTATTGATTCTGCACTGATCAATTACAATGTGATCGCTGCAGACAATACTTCTACGGTAAACCTTGTTATGGGGATCATCCTTGCGATTCTTGTGGCAATGATCCTGCTTGGCGGAATCAAAAGGATCGGCCAGGTTACAGAAAAGCTGGTACCGTTTATGGCATTGTTTTATATTATTCTTGCCGTCGGTGTAGTTATCATCAACTGGAAAAATGTTCCGGGTGTTTTCAGCGCTATCATCAGAGGGGCATTTAATCCGGCATCTGTGACAGGCGGCGTAGTAGGAAGCTTTTTCATGAGTATGAAAAAAGGTGTTTCCAGAGGTATTTTTTCCAATGAGGCAGGTCTTGGTACCGGTTCCATCGCACATGCCTGTGCAGACACCAGAAAACCTGTAAAACAGGGGTTTTTCGGGATCTTTGAGGTATTCACGGACACGATCGTGATCTGTACGCTGACAGCGCTTGTCATCCTCTGCAGCGGGGTGCCGGTTGGTTATGGCGCAGCAGCAGGAGCGGAGCTTACCATCAGCGGTTTTACCAGTACATACGGAAACTGGGTTTCCATCTTTACAGCAGTTGCCATGTGCTGCTTCGCATTTTCCACTATCATTGGATGGGGACTTTACGGAGCCAGATGTGCGGAGTTCCTTTTTAAGGAAAAAGCTATCAGACCTTTTATGGTACTGTACTCTTTGGTAGCGATCATCGGCGCAACTGTTGACCTTGGACTTCTCTGGAGTATCGCAGAGACCTTCAACGGTCTGATGGCGATCCCTAACCTGATCGCAGTATTCCTGCTTTCCGGTGTGGTTGTAAAGCTTGTGAAGGAGTACTTCGCCGGAGAAGGAAAGAACGCCTGAAGGAGTTTTTGAAAAAAAAACTTGACTATCAAAACAAACAGAGTTAGAATTGGTTTAACTCATTAAAGAGTTAACACATAACAGAAGTAAATTCCATGAAGGGAATCAGTAAAGACAGAGGAACCGTCTTCAGAGAGCTGTGACTGGTGTGATGCAGCGTCGGAACTGCCTTGAATATCATCCCTGAGAAGGAAAGCCGAAAGTTTCAGACAAGTAAGTAGGTTTTCACGGGTGCTTCCCGTTACAGAAGTCGCGTATGCCGGTACGTTGCAGAATCGTGCTTGTTTCAATGGAGAAACAGGGTGGTTGCGGAATTTTATATCCGTCCCTGAAAGGGGACGGATTTTTTTTATCCAAAATCCCGGGGTAATGGTCTGAAACCGGAAAAAATACACAAAAGGGGAAAGAGTATGAAAGTGTACAAAAAACTCATGAACACACTGGCAGCAGTAGAAAAAATCGTACTAGTCCTTTCTACACTGCTGATCCTTGTGCTGACTGTGGGAAATGTTTTTTCCCGTAAAGTCATCCACCGCTCATGGTCTTTTACAGAAGAACTTGTTGTAGCGGTGTTCGTTCTCATCACACTTTTGGCAGCAGCACTTGCCTGCCGCGAAAAAGGAGGACTGGTAAGTCTGACATTGTTTACAGACCGTCTTCCGAAAAAACTGGAAAAACCATCTGTGATCCTGATCACGGTTCTCAGCATTGTTTTTTCCGCGATCCTGTTTAAATACGGAATGGACAAAGTTCTTACACAGCTGGCAAATGGCAAGAGAACTTTCGTACTGAACTGGCCGGAGTGGATCTTCTGGTCCTTTGTGCCGATCGGAGCAGTCTGTATGATCCTTCATTTTATTGAGTACTGTCTGGACTTCTGCCTGAAAAAAGATGATGAAAAGGAGGACAAATAAATGATCAGTGCAATCTTATTTATCTCCTTCTTTATTTTCCTGATCCTGGGACTTCCCATTGCGATCTGCTTAGGTCTGTCATCTGTATGTGCCATCCTTTATTCCGGCACATCTCTGACGATCGTAGCTACAAATATGTACTCCGGAATCAGTAATTCCTGCTTCTTGCCATCCCGTTCTTCGTTCTGTCCGGAAACATCATGGCAAAAGCCGGTATTTCCAAACGACTGATCAACTTCGTAGATACCTGCGTAGGACATAAAAAGGGCGGTATCGCCATTGTATGTGTTATCGTAGCCTGCTTCTTCGGAGCGATCTCCGGTTCCGGTCCTGCAACTGTTGCGGCACTTGGAGCAGTTCTGATCCCGGCTATGGTTGAGCAGGGCGGTTTCTCCGCACCGTTTTCCACAGCACTGATGGCAACCTCCAGTTCTATCGCCATTGTCATACCACCGAGTATCGCATTCGTTGTATACGCTTCCATCACAGGTGTATCTATTGCAGATATGTTCATGGCTGGTATCGTTCCGGGACTTCTGATGGGTGTTGCTCTTGTGATCATCGTTATGATCGAGGCAAAGAAACATAACATTCAGCCATCCCGTGAAAAAGCTTCCGCAAAAGAGCGCTGGGATACATTTAAAGATGCATTCTGGGGATTCCTGATGCCGGTTATCATCCTCGGAGGAATTTACGGTGGTATCTTTACACCAACTGAGGCTGCAGCAGTATCTGTTGTTTACGGTCTGTTTGTTGGTATGGTGATCTACCGTGAGGTTAAGCTCAAAGATCTGTTTGACATTCTTGTGGATTCTGCAAAGACAACAGGCGGAATCATGCTGATCGTAGCGAGTGCTTCCCTGTTCTCTTTTGTATGTACCAAGTTTGGTATTGCAAATGCGGCATCGGAGCTTCTTGCCAGCATTGCACATAATCAGTTTACTTTCCTTCTGATCGTAAACATCATTTTCCTGATCGCAGGATGCTTCATTGATGCAAACTCTGCAATGTATATTTTTGTACCGATCATGCTTCCGGTATGTAAGGCTCTGGGCTATGATGTGGTAGCATTCGGTGTTATGGCAACAGTTAACCTTGCGATCGGACAGGTAACACCTCCTGTAGGTGTAAACCTTTTCGTTGCCATCAGTATCAAGATCAAAAAAGGTCTGGAGGTTACTCTTCAGCAGATCTCCAGAGCAGTTATGCCGATGATCGCTGCATCCGTTGCAGTTCTTCTGATCATCACTTATATTCCGGCTGTTTCCACAGCTCTTCCGAAGGCGCTTGCAAAAGAGGGCTCCTATACAGGAGACCAGTCTTCTGACACAGGAAGCCAGAGCTCCAAGGATGCCGGAGACGGAAGTGATTCCTTTAATACCATCGCAGATTACAGTGATCTTGACTGGCCGGAGATGACATGGAACTTCGCATGCTCTACAACGGAGACAAGTACCTGGGCTGACGGCGGACGTAAATTCGGTGAGCTTATGGAAAAAGCAACCGGCGGAAAAGTCAAGGTTAATATTTATGCAGCAGACCAGCTGACAAACGGAAATCAGTCCGAGGGAATCCAGGCACTGATGAACGGAGACCCGGTACAGATCTCCATGCATTCCAATCTGATCTACTCTGCATTTGACCCGAGATTCAATGTAGTATCCCTGCCGTTTATCTATGATTCTTACGATGACGCAGATGCAAAATTTGATGGTGAGGCCGGAGAAAAGCTGAAAGAGATCCTTGGTGAGTACGGACTTCATTGTATGGGAATCGCAGAGAATGGTTTCCGTGAGCTGACAAACAGCAAGCATGAAGTAAAAACAGTAGACGACATGAAGAACCTGAAGGTTCGTGTGGCCGGTTCCAATCTTCTCATGGAATGCTATAAGAGATGGGGGCAGATGCCACAAATATGAACTGGTCTGAGACCTACACAGCACTTCAGCAGAATACGGTAGAGGGTGAGGAGAACCCGTTGCCTGCGATCGACGCAGCCAGTGTACAGGAGGTACAGCCGTACTGCTCCATGTGGGATGCAATCTATGATTGTCTGTTCTTCTGTATCAACCAGGATATCTATGACAGCCTGACACCGGAACAGCAGCAGGTTGTTGATGAGGCAGGCCAGAAGGCTGTTGAGTATGAGCGTTATATCAACCGTTCCGGCGACGAGGAGATCATGAGCCGCTGGGAGAAGAGCAACGGTGTGACCTTTACAAAGAAAGAGGATATGGATATCGATTCCTTCAAGAAAGCAGTAGACGGAATCGACGACTGGTTTGTAAACGAGCTTAAGAGTGCAGGCTATGACGATGCACAGGATCTTGTAGATCTGTTTACAGAGGATTCGGTAGATACCGTGGAGGATTACAGTGATCTGAACTGGCCTGAGACAACCTGGAACTTTGCATGCTCCACAACGGAGACAAGTACCTGGGCTGATGGAGGACGTAAGTTCGGTGAACTCATGGAAAAGGCTACCGGAGGAAAGGTCAAGGTTAACATTTACGCAGCGGATCAGCTGACAAACGGAAATCAGTCCGAGGGAATCCAGGCATTGATGAACGGAGACCCGGTACAGATCTCCATGCATTCCAATCTGATCTATTCTGCATTTGATCCACGCTTCAATGTGGTATCCCTGCCGTTCATCTATGATTCCTACGATGATGCAGATGCGAAGTTTGACGGAGAGGCCGGAGACAAGCTGAAGGAGATCCTTAACGGCTACGGACTTCACTGCATGGGTATTGCAGAGAACGGATTCCGTGAGTTGACAAACAGCAAGCATGAGGTAAAATCTGTAGATGATATGAAGAATCTGAAGGTTCGTGTAGCCGGCTCTAATCTTCTTATGGAGTGTTATAAGAGATGGGGGCAGATGCTACAAATATGAACTGGTCCGAGACCTACACAGCACTTCAGCAGAATACGGTAGAGGGCGAGGAGAATCCGTTGCCCGCCATCGATGCAGCCAGTGTACAGGAGGTACAGCCATATTGCTCCATGTGGGATGCAATCTATGACTGCCTGTTCTTCTGTATCAACCAGGATATTTATGATGCGCTGACACCGGAGCAGCAGGCTGTTGTTGACGAGTGTGGTCAGAAAGCTGTTGAGTATGAGCGTTACATCAACCGTTCCAGTGATGATGAGATCAAAGCACGCTGGGCAGACAAAAACGGTGTGACCTTCACAGAGAAAAAGGACATGGATATCGATTCCTTTAAGAAAGCAGTAGACGGTGTAGATGACTGGTTTGTTCAGGAACTGAAAAAACAGGGCTATAATGATGGTCAGGATCTGGTAGATCTGTTTACAAAGTAATCTTCATATATGTTTATAAAAAGATAAAATAGCCGGAAAGAGGCAGTTCTGAGAGGATTTTTCAGGACCGCCTCTTTTCTTTGCGGAAAAAAGATTATATACTGATAGCAGTCCGGCATTTGTCGGGCAGGAGATTATTGAAATATGACCGGAACATAAGTAAAGCATATATTCGCATTTATTTTACTGTATGCTCCGGAGAGTTGATAAAGTAAAGGAAGAAATATGATAAAGATCGATCTGATAACCGGATTTCTCGGATCCGGAAAGACAACATTTATAAAAAATATGCCTCCTATCTTCTGAAAAAAGGCATGAACATCGGGATCCTGGAAAATGATTTCGGGGCAGTGAATGTGGATATGATGCTGCTTCAGGATCTGATGGGAGACAACTGTGAGCTGGAGATGGTTTCCGGGGGCTGTGATGCGGACTGTCACAGACGGCGATTTAAGACAAAGCTGATCGCCATGGGAATGTGCGGTTACGACCGTGTCATCGTAGAACCATCCGGAATCTTTGATGTGGATGAGTTCTTTGACGCCCTCCATGAGGAACCGTTGGATAAATGGTATGAGATCGGAAATGTGATCGCCATTGTGGATGCGAAGCTGTCAGAGGATCTTTCAGCGGAAGCGGATTATCTGCTGGCTTCCGAGGTGGCAGATGCAGGCTGTGTATTACTGAGCAGGAGCCAGGAAGCCACGGTGGAAGAGATCAGCAGCACAAAAGAGCATCTCAACCGTGCACTTGGCCAGATCCAGTGCAGGCGCTGTCTGGACAGTGAGATCCTCACCGGAAACTGGAATGATCTTACGGAGCAGACCTGGAAAAGATCCTGGATTGCGGGTATGTGGCAGAGGATTACGTGAAGGAATCCTATGCGGAAGGCGGCGGATTTGATTCTCTGTTTTTATGAACGTTCATAAAAGCGAGGAGGAACTTCATGAAACTGCAGAAAGGATCCTAAATGATCCATCCTGCGGAGATGTTTTTCGCGTAAAAGGTTTTCTCAGAAAAGAAGATGGACAGTGGCTGGAGCTGAATGCTACCCGCCATGAGATCTGCATCCGGCCGGCAAAGCTGGGACAGGAGATTATGATTGTTATTGGGGAGAAACTGAATAAAGAGGTAATTGATGGATACTGGAAATAATACTGCAGGAAAAACAGCACCGGAGAGATATGTCTCAGAGAAGGCCTTTGAAGAGCTGCCAGATACCTTTCAGAAGCTAGCAGAGCTGCTTGGAGAAGATCAGTTTGAACTGGTGGCAGTGAATGATGAGAAAGATCCGCAGGATCAGAAAGCAGCTTCAGAAAGTGCTTTTTCGGAAGCAATTGCGGAAAAGCCCGATGACAATATGTACAGAGTGGATTCTTATGTAAAAACGGCGAAATCCGTCTAGTGTATCTTATGAATGATGCGGTAGAAAGCTTTCTTGTTTTTGGAAATGCCCGTATGACAGGTGTATACAAACCGGATTACGAGGGCGAGATCCTGGCAGATTTAAGCCGGCAGGGCAGAGAATACATCCTTGTGGTTCACCAGGATGATTCGGTGGTGACTTTGTTTTTTGAAACCCTGTCTTGAACTGTAACTAC
>ENA-OQDW01000019-OQDW01000019.1-human-gut-metagenome-genome-assembly--contig:-NODE-19-length-54993-cov-3.267452_pt1 | contig 54993 bp, 79 predicted proteins | sample MGYA00242784_ERZ504613 | MGnify/ENA primary metagenome ERZ504613 (study PRJEB26092, sample SAMD00036330) | human gut metagenome | host: Homo sapiens | study: EMG produced TPA metagenomics assembly of...
CCCTTGGTGCGAAGTGCCGTGGGCTGCTCCCGAGGGGGTGTGGGGGCTTTGCCGGCAACTGCGGTTGCCTCCCCCAGCAGGGCCGCCCTTTGAAAAGGGCACCCTGCACCCCGCCTAAACTTTGCCACTCGCCGTTGGGCAGGTGGGAAAGGCACAGCCTTTCCCACACCCGGCAAGTGTCCTCCGTGGGCCAAATGTCAAGGGGTTCGGGTTGTATTGCCTTGCGGCAATCTCCACCCGCAGGTATACCCCCTTGACATTTGACCCCGCTCCCCGTGACAGCCGTGACGACTGTGACGATGTTTTAGACACCGCCGCCGCTCTCAAAAAAGCCGTCACAGCCGTCACGGTCGTCACGCCTGGGGCGGTTCCAGCGTCAGGCTGATACTTCTCCCAGCGTGGGTACGGCCATTCTCATAGCGGATATGATACTCGCCCGCCAGTTTTGCTGGCCCGGACGTCAGCCTCATCGCCAGGGCGTTGGGCTTCATATCCACTTGCAGGGCCGCTGCCAGCTCTGTGGCAGTACCGCACCAGAACGGCCTCTCCACCGTGATAAAGGCGGCTACGGCCTCCAGCACCGGGTCGGGGGGTTCTACCCACAACTCTGTTTCCATCCGCTCCAGTGTCCATGTCAAGTGTTCCTTGTCCTTGGTGAGATAGAGCCTCTGGTCTTGCTGGTCACGTCCTACCACATCCAGAATGGCGGTGTCATCCGTCCGCTTCTCCTTCTGAAGAAGAAAGGCCCCATCCGCCGCTCCCGACAGTCCGTTGGTGCCGGAGATCATATCAAACTTGTCATCGGCCTGCTGTTTCCGAGTGTGATGTACCAGCAGGAGACAAACGCCGCAGGCGTCAGCGAGGTGTTTCAGCTTTCCCACTACCTCATAATCGTTGGCGTAGCTGTATTTATCCCCGCCAGCTCCCGGATTTTCTGGAGGGTGTCAATGATAATCAGCTTGGTGTCGGGGTGTTCCTGCACGAACCGCTTTAGCTGTTCCTCCAGCCCAGCGCCGACCTGTTTGGCACAGATGGAAAAGAGAAGGTCGTTGGTGCCGTCCATGCCGAACATCCGGTAAAGCCGCTCCTGCAAACGGCGGTGATCGTCCTCCAACGCCAGATAGAGGACAGTCCCCTTGTGAACGGGATAGTCCCACAGAGGAAGGCCCATGCTGACGTGGTAGGCAAGCTGAGCCATCAGGAACGACTTGCCTACCTTGGGCGCTCCCGCAAAGAGGTACGTCCCCGGATAGAGCAGACCGTCAATGACGGGCGGTCTGCTCTGATAGACGTTCTCGTACAACTCGTTCATGGAAATCGTGGGGAGATACGCCGGGTCGTTCATGCGCTGCATTTTCCGCAGCAGTTCCGCATAATTTTTTTCAGGGGGATTGTTTTCTGTCGTTTCCTCTGTTATACTTGCGGTAGGTGTTTGTGAAATGGGCTGTTCCCCGTCTGCGCCAACAGACGGAACCGGGACAGTCCTTTTCGTTTCCTTGGAATCCAAATCTATCAATCCTCCTTCATGCCGCCCATGATAGCGGCGATCATCTGAATGGTGTCCAATAGTTCATCGTCCACGCCAGCCCCGTCCCCGACCCGCCGCAGTTCGTCCAGAACGGCGGCAAGCTGGTCACGCAGGGCCTTGTAGACCTTGGGATTGCCCTGTACCACTACGTCCCGGCACAGGAGGCGTCTTGTGATGTAGTCCTGCTTTGTCAGGCCGGAGAGCCGCACAGCGGCCTCGATCTGTTCATCTTCCTCCGGGGATACCCGGAAGGCCACGGTCTTGTTCCTCCAGCGATTTTTGTTGTCTCGGTTTTTCAGCGACATGGTTACGTCCCCATCCTTTCAAAGTCCAGCTTGTCCGCCATTTCAGTCTGCCTTGTGGGAAACAGATGGGCGTAGCGGTAGGTGATGTCGATACTCTCATGCCCCACCCGGTCAGCGATTGCCAGGGCGGTGAAGCCATATCAATCAGCAGGGAAATGTGCGAATGTCGGAGGTCGTGGATTCTGATCCGCTTCACTCCCGCCGCTTTCGCACCTCTGTCCATTTCATGGTGGAGATAGTGCTTGCTGACAGGGAAAATCCGTTCATTTGCTCCGGTGCTGTAAAACATCTTTAAGTAGTCCTCCATCTCTCCGCAGAGGAATTTGGGCATCTTAATGACACGGTTGCTCTTTTTCGTCTTGGGGGTGGTAATCACGTCCTTGCCCTTGAGCCGCTGATAGGATTTGTTGATGGACACTGTACCCGCCTCGAAGTCGAAGTCCGTTGGGGTGAGAGCCAGCAGCTCCCCCTCCCGGATACCGCACCAGTAGAGCATTTCAAAGGCATAGTAGGAGAGGGGCTTGTCCATCATGCATCGGCAAACTTCAAATACTCGTCCTTCGTCCAGAACAGCATTTCACGCCGTTCCTCCACACCCATGTTCCCGGCCTTGGCCGCAGGATTAACCTGGAGGCCGTAGTAGCGGACAGCATGGTTAAAGAGGGCGCTCAACTGATTGTGGACGGTTTTGAGATAGGTAGGGGAATAGGGTTTTCCTTTGGCGTCCGTCAACCCCCGGATCGCATTCTGCCAGTCCATCACGTCCTTGGCGGTGATTTCCGACAATTTCCGTTTTCCAAAATACGGCAGGATTTTCTTCTGGATGATGCTCTCTTTTGTCAGCCAGGTGTTCAGTTTCAGCTTGGGCTTCATATCCTTCTCATAGAGCTGGGCGAAGCTCTCAAAGGTCATGTTCACATCGGCCTGCTTCTGCATCAGAAACTCCCGTTCCCACGCCTGGGCCTCTTTCTTGGTGGCAAAGCCACGCTTTAACTTCTGCTGGCGCTCTCCTTTCCAGTCCGTATAGCGGAACTGGACGTACCAAGTGCCGTTGGCCTTGTTCTTAAACGCCGCCATAGGTTAATCACTCCTTTCGCTCTGGCCTCTTGTGCCATAAAATTTTTCGTGGAAGAATTTGCGGTCGATGCGGCCTGAAATGGTAATACAGCCCGTCTTTTTCAACTCCGCATTCATAGAACGAATCAGCTTATAGGCATAGGGGACAGAAACCCCTAATTCCTCCGCTACCTCGTCCACCCGCATGAACATGGTGCTTGCCATTGTGCGCTCACCTCCTTTCACGGCTCCAGGACTAAGCTTTATGCTTAACCTATTATAACTAAGCAAATTTGTTTTGTCAAGTGGCTTGCGGAATAATTTTTAACTTTTTTGTTTAAGATACTCTTGACTGTTACTAAGCGAATATGTTATACTGCTTTCGACAGAAACCACCAGATAGGAGTTGGCATTTATGGCAATAGGAGAGCGCATCCATTTTTTTCGCACCCTCCGGGGTATGACACAGAAGTATCTTGGTATGGCGGTGGGCTTTCCAGAGCGTTCCGCCGATGTTCGTCTAGCACAGTACGAAACAGGCACCCGGACACCGAAGGCCGACTTGACCGCTGCCCTGGCGCAAACATTAGATGTATCGCCCCAGGCGTTGAGCGTCCCGGACATAGACAACTACATAGGTTTGGCCCATACGCTGTTCGCCTTGGAGGATGTTTACAGTCTGAAAGTGGTAGAGGCGGATGGACGTGCCTGCCTGCAAGCAGATATTTTTCAGGGAGCCGTCAAGCCAGTGAGCTGAACAAAATCTTGATTGCGTGGCGGGAACAGGCGGCGAAGCTGGAGCCGGGGAGATCACCAAGGAGGACTATGACCGCTGGCGCTACAACTACCCGAAGTACGACACCACCCAGCGGTGGGCCAAAGTCCCCTCGAAGGAATTAAGCGATGCTCTGATAAAAGGATTGAAGAAACAGAGGAAAGATAAATAGCAAAAAAGGTCTTGCCGACTGGTGAAAGTCAGCAAGACCTTTTTCTTAGGATATGAAGGATTTACCCGCAAGCCACCCGCTGTACGGGAGTGAACAAAGTAAATCCGGTTTTGGTATCTGCTATCAATTTGCTATCAAATGCCCCGTTTCCGTTTCAAAAACCCAGTATTTTCAAGGCTTTGCGGGTTTTGTCAGTTATTCCCACTCAATCGTCGCCGGAGGCTTTGGTGAGATATCATACAACACGCGATTAACACCTGCCACCTCGCTTAGAATGCGTTTGGTGATCGTTTCGAGCACCGCCCAATCAATGCGCTCAATCTCCGCCGTCATCGCATCCACCGTATTGATGGCGCGCAGGATCACCGGGTATTCAAAGCTGCGGGCATTATCGCGCACGCCTACGGATTTAAAATCCGGCACGACGGTAAAATACTGCCACACCTTTTTGTCGAGCCCTGCATTGTGAAACTCCTCGCGTAAAATCGCATCGGATTCCCGCACGGCCTCCAACCGGTCGCGCGTGATCGCGCCGAGGCAGCGCACGCCGAGGCCCGGGCCCGGGAAAGGCTGGCGGTAGACCATGCTGTCTGGCAGGCCCAAGGCCACGCCACAAGCGCGCACCTCATCCTTAAAGAGCTGGCGCAGCGGCTCAACGAGCTCAAACGCCAAATCCTCCGGCAGGCCGCCAACGTTATGATGAGATTTGACCATTTTAGCGGTTTTCGTGCCGCTCTCGACGATATCCGGGTAGATCGTGCCCTGTGCAAGAAAATCGATTCCCTCGAGCTTGCGGGCCTCTTCCTCGAACACACGAATAAATTCCGCGCCGATAATTTTGCGTTTCTGCTCCGGGTCAGCCACACCCGTGAGCTTTGAGAGGAAACGCTCGCTCGCATCCACATAGACAAGGTTTGCGTTCATCTGATTGCGGAACACCTCAACCACCTGCTCCGGCTCGCCCTTGCGCAGCAGGCCATGGTTGACATGCACACAGGTCAGTTGATTGCCGATCGCCTTTAAAAGCAGTGCGGCGACCACCGAGGAATCTACGCCGCCTGAGAGCGCGAGCAACACCTTTTTATCACCCACCTGGCGGCGGACAAGGTCGATCTGATCCGCAATGAAATTCTCCATATTCCAGTTCGCTTGCGCCTGGCATTTGCCGAAAACGAAGCTTTCCAGCTCCTTTTTCACAGCTGCTTCCTCCTGCGGCCAGGGCTCCTTGCGCACAAAAACCTGCGCGCGATCCGTATGCGCCTGCGCCGCCGGGTGGCAGACGGCCAGCACAGGCAGGCCGCAAGCGTAAATCTCCGGCGCTGCGTCGATGGAAACGCCGTCCACAACGCGGTTCGGCCCGCCGTTGAGAATCACGCCCTTCACGTTTGGCAGAGCAGCAAGCTCCTCCGGCGTGACGTCGTGGGGATAAATTTCACTGTATACGCCCAACGCGCGGATGGCACGGGCGGTGGCGGTGTTTTCGGTGCAGCCGAGGTCTAAAATGACAATCATATCCTGCTTCATGCGGGCAACAACCTTTCTATCTCAATACAAAATGGATACGAACAATTGCTTTTTGCTTACAGCAGCGTGGCGCGCAGCTCCTCCGCGGAAGCCGGGTGCAAGTAAGCAGGGGCGATATCCAACACCGTTTTGCAGCCGGTCTGCCCCTCCTGGTGGAGGCGATGGGCAGCCCTTGCATAAGCAGTTAAAATGCTCGAGGTGAATTCCGGGTTGGAATCGAGCTTCAAGCTATATTCGATGATGTGATGGTTCGGAAGCTGATCCCCGTCCGGGGAGTCGGATTCCCAGCCCGTGGCGCCGCAACGGAACACCCTGCTCCATGCGGAATACCGCTGTGCTCTCGCTTCATCTCTTCCTCACTGATGAAATGGACGGTGGTATCATAATCCGCAAAATAGTTCGGCATGGTCTTAATCGCTTCCTCAATCTTGGCGCGATCCGCACCCTCTTGCGCAACGACAAAGCATTCGCGCGTGTGCTTTTCCCGCGTGGTGAGCGTCGGTTTTTCCCCGCTGCGCACCCGCTCAAGCGCAGCTTCCACGGGGATGGTATATTGCCTGGCATCCTTCACGCCCTCAATGCGGCGCACTGCGTCGGAATGCCCCTGGCTGACGCCCTTGCCCCAGAAGGTATAGTCTTTCCCATTCGGCAGAATTGCCTGGGAAATAACGCGGTTGAGAGAAAACATGCCCGGATCCCAGCCCACGGAGATAATTCCGATGGTATGGGCCTTTCTACAGGCCGCGTCCACCCGGCTAAAGTGCTCCGGGATTTTTGCATGGGTGTCGAAGCTGTCGATCACGTTGAAATACTGCGCAAGCTCCGGCGTTTGCTCCGGCAAATCGTTCGCACTGCCGCCGCAGAGGATCATCACGTCAATCTGATCCCGAAGTTTTGCAGCGTCGCTCATGCGGTAAACGGGCACGCCCGTATGCGTTTTGATGGAGGCGGGGTTGCGCCGGGTAAGCAAAGCGACCAACTCCAAATCAGGCGCATGATGCACGGCGCATTCCACACCGCGGCCTAAGTTGCCATATCCTGCAATACCAATTCTAATCTTCAAGTAGAATCTTCCCTTCGCTGTAGATTTGCCTGGGAGAAAGCCCGGACTTCCGAACCGGCCGTTTCATTGTTTTACCCGGGCATGTCCAACTGCTGATAATTTTAAAAAAATCGTATTTAGTATACCACAGATTATTTCTTCTGAAAAGCATTCGTTTTCCACAAATCAAACCATTTCAAGACAATATATTCTCAGTCAATATCCCGGACGGCACTCTGCTGTGGGAGGAGAAAGGTTTTGAGAATCCGCCGTGCACCGAGCTGGACTCCTTCAATGAAGTGGTCGAGACCGTTGAAGCGCCGCATTTCGCCCTACGCGATAACCTGAAATACAAATGGCGGGCAATCGGTTTGATTGCCCGCCGCAAACCAAAACAAAAAAATCAAGAGACAAATCCGTTTAATCCGTCAGGTTATCAAAATACCCCTGCACGAGCACAACCGGCGTTCCCTTATCCCCCGACCCGCTCGTCAGGTCGCACAACGAGCCGATCAGGTCGGTAATCCGGCGGGGCGTCGTGCCTTGAGAGCCATGTCGCCCACCAAATCGTCCTTTTTCTCCCGAATGCGTTGTTCAACGGCCTGCCGCAGCGCGTCTCCGGACAAATCCGCAAAATCGTTATCCGCCAGGTATTTGAGCTTGATCTCATTGGGCGTGCCTTCGAGCCCCGGCGTGTTCGCAACCGATACGCAGGGGTCGGCAAGCTCCCAGATCCGCCCAACCGGATCTTTGAACGCTCCGTCGCCATAAACCATCACTTCGATCTGCTTGCCTGTCTTTTCCAGAAGGCCCTTCTGGATATCGAGCACCAGCCCGCCGCAATCCCGCGGGAACAGCTTGACCGTGTTTTCCGTGGATTTATTCGAGCCGAGCAGACCATATGCTTCATTGCAGCCGCTGCCATTCACCGGCGCGTTTAGAATATCGTCCAGTCCGCACACGCGGCGCGCGCCCGCTTCCCGCAGGATGCGCTTGGTGCGTGCGCGGGTATGGATATCGCAGCAAAGCACATCCTGCGTATGCTGCAAAATGACGCGCGGGTCGTTTGCAAACAGGATTTCACATTCCGCGCCTTCCTCTCGGATCAGATCGCCATAATACTGGACATAATCAACGTTTGTAAAGGGATGCCTGTTTTCCCCAAACAACGCGCGATATTTTTCCAGCGTCAGCACGTCGCTGTAGGGGTTCACGCCAGCCTGATCGACCTGGTCAAGCGTAATTAGCTCATTGCCGACTTCATCGCTCGGGTAGCTGAGCATCAGCACCACCTTCTGCGCGCCCTGCGCGATGCCACGCAGGCAGATGGCAAAACGGTTGCGGGAAAGGATCGGGAAAAGAACGCCGATCGTGCCGCCGCCGAGCTTTGCCTTCACGTCGGATGCGATGTCAGCGGTTGAAGCGTAATTGCCCTGCGCGCGGGCGACGACCGATTCCGTGATCGAAACAACGTCCCTGTCCCGCAGGGAAAAGCCTCTGCCTTTGCGGCTGCCGTGACGCTTTCAACGACGATCCGGGTGAGATCGTCCCCTTCCCGGATGATGGGGCAGCGGATGCCCCTCGATATGGTTCCAACTTTACGTTCCATTGCATGATCTCCAAACTGTAATGATTTAAAACGTTGCCTTTCCTATCATAATACAAAAACGGCGAAAGGGAAAGAAAAATTGCGAAATTGCATGCAAAAAATCTTTTGCCCAGCAATATGCGGGCGGCTGAAACCCCGCCCGGAAAGGGTACAAAATTCACGCACAAGCCCTTCTCCTCCTTGCATATCGTATGGCTGTGTGCTATTGTACAAACAACCAACAAGGAAGGAGGCTTGTTTTGTCAATGAAAAGCACCATGACAATCCGCTTGGATTTCGGCCGCGGCAGCTTTCACGCGAACGCACACATCACATGCCCCCAAAACAGAAAAAAACGGCTCACGTTTGCTTTGAACAACGACCTCACAATCACCTCTCTCACCGGAAATGTGCCCGTTACCTTCCGTAAGGCCGGGGAAGCCTCGCTCCCGTTCAGGCCCTTGGCCCAAAGTCGAGATTACGGGCAGCGGGCCGGTCAAAGAGGCGGTGATCGAATACGAAGGCTCGGTGCAGTTTGATCCGGCGCAGCGGAAAAATTGGAACAATATCATCACGGAAGATATCGTTTCAATGAACTGGTATTCCATCTGGTATCCACAGGAGCTATCCGTCAGGCTATCCCATGGCAAGATCATTGTGCTTCACGGGCAGCATTGGGTTGTGGTGAAAGCAGCCTGCAACAGGGAGAACGGCACATGGGAATATGGCTCCAACGGGGTTGACCCCTATAATATCGTCGCCTACCGGAAAGAAAAATTGCAGGTGATCTCCAACCGTTATATGAACATCTATACCGTTGACAGCAGCATCGCGGCCATCGCCCAAACCGCGCAGCGCGCGTATCAGCAGGTGATGGAATATTACAATGGGAACTTATTCCGCAAGAAAAAGCTCCCCGTTCTAGATGTAACTTGCATCGCCCCGGCGATTTCCATTCCCGAAGCGGCTTACCAGCGAAAAGGGTTGATGTGGTGTTCCTCCATCGGGAGCAATGAGATTGAAGCCGCTAGGCTTCTTGCGCATGAAACCGCGCACAACTGGTGCCGCGGCGCGGATTGTAACAGCTGGGAGGATTGGTTAAATGAAACCACAGCGGAGTGGTCCGTTTTGCTGTTCGCGCTGAGGACTCATCAAAAAGCCTTATTTGACGCCGTCTTAATCCCCAAGCTGGAGCGTTACGGCTCCCTGCCGCCGATTCGGACCCCCGATGGGTCGCGCCCGGAAGGCGTGCATGATAAGGGGACTGTTCTGTTTTATCAAATCTATCAGGCAACCGATTGTGAAACGATGGAAAAAACAGTCAGATGCTTTTCACAATTGATCGTAAAGAATACCCGCAATTTTTTGAGGCAGCTTAGGCTGATTGGCCTTGAGAATGTGGCCGACCTGATTGAGCGGGGCCTGACCGAATAAATCCGCCGCGACCCCAAGCTCGAACAGCACTTCCTCCACCATCCCCTTTTCCGTTTTGTTCAAATTGGCGGCCAGCATTTCGTCGGGCTGCTCCTGCCGCTGCTTTCGGCATTGTGGCCTGGAGGTTTTTCAGGGAGCGAGCCAGCAGGTTATCTAAGAATTCGTTCCATTCTTCATTTTTGCTCATTGCTTTTAATGCCTTTCAAAAATCGTGCAACCCTTGAACGAAATCACATGCGCATACATAGGATCATTTGCAAGCATCTGAATTTCTAGTATAATAGCTTCAAACAAAGTTTGAAGCATTGGTAAATGCCTGTCGGCGCGAAACGCCTCCTGCCGCGATGCGGCAACGTCATTTTTCACAAAGGCTGGCCTTGCGTGTATGGTATGATAGCTTCAAACATTTTGCTTGAAGCATTTGAAAAATGGTTGTCGGCGCGAAACGCCTCCTGTAGCGATGCGGCAACGTCATTTTTCGCAGGGAGCATTTATATATGTGGTATAATATTTACGCTGTAATTGTCTTTTAGACAGTTGCCGGCTGGGGAAGCGGCTGATTCTTTCGCGAGAGGGAGCCGCTTCCTTTCATTTTTTGAGGTCATCATGCATTTTCCGAACACCTCTGCGAACCACTTCCTGATCCCTGATTGATAATGATAAACATCGGGGCCGTCATTCCAGTGCACCCTTCCGCCAGGGAGCACCCAAACCCAAAATAAATGTGGCAGGCAATCAAATTGATTCCCTGCCACATAAATAAAAATTATATCCATTGCCGAAGGCAAAGCCGCCTTCCCGCCCAACTGGAAGAAACGCGGCGCCGCCGCGCGGAGCGGGTGATTTTTATCCCGACAGCGCTTTCTCATTCCCACTCCACCGTCGCCGGCGGCTTCGTCGTGATATCATAAACCACCCGGTTTACATTTGGCACCTCGTTCGTGATCCTGCTCGATGCGCGCGCGAGCAGCTCATACGGCAATTGCGCCCACTCGGCCGTCATGAAATCGGTCGTCGTCACCGCGCGCAATGCAACGGTATAATCATACGTCCGCGCGTCGCCCATCACGCCGACGCTGCGCACATTCGTCAGCACCGCGAAATACTGGTTGACCTGCTTTTCAAGCCCCGCAGCGACGATCTCCTCCCGGAAGATCGCGTCCGCCTCGCGGAGGATTGAAAGCTTCTCCTCCGTTATTTCACCCATAATACGGATCGCCAGGCCCGGGCCGGGGAACGGCTGCCTCCAGACGAGATTCGCCGGGATGCCAAGCTCCAGCCCCGCCGCGCGGACTTCATCCTTGAACAAATCGCGCAGCGGCTCGATGATACCCTGAAAATCCACGTCGTCTGGAAGGCCCCCTACGTTATGATGGCTCTTAATGACGGCCGCGTCGCCCATACCGCTCTCGATGACGTCCGGGTAGATCGTGCCCTGCACGAGATAATCCATCCTACCGAGCTTTTTCGATTCCGCCTCAAACACGCGGATGAATTCTTCTCCGATAATCTTGCGCTTGCGCTCCGGCTCCTTCACGCCTGCGAGCTTCAAGAGAAAGCGCTCCGCCGCGTTAACACGAATCAGATTCATATCGAACTGCTCGCGGAACACCCGCTCGACATCGTCCCCTTCCCCCTTGCGGAGCAGGCCGTGGTCGACGAATACGCAGGTCAAATTCTTGCCGATCGCCTTGTGCAGCAGCACGGCGGCCACAGAAGAATCCACGCCGCCAGAAAGGGCGCACAGCACCTTTTTGCCCTTTAGAGCCTCGCGGTAACGCTCGATCGATCGCTCGACGAAATCGTCCATGCGCCAATCGCCATTGCAGCCGCAGATCTCATACAGGAAGTTATGGAGCATCTGCTTGCCAAAGGCCGTGTGCGTAACCTCCGGGTGAAACTGGACGGCATAAATTTTCTTTTCCGCGTTTTCCATCGCCGCTACCGGACAGATACCCGTATCGGCTGATATGCGATAGCCCGCCGGAAGGGTTTTGATATAGTCCGTATGGCTCATCCAGCACTGGCTGCACGCCGGAACATCTTGGAACAAAAGGCTACCCGCACGGCGGATACCTCCACCTTGCCGTATTCGCTCCCATTCTCCGCGGCCTCAATCTCCCCGCCCTCCAGCCAAGCGATGAGCTGCGCGCCATAGCAGATGCCAAGCACCGGCACGCCGAGGGATAGAATCTCCCGCTCATAGTGCGGGGAGGCGGGGTCATACACGCTGTTTGGCCCGCCGGTAAAAATGATGCCCTTATAATGCTGTTTCTGAATCTCGGCAAGCGGGGTCGTGTAGGGCTTGACTTCGGCATAGACGTTCTGCTCGCGCACGCGGCGCGCAATCAGTTGATTGTATTGGCCTCCAAAATCGAGCACCAGGATGGTTTCATGCATGCGGGGACCACCTTTATTTCAGAATAAGTCGCAGTTTATTTGCGCTTGAGAATTTCACTGCGCTTTGGGCCGTTGGAGACCATTGTGATAGGCACACCGATCTCCCGCTCGATAAACGCCACATAATCCTGCGCGGCCTGCGGCAAATCTTCAAACCGCTCCACGCCGCGGATTTCCTGTTTAAATCCGGGCAGGGTTTCGAGCACGGGCTTTGCCTTTTTCAGCTTTGCGGTAACGGGAAAATCCTTCGTTACCACACCGTCAATTTCGTAGCCGGTGCAAACCTTAATCTCGTCGAGGTAGGCAAGGCAGTCCAACGCCGTGAGCACCACCTGCGTCGCGCCCTGCACACGGCAGCCGTAGCGGGTAGCCACGCAGTCGAACCAGCCCATGCGGCGGGGGCGGCCCGTCGTCGCGCCATATTCGCCCTTATCGCCTCCGTGATCGCGCATCAGCCGCGCCTCTTCCCCGAAAATCTCCGAGACGAATTCGCCCGCGCCCACCGCGCTGGAATACGCTTTCGTCACCGCGACGATCTCCCGGATCTCATAGGGCGGAATGCCCGCGCCTACCGCGCCATAGCCCGCCAGCGTCGAGGAGGAGGTCACCATTGGGTAAATGCCGAAATCTGGGTCCTTCAGGGAGCCAAGCTGGCCTTCCAGGAGGATATTCTTGCCCGCTTTCAGAGCTTCGTGTACGTAAATATTCACATCACCCACATAGGGCGCGATCAGGTCGCGGTACTCCATAAGCGTATTGAAAATTTCTTCGAAATCCAGCAACGGCTTATGGTAGATATGCGCAAGCATGAGGTTTTTCACTTCCAGCACGCGCGTTAGCTTTTCTTTTAAATATTCTTCGTCAAACAGCTCGTTGACTGGAAGCCGATCTTCGCATATTTATCCGAATAAAACGGCGCGATTCCGGATTTGGTGGAGCCGAATTGTTTATCCGCCAGCCGCTCCTCCTCATAGGTGTCAAGCAGCACATGGTAGGGCATCATCACCTGCGCACGGTCGGACACCATGATGTGCGGCGCCGGAACGCCGTTATCCGTTACGCTCTTAATTTCGGCAATCAGCTTTGGAATATCAAGCGCAACACCGTTGCCAATAATATTCATCGTGTGCTGATAGCATACGCCGGAGGCAGAAGGTGCAGCGCAAAACGGCCGTAGTCGTTGATGATCGTGTGCCCTGCGTTCGCACCGCCTTGAAAACGGATGACAATATCCGATTCGCTGGCAAACAAATCGGTAATTTTCCCCTTGCCCTCATCGCCCCAATTTGCACCGACAATCGCTTTCACCATGTGGAATGCACCTCCATAAAACTAGGAAAGCACGCAGCAAAATGGCTTTCCCCCGCGCAAATCTCCGCTCTTAAAAAGGAGGGAGCCTGCAAACAAAAATACAGTTTATTATAGTATACCATGTCCATACTGTCAACGAATTTTGAGGGCAACGGCAAAAAGAGAAAGAAATCTTGTAAAAATAAAAAATAGGAGTTGCATTTTTAAAAAGGATGTGGTATTATACTCTGGCAGTCAAGAGGCTGCATATGCGCTGGTAGCTCAGCTGGATAGAGTGTTTGGCTACGAACCAAAAGGTCGGGGGTTCGAGTCCCTTCCAGCGCGCCAAGATACGGTTTTCAGAAATGATATCGTTTCCGAAAACCGTATCTTTTTATTTTCGATAATGCGAGCAACAAAATAAAGCCTGCATGGCCGCACAGACAGAATGAAATGGGCGCATTGCAAAATGCTCACTGTGGAAACTCGTCATGAGACAAACCATGGTTTCGAGCGCGCAAAGCCCGAAATTTGTCTGCGTGAGGCAAAAACGTTTTTAAAGGGCTGTTGCAAAATGCAAGGCATTTTCAACAGCCCCTTTTCAGCCGGCTAATACATCATTAAGGTTCCTCAGCGGAACGCGTGGGATTCCCGCGCCCGCGTATTTTTACAATTGAAACGCCGCTAATGCGGCGCTTCGCATATTTCTATCCGCTTGACGCCCGCGCCTAAAAAGCGCGGTTCAGCTCAGTCAGCTTCAAGGCTCTGAAAAACGGCTCAATAAAGCTGGCTTTCCGCGCCTAATAATGCAGCCAGCGCGATCGCCTTGCGCACTTTCCGCCAGGAAAAACGCTTTTCGCTTGCCAGCTCCTGCATTGCCCTAACGCTGCACTCATGATATAATTTTCTTTCCTGATAGGCTGCCAACATCGTCATCATTCCTTTCCTGATGTTGTCTTTAGTCTAGCATCAGACTGCGCATTTGTCAAGGCAACATGCACAACTATAGTTCTTCATAATTGTGCAAATTGACTAATCCAAATTTTGATATTTGCTTGTCATTCTCTCACAGAAGCTGTTGGAATCGCCGCTGGCAATTGGATAGATTGCCTGCTTTTGATGAAAATATTTTGTTAGGTTATTCTCCCCAAGGGCCTATATTGCTCGGATAGCTTTAAAAAGTTTGTGAAAAATTTCTCAATATTTTCCGCCATTCCGCCTTGAGAAAAAGTGTAATTATCTCTTGACAAGCCCAGGATTATGCTATAATACCTTTTGCAAAGAAATGCGGATGTAGCTCATCTGGTAGAGCGCCACCTTGCCAAGGTGGAGGTAGCGAGTTCGAGCCTCGTCATCCGCTCCATAAGATAATCCCCATAACAACGTAGAATGTACGTTGTTATGGGGATTTCTCATTTTTGGTTTCTGCTGATATGATGCAGGCGATTCCAAAAAAGGACGAAAAAGATATGCAGCAGCTCTAACCGATATCTTTTTACTTATCTTTTTCTCTTTTGTTTTAAATGCTCATTGAGAAGCTTTTCAGCGTTGTCAATCATGCTGGGCTTCAGATGTAAAGACACTTCATGGATCATCTATGGCAAACATCCAAAAGCAGCGAAGAGCTCTTTTGGGATACACTCCGGCTCGCTGCGGCACATTATCGTCCGCAGGAGCCTGAGAACGTTGTACATGGGCTAGCTGTTGCCGGACGCACGCCCAGCTAAAAAATAACTGGCTATTTCATATTTCCAGATGCAGGGGGTACCTTAATCAGGGAGCTATGCCACTGCCCTGCCACGGTGCACAGTCCCCTTTCCAACTATGGAGCAGATTCTAGCCATACCTTTCACGCGTGCATCCTTAACTATGCATTTTCATTGACAAAGCGTGAGTAGGCGCATAGAATAAAAGGAAAGAATTTGTCGGTCTAGCGGTCATTGCGCCGCACATTCCGCATCTGGAGGTCTTACGGTATGCAACGTAAAAATCATTTGCGCCTGATTCTCGGCATCATCCTCATTGGGTCCCTAGCCGTGCTACTGATTGGTTATTTCGCCCTGCGCAAGCCGGCGGCTGAAAATCCCAGCATGCCTGCCCCCAGCATATCCTCATCCTCGGCAAGCCTTCTGCTACAGAGCTGCCACCGGCCTTGCAAAGCTGATTCAACCAATCAGCCCACAGCGCCCGTCACATCCCCAAAAGGGGCTTCTTCTAACCAGACGGCATCCGCTCCAGCCGAGGAAAATGGAATCACGCCAGTGACTGTAAAAATTGATTCTCAAAAATGGTACCTAACTTTAGTTAGCATCAAATACCGCCTACCAGACAATTATCAGCCGGAGCTCACCTACCTGTCAAGGGCATTGATCGCCCGCTGGATGCGCGCGTAACACCGCATTATGTCGAAATGTATAACGCTGCAAAGGCAGATGGCTGCACGTTAACGCCCTATTCCGGATGGCGCTCGATCTCCAGGCAAAAATCCAACTATGAAAACAAAGTATCCACCTACATGAAAGAAGGCCACAGCCGCTCAAGAGCAGAGCTGCTTGCAGCGGAATGGATCCTCCCGCCCGGCGCGAGCGAGCACAATATGGGCGTTGCGATGGATATTGTCAACACGAAGGAAAGCTTTGAAAACACAAAAGAATTTAAATGGTTACAAGCGCATGCCGCTGACTATGGCTTCATCCTCCGCTACCCCAAGGATAAGGTATCTATCACAAAAGTGGCCTATGAGCTTGGCACTGGCGGTATGTCGGCGTAGAGGATGCAAAAAAGATGAAAGCGAGTGGAAAATGCCTCGAAGAATATTTGGGCATCTACAACAGCTAAAATTGAATCTTATGAAAAAAACAGCCGGCAGATTGCCGTTTCTAAAGCAAAAAGTCCATCTTTTATCACGCAGCGTTTGAGAAGCTCTGTTTGGTTACGCCGCGTTATTTCGTAATAAAAACAATCCGGAAGGCATCCCAAGGCGCCTTCCGGATTGTTTTCTCCTACCTCTATGTTTGCAATCAAAGCCAATCGTTCTGCCATTCTTGCATCTGGTCGATGTATTCTGATTTCAGGATTGCGTAATTCAGCCTATCATATTTTCGGCCATTTAAATAGACAGCTTCCCGCTCTCTCCCCTCTAAGATAAAGCCGCATTTCTCAAGGGCCTTTGGCGCCCCCACATTCATGGAAAGCGTGTTTGCACAGATACGCTCCATCCCCAAAAATTCAAACCGGTATTTCAGCATCAGTTTGACCGCTTGCTGCTCAAATCCCTGAGCACGGTCTTTGACGCGTGCAATTCCCATTCCAATAGAGCATTTGCGGTTTACGCGGTCAATCTTTTGCGGAGCAATATCCCCGATGGCACTTCCATTCTTGCCAAAAATGCCAAGCCGCACATTTTGACTGCCCTGAAGCGCCTGTATTTCCTCAAACCAAACCTCTGCCTTCTCATCAGACAACCCCAACTTCAGCTCTTCAGTCGGATTTCGGAAATCATATTCCGTGGCATTCCACAGAGCCTTGCAGCCCTCGCGGGTCAGTGTATCCAGATAGATATCCTTTCCCTAAGTTTTATTACACGCCTCCATAAATCGAATCCGCAAGTGGGAGACACCCTTATTTTTTTTGGCGGTAGGACCACTCCTGCTCAAAACGCAGAGCTCCCTCCACACTCCGGCGCCCGCGCTCATCTAACATGCGATACTGACGGATCAACTCGATTTCCTGCGGTGTATAAAGCCCCGGCGGAGAGGAGATATCCGTGCGGCCCAGCAGATAATCTGTGCTGACGCCATAATACTCCGCTAAAGCGCAAAGCGTTTCATTGCTCATTTGCCTCTTTGCACTCTCATACAACGTATAAGTTGATCGGGAAATGTTTAAATAGTCCGCGATTTCCTTCTGCGTTTTCCCTGCGCGGATTCTCAGCTCACGAACTTTGCGGTCAGGCAAGCCATCACCCCTGAAGCAAGATAGATTCTGTTCACCCACAGCATATCATCTGCCCAGAAAGAAAACAAATCCAGTTTCAAAAAGCATCAAATATGCATTTTATATTTCTAAATCGTTTAATTATGTGTCAATTTGCAACAAAAAAATCCAACCCTCTTAAATAAAGAGAGTTGGAAATTATTTTATATTTATGGGATTATTAGGAATTCATGTTTTGCTTGAGCCTAAGAAACCTTACGCACAATCGCAATTGGCGTTTGCTGAGATGCCTGGCCGAGCGGATTATCTTTAAAAATTTCCTTACACAGCTCAATATCCACCTCTGGAGAGGAAACTCCGAGGATTTCACGGCCGATATCGTTTGCATCCATAACAACAACCGCCTTGCAACCCGTATATTCCCGCAGCATGGCCGCGACCTTATCCGGGTCCTTTGGCGCAAGCTTTGCATAGTGGTTATAGGGCGGGAGCGTATAGTCGCACGGGCCGTCGATCGCGCGGCCGGCATCCCCTACAATTTTATAAAACACCCCGCGCTTGCCAAACGGCTTTGTGACAGCAGAGCAAAAAGCGGCGAGCAAAATCTTGGGAACGCCGATATCACGGATGGCAAGTTCCATCGTCCACGGGCTGCCAAGCCGATGCCATAGGGTGATTTATAGACGAATTTGCACAGGAAGTTTGCAAGCGGCGACACCTTAATTTCATCAATATCGAAAGCGCGCCCCTGACTAATAGCGATGATCTTCTCACTGATAAAAATCATATCCTCCTGCTCCAGGTAGGGCTTGACATACCGATCCATGATCTCTGTTAGCTATCGCCCGCCATGACTACATGGGTTTTGACCGGATAGCGCTGATAGGTCCCTCCGCTCGTTTCGATCTCCAAACTTTTCTTTTCGTTGGGCTTGAGTGCACTCATATCCATTGGCTTTGAACCCCTTTGTTTTTTAATATGCTCCTATTTTATTCCACTGTTGACGCTTTTGTCAAGGTTTCTCGGCTTATCAATATCACAGCCGCGCGCTTTCGCAGCATAGTAGCCCAGCAGCTGCATAGGCACCACCTCAATGGAGGGCATAAACAGTGGATTGGTCCGGGGCACATAAAAAACATGGTCTGCCGGCCCGATAGCGGCCTCATTTCCCTCCTGTGTCACACAGAGCACCTGCGCACCGCGTGCTTTGACCTCACGGATGTTGCTCACGGTTTTATCAAAAAGCCGTTCGCAGCAGGCAAGGGCAGCAACGAAGGTGCCCGGCTCGATCAGAGAGATCGTGCCATGCTTGAGCTCGCCCGCGGCATACGCCTCCGAATGGATATAGCTGATCTCTTTGAGCTTCAGGGAAGCTTCCAGCGCCACCGCATAATCAAGATTGCGGCCAATGAAATAGGCATGGTCCAGGTAGCAGAGCCGCTGAGCGAATTGCTCAATCGCCGGAGCCTGTTCGAGCACCCGCTGGATTTTTTCCGGCAGTGCGATCAGCTCATTGAGCGCATGGCGAAGCGTTAGCGTATCGATCCTACCGAGCGCATCTGCAATATAGAGGGCCAGCAGGTAAATCAGCGTCAGTTGAGTGCTATAAGCTTTGGTTGTGGCAACGGAAATTTCGGCCCAGCCCAGGTGTAGAGCACATCGTCGCTCTCTCTTGCGATCGTGCTGCCAACCACATTGACGATCGAAATCACCCGAGCACCGTGCGATTTTGCCTCGCGCAGGGCGGCGAGCGTATCCGCTGTTTCCCCACTCTGGCTGATAATCAGCACAAGAGAGCGCTCATCAACAAGCGGCATCCGGTAGCGAAATTCGGAGGCGATATCCACCTCCACAGGGATCCGGGCCGCCTGTTCAATCACATACTTGCCCACCACGCCCACATGGTAGGCAGAGCCGCATGCGAGAATAAAGATGCGGTTAAAGGCCTGAAGCTCCTCCTGCGTCAGGGCGATGCCGTCCAATATGATTCGTCCATCGTTTCCGATACGGGGCGAAATAGTAGCGCTGATGGCCTGTGGCTGCTCCATGATCTCTTTCATCATAAAATGCTCGTAGCCACCTTTTTCCGCCGCCGCAACGCTCCAAGTGATCGTTTTCAGTTCTTTTTCAACCCGATGGCCCTGTTCATCATAAACGGACACATGATCCCGATGCAGCAGGGCGACCTCGCCATCATCCAATTGATAAATACGGCGCGTGTACGGCAGTACCGCCGTAATATCCGATGCAATAAAATTCCCGCCGTCACTGAGCGCCACAATCAAGGGGCTCGCACAGCGCACACAGGCAATTTCATCCGGGTGCTCCTCATTGAGGATGCCGAGCGCGTAAGAACCTTCCAATTGCGCAACTGTCAACCGGATCGTTTCCAGAAAATCACCCGTATCGTTTTGCTCCAGCAGATGTGCGATCACCTCTGTATCGGTTTCAGAGGCGAAGATACAGCCTTGCGCCTGCAACTGTGCCTTCAATGCCGCATAATTTTCGATAATCCCATTGTGTACAATCGCAAATTTTCCAGAGCTGCTGCGGTGCGGATGAGAATTCGCATCCGACGGCTCGCCATGCGTCGCCCACCGGGTGTGCCCAATCCCAACAGTGCCAAAAAAGCTGCGCCCACCCTCTATCTTATCAGAGAGAATTTCCAGCCTGCCCTTCGATTTTGCAATTTCGATCTTCCCATCCTCCAGGATGGCGATCCCTGCTGAATCATAGCCACGGTATTCCAGCTTTTTGAGCCCGCCCAACAGAATAGGGGCCGCTTGCTCTCCACCAATAAAACCGATGATGCCACACATGTGCTTCCACTCCTTTTGGATATTTAGAGCTTTCCAACCGGAAAAGTTCCACACCCACTATATACCGCATGTCTCCTGTCTGCAATCTGACTGAGCGCACGTAGGCTCGCACACTCTCCAGTATGCGCTTGTTTACGACTGCTTATAATAATTTTTCAAATACTCGCCGGTTTCCCGGCATTCTCCTGCAATCGCATACAGTTTTAAAATACGATTTTTTAGTTGGAGATATGCATCGCCCTGCAATGTTTTCAACTGCGGACGCAGCTTTAAAATCTGTGCCCGGATCTGAGCGGATTGTTGGGTATATTCCTCTCCCAATTCATACAATGTCATCAAACGAGCCATCCTTTCTTTGTCAAAGTGGGAATGAAAATAGACTTCCGGCCTTTTCAAGGCTATTTTATTCCCAGTCAAATGTCGAATCCGTTTCTTCTCGAATGCTTACAGGCCTTTTCGGCGTCGATAAGAACAAATGTTCGATTACAGCTCCAAGTATACACGCTTGTCCCAAAAAATGCAAGGGCCCTCCATCCCCATCCTGCAATCAAAGTCCCAATGATGGGACTCAGATCATTTCCGTCTTTCTGCGTGGATGTTGTATTGGTGGAAATACAAAAGGTAGGCAAAAAAACAGAAAATCCGGTTTACTTTTTAAACAGATAATATTATACTGAAAGCGTAACTTTTGGGCAGAGCGGACAATTCCGCTTTGCTTACCGTACAAATCAGAAAGGATGAGGTTTATGGCAACCCTGCCGAAATGGCTTGAAACGGCTCTTTTTTATGAAATCTATCCACAGTCTTTCCGGGATACAAATGGAGACGGGGTCGGCGATCTGCCCGGTATTCTGGAAAAGCTCGATTATATCCAGGGGCTCGGCTTCAATGCCATTTGGATGAACCCGTGCTACCTCTCCCCTTTTGGCGACGCAGGCTACGATGTGCAGGATTATAAACAGATCGCGCCCCGCTATGGCACAATGGCGGATATGGAAAAGCTCATCGCTGAAATGCACCGCCGCGGGATGCACCTTCTACTTGACTTGGTGCCGGGCCATACCTCGGAAGAGCACGAGTGGTTCCTCAAATCCAGCCAGAAGGAGCCAAACGAATACTCTGACCGTTATATCTGGACGACGCCCGACACAAAAATCGTTTTCGGCCTGAATAAAGCCCGCGGTACAAGGGAGGGGTTGTATCACTATAACTTCTATCCCATCCAACCCTCTTTGAATTACGGCTTTGCAAAGGTCACGCAGCCATGGCAGACGCCCGCAGGCGCACCTGCCGTGCAGAAAACGATTGAGGGAGTGAAAGATATCATCCGCTTTTGGTTGCAAAAGGGGGTGGATGGCTTCCGTGTAGATATGGCCTTCTCCCTTGTTAAGGATGACGGCCCCGGCCGCCCGGAGACAATCAAGGTCTGGCAGAAAATCTTCCCGGATATTTACCGCGAATTCCCGGAGGCCGCATTTGTCTCCGAATGGGGTGTGCCGTCTGAATCCATACCGGCGGGCTTCAATATGGATTTTTATTTGCAGATGAACGCGCAAGGCTTTTCCAAGCTTTTCGACTTCGGCGATCCGGAGGATCTCGATGCAACTCCCTTCTTTGATCCACGCGGCAAGGGCGATCCCAAGGTGTTTGCGGAAGAATACACGGATTTTCTCGCCAAAACAAAAGGCAAGGGCTATATCTGCCTAATCACGGGCAACCATGATATTTTCCGCCGCCCAAAGAGCATTCGTGATCTGGATATCAAGCTCGCCTATGCCTTTATTTACACGATGCCGGGTATCCCGTTTTTATACTATGGCGATGAAATTGGCATGCGGCAGATTAACGACCTGTATCCGGTGGAGGGCAGCATGTTCCGCACCGGAGCGCGCACCCCGATGCAATGGGATACCGGCAAAAACGCCGGCTTTTCCACAGCGGAGAAAGATGATCTGTATCTGCCCCTTGACCCGGATGAAAACCGGCCCAACGTCGCCCAAGAGGAACAGGATCCGAACTCCATCCTGAATTTCGTCAAAGAGATCATCGCACTGAGAAAGGAGAATCCCGCGCTGGGCAATACGGCGGATTTCCGTATCTTATTCGCGCAGGAGAATACCTATCCGCTCGTCTATGAGCGAGAAGGCAGCGGGCAAAAGCTGATCGTCGCCGTCAACCCCGCTGCGCGGGCATGTGAAGCTACACTCCCGCATCCTGTGGGGGATATTCTGTATTCCCTGGGTGGAAAAGTGGACGCCTCCGGCTGCACGCTGCAAATGGAGGGAGAAAGCTTCGTCATCTATCAGGTATAACAAAGCGCGCCCCACTCGCAGCCTGCCCGAAGCAGGGCCGCGGGTGGGGCAGCATATTTTGGAAGTCCGGTTTTTTTTAAGAGGGGAGAGGTTGTTCATGCAAGCAAAAAAATTTTTTGTATCCTTGTGGCGGTCTGTATTCTTCTAACCGCCTTTCCCGCAGCAGCGTTCGCCACAGACCGCTGCGCATGTGGGAACGATCCTGTCATCGTCGTTCCCGGTTACACATCGTCATCGCTCTACCTCCATTACGGCACACCGCAGGAAGAGCAAATTTGGAACCTGACGGCGGAGAATACACTCCCCGTCCTACTCAAATATGTGCCACAACTCGCAAAAGGGATTGGAAAGGCCTTTTCAGGCAATTGGAACACGTTGGTGAAAGGATTGAGTAAAGCCTGTGCAGAACGGTTTGAAACGCTGCGCATGAATCCGGACGGCAGTTCCGTTTACCCAGTTTCTGTCTATCCCGACCGCGCGGAGGACGCCCGTATGAGCACCCTAAAAGCCGCGGGCAGGAGCAGTATATCGCAGAGGCGCAAATCAGCCAGACGATTGCGGACATTGTGGGGGAGGATCATGTTTTCACCTTCACTGTAGATTGGCGGCTCGGGCAGGTAGACGCAGCCAAACGGCTCGACGATTTCATTCAGCAGGTCAAGGCGCTCACCGGTCACCAAAAAGTCAATCTTCACAGCATCAGCCATGGTGGGCAGCTCGTTGGCTTCTATCTCTTTTATTATGGGTATAAGCAAGATGTCAACAATGCCGTTTTGAATGTTCCCGCTCTGTGCGGCTCCTCTATTGTTGCGGACTTGCTCTATAATGAGGGAATATCCTTTGATGAGCACACCCTCATGCAGATGGTGCAGGCCGGCTTTGTGATGGAAAACGATTTTGACTGGCTATTTGACCTCATCCCGCTCGACATGCTGGACGAACCGGCCCGGGCGCTCATTTGGGAGGGGCTTTGGCCGATTCTGCGTTATTGTGGCAGCGTGTGGGATCTGCTCCCAGAAGCGGACTACCGTGTGCTGCGCGACCGCTATCTCGATCCAGTAGAAAACGCCGCGCTGATTGAGAAGCTCGATGAATCTCACTTCCAAGTGATGCCTCAAATGGGCGAGAGCCTGCGCCGCGCGCGCAACGAATATGGCGTCAACGTATCCATCATGGCCAGCACTGGGAACGGCCTAGCCACTGGCAGCCAAAGCAATTCCGATTTCATCATCGATACGCAGTATACCTCCGGCGCCTATTGCGCCGAGGTGGGGGAGCGCTTTCCAAACAACTATCAGCCAAAGGCAACCGTTTGCAGCAACCCTTCCCATAATCACGTCTCCCCCTCCATGGAAGTAGATGCTTCCTGCGCTTTTTTGCCGGAAAACACCTGGTTTATCGAAGGACAATTTCACGGCATGAGCTACTGGGATGACTATAGCAAATCCCTATACCTCAAGCTTCTACTCACGGATGAGCTGGAAAACGTCCGCTCCAATTCGGCTATCCACAGTTTGAGCTCTCCCACAATCCGGCGGACGACCTTCACATTCAGTTTAACTACAGCCGCTCCTGCTATCTTACACAAGAAGACACCACACTCATCATCACCAACCTATCAAAGAAATACGGCCTGCGGCTGCGGGAGATTACCTGCTATGGCGCCCAGCTCCACTTCGCCTTTGACCAAACGGAAATTTTGGAGCCAGGTGAAAGCATGGAGATACCAATGGATGGGGCAATATCGAATGCAAAGCGGCTTTATGCGCCCGTTATCATCGATTATTACCATTGCGGTACGGTATGCCTGCCGAAAACACGCACCTTTGGCGTGAGCGTGGTGGGCGGCACGGAGGATGTGCCCGATACGGCACATCGGAAATCATGTGCCCGGCCGTCTACACCATCTTGTTGCGGCTGATGAGGGCTGTGCTGCGCGCCTTCCTGCCTGGATAACCGCATGCCTCGCAACTGAAATCTGTCCGCATAGTCTCAGATATGTCTGTGCGCCTGTGCCTGAGAGGCACCTCATGGAGGCAAAACGTCTCATTGAAGGAGCGGCTGCAAAAAGCCTCGCATTTTTCAGCCGCCTCTTTGCGCAAAAAGCACCTTTTCTCATCATAGGTTCCCTCAATTTTGAATAGGATGTAAAATTAGGGAGCCTCCAATTGACACTTTCTTATAAATCAAGTATACTGAACTATATTCGAAAAAATAGGAATGTGTGCGTTTCTAGTAGGAGGAGTTAATCAATGAAGTCCATCAAGGAGACGGTGTCCTCGTTTGCCATCCGGCAAGCACTTAATTATGCCCGGAAGGACCCGGACAAAAACCTGATGAATCTCCTGAACCTGTTCGAGAAGGCCGACATCAAAAAGGTAAACCGCGTTACATATGAAAACCTGCATAAGGTGCTCGATGATCCCAACAACAACTGGACGCGCTTTATCAAACGGATCCTGTTTGACGTGGATTCCGGCGTGCTCGACAAATTCGTCCCTGTTTTCATGAACATTGCGCTCAACAGCTACTCGCTGCGCACGCAGGCGATTGAAAAATACCACTGCAATATCCCATGGGCAATCCTGATCGATCCCACAGCCGCCTGCAACCTGCACTGCAAGGGCTGCTGGGCCGCGGAATATGGAAAAGAATCCACACTCGGCTTTGAAACTCTTTCCCGTGTTGTCAAGGAGGGCAAGGCGGTAGGCACCTTTATGTATATTTTCTCCGGCGGCGAGCTCTGGTATGCAAAAAGGATATCATCCGCCTGTGTGAGGAGAATCCGGACTGTGCGTTTTTTGCCTTCACGAACGGCACGCTGGTTGACGATGCTTTTGTGCAGGAAATTAAGCGTGTGGGTAACTTTGCGCTGGCCTTCAGCATTGAGGGCTATGAGGATGCGACCGATATGCGTCGTGGCGACGGTACCTATCAAAAAGTACTCGCTGCAATGGAAAAAATGAAGGCGGCCGGCCTTCCGTTTGGTTACTCCGCGTGCTACCATTCCAAGAATGTGGAAGAGGTCTGCTCGAAGGAATACATCGACTTCCTGGTCAATAAAGGGGCGCTTTTTGCTTGGTACTTCACCTATATGCCCGTCGGCAAGGACGCTGTGCCGGAGCTGATTGCCAACGCCGACCAGCGCAAAAAAGCCTATGAGCTAATCCGTCAGGCACGCAAAGAGCAGCCGCTCTTCGCGCTTGATTTCTGGAACGACGGAGAATATGTGCAGGGCTGTATCGCGGGTGGCCGCCACTATCTGCACATCAATGCAAACGGTGATGTGGAGCCTTGTGCGTTTGTTCACTATTCCAATGTTAACATCAAGGATTGCTCCCTGATTGAGGCTTTGCAATCCCCCCTGTTTATGGAATATTACAAGGGCCAGCCGTGGAATGAAAACCACCTCCGCCCCTGCCCTGTGCTTGACAACCCGGAAAAGATCAAGCAGGCCGTTGAGCGCTCCGGCGCGCACTCCACCGAAATGCTCGCACCGGAGAGTGTGGATGACCTGATCGCCAAAACAAAGCCCTTTGCAGAAAAGTGGGCGCCTGTTGCGGATATGATTTGGAACGATACGGATACGGAGAAGCACAACAATCCGACTGTGATGTATCAGGCGAAAAAATAGAAACCATCGCACAGAAGAAATCATCATAAAAACTTCGGCTGGTTAGCCGAAGGTTTTTTTCTTTTCCTGTTTTCATATTGAGTACAAAAACAGCATGATTAAGTTCCACGCATCTATCTCTCACCGTGCTTCTTTAAAAAGCGGTGATAAAGCGGCATATCCTCTTCCGGCTCCGTCAAGGCCTCCAGCTCTCCGGAGCGAATCATCTCCTCAATCCGTAGCGCAATCCAAGCATCCCCGATGCCAAGCTTATATTTTTCAATCATCCGCCAATCAGCCGCTCCTCCTGGAAGGCACCGGCTTGAGCCGAAATCTCGCGCCGGATAAACGCATCATAAAGCGTTTCCGGCACACTGGTTAACCTTCCATTCAGCATGGCGCGCAGGGTGCATTCTCTTCCTGGAGAATTCGCCAGTCGTCTGCACAGCTTTGGCAGAGTGCGGGGGGCACAAGCTTTTGCAAAGCCGGATAACGATACCATTCGCCAGGGCCTATCTCCCCCCAACTGAGCATCCTCTTAGTGTTCCCTTTCCCATCGCTTTCCCATTCCGGGAGTTGAACGGCGTATACAGGCCCTTGGTAGTCCCCCCACTGGGTCAGCCGCGCCATCATCCAATAAAACCCGCAAAGCTCATCCGGTTGATTGCTGTACCAAATGCGGATCGCTTCGCCTGCCGCCGCCCGCTTTTGAACCTCACTCCAATCACTGTTGGCCCGCAGCAGCAGCTCCTGAGCCGCTATTTGGCCTGTGCCCCTGGGGAAAACGCCATATAGCTGCTCTAATGCCTGCCGCCGCCGCATCCCGGGCGCATCTTCTGAAATATCCCCTATGCTCAGCATCAGCCCGAAGCCGTAGACGTCCGCCGTGTTGCCGCCCATTGGGGCGCCGCTTTCCCACGCAAGCCGCTCAGCTTCCTCCGCTTCCCGCTGTGCGGCCCGCTTTTCTCTTTTAGATGGTTTTCTACCGTCTGATCGGCTGATGATAACACCGATGCAACCGCCCGGATAGGCCCCCTGTCCATAATGCTGTGCCATTTTCAGGCTACCGCATGCACTATCGCTAAAAACAATCTCTAGCACGATGGCGCATCTCCCTTTTTAAGCAAATGAAAAAAGCGCCCCGAGCTGCCTCGGAGCGCTTTTTTGCCGCATAAATTATTGCAAAAAGTCAGAAACTTCTCTGATTTATGCCTGCTCTTCCTTCTGCTTTGCGAAGCACTCGCTGCAATACACCGGGCGATCCTCGCGCGGGCGGAACGGAACCTTTGCTTCGCCGCCGCAAGATGCACAGGTAGCAATGAACATTTCACGCTCGGGCCTGGCTGCATTCTTACGGGCGTCGCGGCAAGCTTTGCAGCGCTGGGGCTCGTTTACAAAGCCCTTCGCTTCATAAAACTCCTGCTCGCCGGCAGTGAAAACGAATTCCTCGCCACACTCTTTGCAGATGAGAGTCTTGTCTTCGTACATGTTTTTTACCTCGCTTGAAAAAAGTATTTTGCCCTCGGGCGGAATCGCACCGCCGCCGTTGGATGAAACAACGCGCTATTACTAAGATACCGGGCGTATGAAGTTATGAAACGGGTGCGCAGCACCCTTGTCCCCATCGATCAGCCTTCTGCCATAAACCTCAGCTTGCGCCTTACCCTCTGCAATGCGTTGTCCACCGACTTAGCGGTAGATCCCAGCCGCGCTGCGATATCCTCATAGCTGCGGCCGCCGAGATATAACTGAATGACGCTGCGCTCATAATGAGACAGCCTGCTGGCCATGATGGCGTCAAACCGGACGGCCTCATCACGCGCGATCACAAGATCCTCGGGATTGGGCTGAGTCTGCGGCAATGCAATACTGTCGTCATTGAGCGAAATGTAAGAATTGAGCGGGATATTCTTTAGCCTAGCCCCTGCGCGCACAGCAGACCGAATACGATTTGCAATGCACACGCCAGCATAGGAGCGAAACGGAACGCCGCTTTTCTCATCATAGCCGTGAACCGCGGCCAGAAAGCCCAACATGCCTTCTTGTGCAAATCTTCCGGCTCCATTGCGCCGCCACCATATTTTGCAGCAAGCGTTTTTACAAGCGGCACCATCCGCGCGGTCAAAAGAGCCATTGCGCCACTATCCCCGCTGCACGCCCGGACGGCCAACATTTCGTCCGCCATCTGCTCGAGCTTTGCGTTAAATGCGGGATCTGGCATAGAACAGCCCACCTCACAAGGTTCAATGGATACCCTCTTATGATACGCGGAAAATGCGGTTTTGTCAATCAAAAATTTTGTATATTTTTGCTATCTTCCGCTAAAAAGGGTGAAGGATTTTTCAAGCACGACAGGATGTGTCTTTTTTTGGACTTCTCTACCACCTATTGTGTCTTTAGCCTCAACTGATACGGCCTTCATTACGCACGGCAATGAAAAAGACTGATTTTTGCTATAGAAAGGAGGCTCACGTCAGCATGCCCCGCCCATATTTTTGTTCGATATTTCCCATCAAGCCCTCCAGCCTTTCTGTGCACTGCCGCACACCGCCAGCGGCATGTGCCGTAGCGCCGGCCTACTCAAGAGCTCTACCAAAGCATAAAAATGATTCAGGTCACAATGGAGAATCACACGCTCCTCCAAATACCGCACCTCTTGGATAACATTTGTTTCACTTGTAGGATACCATCTTTTTCTCGTTGTAAAGCTCTTTTTGGGTTGTTTCAAAAGCAAGAATCCAAAAAGGAGAGGCGCCTTTTCGCAAAAGCAAACGATAAAAAGGCGTGATTTCAGGCGGATTGACGGCCCTGTTAGCATATATCCGCCAACAATTTCAGCCCGAAATTTACCTCCATGAGGCAAAAATGGCTTTTTAAAAAGGGACGCTGCAAAATGCAAAGCATTTTGCAGCAGCCCCTTTCACTGCCTGATAAGCATTCTCGGCGGAGCATTTATTTTTTCTTCGACACCTTTGGATGATGATGCAAAGTACAATCAGCACAACAGCTGCAATCAGCGCTACAATTACCGGCCAGTAGGAGCGCTGCCCCGTGGCCGCCACGGCAGCCGCCTCCGGCGACACAGCAAACACCTGCAACACAGCCGCAAATACGCCGCCTGCCATCAGGACGGCCAAAACAATCGCAACAACCCGCACGAATTTATTTGACATAACGCAAGCATCCTTTCTGAATCTTCAGAACCGGGCCCATCATCAGCCTCAATATTCATATATCGCTTCATATCCGCTGCAAGGGCGTCTGTTAGCCGTTGTGCTTTTTCCCGTGTTTTCTCCCGCGCGGTAATATACACCTTAATTTTTGGCTCCGTGCCGCTCGGGCGCACAATCACGCCGCTACCACCCGGCAATTTATAAGATAACACATTCGATTCTGGCAGGGTAATCTCCCGCTGCACGCCGCTTATCATATCCGTTACCACGCGCGCTTGGTAATCATAGAGCAGGGCAACCGGCATCCCGCCGATCTCCTTGGGCGGCTGCGCCCGAAGGGCGCGCATCATGCCTTCCATTTTCTCCATGCCTTCCGCGCCTTCAAATCCAAAATTGAGCAGGCTGCTCAAATACATACCGTGTGCCTCATATAACGCATCCATTACTTGCAGGAGCGTTTTCCCCTGCTGCTTATAGTAGGAGGCCATCTCGCAAATCAGCAGGGAGGCCACCACCGCATCCTTATCGCGCGCATGCGTACCGGAGAGGTAGCCATAGCTCTCCTCCATGCCGATGATGAATCGATCCGCCTCGCCCTTCTTTTCCAGCTTGGTGACTAGCTCGCCAATATATTTAAAGCCCGTGAGCAGATCGACCGTTTGTGCGCCGTATTGATCGGCAATGGCTGCTACCAGCTGAGTGGTCACAATCGTTTTGACGACGACTGGTTTTTTCGGCAGCATCCCCTTTGCCTTACGCTGAGAGAGCAAATAATCCGCTAGCAGAGCGCCCACTTCATTACCGGACATCAGCCGATATTCCTCGCCGTCGCGCACAGCATCCCAACGCGGTCGCAATCCGGATCGGTGGCGAGCAGCAGATCCGCTGGATGCGCTTTTGCCATCTCCAGTGCGCACTCAAACGCCTGGCGGATCTCCGGGTTCGGAAACGGGCAGGTGGGGAAATTGCCGTCAGGATGCTCCTGCTGTGGCACAACCTTCACATCGGCAATGCCCGCACGGTGCAGCACTTCGCGCACCGGCTTGTTGCCTGTGCCGTTGAGCGGGGTATAGATCACTTTCAGGCCCGCGTTTGCACAAACTTCCGGATTGACACGCTGGGAAAGCACCCGCGTATAAAATTCCTCGATCAGGCTATCTTCGATGAAACGGATTCTGCCATCCCTGCATGCTTCGTCAAAATCCATCCGCTTAATGCCCTCGAAGAGATCAACCTTTTGGATGCAGCGGTAAGTTTCCTCTGCCGCCTCGTCCGTCATCTGGTAACTCCGGGTCATAGCACTTATAGCCGTTGTATTTTGCAGGATTGTGGCTTGCTGTAATAATAATGCCGGATTGGCAGCGCAGCCTGCGCACTGCAAAAGAGAGCATTGGCGTAGGCACGAGCTCCCGGAAAAAATGCACTACAATGCCATTCGCCGCGAGTACACCGGCAGCCTCACGCGCAAAGAGGTCAGATTTAATCCTTGAATCATATGCGATTGCAACCTGCGGCGCAGCATACCGGGCATTTAAAAAATCCGCCAGCCTTGCGTCGCCTGGTTAACCGTGTAGAGGTTCATACGGTTTGTGCCGGCGCCGATCACGCCGCGCAGCCCTGCCGTACCAAAGGCAAGATTGCGATAAAACCGATCCAGCACCTCGTCCTCCTGCCCTGCAACCGCGTCCAGCTCCGCCTTCAAATCAGGATCCAGCACTGCCTTTTCCCTCCAGAGCGTATAGAGAGCATTGATGTCATTCATGCCAATGTCCATCCTTTCCTAAACAATCCGGCGCCTTTTCGCCTGTCCTATGCAGAGCGGCCAAGCCACATCTAAAGAACGTCAAAAAGCAGCCCGCTTTTCTATCCAATATTTTTTGCTTTGATAAGCCATAGGGCTCCGGCGTCAGGAAACGCCCAAGCAGCATGGCCCCCAACCAAAAGGAGCTCTCCACTGCTTTGCCTACCGGCTTATAGATGGTTTTATTTTACCCCTTATGCGGTTGTCTGTCAACGCGAAGCGGCTTGATAGCGGGATTGTTTTTCTTCCATAATTCATGTATAATGATGTATAAATGTATTTTAATACTTATTTTTACATTATTCTTTCCAAAATTGGGGGAAGCCATATGTTTACATCCGTATACAGCCTTGGCCTTTTCGGCATGGAAACCTTTTTGGTAGAAACCGAATGCGACCTTTCCGGCGGACTGCCGCGCTTCGATATTGTGGGCCTGCCGGATACGGCGGTCAGCGAATCACGCGAGCGAGTTCGCTCTTCCATCAAAAATTGCGGGATGGATTTTCCGGTATCCCGGATTACGGTCAATCTCGCGCCCGCAGATATTCGCAAGGAAGGGCCGCTTTATGATCTGCCAATCCTCATCGCCCTGCTCAGCGCGAGCAGGCAGATCACCACAGAGCTTTCTGATTCCGCATTTTTAGGCGAGCTTTCGCTGGGCGGTGGCGTCCGCCGGGTGACAGGCGTGCTGCCCATGCTTTTGGAGGCAAAACAGAGAGCCTGCGGCGCGTGTTCATCCCCGAGGGCAATGCGGCGGAGGGCGCTGCGGTCAGCGGCATTTGCGTCTATCCTGTATCGCATGTTTCCCAGTTAATCTCCCATCTGCGCAATCAGGAGCAGATCACTCCCGTCACGCCACTCCAATTTCAGGCCTATGATGCTCCTCCCGGGCTGCCGGATTTTGCCGATGTCAAAGGGCAGCCCGGTGCGAAGCGGGCGCTGGAGATTGCAGCAGCCGGCGGGCATAATGTGCTGATGATCGGTCCGCCCGGCTCCGGCAAAAGCATGCTCGCCAAAAGAATTTCTTCCATCCTGCCCGATATGAACGAAATGGAATCGCTGGAAACCACCAAGCTTTATTCTGTAGCGGGAGCCCTCCCGGCGGGCATCTCCCTGATCCGGGCGCGTCCTTTCCGCTCGCCGCACCACACGGTTTCTTCCGCAGGCCTCTCGGGCGGGGGCGCCGTGCCGCACCCAGGGGAAATATCGCTCGCGCACAACGGTGTGCTCTTTCTTGATGAGCTGCCGGAATTCACCCGTGCGGCAATGGAGGCATTACGCCAGCCGGTCGAGGATGGAACGGTCACGATTTCCCGTGTGGCTGGCTCGTTTTCCTACCCCTGCCGCGTGATGCTCGTGTGTGCGATGAATCCCTGCCCCTGTGGCTATTTCGGCCATCCAACCCGGCGCTGCACCTGCCCGCCTGGGCCCCGGCGCGTTATCTTTCGCGGGTATCCGGCCCGTTGCTTGATCGCCTGGATCTCCATATTGAAGTGCCGCCCGTCGATTTTCAGCAGCTTTCCGACACGGCAAAGGCCGAGCCTTCCGCCGCCATCCGGGCGCGCGTTGCAAAAACACGGGCTGTGCAGGAAAGGCGGCTGGAGGGAACGGGCATTTCCTGCAACGCCCATATGTCCTCCGCACAGACGCGGCAGTTTTGCCGCCTCACGGACGACGCCAGCTTCCTACTGAAAAAAGCGTTTGAACAACTCGGCCTTTCGGCGCGCGCCTATGACAAGGTTCTGCGCGTAGCACGCACAATTGCAGATATGGAAGAAAAAGAGGAAATCGAGCAGGAACACATCGCGGAAGCAGTGCAATACAGAAGCCTGGACCGAAAATTCTGGTCGGGTTAACCCGTCAGTCAGCCTTCTTGCCGCCGGTAGCACACAAAGTCAAAGCCAATTTCCGTTGTCAGCCCTGTCAGGGCCTCCAACTTTTCCCGGTCTTCCACGGATGTTTTCCAGTGATACGGCGTCATGGTGAATAAATCGCGCACTGCGTTCCCGTTTTTCAATGTAATCTCTCCGCGCACCGGAACACGCTTGAGAAAGGTAAATCCGGCGTACGCCGTATCTTTTGTTTCATTCTCATAGGGCTGCGCGTACACCGCCTCTTTCAGCTGGAAAAGATGGCGGGGAGCGGCCACCGCTAAAATCAAAACGCCGCCTGGCTTTGTGACACGCGCAAATTCCCCCGGAACAATCGGTGCAAAAACACTGGTGAGGCAATCGACCGACCGATCGCAACCGGCATGTGATAAGCGCTCCCGACCGCAAGCTCCAAGCTGGGATAGCGCTTTGCCGCCATGCGCACGGCGACTTTGGAGATATCGAAGCCCGCATCCCACGCGTCAACACCGCGTTCATGCAGGGCACACAGCAGCCTGCCCGTGTAATAGCCCTCGCCGCAGCCCGCATCCAAAATCACCGGCTTTTCCGCCTGATCCGTCAACTCCAAAACAAGCGCATTCAAGCAATCGCTGAACGGCTCATAATGGCCCGCATCAAGAATCCGGCGGCGTGCCGCCAGCATCTCCTTTCCATCGCCGGGAAGCTTTGCATGCATCCGGTTGGCGGGCAGCAGATGCACATACCCCTCTTTTGCAAGATCGAAGCTGTGCCCATGCGGGCATAGATAACGTTTTTCCTCCTTTTTAAGCGGGCACATGCATACCGGGCAGGCAAACAATTGCATAAAGGCCTCCTCCTCTATCAAACTTTGGAGAGAAAAGGAAAAACCCCGCCCGCCTTTCCGGAAAAAACGGATCAGCGCGCGGGGCTGTGTGAATCACATCATTTATCCTTTTCCTTATTAATATTATCCTTCAGCTTGTCAAAAAAGCTCTTATGGCTCTCGGAACGGTCTTCCTGCGGGTCTGCCCCGCCGACTGGCCGTCCTCCGGAAGCCGCCTCGAATTCTTGCAGCAGCTCTCTCTGTCGCGCGTTGAGCTCCGTCGGCACCTGCACGAGGATGCGCACAAGCTGATCGCCCCGGCCGCGGCCATTGAGATTTTGGATACCTTTTCCGCGCAGCTTGAAAACAGTACCCGGCTGCGTGCCCTTAGGCATCTCATATTTGACCTTGCCGTCCAAGGTAGGCACCTGTAGCTCCGCACCGAGCGCAGCTTGCGCAAATGATACGTTGACATCGCACCATACGTCGTATCCATCACGCTCAAAAAACGGATGGGGCCGGACATTGACTGCCACACGCAAATCGCCCGACGGGCCGCCATTGAGGCCGGCGTTGCCCTGGCCGCGGATATTGACGATCTGCCGGTCGTCGATGCCCGCAGGGATGCTTACTTCCACTTTATGCGCCTTCCGAATATGGCCGCTGCCGCGGCATTTGGAGCAAGGCTTTTGAATGACGGTTCCTTTGCCATTGCAGCGCGGGCAAACCTTGGAGGTGGAGATCACGCCGAACGGCGTGCGCTGCTGGGAGCTGACCTGGCCGCGGCCATTACATTCCGGGCAGGTCTGGGGGGCGGAGCCTTTCGCGGCGCCGGAGCCTGAGCATGCATCGCAGGCCTCCACACGCATTGTTTCAATCGTGCGTTTGCAGCCCTTTGCGGCCTCCTCAAAGGAGATGGTGATGCTCGTCGAATTATCGCTGCCGCGCTGCGGCGCGTTTGGATTCGACCGGCCTGTGCCAAATCCTCCAAAGCCGGAGCCTCCGAAGAAGCTGCTGAAAATATCGCCAAAGTCAAAATCAAATCCACCTGCCCCACCAGGGCCGCCCGCGCCATAATTCGGATCTACGCCTGCATGGCCGAACTGGTCATAACGCGCCTTTTTCTCGCTGTCGGAAAGCACCTCATAGGCTTCATTTGCCTCTTTAAATTTTGCTTCGGCCGCTTTATCGCCGGATTCAAATCCGGATGGTATTTTTTTGCCAATTGGCGGTATGCTTTTTTGATTTCATCCTCCGACGCACTCTTGCTGACGCCAAGGACTTCATAATAATCTCGCTTTTCCGGCAAGGTAAACGCTCCTTTCAGGGGCTCGGGCTTTTGATTGCTTTGTTATTTATGTGCCCTGCCTACAATACGGGGCCTAGCCCCATCGTTTCACGTTTTCGGCGGAAACGCCGTCTCCCACCGAAAAAAATCATGTAGCTCCAATTTGCGTTATATCCGCCCGCAACCTCAGGCAGAATTCCGCCTGAGGTTGCAAAAGATGGATACGTCCGCTTTCCCTTTCTTATTTCTGGCTGTCGTCGTCCGAAACATCCGTGTAGTTTGCCTCATAGTAGCCGTTTGCATCCGGCCCGGCTTGCTGACCATCCGCCGCTCCAGGGCCCTGCGCGCCGGCCTCCGGCTGCGCCGCCTTATAGAGCTGTTCTGAAATCTCGTAGAATTTTTTGGTCAACTCCTCCTGGCGGGATTTAATCACATTGAGATCCTGCCCCTTGAGCGCTTCCTTAAGGGCATCAACCTTCTCCTGTAGCTCTTTTTTATCGGCCTCCGGGAACTTCTCGCCCTCTTCACTGATGACCTTTTCGCACTGATAAACGAGCTGGTCCGCGTTGTTACGGGTGTCAATTTCCTCACGGCGCTGCTTATCCTCTTCCGCATACCGCTCGGCCTCCTTGACAGCCTTCTCGATATCATCCTTGGACATATTGGTGGAGGAGGTGATGGAGATGGACTGCTCTTTGCCGGTGCCGAGATCCTTCGCGGAAACATGCACGATACCGTTTGCATCGATATCGAAGGTTACTTCAATCTGCGGCACACCGCGGCGGGCCGGAAGGATACCGTCGAGATGGAACACGCCGAGGGTCTTATTATCCCTTGCCATCTCACGCTCTCCCTGTAGCACATGCACCTCAACAGAGGGCTGGTTATCAGCAGCAGTGGAGAAAATTTGGCTCTTTTTGATCGGGATGGTGGAGTTGCGCTCAATGATCTTCGTATTGACGCCGCCCATCGTTTCAATGCCGAGGGACAACGGCGTGACGTCAAGCAGCAGCAGGCCCTTCACCTCACCGCCAAGCACGCCCGCCTGGAGCGCCGCGCCGATGGCAACGCACTCATCGGGTTGATGCCCTTAAAGGCTCTTTGCCCATAAACTTCTGGATGGCTTCCTGCACCGCAGGGATGCGGGAGGATCCGCCCACCATCAGAACCTTGTCGATTTCGCTGGTTTTCAGGCTGAGTCGGACATTGCCTGGCGCACAGGGCCCATCGTGCTTTCCACCAAATCCGCGGTCAGTTCGTTAAACTTGGCGCGGGTCAGGGTTGCTTCCAAATGCTTCGGGCCGGTTGCATCCGCTGTGATAAAGGGCAAGCTGATGTTGGAGGTGGTCACGCCGGAAAGCTCAATCTTCGCTTTTTCCGCCGCTTCCTTCAAGCGCTGCATCGCCATCTTATCGCCACGCAGGTCTACGCCCTGCTCCTTTTTAAAATTGTCTGCCAGCCAATCGATCACGCGCTGGTCAAAATCATCGCCGCCCAGGTGATTGTTGCCGGCCGTGGCGAGCACTTCCTGCACGCCGTCGCCCATCTCGATGATGGATACGTCAAACGTGCCGCCGCCCAGGTCATAAACCATCACTTTCTGATCGGTTTCCTTATCAATGCCGTAGGCAAGCGCCGCGGCCGTCGGCTCATTGATGATGCGCTTCACTTCAAGGCCTGCGATCCTGCCCGCATCCTTAGTGGCCTGGCGCTGGGAATCGGTGAAATAGGCGGGCACCGTAATGACGGCCTCCGTCACCTTGTCGCCGAGATAGGATTCCGCATCTGTTTTCAGCTTTTGAAGGATCATGGCGGAAATCTCCTGCGGCGTATACTGCTTATCATCTATTTTCACATGGTAATCCGAGCCCATCTGCCGCTTGATCGAAGCAATCGTGCGATCCGGGTTCGTGATCGCCTGACGCTTTGCTACCTGGCCAACCATGCGCTCGCCAGTTTTGGAGAACGCAACAACGCTTGGCGTGGTGCGCGCGCCCTCTGCGTTCGCAATGACGACCGGCTCGCCGCCTTCAATTACAGCTACACAAGAGTTTGTTGTGCCTAAATCAATTCCAATTACTTTTGCCATTGTTAACAGCCTCCCAAAATGTATCGGTTGAATTTTGTAAATTTATAAGATCATGCGGCGTTGCCGCTGATTGCCTTTTCTTTGCCCTTTGGCTAATTTGCAACCTTGACCATCGCGTGCCGAAGCACGCGGTCACCGAGCTGATAGCCCTTACTGAAAACATCCGTCACAATATTTTCATCCAGTGTCTCATCCTCCACATGCATCACGGCGTTATGAATATTGGGGTCAAACGGATCGCCCTCCTTGCCAAACGCTTCCACGCCGAGCTTTTTCATAATTTCCATCAGCTGCTGGAAGGTCATGTCAATTCCCTTCTGGAAATCCTCATAGCCCGCCTCCTTATTCTGTGAGGCGCGCTCAAAGTTATCGATTACGGGCAGGATTTCGGTGAGGACGGCAGCCTTTGAATCATTAAACGCCGCCTCCCGTTCGCGCTGAGAGCGCTTACGGAAATTGTCGTATTCTGCGGCAAGCCGCAGATATTGATCCTTCTGGCGTCCAGCTCCTTTTGTCATCGCATCCAGCTTTTCCGCCTGCTTGATCCTTTTTTCTTTTTCTCCTTTGCGCTTTGGAGGGTTCTTCTGTGGAGCAGAGCTGGTAGTTTCCTCCGGCTGCTGTTGCGTGCTTTCCTTCTCGGGCTCTGCGTTCGGTGTCGTATTCATCCGTCCATCCGTCCTTTCCTGCTTTTGTCGTCATGTTGCGGGCCGCGCTATTGCGCTCCCGGTCCGGTATCCGACCCATCCTCGCCCAACGCTTCGCCGAGCAGACGGCCGACCAGCTTGGTCAGATATTCTACATTCGGGATCAGCTTCGCATAATCGATGCGCGTTGGGCCGATGATCCCCAATGCGCCTCCGCGCCCGCCAGAAATCGTGTAGCGCGCAATAATCAAGCTGGAATTTTTCAACTCCTCAAACGGCGTTTCACGCCCAATAATTACCCGCAACGGGCCCGATGAGGTGGCAAGCAGCTGGCTCATCGGCTCGCCCCTGCCCAAAAATTCGAGCAATTCAAAGGCGTTTTCCTCAAATTCGCGGTGGTGGAGAAGGTTGTTCTGCCCTTCCAGAAGAATCTCCTCTTTCGCCGCATCCCATGCCAGCTCTGACAGGGCAATCAGAATCTGCTGCATCAGGCGGGCATTATCCCCCAATAGGGGCGTCAGCCGTTTAATCAGCACGAGGTTGATCTCCGCCACCGGGCGGCCAAGGAAGGTGTGCTCCGTAACCGCATAAAAGGTTTCAATTAGCTCTGGGGTGACTGGCTCCGGCAGGCGGCAGCCCCGGCTGCGCACCACACCGTTGGATGTGACCAACACAAGCATAATCGTGCGCCCACCATTGGGAGCAAATCCACCTTGCGGATCATGGCCGACTCATCCGCCGGCGTAGTGGATACCGCCGCGCAGTTTGTAATTTCGGCAAGCAGCTCGCCCGCCTGCTCCAAAATCTGCTCTGGATCGCCGGAATGGACAACCATGCTCTCCTCCAGCGCATGGCGCTGCTTCACGCCAAGCGCCCGGCAGCTCATCAAATGATCCACATAATACCGATACCCCAGGTGCGAAGCACGCGCCCCGCCGAGGTATGCGGCTGCTCAATCAGCCCAGCTCCGCGAGCGCTGCCATCTCATTGCGGATGGTCGCCGAGGAGATCGACAATTCAAACAAATTGCACAGGCTTTTGATCCGACCGGCTCACCGGAAGCAATGAACTGCTCGACAATCGCCGCTAAGATGCGCTGCCTGCGTTCACTCAATTCCATGCCGGTCACCTCCTGATTCTCCTGAACGGTAAAATTCACAACCGGATTTTCCGGATTGTTAGCACTCAAACATTATGAGTGCTAACTACCATATACTATACATCGCCCCCTCCGCCTTGTCAACATTCCAATTATGAACACTTTGTAAAACCTTTACGGGGCAGCGTTCACAATCGAGCAGTAAGCGCGCAGCGCCAATGATAAAAAAAACAGGGGAGGTCAACCGCGCTCCACGATTGTAGAAAATCACCGGAACGGATTGTAAAAACCAGCAAAACATATTATAATATTCCCACATTGTTCCTGCTTATGACCCGCCTTTTCGGCCGGTAGAGCGGCATTGTTCTTTCCCTCCCGTGCCAGCCGATGGGGCGAGTGATTTTGCGCGCGAGGCCTATACACACGCCGATATGCCTATGGGAAAATCGAAAAAAAGCACCTGCTGCTGCGTAGTAACCGTTAACCAGTCCCCTATAACCCTCGATTCCTACGCGCTCGGCCATTTCAGCAACTTTATCCGGCCCGGCGCATAGCGGGCGGCTTTTCAGCCTCCCAATTGTTTGCCGTTTTAGAAGGGTGTGCGGCATACGCCGTCTCCTCTTTCTGGAATATAGAGAAGCTTGTGCCGAAACAGGGCGCGACGCACAGAAAGGACATGGATCATACAATGAACGAACTGGAAATCAAGGATCAAATTTGCGACGTCTGCCACAAGATGTGGCAGCTCGGCTGGGTGGCCGCCAACGACGGCAACGTCTCCGTAAAGCTTGGGGACGGCACCTATTTCGCCACGCCCACCGGCATCAGCAAAAGCTTCATCACGCCGGAAAAGATCGTTCGCATCGACGACAAGGGCGAAGTTCTCGAAGGGAAGGAGGGCTATCGCCCTTCTTCTGAGATTAAAATGCACCTGCGCTGCTATCAGGAGCGCGCGGATGTAGGCGCTGTGGTGCATGCCCATCCCCCCACGGCAACCGGCTTCGCCGTAGCTCATCTCGATATGGACCGTTATAATATGATTGAAACTGTGCTAACGCTCGGCAGTGTTCCCGTCACGCCTACGGCACGCCATCCACCTACGAAGTTCCTGAGGCAATCGCGCCCTATTTGCAGGAGCACGACGCGCTGCTGCTGATGAATCACGGAGCGCTCACAGTCGGCTGCGATCTCATCACCGCCTACTACCGCATGGAAACGCTTGAGCTCAACGCAAAAATCAGCCTGGTCGCACACCTGCTCGGCGGCGAGCGGGAGATTTCCCATGAGAATATCGACCGGCTCTGCTCTATGCGAGAAGGCTATGGCATCACGGGCAAACACCCGGGCTTTAAGCATTACCGCGAAGAGAAATGACGACAAGCGCTAGCCTTCCAACAACAGGCGTTAGAAAGAATGACTGCATCAATGAGTCAACGAGAAAGGAACGATCGCTATGCTGAAAGGAATCCCCAGCATCCTCTCGCCGGAGCTTTTAAAAATTCTGATGGAGATGGGCCACGGCGATGAAATCGTCATCGGCGATGGCAATTTCCCCGCAGCAAGCAATGCGCAACGCCTCGTCCGCTGTGATGGGCACGCGGTGCCCGAGCTGCTCGACGCTATGCTCCAGCTCATGCCGCTGGATACCTATGTTGACGCGCCTGTCGCGCTCATGGAAACCACACAGGGCGATCCCCGCCCGGTCATTTGGATGAATACCGGGAGATTGTTATGAAACATCAAAAAAATGTAAAACCCGAACTTGTCGAGCGCTTCGCCTTCTATGAGCGGGCCAAAAAGGCCTATGCAATCATCGCCACCGGCGAAACGGCCCTATATGCCAATATCATCCTCAAAAAAGGCGTTGTAACCGAATAACAGGAGGGGTTTACGTTGGAGCATCCATCACGCGCGCTTGCCTTTGATTTCGGCGCATCGAGTGGGCGCGCCATTCTCGGCACGTTCGATGGGGAAACCATCCGCATAGAGGAAGTGCACCGTTTCTCAAACGACCCGGTGGCCATCCGCGGCACCCTCTATTGGGATGTGCTGCGCCAGTATTATGAAATCAAGCAGGGTCTGCTCAAAGCAAAGCAGCACGGTGGCTTTGACACCGTTGCCGTTGATACCTGGGGCGTGGATTTCGGCCTGCTCGACGAAGGCGGTTATCTGCTGGACAATCCCGTGCACTATCGCGACCAGCGCACAAAAGGGCTGGTGGAGGAGAGCTTCAAAAGCATTCCGCAGGAGGAGTTCTATCAGCTGACTGGCATCCAATTGATGGAGCTTAACACCGTTTTTCAGCTCATGGCGCTGAAACGACAGCGCCCCGCGCTGCTCGAGCGGGCAAAAACGCTGCTGTTCATGCCGGATTTATTCAACTATTTACTCACAGGCAAAAAGCAAACGGAGTTCACCATTGCCTCCACTTCACAGCTGCTGGACGCACAGACGGGCGGTTGGTCGGAAGAGGTGCTGCTTCGCCTTGGAATCCCCAAAAATATTTTGACGCCGATCGTTCTGCCGGGAAGCCTGTCGGGCCACTGGAACAGTCGATCTGTGAGGAGCTGGGGCTGCCCCCTGCGCAGGTGGTCACGGTCGCTTCGCACGATACGCAGAGCGCCGTTGCCGCCGTTCCCACACAGGAGAAGGATTTCCTCTTCATCAGCTGCGGCACATGGTCGCTGTTTGGCACAGAGCTGGAGGCTCCGCTCATCAATGAAGCCTCCGCCGCTATGAACATCACCAATGAGCGCGGCGTGGAAGGCACAACAACATTTTTGAAAAACATCATCGGCCTGTGGCTCATTCAGGAAAGCCGCCGCCAATGGCAGCGGGAAGGGCAGGATTATAGCTTCGCGCAGCTTGAGAAGCTAGCGCTTGCGGCAAAGCCTTTCCAGTGCTTCATTGATCCGGACGCGCCAGAATTCGTCCCGCAGGGCGACCTGCCGGGCCGGGTGCGGGAATTCTGTGAAAAAACGGGGCAGTATGTCCCGCAGACGGTTGGCGAAGTCATGCGCTGCATCTATGAGAGCCTCGCGCTCAAATACCGCCTGACCTTTGAGGCGATCCGGAACTGCACCGGCAAGGCCTACAGGCAGATCCATGTCCTCGGCGGCGGCACGAAGGATGGCCTTCTCTGCCAAATGACGGCCAATTCCTGTGGTGTGCCAGTGCTCGCAGGCCCCATTGAGGCAACGGTGCTCGGCAATCTGGCCGTGCAGTTTATCGCAAGCGGAGCGATTGAAAGCATCCGGCAGGCGCGCAAAATTATTGCACAGAGTGAAACGGTTACCCCCTATGCGCCAAAAGATACCCAAAGCTGGAATGCAGCTTATGATCAATTTCAACATTATATTGTCACTTGAAAGGAAGATGCTGAATATGGCAAAGCCAACAATTGGAATCCGACCGATCATTGACGGCCGTTGGGGCGGCGTGCGTGAAAGCCTGGAGGCAAAACCATGGCAATGGCGCAGGCCGCGAAAGCGCTGATTGAAGCGAATGTGTTCTATACGGATGGCACGCCTGTTGAATGTGTCGTCTCCCCCTGTACAATCGGCGGAGGCGCAGAGGCGGCAAAGTGCGCGGAGTTCTTCGCAACGCAGAATGTATGCGCAACGCTCTCCGTCACTCCCTGCTGGTGCTACGGCAGTGAGACGATGGATCTTGACTCATTGACTGTTAAGCCATTTGGGGCTTTAACGGCACGGAGCGCCCGGGCGCGGTCTATCTCGCGGCGGCTATGGCTGCCCATGCGCAGCGTGGCCTGCCGGCCTTCTCAATCTATGGTCACGATGTGCAGGATGCGAATGATAACACCATTCCCCCCGACGTAGCGGAAAAAATCCTGCGCTTCGCCCGCTGTGCCGCGGCGGTCGGCCAAATGCGCAATAAGGCTTATGTCGGCATCGGCGCGGTCGCTATGGGTATCGCCGGATCTAACTGTGATGCGCAGTTTTTGCAGGAATATCTCGGCATCCGCGCAGAGTGGGTGGATATGTCCGAGGTGCAGCGCCGCTATCAGCTCGATATCTACGATAAGGAAGAGTTTGAACAGGCCTATGCCTGGACGCGCGCGCACTGCAAGGAGGCTTTGATAAAAACGCCAATCCGCATGACCGTGAGCGCAAGGAATATGAGTGGGATTTCGTCGTGAAGATGACGCTTATCTGCCGTGATATCCTGCTGGGCAATGAGAAGCTCAACAACATTGGCCGTCACGAAGAGGCGCTTGGCCGCAACGCGATCCTCGGCGGCTTCCAAGGCCAGCGCATGTGGACGGATTTTATGCCCAACGGCGATTTCACTGAGGCAATTCTCAATTCCAGCTTCGATTGGAACGGCAAAAAGGAGCCGATCACCTTCGCAACCGAAAACGACGGCTTAAACGGCCTTGCCATGCTCTTTGGCAAGCTCCTCACCGGCACAGCAAGCATATTCGCAGATGTGCGCACTTATTGGAGCCCGGAGCGGTCAAGCGCGTTACGGGCAAAACACCGGAAGGCCCGGCGGCAGCGGGCTTTATCCACCTCATCAACTCCGGCGCGGCGGCGCTTGACGCCACCGGCGTCTGCAAGAATGAAGCAGGTACAAACCTGATGAAAAAGTGGTGGGATGTGACGGACGCGGATATTGAAGCCATGACCGCGGCCACCGACTGGTGCCCGGCAGACCTCGGCTATTTCCGCGGCGGCGGCTTCTCCTCCCACTTCAAAACGCAGGCCGAAATGCCGGTGACGATGATCCGCCTTAACCTCATCAAGGCATTGGCCCAGTCCTCCAGCTCGCGGAGGGCTACACGGTCACCCTGCCCGATGAAATCCATACCGTTCTCGATCAGCGCACCGATCCAACCTGGCCGACAACTTGGTTCGTTCCCCGCCTGACCGGCGAAGGCGCCTTCAAGGACGTCTATTCCGTCATGGCAAATTGGGGTGCAAACCATGGCTCCCTGACCTACGGCCACATCGGCCAAGATCTGATTACCCTTGCGAGCATGCTGCGCATTCCAGTGGCGCTGCACAATGTATCGGATGATGAACTCTACCGCCCGCACGCCTGGTCCGCTTTCGGCACGAAAGAGCCGGAGAGTGCGGATTACAGGGCCTGCGCAACCTACGGCCCGCTCTACCGTTAATGCCCAAAGTATAAATGAAAAGGGGCAGCCCAACAGGATGATTGGGCTGCCCTTTGTTGTTTTTATTTTTTGCAAAGTTTACTTGACAAATTATGCAAAGCAAGCTATACTAAATTTGCAAAGTTAGCTTGACAAATCAAGAAAGGTGGTGCGGGATGGAGAATCATATCGCCGCCTTGCGCAAGCAGCGAAGGCTTTCGCAGGAGGAGCTGGCGCAGGCGGTCGGCGTATCGCGGCAGACGATCACCTCCCTGGAAGTGGGCAAATACACCGCGTCGCTACCGCTCGCGTTCAAGCTGGCGCGCTATTTTGGATGCTCGATTGAGGACCTGTTTCTGTTTGAGGAGGAATAACCGTTGAACGAGACGAACAAATTCAGCAAATACAAAAAAACAATGATCCGCAGGGGAATCCTCGTCTGGATTCCTACCTTGCTTTCCGCTGCGAGCTTTCTGCTGTTCCGCTTCCAGTGGAGCCCGCTGGTGCAAAGCCAGCTAACCGATTTTATGCTGGGGTTTCAGGATGGCATGGTGCTGGCGCTGCTGGTGTGCAGCCTGCTGGCGCTGATCTCCACGCTCCTCACCTGCCGCAATCCTGAGAAGCTCCAAAAGGCCTATGTGGAAGAAACGGATGAGCGCACACAGCTTATTAGCCGAAAGGCGTTTTCCGCGGTCGGTTGGGCGCTGTTTTTCGTGCTGCCACCCGCTGTTTTGACGGCAAGTTTTTTGAGCCCTGCGGTTTTTTTTACACTGTTGGCTGTAATGCTCTTTTTTGTTGCCGTCCTTATGATTGCTTTTATCTATTATAAGCGCAAGCTTTAATCCAGGTTTTAACAGAAACGCTTGACGGCTGCTGACAAAACCCGTATACTGAATCCGTTGAATGGATCTTCTGTTAAAAAACAGGGTAGGGGCGGCATGCCGCCCGGTGAAAGGAGTGGTTTCATGCGGCTGACAGCCGAAAACATTACCAAGAGCTTCGGTGCAAAGCAGGTGCTCAAGGGCATTGATCTAAGCGTGGAGAGCGGGCGCGCGCTCGGCTTGCTCGGGCGAAACGGAGCGGGCAAAACAACCATGATCCGAATCGTCATGCAAGTTTTTCAGGCGGACAGCGGGCGTGTGCTGATCGATGGGAAACCGATGGACGTAAACAGGGTTCGGATCGGCTATCTGCCGGAGGAGCGCGGGTTGTATCCCAAAAAGCTCATCATGGAGCAGCTGCTCTATTTGCAGCGCTGCAAGGGGTTCCGGCCAGACAGGCCAAAAAGGACGCGCTGCGCCTGCTCGATCGCCTTGGCATGAGCGAATATGCCAACAAGCGGCTCGATACGCTCTCAAAGGGCAACCAGCAGAAAATTCAGCTTGTGGCAACGCTCATCTGTGATCCGCAGATCGTGATCCTCGACGAGCCGTTTTCTGGCCTCGACCTGTGAACGCGATGCTGCTGGAGGATCTGGTGAAGGAGTGCATCCAACAGGGGAAGATCGTGTTTTTCTCCAGCCATCAGATGAACTATGTGGAAGAATTCTGCAACGAAATTGCAATCCTCAATCAGGGTAAAATCGTGCTTTCCGGCAATATTCGAGACATCAAGCGCGGCTATGAACGAAACCGCCTGCTTGTTTCCACCCGCCAAACGGAAGCGATCCGGCAATGGGCGGCCTCGCTGCCCACAGAATTGATAAAACAAGTGGATGATAAAGACGGTGACCTGCTGATTACCCTCGCCGCCGTCGATCAAAAGGACGCCTTTTTGACCGCGCTAACCGGCCAAGGTTTTGATCTCGATGGATTCCAGGTTTATGAGCCTTCGCTCAACGATATCTTTGTCAGCTATACGGAGGGAGCGGTATGAAGCAGTTTTTAACGGTATTCCGGTTTGAATTCAAAAACTATGCGAAAAACAAAGTGTTTATCGCCATCACGCTGCTCGCCATCCTCCTGCTCGGCGGCGTGCTCTTCTTTCCGCGTCTGAAGGAAGCGTTCAGCTCTGACACACAGGTGGAAGAGCCAGGCCAGGCCAAGGAGATCGTCGCCCTAGCGGATGCATCCGGCGCCAACGCGCAGGAAAGCCTCGCCTTTTTCTCCGCAGCCTGCCACAATACGAGTGGCAACTGACCGATGCGGATACAGACGCGCTCAAGGCAAAGGTAGAGGACGGTGCCTACCGCTTTGCCCTGTTGTTGCAGGCTCCCCTGAAATATCAATATATCGTGGGTAACATCAGCATGACGGATACAGTATCCTACACGCTCGACGAGCTCATCGTGAGCAAATACCGGGCGGATACCATGCAGAAGCTCGGCCTAAGCGCTGAGCAGTCGCAGCAGCTTCTCTCCGCTCAGGCGCAGGGCGAAACGATTACCACCGGCAAGGATCAGATGAAAAGCTATTTCTACACCTTCATCCTGATGTTTGCCCTGTATATGACAATCTTGATGTACGGCCAGTTTGTTGCGCAGAGTGTTGTCACAGAAAAGAGTTCTAAGGCTATGGAACTGCTCATCACCTCTGCGAAACCCAGCAGCCTGATGTTTGGCAAGGTGGTCGGCACAGGGCTTGCAGGGCTTGTGCAGCTCGTGCTAATCGTAGGCTCGGCGTTTGTATTCTTCAATTTGAATAAAAGCTATTGGGATAGCGGCTCTGTGATCACCTCCCTATTCGACATGCCGCTGGAGCTGGTTCTCTACACAATCCTGTTCTTTGTCACCGGTTATTTCCTCTATGCATTCCTATTCGGCGCGCTCGCATCCCTCGCCAGCCGTATGGAGGATACCAACACGCTCGTTATGCCGGTTGTGATGCTCTTTGTCGCTTCTTTTATGGCGACGATCTTTTCCATGGTCGGCGGCAAGGTAGATAGCGTATTGATGAAGGTCCTCTCCTTTGTGCCCTTCACATCACCTATGGCGATGTTCGCCCGGATTGCGATGAGCGAGGTGCCTCCCATTCAGATCCTCCTTTCCATCTTGATTTTGTTTGCCTCCATCGTTGGCATCGGCTTCCTCGCGGCAGGCATTTACCGCGTGGGCGTGCTGATGTATGGCAAGCCGCCGAAATTCAAGGAGCTCGTGCGCATCCTGCGCGGCTCGAAAGCCTAACGTGATTTCGCGCCATATTACAAGATCCGGCCTTCCGCCTGTGCAGAAGACCGGATCTTATTTCATTTCAGAGGCAGCTATGCCCTTTTTCAACGTTACTGCAACAAGCTCTGGAAAATTATGCAGCCTCAAGGGAAACAGGCTGTTGCCCAAGCCGCGGCTAACAATCATCGTCGTCGCCTCCATGGTATACAGCCCTGCCGTGTACTTTGGGAAAACACCCTGGCCAGGCGCATACAACCCACCGACGCCGGGCAGACGGAACTGGCCGCCGTGCGCATGCCCGCAAAACACCAGATCTACGCCCGCCTGCGCATATGTAGCAAAGCGCTCTGGGTGATGCGCCAGAAGGATCCGAAAGCCTCCTTACCTTCCAGCAGCCTGCCGAGCGCTGGGAGCAAAACCTCCTGCCCATCTCTCCGGCTTTCCGCCGTTGGCACGTTTCATCGGATACGCCTGCCAATAGGATTGATTCATTGCCCCGTGTGAGCGTTTCACAGCGGTCATCTAAAACAACAACATTCGCTTTTGCAAGGAAGCGCTTAACATCCTCCGCTTGACCGGACCAATTTTCATGGTTGCCCGTCACGAAATAAACCGGCGCGATCTCGACCGCACCTTGAATAAATGCAGCGGCAGGCTGACCACCCTTGCGCCGCCGATCGATTAAATCCCCCGTCATGACAATACAATCCGGTTTTGCCGCCCGCAGCGCGGAAAGCAGCCGCTCTTGGCGGGGGCCAAACCGTTTATCGTGCAAATCCGCTACCTGTACGATGCGGAATCCATCAAAAGCCGCCGGTAGCTTATCATCCTGATAAAAGAGCTGTGTTGTCCCCAAATCATTATTCTCCAAGTACCATGCAGCCCCTACAGCGGCTGTAAGGAACCCCGCAGCAAGGCAGGTAAGCACTTTTCTCTTTTTCTTCACTTTTTCCCCTCCTATGCTTTTCGGTATTGCACGCTTCCTTCTTTGATGGTGACAAGCACTTCAATTTTTCCAATTTCATTTGCCGGCACCTTTAGCGGATTTGCACTTAAAACAACAAGATCGGCCCGTTTCCCCACTTGAATAGAGCCTTTTTCTTTCTCTTCAAAATATTGATAGGCTGCGTTCACCGTTACGCCGCGCAGAGCCTCCAGCGGAGAGATACATTCCTCCCGACCTAGCACGGCTCCGGTTTCCGTCGAGCGGGTAACGGCACACTGCACGGTACGCAGCATATCCGGCGGCAAAACCGGCGTATCTTGATGAAACGTATACGGAAGATCCAGCCCGAGCGCGGTACGCGCCGGGCTGATGGCATAAGCGCGCTTCCCAAGCTGCTTGCGGTGCACATCACCCAGTAATATGTGTGCGCAATAAAGAAGGATGGGATCATATGCAGTTTTTTCATCCGTTCCAGCTGATCCCGGCGCACCGTTTGCGCATGGATCATCACAGGGCGCAGGCTGGAGCCTCTGGGCGAAACGCCATCACCTGCTCATAACAGGCAATCAACTGCTCGGCCGCCGCATCGCCGTTGCAGTGGGCCAAAAGCTGCACGCCATCCCGCAGAGCTGTTTCGATGAACTGCATCACCTGTGCATTGGAATAGACCGGGTATCCACAATAACCATCCGGCGTATCTTCATAAGGCTCGCTCATCCAGGCTGTGCGCCCCTGCGGGGAGCCGTCCAGAATAATCTTGTAGCCACCCAACCGGAAGTGATCTCGGTATCCTTTACAATATTCCGGGTGCTCCTTCAGGAGGGTCGGGCTCTGCTTAAGATCTGCAAAGCCCACCGCATCCACATGCAGCGGCGTATCACGCATCAGGTTAAAACCTTGCTCCTGTAAGAGACCGTCCTGCACGGTGGTCACGCCATATTTCAAATATTCCCGCTCTGCCTGCTGCAATAGGGCTTTCTGCTCCTCCAGACCGGGCACCGGCACAAGCGCGGCCAAGGCCATGAACGCCTTTTCCTCCAGATAGCCGCTTGGTTCGCGCGAGCCCTCAACACGGCCAATGTGTCCGCCCTCCGGATCCGGTGTGTCAGCGCGAATACCGGCCTTTTCCAACGCACGCTGATTCACCGCGCCCATATGACCGGATTTGTGCGTAATCATCACAGGGATCTCTGCGCTAACAGTATTAAGCAGCGCTTTATCGGGGTGCCGATGCTCAGCGAGCCGGTTGTGATCGTAGCCAAATCCAATGAGCACGCGCCTTTGGGGAGATCCCTCCGGTTCATAAAACCCAGCAGGATCTCCTTCATCTCCGCAAAACTTTTGGCCTGCGATAAATCCGCTAGCGCCAGCGTGCTGGCATATGCGGTAATATGGCTGTGTGGGTCAATAAACGCAGGCATCAGCGTCCGCCCCTGTAAATCAAACGCCTCAGCTCCGGGGCCGAAGGCCGCCTCCAGCTGCTGCTTAGAGCCAACGGCACGAATGCGCCCGCTCTCCACCAAAATCGCCGGCGCGTAAAGCTGCGGCTCCATGGTTAAAATATCGCCATTATAATATAAAACGCCCGGCATTCCACCGTCTCCTTTGCAAAAAGAGTTCCTCATGCTGATAGTATGGCCACAAAATCCACTGCGTTACAATCTTTTTTCACCAGATCGCTTTACATAGATTAAATGCGGCATATCCTTGCCGCGATAGTGTTTGACTAGCTCGCCTTCCGCCCGCATCCCCAGCCGCTCTGCCACACGGCGAAGGTATGTTTTCCGGCCGGATCTCCGCAATTACCTCTGATGCATTCCTCTTGTAGAAGGCTTCGTCAAGCAACGCCTGCGCACCCTCTGTGGCGTAGCCCATGCCCCAACAATCCCGGCGGAGAAGATAGCCAAGGCCAAGCTTTCGCTCACCATCAAGCTCCTCCATCAAAAGGCCGAGCATGCCAATCAACTTGCCGGTCTCTGATGCCTGGGCCGCCCAATAACCGCACCCATCCTTTTGATAGCGCGCCTGGTTCGTTTCGATCCACCCCCGAATCTCCGCATCCGTAAACGCATGCTCCCAGGCATACATAACCAACGGATCTTGCAGAATTAGGCGCAACGCGCCCACATCCTCTTTCTCCAATTCCCGCAGCGTCAGGCGGCGGGTTTGCAGAATCAATTTCATTCGTATTCCTCTCCTGCGGCGCGGCTATCGCCCGGCCCCTCTTCAAAAAGCTGTGCAAGCATTCGCCCTGGATTTTCTAAAAAGCGGCGGGTCAGCAAGTAGTGCTCCGTTTGTTCATACGGCGTTTTTTCCATCCCATCCGGCGTTAAGACATAGATTTCAGCACCCGGATAGGCCATCAGGATGGGTGAATGCGTTGCAATGATAAACTGGGAGCGCTGCTCCGCCAGCTCATGCATCCGTGCAAGCAATGTCATCTGCCGAGCAGGAGAAAGCGCGGCTTCCGGCTCATCGAGGAGATACAGCCCTTCCCCGCCGAACCGGTTAAGCAACAGGGAGAGAAAACTCTCGCCATGCGATTGATGGTGTAGGGACACGCCCCCGTAGCTGTCGATCACGGGGCGGCCCAAGCCGCCGCCCGCATCCACCGATCGATCTCCGTCGCCACATTATAAAAGCTCTCCGCACGCAGGAAAAAGCCGTCGCGCGGCCTGCGGCCCTTTGCAACCGACAGGGCATGGTAAAGAGGGGAATGCGTTTCATTGGTTGCAAAGTTGAAATTCTTCGTGCCGCCTTCGGCGTTAAAGCCGCAGTGCACAGCCAGCGCCTCTAGCAATGTGGACTTTCCCGTTCCATTTTCCCCACAGAAAAAGGTGACGGGGCTGCGCAGCGTAATCTCCTTTAAATGGCGCACCACGGGCAGTGCCCAAACATAGCTTTTCTCCGCTTCGCAATCTTCTTTAAGCAGAATCCGTTTTAAATAAAGCTCATTCATCTCGGTCATCCTCCGAGGGGGCGGCGCCATCGCTTGATTGTTTCTTTCGTACGCCCGCAGGGCGCTCACAGTAGGGCGGGCTGCCCTTTTCTAGATGATAGGCGCGGCAAGCTTCGCAATCCCCGAAACGCGCGCATTTTTTCCGCTTGCACGGGCAAAAAAGAGCCTATTCTTCAAATCAATTGGTTTCACAGTTCGCCTCTTTTTCTGCTGTTTTCGGCGCCGTCATGTGCGCATGCTCTGCACTCAGCTCTGCAAACAGCCGTTCCAACACCCAGCCACGGTTTGTCGGCGTAACCACTGCCTTGATCGCCTCCCGGCCCACGCGCGCATCACGCAAGGCACGCAAAACCGCCTGCTGCTTTTGGGCGGCAACGCCGCTGAATACAATCACCTGCCCCGGATAAGGCGCCTGCTTTCCCGCCACGGGCGGCTCTCCGGCCAAAAAGGAGGCCACCGTTTGCCCCAGCGCCTCTTCGGGAAGGCTGCAAGCCTCAATATGATGTTGAGAAAGAAGTTCGCGCAGTACCGCTCCCTCCTGCTGCGTCTCCTTAAAGTGATAGAGCACAGCTATTTCCGGCTGCGATGGGATCACTCGCGCTTTCATCATCGCTCCTCCTTTGATAGGGTCATTTGTCGTTTTCCTCAAATCCAATCAGCCGCATCGACCGCTATGCGGTTAATCCGGCTAATCCGAAAGGGTTATAGATCAATTCTATCATCCTTTCCCCTTTGCGTAAAGGAGGAGGCTTATGGCTTTGCTTTATTATGCTCCTGAAACGCACTCAAATGCAGTGCAAAAATCCCGCCCCGCATAAAAATCAGGCAGGATTACATCAGTGTACAGGCGGCGCTGTCGTGCCTCCATGCCGGAAGGAAAGTCCGTATTTTGGCGCGGTCCGCTATAGACGGGCCCTGATTTTAAAATATCGATACAGGTCGTAAATGTCCACCATGATAATTCTTAAAAGGATCTATTTGAGTAGGCTTTTTGATTCATCATACACGCAAAGCCTCTCTCTGCGAAAAATGACGTTGCCGCTCAGCGAAAGGCATTTTTCCAATGCTTCCAAGTTTCAAAGCTTGAAACTTTGCGACCCGTTTGAAGCTATTTTTTCATGTCCGCCAGCCCTTTATAGCAGAAACGATTCTATAAAAAACGGAGTTTGAATAATCCGTTTCCAGCACGGCGGCATGGGAGATCAACATCCGGTAGCAATATACGGCCACTAAGGCAAACAAAAATGCCGCTAAAAGCGCCATTTCTACCTTCCGATTCCGTGAGAAGGGCAGAAACTCCCGGAACACAACGTAAAGAAGCCCTGGGATCAGCACAAAAACCAATGGATGATACGCTGCCGCTGTCTGGAAATCCAGCCGCAGCAGTGCGGCACACGCCCGTGTCATACCGCAGCCAGGGCAGGATATACCCCAAAAACGCCGAATCGGGCACCCGCCCATCAGCGATACCAACGCAACAGCAACCGCAATCAGCAGCAGCCGAATCGCCACTTTTTCCCATTTCGTACACAACTGCAACCTGCCATTCTGTTTCGGCATACTGACTCCTAGCAATATGAATTTATTTCTAATTTGTATAAATGATCTATTTTTAGAATAACAGAAATCGTACAGCCCGTCAAGAATGATTGAATATCCATTTTTCAAATCGAATCAGTGCGCAGGGATTGCATCTGAAACGACTGTTATATTATAATAGATAAGTATTTTGTGTGCAGCGGCCACAGCGGCACCTTACGCATGGCGCCTCACCGGGCAACCATGGACTAGCAGTGAAAAAGGAGCAATGATTTTGTCGTTTTTACAGGATGCAGTCGCATTTACAAACCACTATCTCTGGGACTATCTGCTTTTATTTCTTTTATGCGGAACCGGCGTTTATTTCACCTTACGGCTGAGGTTTATCCAGGTTCTCCATTTTGGCGAGAGCTTTCGCCGCACCTTTGGCGGAATCCGCCTGCGCGGTGCAAAGGCGGATGGCCAAGGGATGAGTTCCTTCCAATCCCTCGCTACGGCAGTCGCCGCTCAGGTTGGCACGGGCAATCTTGCGGGTGCGGCCACGGCGCTGATTGGCGGTGGACCAGGCGCAATTTTCTGGATGTGGCTGAGTGCCTTCTTCGGCATGGCGACAATTTTCGCAGAGGCGACCCTCGCGCAAAAATTTAAAACCACCCGCGACGGCGAAGTAACTGGTGGACCAGCATACTATATCCGTGCAGCGTTCAAGGGCCGTTTGGGTAAAGTGCTTGCCGGTATTTTTTCTGTGCTGGTGATTTGTGCGCTCGGCTTTATGGGAAATATGGTGCAGTCCAATTCTATCGGCGCTGCGTTTCGCAACGCCTTCGGCATTCCACCTCTCGTGGTCGGTGTGCTCGTTGCAGCAGCGGCCGGTTTTGTTTTTTTGGGCGGCGTACAGCGTATTGCCAGCGTGACGGAAAAAATCGTGCCCGTGATGGCGTTGTTCTATATCATTGGCGCATTTCTCATCATCGCCGTCAATTTCCGCCGAATCCCCGATGCTTTTGCCCAGATTTTCACCGGCGCTTTTTCCCCGCAGGCTCTCGCGGGCGGTGCAATGGGCATCACCGTGCAAAAGGCAATCCGCTTTGGCGTGGCGCGCGGCCTTTTTTCCAATGAAGCAGGCATGGGCTCCACGCCTCATGCCCATGCGGTAGCAAAGGTGAAGAATCCATGCGATCAGGCGTGGTGGCCATGATGGGCGTTTTTATTGACACATTTGTCATCCTGACCTTAACTGCCTCGTTGTGCTGGTAACCGGTGTGCTGCCGCGTGGTTATGCGGGGGAGTTGCAGGGCGTCGATCTGACTCAGGCAGGGTTTGAAACCATGTTTGGCCGCGGCGGTACGGTATTCATCGCTGTTTGTATGCTTTTCTTCGCGTTTTCCACCATCATCGGCTGGTATTTTTTTGGAGAGGTCAATATCCGTTCTCTTTTCGGAAAAAAGGGCGTGAAGGTCTATGCGCTGCTCGTATGTATCTTCGTGGCCGTAGGCTCCACGCTGAAGGTTGACCTTGTCTGGAGCCTTTCCGATACTTTTAACGGCTTAATGGTGATCCCGAATCTCATTTCCCTGCTCTCCCTGAGCAACACCGTTTCGCGCTTATACCAGGCCTACAGGAGGCCAAAGCAAATTCAGGAGGCGTCCTGAGATGGGAGTTGTCGTGCATACGCTTCCCCCGGTTTATGATCAGAGCTCCCTTGTTTTAATCCTCGGCACAATGCCCTCTCCAAAATCTCGGGAATACGGTTTCTACTATTCCCATCCGCAAAACCGTTTCTGGCGCGTTCTTTCGACCCTTTTTCAAGAGCCCCTACCACAAAATAATGCGGAAAAGGAGGCGCTCGTGCGTTCGCATCACATTGCGCTTTGGGATGTGCTTGCCTCTTGCGAAATCCAGGGCGCAGCCGACGCAAGTATCCGCCGCCCCGTGGCAAACGATCTGCGGCCTATTTTTGAAACAGCGCCCATCCGCGCTGTGTTGACCACTGGGAAAAAGGCGACGCAGCTCTACCGCCGATTCTGCCTAGCGCAAACAGGATGGGCAGCGTTTATTTGCCCTCCCCCAGCGCGGCGAACTGCCGCGGCTGTACGCTTGAAAGCCTGATCCAAAGTTATGCTGTAATTAAGCAATATGTTGATGATTAGGGATCTGATTACAGGATGAAAATCCGGGACATGATCGCCGGCAATCTCGGGCCGCTCGACGCGCTCTATCAGGAATTCTGGAACAAGGCGTCCAAGCCGGCTGCTATGCGCCGGCAGTTTCTTCGCCTGGCTGAAACAAATGCCCAATAGGATTTGTATGAATCGTTGAAAATAGGAGAATTTCGTTGAATACTCATGCTTTTTCCCATATAGTGAACCCTTTGCTAACGTGGTATCGGCAAAATGCGCGCCGTCTCCCATGGCGCGACGAACCCACACCCTATCGCGTGTGGATTTCAGAAATCATGCTGCAACAAACCCGCGTTGAGGCGGTTAAACCCTATTATGAGCGTTTTTTACAAACGCTCCCGGATGTGCGCACACTCGCAGAGGCAGATGAGCCACCTATCTCAAGCTATGGGAGGGGCTTGGTTACTACAGCCGTGTGCGCAACCTACATAAAGCCGCTAACCTTGTAATGGAGCGTTATGGCGGCGAATTGCCCCGCAGCTATGAAGAATTGCCTCCACCCTGACCTGGAATCGGCCCATACACAGCCGGCGCGATTGCCTACGGATTGCCTATGGAATTCCGGTGCCAGCGGTGGATG
>ENA-OQDW01000020-OQDW01000020.1-human-gut-metagenome-genome-assembly--contig:-NODE-20-length-53392-cov-3.341594_pt1 | contig 53392 bp, 71 predicted proteins | sample MGYA00242784_ERZ504613 | MGnify/ENA primary metagenome ERZ504613 (study PRJEB26092, sample SAMD00036330) | human gut metagenome | host: Homo sapiens | study: EMG produced TPA metagenomics assembly of...
TGATTACAAGGACTTTTCCGGCGTTGACGCCGCTGTTGCCGCGGCACAGGCACTGCTCAATGCGAAGCCCACAGTTGACCGGCAGGAAGAAGTTGACGCCGCCGCAATGGCGATCTTCGACGCGATTGCCGCGCTCGAATGGGCGGAGGGGCACCGTAATAACCCGATCCCATACCGTCACCTAATGTCGGTTACGGAGGGGCTGTATTACAGCTACAACGGCACATCTATCGATGCCTGCAATCTGCATCCAGCAGCATGATGGTGCCGGGCACAGCCTCGCGCTATTGGGAGGCGGTTACATGATCTACAGCCAAGCAGCAGCGGCCCATATCTATATCGGGGTTGCAATCATATTAGCGATATTGGTCACGTCGATCTTCGGCGTGGCCTTATCAATTATATTATCAACAAGGAGCGATCAACATGCTAAAAATTACAGAGCAGTACATCCCAAAGGGAAACAAAAACCGACCGGCGCATCCGATGTCGCCAAAGTACATCACAATCCACGATACGGGCAACGCAGCAAAGGAGCCGGGGCAAAAAATCACGCGATCTATGCGGGGCGCGGCGTGAATGAGGTTGGATATCATTTTGTAGTCGATGATAAAAACATCTATCAACTCTTACCCTTAACCGAAAACGCATGGCATGCGGGTGATGGTGGAAGTGGCACAGGGAATCGGCAGTCTATTGCAATTGAAATCTGCGAGAACCCGGAAAGCAACCGAACAACCGCCGAAAAGAATGCGCAGCAGCTTGCGGCCTACCTGATGAAAAAGTACGGTATCCCTACATCTAACATCAAGCAGCATCATGATTGGAATGGTAAGAACTGCCCCCATATCATCCGCGCCCGGAAAAACGGATGGAATGATTTTATTGCCGCCATAAAAAAGGAATATGAAGCGATGGTAAACCCCTCCCCCACAAAGCCCTCCACGGGCGGCAAAATTGAAAAAGGCGATATCGTCCACTTTGCGGGCGGCAAGGTCTATGCCTCGTCCATAGCAACGGCTGCGGCCTCCACGCGCGGCGCGAGCAAATGCAAAGTGACGGCAACCGCCCCCGGCGCAAAGCATCCCTATCACTGTATCAGCGAGGATGGCAAGGGCGTGTATGGCTGGGTTGATGCGGCGGCAGTTGGCGGTACTGTAAAGCCCGAAAAATCCTACGCAAAAGGCCGGGCCATCCGACTGAGCAATACTGTCTTATATGGCTCCGCATCAGCTAAGACGGCGGCAGGCCGAAAGACGGGTACCTATTACCTCTATGATGGCGTGGAAATCAGCGGAAGATACCGGATCACCACCAGCGCCGCAAATTGCGGCAAAACGCCCACGGGTAATTATGTGACTGGCTATATTAACAAGTCGGATATCCGGTGATGGGAGGCGTTGCAATGGAGCCGGTAGATAAGGCAGTTTGCGAGGCAAAGTGCAAGGTAATGGATGAGCGTTTTGCCCGCGACCTGCGCGACATTGACGATTGCAAAATCCGCTTGCAAAAAATTGAAGAGCTGACGATCAAAATGGGCGAGCTGGTGGAGGCCAATCAAAAGGCGGTGGAGGATCATGACAGCCGCCTCTGTGCGCTGGAACACCGCCCGTCCATGTGGTGGGATAAGCTGCTGTCGGCTGGGATCTCCGCAGGTGTGGCGGCGTTAATCAGCGCCTTGGTGGCAATGATTGTGAGGTGAAAAATATGCGTATCTGGGTAAGCGCTGCGGCAATCATCAACGCAATTGCTCTGGGCCTGCTGGCATTGTCAACGTACATACCGAGGCTGTGGGCGTAGCTCGCTCAAAAAGCCCTCCGTCGAGCGGGCGGAGGGCAAATAAAAAATTTGGAGGTAAAAACTCAATGAAGAATCATTTTAAAGACTGGCTGAAAGCCTCTGGCATCCGTGCGATCAAAACCGTCGCGCAGACGGCGGTTGCAACCATCGGTACATCCGCCGTGATCGGCGATGTCAACTGGCTCATGGTGGGCAGCGCCGCGCTACTGGCCGGGATTCTGTCGCTGCTCACATCGGTGGCGGGGTTGCCGGAAGTTGAAAAAACGTAATAGAAAAGAATGATCCCCGGAATCTATCAAGATTCTGGGGATTTATTAATTTCTTGCATCAGTTCATCAGTCGTCAACCCAAAATAGGCAGCAATTCTACTTACTGTTTTGTAAGGGGCATGGTTTAAAGATGAATCCCCAGTCTCATATTTATGATATTGTTGCCATGTGATCCCTATCTCTTTGGCAACCTTGTACTGTGAGGCCCCTTTTGATTCACGTATCTCTTTAAGATTCAACGGTATACCTCCCTCCGATTTTATCAAGTTCCTCCAAAGCGACCGACAGCCGCTTATGGTTGAGTTCTATCCCACAAAACTGCTTTCCGGCCGCAAACGCATACCGGGCTACGAGGCCGCGCCCCATGCAGAGATCGCCAATGCAGGCGTACTTTTCGTTTTCGCAAACCCACTGGATGATGTCTTCCTCGTCCATGCCGTCGAGCTTTGGCTTGCCCGTGTGGTCGGAGCCTCGGACGACGTAACAATGGTTTTTCGTGTTGTGGTAATAGCTACTGTTGTAAAAGGTGACGTTTCGGTATAAGGCGCGCATTTTGAAAATGAAATCCGCCAGATAGTCCTTCCCGATTTCCAGATAACAGACTTTCGGCATGATCTCTTCCACACACTCAAAAAGGCGCGAATAGAACGCCGCGTAATCCTCTTGTGGGCGGGGAAGGCCCGCCTTGGTGTAGAAGGAAGTCATATTTCCCTGCGTCCACGGCGGGTCAACAAAAAGGCAATCCGCACGAAGCATAAAGTCGGGGAGAGGGTCAAACAAGCTTCCCGCTTTGAGACGGCTTCCATTGTCGAATACGGCCGTACCTGTCTGGATTGGATGGCGCTCGAACGCGCCGCCGTAATCCCATTTATTCATCGTCGGGCACCTCCATCATCTCCCATGATTTTGAATATACCTGATTTTTGAACAGCTCCGCGATGCCTGTTACCTGTTTCAGACGGAAAACCTCCTCCAAATCCATGCCAAGGTGCTGCGAAATATCATCGTCGCTCGCGCCGTGTTCCACCAGTTTTTGCACAAGATCGCCCATAAGCTCCACCTGATGGACGCCGCGCGCCCGGTTGAATTGCACGGTCGCCGCCATGCGCTGCGTGATGTCATGCTGAAGCACGACGATGGGGATGCAATCAGCCTCCAGATAATCGCGGAAAAGCAGGTAACGGTGAAAGCCGTCGATCACAACATATTTTTCAAGGATGTCGTCGTAGATGGTTACGACGGGGAAACAAAAGCCGTTGTCGAGGACAGATTGCAGCAAAAGCTCCATATTCGAATCGCTGACGTGGTTTGGGTTATAGTCATTTGCGACAACCTGTTCAATGGGGACGATTTTAGGGTGCATACACGGAAATTCGACGGTTCCTTTTTTGGTTTCAATTTTGTCGATCAAAGCAATTCCCTCCATTTGCGGATCGTGGCCTCGCGCGGGTCTTCCTGATTTTTAACGGGCAGGTTATCTTCATAATCATTTAGAATCAATTGACGCATTCCTGACGGGCCACATAGTCGTTATCGAGATACCGCGCGAACCTTTTTTCAAAGATGGCTTTTTTATTCTCGTCGGGATAGGTTGCGAGCAAGAAATCGCGGTACTCCCTCCACGTTTTATAATTCTTCGGCAGCTTGCGCACGCGGAGCATACGCGGGTCTTTGCCGTACAAATGACCGACCTCGATGCCTTTTACCCGTTTAACCAGCTTATCATAGGTTTTTGGCTCAAACTCGGGCAGCTCCACCAGTGCCCGGAAGGATTTTTCATGCACAAGATGATACCCGGATTTCCGCCTGATGCATCCCCTTTTTGTGCTGGTAATCGTAAATTTTGCTATAATGGATTTGATTGTCGTAAATGTATTTCCAAATGTCGTGAAAATTCCAATCGTAAATCGGGTAAAAGGCGGCGCTGCCCTCTGCCCGCGCAATCTTGGTGCTCCAAAAACAGTCTTTATAACCCGGATTCTTGGCAACGGCCCGGAACCGATTCATGCTTTCAGTGGCACGCAGACCGACCAAAAATGCGGTGTGAGGGCGCGAAGCCTGAAAATTTTCTAACACATCGTAAAATCCAAAGCCTTTATTTTTATCCCGCACTGTCTGCTTTTCCCGATCCCACGGGATATGCTGGATAGAGTAGGGCACCTTGGGACGCATCCAAAGATCATGCTTACCCGGCTCCCAGCAAATGAGCTGTCCCTCTTCATAGGAAGTGGCATTCGTCAGATGAAAAGGAAACTGGAACCAAAGGCGGGTTGTGTTTTCCGGGTAGAGGTTCATCAGCCACGTCACCTGCTCGATGGTGCTTTGATATACAACTTCTTCATCTAAAAAAATATGCCAATTTTTCGGCCGCGCCTGCGGGCCTCCTGCAAGGCGAGCCAGCAAAGCACGGTACTATCCTTTCCACCGCTGATGGATACGATAATGTTTTCAAATTCATCAAAAATGTATGAGATTCGCCGTTTGGCTGCCTCATCAACCGTTTCCGGCATATATACCTGCTTGAGCATAAAAATCCTCCAATTGCTGCCTCCACTCTTCAAATGAGCCGATATAAAACTGATCCACGCTCAGCCCGGTGGACAGAAAGGAAAGCGACGTCATCCCCGTGCGGCGGAGGAAGTCATTCATATCCATGCGTCGATGGGGGAAATCGAGCATGATATACCGATGTCCCGGCTCCGCCTTGGGGAATGTCGTGACGTTGGGGCGGGAAAACCGCGCGTTGCGAGCCACGTATTCCCGTTCCGACTCAATCATGGGGCGCTTCCAGCGCCCGCAGAAAACATGGAGCTGCCGGGGAACAGTGTCGGGGTCTTTGTTCCCCAAATTGTCAAACAGCTCTTCCTTTTTCCTTTTGTACTCTTCCTGCGCATCATCGGGCAGCGGAACGGTTTGTACATTCAACCGATAGCGGTGGGGCTGGCACAAAATGTCCCCCTCCTCCAAAAACGCTGACTGGAACCCGAAGCCTTTGTGCTTAGATTTGGTATCAAAATCCAGAAGGATCATGAAATCATTGGCCTCCTCCACAAAAGGAAGGTATTCAAAAACCATTGTGTGCCCGCATTGGTTGAGATAATGCCGCAGGCAGTTATAGGTAAGGTCGTTGCGGTTGCGTGTGCGCATAAATTCATTGACAACCAATAAATGATCCGGGCCGATCTCTTCTAGTAAGGGGTAAAATGTGCGGTACATAATCACCTCGTTGTACTCGATCTGCCGGATCGGCACGTCTCCAAGGTCAGGCAGATCGAGCATAAATTTTGGAGGAGAAAACACAATTACGGTTTTAACAGGATGGGTTTGAACATATTTGTTGATTTCCGTTTTCTTTTGGTTTTCTGTTAGCCCGATCCGTATCATCTTTTAAATCATCCTTTCCAGCAAGCCAAGAAATCACATTTTTTGAATGTAGCATACTTCTGAATTCGTGAGCCATATTCTCCTTGCGGTTCACGCACAATAAAATCCGTTCGTCGATTTTACTGAACGCGCAAATATCAATGATAAGGACGGGATTTTTTTGCTCTGATCGATGCATCCTGTCCTCAGCCTGCACGCGTGTCGCCCAGTCCCAATCATTGTTGTAAAATATCATGTAGTGGCAGTATTGTAGATTGAGGCTAAAGCCCGCGCAGTCCTTGTTCGCAATCAGGAAGCGGACGGAGCCCTCGAATCTTTCCAGTTCCCGCGCCCTTTTCTTTCCCCTTTTTCCGCCATAGCATAGGGCGATACTTCTCCGCGCGCTTGCAGCACCTTGCAATGTCGAGGATCTCATGTGTGTACTTGCACCACACGACCGCTTTTTCTCCGCGCGGCACATAGGCGTCAATCGCCTTTAGCAGCGCCTGAATGCGCGGGTTGTCATCGGGGTTTAAAAACATGGGATAGTGACGCATGGGGAGCCGCGCGGGCGTGGCGATAAACTGGCCGCTCGTAACCTGCTGCAAGGCATTAAAGGTACGGTAGATCAAGGGAGATTCCGGGTTATCGTACAAGGCTTCCAGCGAGAGAAAATCGTCCCTCACGCGGCAGTATTCTTTTTCCTGATCCTCCGTAAGAGCGAACCATTGCGTTGCATATTGCTTGGGGGGGAGGTCAGAGACTTCTTCTTTTGTAATTTGAACGGTATATGGTGCGATCTTATCCGTCAAATACTCCGGGTGGAGCACACGGCGGACTTTATGCTTGTATATCTCGTCATACTCCAAGTGGTTGGCCGCAAAACTCCAATAAGAGCGGTAGCCCAAAATCCGCCAGTCAAGGATGTACCACTGAGAAAACAAATCCGCATAATTTTTGGAAACCGGCGTGCCGTTGAGCAGCACCCGGTATGGGCAGCGCTCGGCAAGGCGGGTAATGTGGATGGAGCGCAGCGCGCGCGGGTTTTTAACCAGCAGGCTTTCGTCTACCACCAAAAAGCAGCGGAAGAGGGAAGCAAGGCGCAAAAGACGGCGATTTTCCCGCACGCTCGTAGAGAGCGTCTCTATGCCGCAGAGGGTGATGACCGACTTCCAGCCTCAGTGTGCTTATCAAAATCCTCCCGTAGGTTGCGTTTAACGGTTTCGGAGGTGGGGCAAAGCCAGATCACACGGTCGATTTTACCGGCAGTGAGGCGGCGCTGGGCTAACTCCAGCGCTACCCTGGTTTTGCCCGTGCCCATATCCAAGTATAGTGCGCCAACCCTTAAATTGGAGAGTTTGTCGGCTGCCTTGCGTTGGTAATCATAGAGGGTCGTTTTCAAGTGCATAACATATCATCAACCAATCAAATCCGCCAGCACTTCTGAGCTGGATTGCAAAATCTCAGCGAGCTTATCCCGCTCCTCTGGAATAACCGGTTCTGCGGGTTGGGCGGGAATTTCCGCATCGCGGGCAGCGTTCGCAATGGCCTGCACCTTTTCAGACAGGTTAAAGTCGTAGATATAGGCAAAATCTTTGATCTCTCTCCAATGAACAGCGGGGACGACCACGCCTCCGGCATCACGCCGATATTTCGCGCCCGGAAGTTCCATGGCTGATCTATAAAAATCCTTATCATCACGATCCCACTGAATTACATAATCGTCGTTTTTGGCCGCTTTGATCCAACGGCGGCATTCCTTCTTATATTCTGCGGATTCCGCGAGGCTGCGCACATTGGCATCTGCGCACATCACGATAAATCCTGACCGGAGCAGGGTGTTGACTAATTCGGCCGCACGATCCTCTGCGCGTCCGGAAAATTGCGAGCATATACGCACCCACGCGCGATGTTCACCATCCCAATCAAAATGCAGCTTTTTGACGACGGAGCGAAATGATTCATCCTTTTTATACTTCGCGCACACCCGGTCGGATTCCGCGATGACTTCCACCACGTCGTCGTGGGCCGGATGTTCCGGCACCATCGTTGCATCGCGCCGTATTTCTTGCGGCATATCAGGCGCTTCGACCTCCCGCATCGCTTCATATGAGCGGCTTGCGAAGACGAGCCAGCGCGGGCTATATATACCTTCCCGGTTGTCGATATAAAACCGCGCCTCTGAAACCGTGGCAAACATTTCACGGCAAAGCTCTATCCTTCGTGCCGGTGCTGAATAAGCTGATCGGCTTGGTCGGGGCACGCGAGGGCAATTCCGGTGTCACCTTCTGCGATGTAACGCTCCAACAGGTCAATGCCGGAATTTCTGATTTTTTCAGCCCAAGCGGTTTGCTTTGGAGATCCCTCCAGATCGGGGAGACAATACTCATCCTTCCGCATGGCAAGCAATACTGCCCGATCCTGTTTCATTTGTTCGGCATAACAGCTCGGGCAAAGCCCTTTTTCTTCACACCATTTGCGTTTACGCTCCTGTTCCTCGCTTTTGCCGTATAGGGTTACATGGGCTTTGTGTCCGCAACTATACACTACACGCGTTTCGTGCTTCCTAACGCTCATTTTAATTCCCCCAACATTATTTTCAGTCCCAAAGATGTGCTTCTGTTTCCCTTTTTACTTCGTTTTCCATGTCTTGAATAACGGCGGTATAATCTTCTCCGTTTAAAATGCGTTCCAATGCTTTTGTTCCAGAAGAATATTTAGGCAAATAACTCGACATACTATAGCTTTCAGCTTTTAAATACGCCGCTGCGCGAGGATATTTAGCTTTCAGGGCTGCAACGTCAACTTTGGGTTTTGACGGATATACAGATTCGCCGGATTCCCACACCCTGTCAAATTCAGATTTGTAGCAATCGATCTCATCAATAGCGTTCCTGATTTCCTGTAACCCTTCAATAGCGTTGATCTTTTTCTCACGCTCTTCGTAAGCATGATTTTTTTCGGATTCCCTGCGGTCAAGCTCGACAAGGATCGCTTCCATATTTGATATGATGTCGCGCTTATCGGTATCAGTTGGATTTTTGCAAGCATGTACGCCGCGTTTTCCATTTTGTTCAAGAATTTGCAATTCGTATTTTTTAATCAATTCGTTTACATTCATTTTACTGTCTCCTATCTTTGATGTTGTATACATTATATAACGTACATGTTATATAATCAAGAGATTATCTATAAAATTATGCACAAATATTAGGCTTATAAATAGTATAAAATTAATAATAAAAAGCTATAGATCGCACAATCATATGACAAACATAGTCTTGGGAGAATATAAAAATGATAAGTTGGTATATAAAGGCCATGTAACACTCGGCGTAGGTGGCAAACCATTATGGCGAGATCAACAAAATGGTCAGATATTGGACACTCCAACGCGCGTAAAAAGCCCTTCTGTGGCATACTGCATACGAGGTGATCTTTATGGCAGTATCCGTAGAGGGGCAATATCATTTGGATTTGCGCATATGCACAGTAAAATTTATGGAGAAAAAATGCCGAGTATCGGAGTGATGCCCGGCATTTAAGACTATTGGTTTATGTGTAGCTGCTGTTTCAAGGCCGATTGCAAAGCGTCGGAAAAATTAATATTAGCCTTTTCTGCCGCATAGCAAAGCCAACTGGGGACAGTGCAATTTTTACGCACAGTGCGCAGGTCGTTTCGACGCCTGTAATCAGCAAAATCTACATCCACCAGGGAAACGATCTCGCCGCTTTTATGATCGACCGCGTCCACGCGGGTCGGATTGGGTAGGGGTTTCTTATCGTCCTCCATATCGATTCCCATCAGCCCGATCGCGTCCCGGGCCATCTCAATGCCGTGCGCAATGTCATCCCCCTGTGTGTTTGCATCAAAATCAGGAATATAAACCGACACTCCGGATGCTTCTGGTGTAATAACAATGGGGTATGCTTTTTTCATGGAAATGCCTCCTTTATATGATACAGTGAGAGCGAGGGGCTATTTCAGCCCCCGCCGCTGATGATTGCTTGCGCTACACTTTCCTTGATTTCGGTTTGTCGAGAAATGGGTTCAATGTTTTTTCCGTCAGTATAAATATCATGATTTCCTCCTCTCCGTTTGAAATACCAACCGTTCTTTTCCATAAGTTTGATCAAATCCTTGCGCTTCATGCAATCACCTCTTCCTCTTTACAGCTATATTATACGCATAAAATGCGCACAAGTCAAGTAAAATCAATCGAAATGGTATACAAATAAAGCTATAAAAATTAGTGCAAATTGTCGTAATATTGTCGTATATGCGTTATAAAACGCGTAAATACGTTATAAAAACTTGCCTCACACGCGAGAGGTCAACGGTTCGAGTCCGTTCGTGTCCACCATATAAAAACACCTATTGCATCCGAATCTTTTGCGGTTTGGAAAAGAATAGGTGTTTTTTTATTTAAGGAGTGGATATCGCTTGCTCAAAGATTTTACGCAGGAAAAGTTTGATATTATCGTTCAGGCAGGTCAATCCAACAGTGAAGGCTATGGTGTAGGCCCAACGGGGCATACTTATAATCCGAACGATAAAGTTTATTTTCTTAACAGAGATTTTACTATTTCTATGGCGGCGGAAAGCGTCAGAGGCAATGAAATAGTCGGCAATTTTGCCATACATTTTGCTACAGAATACATTAGAAAGAAGCGCCTGAAAAGGGGAAGAAAACTGCTTATTATCAGGGCAGCTGTGGGCGGCACGGGATTTTCAGATAATCGTTGGGGGCTTAGCGACGATCTGTACTTAAATATGATGGAAATGATCAGAACTGCTCTAGCGCTTAACGAAAGCAACTGTCTCGTGGCCTTCCTTTGGCATCAGGGAGAAACTGACGCTCAAAAGGGCTGCGATTATGATACGCATTATAAGAATTTGTTAACCTTATTTACCACCGTTAGAGAGATTTTTCATTGTCCCGACTTACCGATTATTGCAGGAGACTTTACGCAACACTGGAAAAATCTTAACCTTCCTATTTGCAAGCCCATTATTCAGGCAATTAAGGATGTGTGCATTAAAATTGGCAATTCCTCTTTTGTAACGACTGAAAACATACAGTCCAATTCCCAAATAAAAGCGATAAAAAGTGATACGATCCATTTTTGCCGCGATGGACTTTATATTTTAGGTGTGAGATATTATAAGGCTTATGCTAAAATTACAAAGAGAAACGCTCTCTTGTTTAGACGCTTAAAAAGAAATGAATCGTAAGCAACAGACTGTGCCTCGTATCTATAACAAGAATTTGCAATTCGTTGTGTAATAATATTTTATTTGTTAGGAAAGCGTTATCGTTCGTATGTAGCTTCATCATTTACATCGTGTTTTCCTAATGGGCGCAAGGCAAGGCAATGCATGGATAATATGAATAGATTAGGAGCCGCTGCAAGAATTGAAACGTTATGCATTCGAAGGGAGAAACCGTACCGGTGTCTCCAATTTCAAGGATACAGGTAACTACGGATTGATGATATAAAGCTAAAATAAAAAGCACATCCATTTATTCTTTACAATGAGAATTTGTTTGCAGTTGACTGGGTTTATTGAGCAAACGGCAAAGCGGTCCGGCAGCAAGGTAAGCATCATCCAGTATACTCCTCCTTTCACAGCGCATAAAAACGGCGCCCGTAAGACCGGGCGCCGCCGTATATAATTCTTAAAAAAGAGACCCGCTTATGCCTGACCCGCGCAGCCGAGCACCGTGTTGATCTTGTGCTCCACGATGGATTCAATCGCGTTGCGTGCATCAGTAAGATATTGGCGGGGGTCAAAATGGCTCGGATACTCCGCAAAATGCTTACGGATAGAGGCGGTCATTGCAAGGCGAATATCGGAATCCACATTGATTTTGCAAACAGCCATGCTCGCGGCCTTGCGCAGCATTTCCTCCGGGATACCAATTGCATCGGGCATCTCGCCGCCGAACTCATTAATCATCTTCACATATTCCGGCATCACCGAACTCGCACCGTGCAGAACGATTGGGAAGCCGGGCAGCTTTTCCGCCACTTCAGCGAGGATGTCAAAGCGCAGCTGCGGCTTCTGACCGGGCTTGAACTTATATGCACCATGGCTTGTGCCGATGGCGATGGCGAGGGAGTCAACGCCCGTGCGGGATACGAAATCCTCCACCTCTTCCGGCTGGGTGAAATTCGCATCGTCGGCAGAAACATTGACGTCATCTTCAATGCCTGCCAGCTTACCAAGCTCGCCCTCTACCACAACGCCATGCGCATGCGCATACTCGACGACCTTGCGGGTGAGCTCCACATTCTCCTCATACGGCTTGGAGGAGCCATCGATCATAACGGAAGTAAAGCCGCCGTCAATGCAGCTTTTGCAGGTTTCAAAATCAGGGCCGTGATCCAGATGCAAAGCGATCGGAAGGCCGGTTTCGGCCACCGCTGCCTCGACCATCTTCACCAGATAGTCGTGATGCGCATACTTGCGCGCGCCGGAGGAGACCTGCAAAATAACGGGCGCATTGAGCTTTTTGCATGCGCTCGTGATGCCTTGAACGATCTCCATGTTGTTTACATTGAAGGCGCCGATGGCATAGCCGTTGTCATAGGCCTTTTTGAACATTTCAGTGGTAGTTACCAATGGCATAGAAAGCACTCCTTGTATTTCATTTTGCAGCGTCATAAATAAGCCGCCGCACATAGTTTACCGGGTTATTATATCGCAGAAAGGCAGGCTTGTCAAAGGAATGTCAACGTTTTCTGTGTTTTCCTTACGCAGGCAATTCCATCTAGTGTATCGTAAGGAGGAAAGCGAGCCAACCTTTCTAGGTCGCAGCTATTGCAACCTCATCTTGCCTGATCCTTACTATATGAAAAGGGAATTACCATAAGTATCCACCTCTTTTCCAGTAGACCCTTTTATTGAATCAATTCATGCTTCGTTAGGGAAACGACAGAGAATCAAAAATTTATGTTGACAAAAGCGGTAAGGGGCGCTATAATAAACTTCGCAAAAGCGCTCCTTTTGCAGACAAGTTCATATGGGGGTGTAGCTCACTTGGTAGAGCGCTTGCTTCGCATGCAAGAGGTAAGGGGTTCGATTCCCCTCATCTCCACCACAGAAAAACCGCGTAGGTATCGGCTGAAAGCCATATCCATGCGGCTTTCTTTTTATTGCTTTACCAACGTGTGCAGTTCGTGTGCAACCGCTGAAAATATAGTTCGCTGGCCTGCCCGATTTGGATGATAGATTGTATAGAAGAACGATTGATTCTGTTGTCCACAAATAGAAAATCCGCCATTCCTTCTGGATAGACTTAACACAATTTTTAATAAAACCTCCTGAAAAATCGTTGATTTATGCAGCGGTACGTGCTAAAATAATTTTCGTATCCGGGTCCTGAGGGCAGAAGAGTGGTGGGTTATATACATGGGCGTAAACGTTTACGATTTCGACAATACCATTTATGACGGTGAGTCGCTGGTCGATTTGGTTCTCTACTATATCCCACGTGATCCACGGATTTGGTGGTATCTCCCTCAATTGATTCGGATTGCCTTACGGGATCGTTTTCACCTTTTTACGGTAGAAGAAGCGGTCAAAGCCTACGCAGGATTTTTGGAAGGGTATTATGTAAAGCTCTCCAGCCTCGAAGAGGATGTAGTGCGCTTTTGGGATCGTCATGAGCAAAAATCAACCTTTATTATGAAACAGCGCAGGGTGGATGATATTATCGTATCAGGCAGCACAGATTTTTTGCTGGCCGAAATGATGAAACGGATGGGGATCACCCGCTATATCGGCTCTTCTGTTGATCCGCGCACGGGAAAATTTACAAGGCTCTGTTTCCTCGAAAACAAGGTAAAATTATTTCAGGAGCAATACCCCAACGTGCAGATCGAGAACTTCTACACTGATTCCATGAACGACAGGGCGATGATGGATATTTCCAACCATGTGTTTCTTGTGAAAAAAAATCAAGTGACCCAAATCAAATAGGAGGAATGTAAATGGGAAAACTCAACGAATTCCTGAACCGTAAGATTATCCAGAAGGATGTCGGTGAGGAAACTTATCTGACCTGGAAGGAAACGATCTCTTACGCTTTAGGCAGAGGCGCGCAGGGCATGAGCACGAGCATGACGAGCTCAAAGTATATCAACTACTTTTTGACCAACGTGCTCTTTAAGAAGCTCTCCAATCCAATGGGCGTCGCTCCAATATTCGCTTTTTCTGTGGAATTTTTGATGCGATTAACGACCCTATTATGGGCGTTATCGTTGACAAGACCCGGACGAAAGAGGGGCAAATGCGCCCGTATATCAAATGGGCCCCCTGGTTTGTTTCCCTTGTTATGATTCTGTTTTTCATTGGCAGCGCGGATGCTCCACCCGTGTTCAACATTATTTACACGACAATCCTGTTTGTTGGCCTCGATGTTACATACACTGCGTTCGACATCCCCATGGGGGCACTGGCTTTTTCCATTACGCCAAACGGGATTGAGCGAACAAAGCTGTTTGGTGTGAGCTCCATTGTCCGCTCCGTAGTCGGCGCGCTTCCTCAGGTATTTGTCGCTGCTGCCGCATGGCTCCCTTATTTTAAGAGCCACACGCCGCAGGCCTATCTGACATCCGCTGCCGTTTCGGCAATTGGCATCATTTTTCTCACACGGCTTACCTTCCGCAACACAAGAGAACGCGCAGAGCATCGGGAGGACGTCCCTTCTGTGCGCGAGTGTTTTGGGCTGCTGTTTAAAAACCGTCCGCTTTTGATGCTTTTCTTAGGCAACATCTTTTTTGTCGTGTGCAAAATTGCGGAGCAGGTTTCCTTCTATTTTGTGGCGGACCTGATGTTCGACCGCAGGTATAATGTTGTTGTTGATGTGATTAAATTCCCAGGCTTCCTGCTGGCGGGTCTGATCGTGCCGAAGCTGATTGAAATGGCTGGGCGCAAGGCGGATTCCAAGCGGTTTTATCAGCTTTGCTGCGTAAGCGCAATTGTGATCCATATCCTGTTTGCAGTGGTATGTTACCGCGGCCTGATGCTCAAGGAGCCAGGCTCGCCGGTCTCCCTCCTGACTGGCGCTTGTGTCATTCTATTTACCGGCCTTACCACCATCCCTCTGGAATTTAAAAATTTGATCCAGAAGGAAATGGAAGCGGAAACGGTTGACTATATCGAGTGGAAAACCGGCACCCGTGTGGAAGGCATTATGCTCTCCATCATGAGCTTTACCGGTAAGATTGAAAACACTTTTTCCTCCTCCATTGGCCTCGCAATTCTTGGTCTGACCGGTTATGCGCAACACGTTGAGGGCAGCATGATTCAGAATGCGCAAACGAACTGGGCGCTGTTTTTAATGACAACGATCGTCCCCGCAGTAGGCTATCTGCTTATGCTAATCCCCATGCATTTCTATAATATTACGGGTGACGGCCACCGCCAGATGATGAAGGAAATCCTGGAGCGGCGGGTGCTTCGTAAAGAGCAACGGGCGCAGGAAGACGAGTTTGTTCCTCTGGATTAAAAGCTTTTGCCGGGCGGCCTATAGGGGGCCGCTCGGTTTTTTTACGGCACGCGGCAAACAGCTTAGCAGGAAAGGAGATATTGCAAATGGAAAGGCCGCTCAAGCTCACCTTCCTTGCGGATACGCATTACTACAGCAAAAGCCTGGGAGTCAGCGGGCGGCAGTATGAGCTGCGCTCCGGCTCCGATCAAAAATGCCTGGCGGAAACAGAAGAAATCATCACAGCCGCCTTTGAGGAGATTGGCAATTCCGACACGGACGCCGTAATGATCGCGGGCGATCTGACAAATGACGGTGAGCGCGTATGCCATGAGGAATTTCGGAAATTGGCGCGTGGACTGGCGCAAAAAAAGCCATTGTACCTGATTACCGCCACACATGATTGGTGCTGCGACGGCAATCCCCGCAGGTATGACGGAGACATGGTTTTTCACGACGTGCCCACGCTTTCAAGCGAATCGCTCTATGATTTTTATCGTGACTTTGGGCCAAAGCAGGCAATCAGTGTGTTTCAAACGCATTTGGGCACCGCATCCTATGTTATCGCGCTCAGCGGTTCCGTCTGGCTGCTCGCACTGATTGACGATCAAACGGCAAAGGCCGGGCCGGTTTTTTCGAAGAACATTTTTTGTGGATTGAGGAGCAGCTCCGCCGCGCGCAAGAACAGGGCATTCTGGTGATCGGCATGGAGCATCACCTTTTGCTGCCCCACGTCAGTAGCCTCTTTACAGGCGGCGCATGCGTAGGAGATCGGGAGGCTGTTGCCTCCCGCCTAGCGGATGCAGGCCTGCACTATATGGTGGCCGGCCATAGCCATATCCAGCATACCAAGCGGTTCGTCAGCAAAAAAGGGAACGCTTTAACAGAGATCAATGTGGGCTCCCTATGCGGCTACCCCGGCCCCATCTGCGAAATCACCGTTCAACCGGATCAAACGCTCTTTTATGAGGTGCGCCATCTCGCCTCCTTCCGCTTGGGAGGGGAGGAGATCGATGCCCAGCGCTTTTTCAAGCGGCACGCCACCGCGATGATCCGGCGCGTTTGGGAAAGCCCCGACCGCCGGGAATTCACAGACCGCCTCACCGCCCTCCAACTGCCGGGGAAGAAAATCGGCCGTTTTTATGGGGCTATCCGCCCTGTTTTGCAGTTTATTCGCACGGCGGATCTTGGCCGGTGCTACCGCCTGCTAAAAAGGCTTGGGCTGGCGCGCGGCATCCAAAAAGAATGGGTGCTGGCATATGAGCGCATGCCGCTGACGGAAGTGATTGATGGAATGATGTGCAGCTTCCTCGATGGAGCCTATGAGCCGCATTCCCGTAATTCCGCGTATTATCAGCTTGTGATGGGGGCGGTATCTATCCCTTCTCGGCTGTTTCCCAAGAACGGGGATTTGCAAAAACTGATTGACGCGGCGGATGAGATTCTGGCTGGCGGCGAGATCAACGCCCAGCGGGCAAAAATTTAATTTGTTTCTTCCCGCAGCTTTCCGTTGAAAAGCAATCGTCGCGCCCTTTCTTCAACCAGCATAAGATGAACTATCTTATTCTAAATGAAGAAAGGGCGTTTTTATGTCTTATCCAACTTACCCATACCGTGGGACTGAGGAAAAGTGCCGCACAGTGGGGCTTACTTTTCCTCCGCAGCACCAGCCCCGCCAGCCGGGGATGGAATACCTGATGGACCCGCTACCCATCGCTGAAAACCCTGCTGTGAAAGGCAGCGGCAAACTCAAAGGAAAAACCGCGCTCATCACAGGCGGCGACAGCGGCATTGGGCGTGCCGTGGCCTATGCATTTGCAAAAGAAGGGGCGAATATCGCCATTTCCTACCTTGATGAGGAGCGTGACGCCTGCGAAACACAAAGGCATATTGAGGCGCTCGGCGCGAGGTGCATCCTCCTGCCTGCCGACCTGCGGGAGCGGCGCAATGCCAAACGGATTGTCAAAGAAACAGTGGAACTATTCGGAGAGATCAATGTGCTTGTCAACAACCATGGCGTCCAATTTGTGCGCGAAAGCATCCTTGACATCACACAGGATCAGCTCACCGATACGTTTGAAACAAATGTCTATGGGTTTTTCTATGTCATTCAAGAGGCGCTTCCCTTTATCCCGGAGGGTGGGGCGATCATCAACACCACCTCCATCACCGCTTATCAGGGCGACGATAGGCTCATCGACTACAGCGCCACAAAGGGCGCGATCGTCTCCCTGACTCGTTCGCTTGCAAAATCCCTTGTCAGCCGTAAAATCAGGGTCAATGCCGTTGCACCGGGGCCGGTATGGACGCCGCTACAGCCTGCCTCCTTCCCGGCCGACGCGCTGGAAACCTTCGGCTCGTTTACCTCGGAAACGCCGATGGGCCGTGCCGGGCAGCCGTTCGAAATGGCACAGGGCTATGTATATCTAGCGTGTGACGATTCCGCTTTTATGACGGGGCAAGTGCTACACATCGACGGCGGCTCCTTTGGCTATTCCTAAAGCGGACGCATCTGTGCGCACAGCGCCGCGAAATCAGGGGGAGGCGTGGCCTCTACCGTCATCTGTTTACCGGAAACGGGATGATCAAACCGGGCGAGTGCACAGTGCAACGCTTGCCGAGCAATTCGGCCATCTCCTGTACCATACATTGTATCTCCCACAAGAGGCGTGCCGAGAGATGCAAAATGAACACGTATTTGATGCGTGCGCCCGGTTTCCAAGCGCAGGCGCATGAGCGTCATTGCATCTCCCTGCATGACCGCCGTCCAATGGGTCACCGCCGGCAATCCACCCTCTCCAACCGCACGGCTGGTATGCATCGGGTTCGGCCGGATGATCGGCCGGTCGATCGTTCCGCTGCCCCGGTATAGGCCGGATACAACTGCGAGATATTCTTTTTCCACCCTTCCGGAAAGCCGTGCGGCAGCATAGCGATTGAGCGCGCAGAGAACTATCCCGGACGTATCCCTATCCAATCTGCCCACACAGCGCATGACGCACTGGCGCCCCTGCTCCTGAAAATAGGCGGCCACCGCATTTGCGAGCGTATCGCCCTGATGGTTATGGGTTGGGTGCATGGCGAGGCCGGCGGGCTTATTGAGGATCAACAGATCATCGTCCTCATAGCGGATATCGAGCGGGAGCTCAAGCGGCTCTACGCGGTTTAAATCGTCCGGCAGGCGGAGGGTCAGCTCGTCCCCCTCGCAGAGCTGATCGATCGTGCGGGTTGGAGCGCCATTGAGGCAGATTCCATCCGGCAGCCGTTTGAGAGATTGGACGAGCCGTGCCGACAGCCCCGCCTCTCCGCGTAGAAAATGGACGACCTTGCGGCCGTCATAACTTGCATCGATCTGAAAGCGCAGGATGCGCGGCATGGCCTCTCCTCCCCCATCCGGTTAAAAATCATGCAGTTCGATCTGTATTTTAAAATCAAAGCGGCCTTTGCCCTCTAGCCGTTGGATGCCCTGCTTCTGCGTAAAATCCAAAGCCGGCCGGCAGGGGTCTGCCACGCCATACCATGGCTCAATGCAAACGAAGGGGGCGCCCGGCTTCGCCCAAAGCCCAAGATAGGGTGCGCCACCGAGCATAACGGTAACAACACGCCCTTTACGGCGGCTTTCCAGCGTGACGCATCGGGAACGCAGGCCGGAGAGGATCAGCGCATCATGAAGGAAGAGCTCCTCTGTAATTTCAATTTCACGGCCATTGCCAGGCACAGCAAATAGCTCGCCGGTGCGTAGGCCATCCGCCCCGATACGCTGGGTATGCAGGTTTTCCTCACGGCACTCAAAGCGGAGCGTATCCCCAATTTCGCAGCGAAAAGCAGGATGTGCGCCGAGTGAAAAATACAGGGCTCCGCCGCCGGATTCAGCACGGTGTGAGTTACCCCCAACTTTTGCCCCGTTAAAAGATATGTGACGCGCAGCTCAAATGCAAACGGATATTGTGCGCGTGTTTCCACATCGTCCGTCAGGGAAAAAACAAGCCTATCGTTTGACTCATCCACGCAGAAAAAGCGTTTTCTACGTGCAAAGCCGTGCCGAGGCATCTGATAGGGCTGGCCGCCCAGCCAATAGCGTTCCTCTGCCAGGCTTCCAACGATTGGGAAGAGAATTGGCGCCTGCCCTGGCCAAATAGCGGGGTCGCCCTGCCAGAGGTATTCATAGCCGTCTTTCCTCCGGCGCAGGCTGTGCAACTGCGCGCCAAGTTCATCCACTTCCACATGCGCAAAGGCGTTTTCCATCTGATGATACATCGCTTTCCTTCCCCCTGTAAGAGCTGTTATCCTTCTCCCTGCTTCAGCGCCTCCGCCACAGCGTGCGCAAGCTGATCCGGGCAGGAAGTGGATTTCATACCGCATCGAATGCCGGAAAACGTGTCAATCACCTTTTGTGCGGGCATCCCCTCCACGATTTTGGAGATCCCGGCAAGATTCCCGGCACATCCGCCGTGAAATTTCACGCGGCGAATTATCCCATCCTCTATCTCAAGGTCAATTTCCCTGGAGCAGGTGCCATGTGTACGATACTGGTATATCATAACCATTCCCCTTTTTTCTGTTGAAATACCACAATCCTTGCCTGCGGACAGCAACCTCCACAGGCATCTCCAGTTTAGCATAAAACAGCAAAAAGGGGAACCGTCCTAACAGATTCTTTTTTGTAAAAAGTAAATTGAATGGCAAAACAAACCTTCTCTATAGCCGCCCTGTTCAGGATACCGCATTACACATGCCGATGCGCCGGTTATCTCCTGCACGGCCGTCTTTTTTCTTGTATATCCGCGGATATCCTGCTATACTAAATGTGGTTTATTTTCTGCCGATTCAAGCGGCGGAAGCGCAGTCAGAAAGGAGACAAATCATGTTTCGCATCATCTGTATTGCCATCGGCTATCTCTTCGGCTGTTTTCAAACCGCCTATCTCATCACGCGGCATAAAATCTCTCAGGATATCCGCGATTTCGGCACCGGCAACATGGGCACCGCCAACGTCACGCAGACGCTCGGCCCCAAAGCCGGCCTGATTACGCTCTTGGCTGATGTGCTTAAAACGTTTGTCGCCTGCTACCTCTGCGGCCTGATTTTTCCCGGCCAGCCGGATGAGCTGGTTGTCGTTTATGCGGGCGCGGGCGTCGCTTTGGGGCATGATTTCCCCTTCTGGTTAAAATTCAAAGGCGGGAAAGGCGTGGCCGTTACCATTGCAATCCTTTTGCTGCTGGATAATCATTTGCTCGCCATCTCCTTCTGGTCTGTCCTCCTGGCGTTTTTATGCAGCAAACGGCTGGTGATGGCCGTTGTAGCGCTGTGTATCACGTATCCTCTGGCCATGTTTTTTTATGGCTACCGGATGGAAACCGTCATCGTTGCCGGATTGCTGGCCTGCTTGATTATCGTGCTGCACCGCAGTAGCTTCCGCAAAGAGGTAAAAGTAGAGGATGACTACCGGGCGGAATACCAAAACCTTGGCAAAAATATCGCCTATTACCGGGCGCAAAAAAACTTGGATTCGCATGATCTCGCTCTGAGCGCAAAGTTAAGTGAAACCGTCCTGCGTGATTTGGAGGGCGAGGAGATCAAGCTTGCGCCCTCCCTTGATGCATTGTTTCATCTGGCGCGGGCGCTTGGGGTGCCCCCGGCGGAGCTGCTGAAACCGGCGGCAAAGCCCCCGGAACCGGAAGAGGAGGATACGGAACCGCCCATCCAGCAATAGAGTCCCTTAGAAAAAAGAGCAACGCCCCTGGCTGACTGGCAGCCGGGGGCGATTTTTTCTCCGTGTTTGCTTTTCTCCAGATAAAAAGAGGCGCCACGCCAAAAGCGGGCGCCTCATGTAAGCAATTTTGATCCCGAATCAGTCGCTCGTATACGGTAGCAAAGCTACGTGACGAGCCCGCTTGATAGCGGTTGTCAGCTCGCGCTGATGAGCGCGCAGGTGCCGGTCACACGGCGCGGAAGGATCTTGGAGCGGTCGGAAATAAATTTGCGAAGCCGCGGCACATCCTTGTAGTCAATCGTCTCAACCTTATCCACGCAGAAGGAGCAAACCTTCCTACGGCCCTTGCGGCCGCCGCGGCGGTCATTGCGATCATATGCCATGAGAATAACCTCCTTTTCAAATCTCTCAGATATCCTGAATCCGCCATGCGAATTCAGAAGGGAAGATCATCATCGTCCTGGATTTCCTCGAAGTCGCCCATATTGCCTGTTGCATAGGCCGGAGCGGGTGCCGCTGCCTGGCGCCGCGTAGTCGTTGCGCGGGCCCGTGCCACTCTCGCTTTTAGAGCCGCAGAAGCTGACATTGTCGGCGACAATCTCAACTGCCTTGCGTTTAATCCCCTGCTTATCCTCATAGGAACGCGCCTGGATCGAACCCTGCACGGCAATCATCGACCCCTTGTGGAAATAACGGGATACGAATTCGGCCGTCTGCTCCATGCGACCACGTCGATAAAGTCCGTTTGACGTTCTGTGCCCGCCTTTTGATAGGAGCGGTCAACAGCTACTGTAAAGGATGTAACAGAAATGCCGGATCCCGTCGTGCGGAGCTCCGGGTCTGCCACGAGCCTGCCCATAATGACTGCACAATTGAGCATTCGTTTACATCCTCCTTACTTTTTGATGATCAGGGAACGGAGCACGCCATCTGTAATTTTCAGAATCCGGTCGAATTCCGCTGGAAACTCAGGCGCGCAGGTGTAGTTGAGGAGAAGATAGTAACCCTCGGCCTCATCGTTGATAGGGTACGCGAGCCTGCGCTTGCCCCACTCCTCGACGCTGTCAAGAGTGCCATTCGCTTCAATAAGCGCTTTGAACTTTTCAACCAATTCCGCAGTTCCCTCATCACCCTTCGTCAGAGAGAAGATGAGCATGGTTTCATAGCTATTCTGTGCTGACATTCTTTTTGCACCTCCTTTTGGTCTTTGGCCCCGCTATTAAGGCGGAGCAAGGATAAATCACCGCTTTATATGAACGGCAATTAATGATTATATCAGCAAAAGGCAGGCAAGTCAAGAAAAATGCCAAAAAAGTCACCTGCCTTTACTCAGAGAGGAATCGCTTGACAAGCGCTCCTATACCATTATATATATCCTGTTTTCAGCGCTGAAAAATGCACGCAGAGGCGGGTTGTTTTGCACGCCGTTTTCTAACGAAAAGCAGCCGGAAAATCGCGCGCGAAATTGTTTGTTTCAATTAGAAAACACGTATTTTTTAACGTTTTGTTACGTGTTTGTAACCGTTTGTAACTTTTTCAAATTCTTACAAAAAACCTGCTTTTTTCTTTCATGAAAAAGCGTAAAAAATTGGCTTTTAAGGTTTTTTCAGAGGATTTAGAAATATTCTCAAAAGTTGAATTGTAGATATTGCACAAAATTGAAGTTCCCAAGAATTTGACATCTCACAATCAGATGCATATAATGTTCACCGTCACAAGCGAGAATACGAAGCCGGAGTATTATTATTCTTTTTAGAAAATAATATTCGGTCAGTAAAGGAGCAATTGAATGATTGACAAATGTAAGGAGCTTGCGGCTTATGCTCGTTCCATACGTTCCAGAATCATTGCAACAATTTTGCTTGCAGTGTTCTGTGCGGGGACCGTGTTTGCCGCCGCCACCGCTTCCTACACGGTTACCGTGGTGGATGACGGTCAGGCGCGCTCGGTGATTACAACGCGCAGTGACGCAAATGCGATTCTGGAGCAGGCCAAAGTTGAAATTGGAGCCGACGATAAAGTCGACCTTTCCGCTTTCATCAGCGGCGAGGACAGCACGATTACAATTTACCGTGCCAAAAACGTGACCGTCAGCGATGGGGAAGCTTTTTCCAAATCGATCGTGGCGGCCGGTACAGTGGCAGATGCTGTTGCAAAATCCGGAATGACCCTAAAACAATCCGATGTGCTCAATTTCCCCAAGGATACGCTTCTCAAAGAGGGCATGTCCATCAGCATCCAAATTGCTTTCCCCGTTCAGATAACGGCAGACGGTAAAACCACAGCAGTCGAGGTTGTCGGCGGCACGGTAGAGGATGCCATCCGCGCGGCGGGTATATCGATGGATGAGGATGATGAAAGCACACCAGCAAAAGATCAGCCCGTAACCGATGGAATGGAGATCCGTGTGGATCGCGTAGATTATCAGCTGCGCACCGAAAAAGAGACGATCGCCTTCAAAAAGCTCACGGAAAAGAGCGTCTCCATGTATACGGATCAGCGCAAAGTAGTGCAGAAGGGCGAAAACGGCGAGAAAGAAGTCACCTACAAGGATCGTTATGTCAACGGCAAGCTTGTGAAAACCACGGTTGACTCTGAAAAGGTCCTCAAGGCGGCGGTTAACCAAAAAACGCTCGTCGGCACATTGCGCCGCGTCAACAAAATCAAGCTCAAAAATGGCTTGACACCGATTTCTGATCTAAAGGTTCCCTCCTATGTGAAGCTGGATCAAAACGGTGTACCCACCAAATACAAAAAAGTGGTGGATGGTAAGGCTGCCGCCTATTCGGGCGGCTGGGGCACTGCCTCCGGGCGCAAAGCTATGCCCGGGCATATCGCGGTAGACCCCAAGCAATTCCCGTACGGGACGGAAATGTGGATCGTTTCAACCGATGGTAAATATGTTTACGGTTATGCGATCGCAGCCGACACCGGCGGATTCGTGCAGCAGAAAACGTTTACTGTGGATCTGTATATGCATTCGTATGAGGAGGCCTGCCGCTGGGGTGCCAGGCAGGTTCGCATCTACGTTCTGTAACCCTCTCTCTTTTCCACAAATCACCGAGCAAAAGAGACGGCTAGCCGCCGTGGATTGCTATGCAGTCCACGGCGGCTGCTTTTTTCCCGGAATGGATTTGAGTGCCTTAAAAATTTATGATATAATAGCTTCAAACGGGACGTTTGAAGCATTGGAAAAATGTCTGTCGGCGCGATACGCCTCCTGCCGCAAGGCGGCAACGCCATCTATCATATAAGTATCCTAGTTTTTAGGAAATGCTCTGAAGCATGCCTGATTAAACCTCACAAAAACAAATGGAATAATGCATAGATTACTTTCCCTTTCCGGCTCTTCCCGGAGGGGCGCAACCGGAAAGGCAGAGAAACATGGAGTATCAAATTAATCCTAGCGCGTGGGGGCCCATCTTTACTATGCCCACCAGCGTTGTGGACGAACACATCAAAATGGTTGGACGCGATCAGCTGAAAATTCTTTTATGGCTTTACCGGCATGCGTCCGATGAAAAGGATTTAGATGCGATGTGCGCGGATACGGGCATCGACCGGGAGGATGCGATCGACGCCATGCAATATTGGATCGGTTGTGGGCTCGTAAAAAAGGCGGGGGAGGCTACGATTCCCCCTGCGCCAGCTCCCGACACGGAAACATCCGCGTCGGAGAAAAAAATGGCGCCTGAAAAGACCGTTCTTGCGCCGATTCCCCTCTCCAAGCCGACGAGCGATCAAATCGCATGCCGGCTGATGGAGGAGCCGGCGCTGCGCCTTCTCTATGCGGAAGCGCAGCAAAAGCTCGGGCGTACCATCGGATACGACGGCCAGTCAACGCTCTTAATGATCCACGATCAATATGGGTTGCCTGTTGAGGTAATTTTGATGATCCTCGAATACGCCGCTTCACAGGGAAAAACCTCGATGGCTTATATTGCAAAGATGGGCCGGGATTGGGGAGAACGCGAAATTGATACACTCGAAAAAGCGGAGGAGCAGCTCACGCGGCTGCGTACCGGTCAGTCGCTCTGGAATCAGCTGAAGGCTCTGACCGGAATCCACACACCGCGCCCAACCGCCGCACAGGAAAAATTCCTCACAGAATGGAGCGACGACCTCCATTTTAGCATTGATATGATCCATCTCGCCTATGAGGAGATGGCAAACCACACCGACCGCCTGAGCTTCCCCTATATCAACAAGGTTCTTCGCTCTTGGCATGAAAAAGGCCTGCTCACACCAGAGCAGGTGCAGGCGGATAAACAGACGCGCCAGCGGGATAAAGCCACGATCCCCGCTCCTTCCCGGAAAAAAACAACTTCCGGGAACGCTGAAACGCGCGATGCATCCTATGATTTGGATGAGTACACGCGCCGCGCCCTACATGAGCCGCTCATCTATCCTGGGAAGCGGCGGAATTCAAAAAACGGGGCCTAAGCTATCAATGAAAGGATGGTCGTCGGGATGCCATACGGGAAGGAAATTTACGCTCAAGCACGGCGTGAGCTACAGCGGCGAAAAACACAGGCGGAGCGCGAAGCGCAGCGGCGGCATGATGAAGTGGAGGCAAAACATCCGGAGCTGATCCGCATTGAGCGGGAGATGGCAGAGGCAGGGCATTCCATCGTCTATGCGCTCGGCCGGCCGGATGCGCAGTCTTTTTTGGACGGGTTGAAACGGCAAAGCCTGAAAGCGCAGAGGGAGCGGCGCGAGCTACTAAAAAAAGCAGGGTTGCCTGAGGAATATCTCGAAACGCCTTATACCTGCCCCATTTGCAAGGATACCGGCTTTGCGAATGGCGTGATCTGCACTTGCCACAAAAAACTCCTGCGCAGCCTCGCCTACCAGCAAATTAACAAACGCTACCCATTGGATCTCTGCTCCTTTGAAGGCTTCCGGCTCGATTATTATCCAGAGGAGCCTGATAGCCGCACAGGCCTCTCCCCGCGCAGGCGCATGGCAGAGATTTTTGAATTCTGCATGCACTATGCGGAAGATTTCGGCCGGCATTCCCCAAGCCTCTTTCTTTGCGGCGCAACTGGGCTTGGCAAAACACACCTCTCCCTATCTATCGCGAGGGAGGCGATTGCAAAGGATTTCGCCGTTATCTACGGCTCCACGCAAAACCTGCTCCATGAGCTGGAGGAGGAGCATTTTGGGCGCAGGCCTGCGGACGAGGGCGCCATGCAGGAGATGCTGCTCTCCTGCGACCTACTGATTTTAGACGATCTCGGCGCGGAATTTTCAACCTCCTTCACTGTGGCGGCGCTTTACAACATCATCAACTCCCGCATCAACGCAGGGCTTCCCGTTATTATCAGCACAAATCTGACGCCAACGGAGCTGGAGGCAAAATATACGCAGCGGATTACTTCACGCATTATCGGCTGCTACACATCCCTGATCTTCTGCGGGCGGGATATTCGCCAGTTAAAAAGGTAAAGGTGCTATATAAAAGGGAGGGAACGATGCAAGATCAAAAAATTGACGGCGGCAAGCCTTTTGATTGGGGGCTTACCAGCGCGGATTATGCGAAATATCGGGATATTTATCCGGATGTGCTTTATCAAACGCTTTATGAGATGGGCATCGGCGGGCCCGGGCAGCGTATCCTTGATATTGGCACAGGCACAGGCGTCCTGCCCCGCCGGATGGCCCGCTATGGCGCTTGTTTTACTGGGCTGGATCTTTCGAAAAAACAAATCCTTCAGGCTAGGGCATTGACTGAAGCTGAGGCCTTTCTGCCGACTATTTCGTCGGTGATGCGCATGAGCCTCCGTTTGAGGGCAATATGTTTGACTGTATCACTGCGGCACAGTGCTGGCAGTATATGGATTCCGAACGGGCGATCCCTGCTTTTCAGCGCATTTTAAAGCCCGGAGGGCACTTGGCCGTGATTTACATGGCCTGGCTGCCGGATGAAAACCCGGTCGTCCAGCGCTCTATCGAAACCGTGCGGCAATTTAACCCAGATTGGAACGGATATGACCGGCGGCTCCAATATTTTACCCCGGGCTGGTGCAAAGGGGGCATCCATTTGGCGGCGCTTAAAACGCTGGATGCAGAAATCCCATTCACCCGGGAAACTTGGAACGGCCGGATGAGGGCCTGCCGCGGAGTTGGCGCTTCGCTCCCGCCCGAGCAGGTGGAGTCCTTCAGCAAGAGGCATCGGAAGATGCTGGAGGATACCATGCCGGAGAAATTTTTCATTCTCCATGAGATTTCTATTCTGAATTTTCAGTTTCCATAATGCATTCCCCTGTCTGCGGGCAGGGGCAGTTTTTTCAAGTCAGAGGAAAAGGAGTCGTCAAAACCTATGGATATCATCGCACAAATCACGTCGGAATTTCATTTACAGGCTTGGCAGGTAGAGAATGTCGTCAAGCTCATCGACGAGGGCAATACAATCCCCTTTATCGCACGTTACCGCAAGGAGGCGCATGGCACGCTGGACGACCAGATGCTGCGCGAAATAGCAGAGCGATTGGAATATCTGCGCAATCTCGATAAACGGCGCGAAGAAGTGCGCGCCTCGATTGAGGGCAGGAAAAACTGACGGAGGAAATCTCCGCCGCGCTGAGCAATGCCGCCACTTGGCAGAAATTGAGGATATCTACCGCCCTTTAAGCCAAAGCGCCGCACACGCGCTTCAATTGCCCGGGAGAAGGGGCTGGAGCCGCTGGCCCAGGTGCTTTACGAGCAGCGCCCTGATTGTGAAGAGCCGCTCGCTCTGGCGTTAGATTTCCTTAACCCGGAAAAGGGCGTGGAAACGGCTGAGGACGCCCTTAAGGGCGCACTTGACATCATTGCGGAAAATCTTTCGGATGATGCAACGATCCGCCGCAGGCTTCGCAATCTTTTTACCGTATGCGGCGTGGTGCGCTCCAAATCCGCCAAGGAGGAAGACAGCGTCTATGCGCCTTATTATGACTTCAGTGCGCCAGTGGAAAAAATCGCAGGCTATCAAGTGCTGGCAATCGACCGGGGAGAACGGGAGGGATTTTTGAAGGTTTCGGTTACCCTTGACCGCCCGCGCGCCATCAAGGTGATTTCCAGCGTTGCTTTGAAGAGCACCGAGTCGCCCTGCACCCGCGCCGTCTTAGAGGCCGGGGAGGATGCCTATGACCGGCTGATTGAGCCGTCGATTGAACGTGAAATCCGCTCGGCACTCACGCAGCGGGCAGCCACGGCCGCAATCAAGGTTTTTTCCACCAATCTGCGCCAGTTGCTGCTCCAGCCGCCTGTGAAGGGAAAAGTTGCCTTGGGGTTGGATCCTGGCTATCGGACAGGCTGCAAGGTCGCCGTTGTGGATGCAACAGGCCGCGTGCTAGATACAGGGGTCATCTATATTACACATAGCGAAGCTCAAAAAGAACAGGCAAAATCTACGCTTCGCCGCATGATTGAAACGCACGGCGTTGGGATCATCGCCATCGGCAACGGAACCGCCTCCAAAGAGACGGAAATTTTTACGGCTGAGCTCATCAAGGCGATCGGCCGAAACATTTCTTACATGGTCGTCAGCGAGGCGGGCGCATCCGTCTATTCCGCCTCAAAGCTCGCTGCGGAGGAGTTCCCGCAGTTCGACGTTTCGCTGCGCAGCGCGGTTTCCATCGCGCGCAGGCTACAGGATCCACTCGCGGAGCTGGTAAAAATTGATCCAAAGGCCATCGGCGTGGGCCAATATCAGCACGATATGCCGAAAAAAGAGCTCGATAACGCGCTGGGCGGCGTGGTGGAGGATTGCGTCAATGCTGTAGGCGTTGATCTGAATACCGCATCCCCCTCCCTGCTTGCGCGTGTATCCGGTATCAATGGCACGGTTGCCAAAAACATCGTCGCCTATCGAGAGGAAAACGGCGCCTACCCCTCCCGCGCCGCTATTAAAAAAGTGCCGAAACTCGGCGCAAAAGCGTTTGAGCAGTGCGCGGGCTTCCTACGCGTGCCGGAGAGCAAAAACGTGCTCGACAATACCGGCGTGCATCCAGAGAGCTATGAGGCCGCGAAAGCCCTGCTGGCGCTGTGCGGCTACTCTCTGGCCGATGTTTCTTCCGGCGCAATCGGGGCCCTTCGAGAGCGCGTTGAGGCCTCGGCGGTGTGGAGGAGGCCGCAAAGCGGCTAGAAGCGGGCGTGCCGACGCTGCGCGATATCGTCAAGGAGCTCCTGCTCCCGGGCCGTGACCCACGCGATGAACTCCCGCCGCCGCTGCTGCGCACGGATATCATGGATATGAAGGATTTAAAGCCCGGCATGGAATTGCAGGGCACGGTCCGCAATGTGATTGATTTCGGCGCGTTCGTCGATGTCGGCGTCCATCAGGACGGGTTGGTCCATATTTCTCAAATCGCCAACCGCAGGCTGAATCATCCCTCCGAGGTTCTCAAGGTGGGCGATATCGTCACCGTATGGGTGCTCAGCGTTGATGTAGCAAAGAAGCGCATTTCCTTAACAATGAAAAAGCCCGCCCAACAGACAGCCGATTGACCGTTCGCCTTGACCCTGCGGGTTCAAAGACGTATAATGGAAATGAAGAGAGAAAAAGGGGGACGCTGTGATGGAATACCGGAAATTGGGGGATACCATTGTGCTCTGCCTGGTGAGGGGCGAGGACGTTCTCGCTTCAATCCGCGCGGTATGCAATGCGGAGCGGGTGCGTCTGGCGGAGATTTCCGCGCTGGGTGCGGCAGATTATGCTGAGGTTGGCGTTTACCACCTGGCTGAAAAGCGCTTTTTGCCTCGCACACTGGAGGGAGAGATGGAAATCTGCGCGCTGACAGGCAGCGTGACACGGCGCGGAACGGAGCTTTACCTTCACCTGCATGGTTCCCTTGCCGATGCCGATGGCAATGTATACGGCGGGCATGTCAATGAAATCAGAGTCAGCGCAACAGCGAGATCTTCATCCGCCTGCTCCCGGGAGAAGTTAACCGCCGCCTGGAGGAGGAAAGCGGCATTTTCCTAATGGATTTCGGCCAATGATCGATTCGTTCAGCTCTTAGAAAAAGGATGGCAGCTTTATGAATTTTATAACCAATGATAAAACCGGTGTCTCCGAAGGTTTTTGCCTGATTAAAACCTGTGACAAAAAGCAAACAGCCCGTGGCGTGCCCTACCTCGACTTGGTGTTGGCCGATCAATCCGGCGAGATTTCAGCCAAGCTCTGGGATTATAAGGAGGAGCGCAGGGAACCTTTGCCGCAAACGACCTTGTTAAGGTGCGCGGCCGAATTGACGTTTACAACGGCGCTGATCAGCTACGCATCGACCGGATTCGCAAGGTCGTCCCCTCTGATAACGTTCAGATAAGCGATTATGTCCCGAGCGCGGCATACGATGGTGCATGGATGCTCTCAGAAATCCGCTCCCTGGTCGTCGCTTTTGAAAATACTGATTTAAAGGAGCTTGTCACAGAGCTTCTCGATGAATATGAAGAGAAGCTGCTCTATTGGCCAGCGGCCTTTAAGCTGCACCATGCAATCCGGGGAGGTTTGTTGTGCCACACCCTTTCCATCGTGCGGCTCGCACAGGGCGTGTGTCACGTATACCCCTTTATCGACCAGGAGCTTCTTCTCTCCGGCGCGATCCTGCATGATATTGCAAAAATTGAAGAATTCACTGTCAGCAGCACCGGCATTGCCAGTGGATATACATCGCAGGGGATGCTGATCGGGCACCTAGCCTCCGGCGCAATGGCGGTTGACCGTGCGGCTCGCAGGCTCGGCACACCGCAGGAAACCGCGATGCTGGTGGAGCATATGCTCCTCTCCCACCATGGGGATCCTGAATTTGGAGCTGCTGTGCGGCCTATGTTCTTGGAGGCGGAGCTGCTCTCTGAGCTTGACCTGATGGATGCGCGCATCTATGAAATGGCGCAGGCTGTCCAGACGACGCAGCCAAACGGCTTCTCCCCACGGCAATGGGCGCTGGATAACCGCAAGCTCTATAACCACGCCCGGCGGGAGGTAGCGCCCCGCGCATGCTTCAGAAGCCTGGAAGCGGCATGGATCACAGCGAAGGCTAATGCGTCCACGGGCGCAATCGGCGTTCCTCCCTTTCCTGCTGCTGTTTAGGCACTTAGGTAGAATGAAATGGTTTTATCAATCAGAAAACCGGCGAATTGGCGAATTGCCAATCAGCCGGTTTTTTTGCCCCTATCCATTTTTTATTTCATCAGGTGTAGCGGCGCTCACGAAGCTTTTTCCACAAAAAAACAGTCAAAAGGCACAACACGATGCCTACCAGCGCTCCGGCCGCATCGACGCACACATCAAAAAAACGGCACGCCCTGCCGGGGATAAAAATTTGGTGCAGCTCATCCGTCACCGCATAAAAGGCGGTCAGTCCCCAAGCCAGAAAGGGCCTGCTTCGCCCCCAGGTGCGGTACAGCGCATGAAACAGCAGAACCGCCAGCAGCGCAAATTCCGCCGCATGCGCCAGTTTTCGGATCACGGCGGAAGGGATCAGCAACCCAACCAGATCAAAAATTTTGGAAAGAACGCCATCGCTAAGCGATTGGGACTGAACACCGGACTGTTGAGAAAAATGAAAAATCAGCGCCATACAGGCCACCGCAAACGCCCAGGATAGGGCGCAGAGAAAGGCCTGCCTCTTGGATTGGAACCGTATCATGAATCCAGCCGCTCCCCTTTCAAAAAGCGCACCGTGCCATCCAGCGTGTGGTAAACAATCCCGGAAACATTCTGTGCCATCGCAAAGAAACTGCTCTCTGCATACAGCGGGTAAACTAGGCCGTTTTGGATCAAATGCGTTTCCGCCTGCTTGCACAGCTGAATGAGTTGCCTAGAAGCAGCCATATTCATGGAAGATATGATCTTATTGTAGGCTTCCGAGCTATAGTTGAGCAGGTTACCGCTCGCAGCGGAAGCAAACTGGGAAAGGAACTCTACCGCCGAAGAGCCGGAGGCTGTCACGGGGGCAAAAGCAATTTCGTAATCCCCCTTTTCCAAACGAGTGCGCAATTCTGCCCGATCTACCGCCTCCAGCCGCAGGATCAGCGTGATGCCCAACGCACCTTGCCAGGTTTGTATGAGCTTGCGGATCATATCGGCATGCTCCTGCGCACAGAGGATGGTAAGCGTTGCACTTTTTTGGCCAAGCGCATCCAGCCCGCTCTCCCAGCGCCTGCGCGCCTCATCCGCATTGTAGGCCAGCCGGCCGATAGCGCCTGCCTGCTCCCGGTAGCTCGTGCTGCCCAGCATACAGGATGCCGGCACAAAGCCTGCGCCTCGGCCGTCAGGCCGGAGGCAGGCTCCAGCGCGGAGCGGTTTAGCCCTTGGCAGAGCGCAATGCGCAGGTTCCCATTTTTCAGCAGAGCATTCCCTGCATTGAAGCAGATCGACCAGGTGATATTGGGGATCTCCTGCGTCGTAATGCCAGAGCGCTCATCCAGGGCATGGGCCTGGCCCTGTTCCAGCAGGGCGGCGTCATACCGCCCTTCCAACAGCTTATCAAGGCGGGATTGCCCGTCTGTATTGATATAGAGGCTGACGGTAGCGGGCGATACGGTTGTTTCCCCCTGATAATCCGGATTCTTTTTTAACAGCAGAGATTTGTCATGGTTCCATTTTGAAAGATAGAAGGGCCCATTGCAGATTAGATACTTCCGCTCCAGCCCATAGCGGCCTGACGTCGCCAGAAAAAATGCCTCATCGCAAGGCATGCTCATAGGGAGTGTCAGCGCATAGAGAAACGCGCTGTCCGCGCGAGCCAGCCGAATCTCCAGCGTGCTGGCGTTTACCACCCGCACGCCGAGTTGATCGGAGCGGGCAGTTCCACGATGAACCGCCTGCGCATTCTCAATCGCATAAAGCGCTTTGGCGGAGGCCATGCCCGTTTCCGGTAACAACGCCCGCTTTAGGCCGAACGCAAAATCCTCCGCATTCAGCGTGGTGTCGATCGTTTTTCCCTTCCCCAGCAGCTCTTCCAGCTCATCGGAGTCGGCAATGTGCCACTTCATCCCCTCGCGCAAATGAAAGGTGTAGGTGCGCCCGTCCGCCGACACATCCCACCGCTGGGCGGCTCCGGGCACGATTGCGCCTGATTCATCCAGACGGACAAGCCCCTCAAAGCAATTGCCCGTGACAAGCTTAGCCGTTTCATCCGCAGCAATCTGCGGGTCAAGGCAAACCGCTCGCCGTCAATTGGGTAGGCAAGGTCTTTTTCCGCTCCGGTTTTCTTAGAGCAACCGGCAAGCGCAGGCAGTAAAAGCATAGCGGAAAGCACCAGCGCAAGGAACCGGGTATGCATTGTTTTCTTCACGCTTATGACCATTCCTTTCTCGGTAAGCCACAGAATTTTGCGGTTTAGGCGGCGCTAAAATTTTGAGTCAGGTTTGTGCGCAACAGGCATAAAGCGCAGTTGAAAAGAGGAAGCTTTGCATCTCTTCCCTTATGTTTTCCCATCTTAGCATTCCGCCTCGGAGGATACAAGTCAGTATTTGTAAACAATTTCACTCAGCAAGTGTCCAGCTTCGCCTTTAACTGTTCCGAATAGACCGGAAGCGCCCCGCTGGATGACGCCACAAAATCCGAAAGGATCGCGCCGCGCCGCGCGCTGCGGAATACATCCCATCCCGCGAGCAGCCCGCTGATCAAACCGGCGCTAAACGCATCTCCCGCGCCCACGGTATCCACCGCCTTGGATACGCATTCGTTTATCTCCCTCATCGCCTCACGGGAATAGGCCGTGCAGCCACGCGGCCCCTTTGTCACCAGCACGCAGCGTAGCTTGCTATATTGTGCAAAAAGGGCGCGGATTAGCTCCGTCTCCTGTTCTCCCGTGCAGAAGAGTGTGCCAAAGCGCAGCGCCTCCTCTTCATTGAGCTTGAGGATTGTCGTATACCGAAGGGATTGCTCCACCATCTCACGGGGGCAAAAATCGCGGCGGATATTCACATCAAAAAACACGGCTGGGAAGGTGCATTCTTTTAAAATATGCAAAAGTGTCTCACGAGATTGTTCTGCCATCTGCACCATAGAGCCGAAATAAAAGAGGGAAAATCCCTCCTCCCGGAGGGAGGCAAGCGCCGCTTCTCCCCCTTCAATATGCTGGTAGCTAACCCCCTCGGGGAACGAATAGCTCGGAATCCCCTGATGGTCCAGCCGGACGAGCGCCGTCCCGGTTGGATAGCGGGCGTCTGTTTTCACATAATTTGAGCTTACCCCTAAGCGAGCGATCTCCTGCAACGCCCGGCGCCCCAGTTCATCCGCACCGACCTTGCTGTAGAGAAACGCCTCGGCGCCGAGCCGCGCCAAATGCCCAGCCAAATTAAAGGGGCTCCACCAATTTTTGCTTGTCCATCAATGACATCCCAGAGGATCTCCCATAAGAAAGCACCTTTTTCATCGTCATCCGCCTCATTCTCCACACAGCGCAAGCACTGCATGCGCAATAATTTTCGCATTGCGCAACAAATTTTCCTCCGTAATAAATTCATCCGCGCCATGCATATGATTATCCTCCCCCGGGAACATTGCGCCAAAAGCAACTCCGCCTGGGATACCGTGCACATAGGTGCCTCCGCCGATTGCCGTGCAATAGCCCGGCAGTCCGGTCTGCTGGGTATACACATGGAGCAGCGTTTGGATAAACGGGCTCTCCTCCGGCACCCGGTGCGGCTCGGAGCCCATTATTTTGTGAAAATTGAAACCGTGTGCAGCAAGCGCTTGAGAAAGCTTTGGGTGACGCTAGGGAGCGTTTCACACAATGGAAACCGGATATCCACCATGCCCTCCAGCTTGCCCTTCCGGCACCGCAAAACGCTGAGGGCAAGCGTCAGCGCTCCGCTTTCCGCCTCTTGGCATGCAAGTCCGGCAGAGCGTCCGTTCGTTTCCCCATGGGGGAAAAGCAGCGCAATCTCCTCCAACAGCGGCAATAATCCATCCCCCTCCATACCGGGCAATGCGCAAAGCATCCGAATCAGGCCGGTCAGCGCATTTTCTCCCTGCTCTGGCGTGGAGGCATGCGCCCCGCGCCCTTCAATCAACAAAACAAGCCCATCCTGCTCCTCCCGGAAGGCGATAGCGAGCTCTTTTGGCAATGCCTGAGCAGCTTGCTTTGCCTGCTCAAGCGAAATGCCGGATAAACAGGCCTCCGCCCGGCCAGGAACGGCATTCGCCGCTTTGCCCGCATGCAGCCAGAGAACGCGCCGTTCCCCTTCCTGCCGGTAAGATGCGCAAAAGCCCGCCCGTAGCATCCCCTTTTCAATATTGATGATCGGATAATCGCCATCCGGTGTGAAGAGCATCGGCGGCATTTTATGCTTTGCCCGATAGCATGCAAGATCAGAAGAGCCGTTTTCTTCATCACTCCCCAGCAGCAAGCGCACCGGCGCAGCAAGCGGTATTTTCAGGGCGCGGATCGCGCCGAGGGCAAACAGCGCCGCTACAGCCGGCCCCTTATCATCAATTGTGCCACGGCCATAAAGCTTCCCCTCCCGGCGGGTAAGCGCATAGGCGGAACTGTCCATCCCGTGCCCTCCGGCACCACGTCCAAATGGCAAAGAACGCCCAGCCCCGGTTCCGCCCCCTCCCCAAGGTCGGCCTCCAGCATAACGTTTTCCACTAGGCGCGTGCGAAGCCCCTGCTCCTGTGCCAGCCGCATGCCTTCCTGCAGAGCGGCTGCCGGCCCTTTTCCATAAGGCGCGCCCTCCTCCGCCTGCGTGCGGTAGCTTGGAATTTCTATCAGAGCGGCAAGCGCCTGCCGCATCGCTTCCGCCTGGCTTTCCAGATAAGCGCCGACGCTTTTCACGCTTTCCCTTTCTATCACAATGCCTGCCTCCCTTTACTTTATCACAGATGCTTCCTGTTCTATGAACCATTCCAGCGGAATGCACTGCGCAAGCGCTAAACCGCCAAGTGGACTGGGGTGGCCGCCGTCCTTGCTCGTATAGCCCTCTTTTGCAAGATAGGGATTCTCTTCCCGTGCAAAAGCGGCGTCAAAATCAACAATTTTGTCAAACAGTTTCTCCTGCATCAGCCGCCGGTTGATTTCCACACGGATTTGATCCTTTTCCGGTGTGCAGTCCGCCGAGCCGCCGAAGGGGATCAATGTGGCTCCGTAGACCGTGATGCCGTGCGCGTGTGCCATCTGCACCAGCTCTCGCAGGCCATCGAGCGCCTCCTGCGCCGTAATGCGATCCGATTTTGGGGCGCCTAATGTGCCGGCTGGGCATAGTCGTTTGTGCCCAGGCATACCACCATGTATTTTATGCCGTCAAAGGCGCCTACATCCCATTGAAAACGCTCCAACGCCCTCGGGCCAAAAAAATTTTTTAATGGGAAGCGACTCCAGCAATCCCGCAACAGCCGGTTTCCCGTGATCGATCGGTTGACGACAGCATAGCGGCCGGGAAACTGCTCACGCACCCGCTGGGCAAACGGATTAAACCAACGCCCCTGCTGTGTGATCGAATCCCCAAAGCACACGATGTTAGAAGCGCCCTCCCCATTGAGCAGTTCGACTGCCTCAAATAGGGGCACCGGCTGGGAGAGATACATCCCCAACACCTTCTCCGCTAAATGTAAAATGCTATCCTTGCGCCTGCTCTGATGTAGAATCGCCATATCGCTCGTGTGATCTCCGCGGCAGACAGAGAGCCGCACATCATCCAGCGCATTGCCGGACAGAAGCTTTCCCTTCTCCACATAGATACTAACTGAGAGATATTCGCCCGCAGCAACCGGCAGGCAGCGGCGTCTGACCGGACGCTTTGGCCAGCGGTCAGCTCCACCCCCGCCTTGCCAGCGAAAAAAAGAGGCGTGCTTTCTCCTATCCGCCTCCCTGTTTCATCACAAACGGCGGCATACGCGGAACCGACCCTCACACGCTCTTTGGAAAAACGGTTGGAGAGCGACAGGCGGATTTGACCCCCGGAGACTGCACTGTGGACAGTCAGTCGGAAGGTCCGGTCGTTCCCCCGGTAGCCCAAAAGGGACATTCCCGCATGCGACATTCCCCAGGCCTGCACCCATTTCTGTTCCATTCTGTTCCCTCTCTTTCCCTGTCTAGCTGCATTCTTGCAGCTCAGCAGATGCTTTTATAAAGAAATAGTATCACATTCCATCAAATAGATACAAGGGCACGCCTTGATTGAGAAAGAAAAAAATGTGAACGTTATTCACAATATGCTCTTTTTTTTCATTCTAATAGTATAATTATGCAAAAATAACAGATACTAGCAAGAGAAAGGCGGTGGGGAATGCTGGCTACACATCTGCGTCTGCTCAGGGAAAAAAATGGCCTGACACAAAAGCAGGTTGCGGATATGCTGAATATCGACCGTTCCACCTACGCCTATTATGAATCCGGCAAAACGAGGCCTGATATCCTCACCATTGCGAAGCTTGCACGCCTCTACCGCATCAGCACGGATTTTTTGCTGGACGTGAAGCCGCCCACCCTCCAGATGGAGCTGCGCGATGAACGCATGGAGTATCAAAGCGCTGCCCACCCCCGCGTAAAATATCTTTCCGACCTTTCCAAAGAGGAGCAAGATTTGATCCTCTTCTATCGGCAGCTGAAAGATAAAAAAAGCGCCTTCCAGCATCTGCAAGCTCTTTATGAGAAAGAACAGGCGTTGCACAAGCAGGAGGAAGAGGATTTTTTGGCCGCCCTTGGGGAACGGTTGCGAAAAAAGCCAGAGGATTGATTCTCCTAAACAATGAAGCTGTTCACACGCACGATCTTGAAAAAGATTGTGCGTTTTTCTTTTGTTTTTCCATACGCATGCCCTTGACAGGCATCAAGATGTGCTATATAATAGCAATCGCTATAGAGGGAATACACTATATCTAGTGTATCAATCAATATATTTTAACTATATCTATTTATCACTTTCACACAAGAGGAGCTGGGCGCATGTTAACAAAAATCATCAAACGCGACGGGCGGGAAGTAAACTTCTCCATTGAAAAAATTGCAAATGCAATTTTTAAGGCTGCGCAGTCTATGGGCGGCAAGGACTATGAGGAATCGCTTGCGCTGGCAAACCAGGTGGTCGTTTACCTGGAGAATCGGGCATTCAGAAGCCGACTGTAGAGCAGGTGCAGGACGCCGTGGAAAAGGTCTTGATTGAAAACGGACACGCCCGCACCGCGAAAGTTTATATTTTATATCGCGCAGAACGTTCCCGTGTGCGTGAAATGAACACCCGGCTGATGAAAATCTACGAAGGCCTCACCTTTAAGGACGCAAAGGATAACGATATCAAGCGAGAAAACGCCAATATTGATGGCGATACCGCCATGGGCACTATGCTCAAATACGGCTCTGAGGGCGCAAAGCAATTCAACGAGCTGTTTGTGCTCAATCCGGAGCACTCCAAGGCGCACCATGAGGGTGATATTCACATCCACGATCTCGATTTTTTAACGCTGACCACCACCTGCTGCCAGATCGATATCATCAAGCTGTTTAAAGGCGGCTTCTCTACTGGTCATGGCTACCTGCGCGAGCCCAACGATATTGCGAGCTACTCTGCGCTTGCCTGCATTGCAATTCAGTCCAACCAAAACGATCAGCACGGCGGCCAGAGTATCCCAAATTTTGATTACGGCATGGCGCTCGGCGTGGCCAAAACCTACGCAAAGCTCTACCGCCGTAATCTGAGCAAGGCGCTTGAATTGCTGGCGGATTTGGAGAACTCCTGTGACCTTGCGGACGATGTCTGCAAGCGTGTCAAAGAGGAGAGCGGTCTAGTACCCAAGCTTGCAAATGATAACGCTATCAGGAGCTGAAGCAAAGCTGCTGAAAGAAGCTAATCAGCTCGACGACGCCATCATAAAGCGTGCGCAGGAATTCACGCTGCGCCGCACTGTGAAAGAGACGGACCGCGCCACCTATCAGGCGATGGAAGCGCTCGTTCATAATCTCAACACGATGCACTCCCGCGCTGGCGCGCAAATCCCCTTCAGCTCCATTAACTATGGGATGGATACCTCCCCGGAGGCCGTATGGCTGTAAAAAACGTCCTGCTCGCCACAGAAGCAGGCCTCGGCAACGGCGAAACGCCGGTTTTCCCGATCCACATTTTCCGTGTGAAGGAAGGCGTCAGCTATAATCCTGGCGATCCGAACTATGATCTTTTCAAGCTCGCCTGCCGCGTATCAGCAAAGCGGCTATTCCCGAACTTCTCCTTTATGGATGCGCCGTTTAACGCACAATATTATGTGGAAGGCGATTATGATACGGAAATTGCCTATATGGGCTGCCGTACCCGCGTGATGGGGAACGTATATGATCCTTCGCGCCAAACCACGGGTGGCCGAGGGAACCTGAGCTTTACTTCGATCAACCTGCCCCGTCTTGCTATCAAGGCGCACGGCAACATTGATCTCTTCTTTGAGGATCTTGACCGCAAAATCGATCTTGTCATCAATCAGCTGCTTGAGCGGCTGGAGATCCAGTCTAAAAAGAAGGTGCGCAACTATCCCTTCCTGATGGGGCAGGGCATTTGGATTGATTCCGGCGAGCTTGGCCCGGATGACGAGGTGCGCGAGGTGCTCAAGCACGGCACGCTTTCCGTCGGCTTTATCGGTCTTGCGGAAACATTAAAATCCCTGGTGGGCGCGCACCATGGCGAGAGCGTTGAAGCGCGCAACCTCGGCCTAGAAATCGTTGCCCATATGCGCAACCGCATGGATCAGGCGGCTGCGGAAACCGGCCTCAATTTCTCCCTGCTTGCAACGCCTGCGGAGGGGCTCTCCGGCCGTTTTGTCCGCATGGATAAGGAGCGTTACGGTGTGATTGAAGGCGTGACTGACCGCGCCTATTATACAAACTCCTTCCATGTGCCGGTTTATTACCCAATCTCCGCTTTTGATAAGATCAAAATTGAGGCTCCCTATCATGAGATGACCAATGCAGGCCATATCTCCTATATTGAGATGGACGGCGATCCAACGGAAAATCTCGACGCGTTTGAGGCCGTTATCCGCTGCATGAAGGAAAATAATATTGGCTACGGCTCCGTCAACCACCCGGTCGATCATGACCCGGTTTGCGGTTATACCGGCATCATCAATGACGAGTGCCCGAAATGCGGCCGCCACGAAGGTGATGGCAATCCCGATTTTGAGCGTATCCGCCGCATCACCGGCTATCTGGTCGGCACGCTCGATCACTTTAACGACGCCAAGTATGCCGAAGTGATGGATCGCGTCAAGCACTCCATCGGCACTGGCGCAGGGGAGTTTGAGCAGATCTGATGGATACAATGGAAACCGCTTTACGGCTTGCAGGCGTTATCCGCGAGTCAATTGTGGATGGCCCCGGCTGGCGATTCGTCGTCTTTGCGCAAGGCTGCCCGCATCATTGCCCTGGCTGCCAAAACCCACAAACGCATGATTTTGCCGGAGGATATGACAGCAAGGTTGGCAATCTGATCGCTGAGTTGCGGAAGAATCCGCTGCTCTCCGGCGTGACTCTGAGCGGTGGCGACCCGTTTGCACAGGCAGAGCCCTTCGCGGTGCTCGCCGCTGAGGTGCATAAGCTTGGCCTAAATGTGATCACCTACACGGGCTGGACGTATGAGCAGATTATGGATGGCCTTGATTCCCATGCCGGATGGCGGGATCTTCTCGCGGAGACGGACGTGCTTGTGGACGGGCGCTTTTTGCTGGAAGAAAAATCTCTTGCAATTCTCTTCCGCGGCTCGCGCAATCAGCGCACCATTGACGTAAAGCGCTCCCAGGCGCAGGGCGCGGCTGTGGAATGTGATTTAAAGGACGGGATGCCAGCCTAACGGCTCCTCTCTCAGGCGGAAATGATCCAGGTGTAACCGACCGGTGCTTATGAGAAGCACCCGGTCGGTTTTATTGATGGGGGATTTCCATATTTCCTGTGCCTTCCCCACGCAAGCCTATGCAAACGTTCTTTCTTGTGCTATAATTTCACCGTAATAATCAAGGGATGGAGGCGAGGCAATATGGAAAAGCGTTTATTCAATAAACTGGGTTTTGAAACCTCTCTTTTGGGGCTTGGCTGTATGCGATTCCCGCAAAAGAACGGTAAGATTGACTTATTAGAAACGGAAAAGCTGGTGGACGCCTGCATGGCGGGCGGAATCAATTACTTTGACACTGCCTATGTATATGGGGATGGAGATTCTGAAAATGCTGTGAAGCGCACTTTGGTAGAACGCTACCCACGCGAGCGCTTCTATCTTGCAAACAAACTCCCCATGTGCTCATTCCGGAGGGGCACACACCGCAAGAGCTCTTAGAAACCTCGCTCAAGCGTACAGGTGTGACCTATTTTGACCAGTACCTGCTACATAACCTCAATCAGGAAAATTGGGAGATTTGTAAAAAAGAGAATCTTGTCGACTTTATTTTTGCAAAAAAGGCGGCAGGGGCGGTTCGGAATGCCGGCTTCTCCTTCCATGATACGCCGGAGGTTCTGCATGAAATTCTGGATGCCGCCGACTGGGACTTTGTTCAGCTCCAGATCAATTATTATGACTGGGAAACGGCCCAGCGCGCAAAGGAACAATATGAAATGGTTGAGGCCCGCGGCATTCCCTGCATCATCATGGAGCCCGTGCGCGGCGGCTCGCTCGCTTCGCCGCATCCCGACGTGGTCTCTCTGCTTACCGCTGCCGCCCCAAAGGCAAGCCCGGCTCATGGGCGCTCCGGTTTGCCGGGAGCCTTCCCAATACGGCAGTCGTACTCAGCGGTATGTCCGACATGGCGCAGGTAACCGAAAATCTCCGGCTCTTTGGCCAGTTTCAGCCGCTCAGCATAGCGGAAACCGAGCTGCTCCAGCAGGCGGTATCCATTTTGGAAAGCCTGCCGCTGATCCCTTGCACCGGCTGCAATTACTGCAAGGGCTGCCCGAAGGCGTGCGGATTTCAAGCGCTTTTGAAGCATATAACAGTTGCCTGCGTTTCGATCAAATGGCTGATTTGCGAGCGCGCATACAATCCTGCGGCATTGCGGATTGCATTGAATGCGGCAAATGCGAAGGCCACTGCCCACAGCATATTGCCATTCCAAAGGAGCTTAAAAGGGTGCTTGCATGCGCAGAAGCCGAAGCAATCGGATAAATCCAATCTTTCATTCTATTGTGAGTTTGAGACTTACCCCCATTTGGGCAAAGCCTCAAAATAAACGTACAAGGGAGCTGTTGCAAAATGCAAGGCATTTTGCAACAGCTCCCTTGCCATATCATACAACGAAACTGATCATAATACCATCAAATAGAAATCCGCCATCCCCATCGACGTGTCTCTGCAATACTCTTTTCGGACGACGAATCCGGCCCGTTTATAGCATTTGATCGCGCGCATATTACAAGTTCTCACTTCAAGGCAGGCGGGCCGCCCGGGATATCGCTCCTTTAGAACGGTTTGAATGGCTTTCATCAACTGATTGCCAAGACCCTTCCCACATTGATCCGGCGCCAAGCCAAGGCCGATCATTACAAAATCAGGATGATTCGTCAACCTGAAAAAACCGGTCAAATTATTCCCGTCTTTCAGGGCATAAAACTCTGCGCGGCGTGTTTCTTCATCCGTCATTCCATAATGCTGTGCCCGGGCCGTTTCCCATTCCGGATAATGATAGATATCATAGGGTGGCGGATAACGCCAGCTGCATACGGTTTTCGCATCTTCTTGCGTAAAATCAGTGATTTTCAACCCATCGTCCAGCCTCGCAGGCAAATCTGCCTGCCCTCGCTTTCTCTATGCACGGTTTACTTTTTGCCGAAACGCACCGGTTATCCGCCCAAATAAGCCTGCGCACCTGCTCGTTATTGCGCATTTCCTCCGAGTTCCCGCTCATCATGATGGTACCCGTCTCCATGACGTATACGCGGTTCGCAATCTGCATCGCCATCTTCGCATTCTGCTCCACGAGTAAAACGGTAACCCCGCTTTTGTTAACATCCTGAATGATTTGAAAGATTTCCTCCACCAGCAGTGGAGAAAGGCCCATCGATGGCTCGTCGAGCAACAGCATTTTGGGGTTGCTCATCAGTGCGCGTCCAATGGCAAGCATCTGCTGCTCCCCGCCGGATAGCGTGCCGGCAACCTGCTTGCGCCGCTCCTTCAAACGGGGGAGCCGCTGAAAAATGCGCTCGAACTCATCGTTTAGCCGGCCCCGGTCTTTCCGTGCATACGCGCCCATCTCCAAGTTTTCCTGCACCGTCATATGGGAAAAAACGCGCCGCCCCTCAGGCACCTGGGCCAGCCCAAGCCGGATGATTTTATGGGCGCTTGTGGTGCGCAAATTTGCGCCGCAGAAGGCAATTTCCCCATTCTTCGGCTTTACGAGGCCTGAAATGGCATGGAGCGTGGTCGTCTTGCCCGCGCCGTTCGCGCCGATGAGCGTGACAATCTCGCCCTCGTTCACCTCAAAGGAAATCCCCTTGATCGCATGGATTGCGCCATAGTATACGTCTAAGTCTTTGACGGAAAGCATCAAATCCATATTGTTGACTCATTCCTTTCTAACAGCTGGGGAATCGATATCAAGCGCGCCTGAAACGGTGCGGCAAAGGCCGCTTTTTCAGGCTATTCCCCACCCAGATATGCGGCGATCACCTTCGGATCCTTACGAACTTCCTCGGGGGGCCCTTCCGCGATAATCCTGCCATAGTCAAGCACTACCAAGTGCTCGCAGATGCCCATGACAAAGCTCATATCATGCTCAATCAGTAAAATCGAGAGGCCAAATTTATCCCGAATTAGGCGAATCGTTTCCATAAGCTCTTTCGTCTCTGTTGGGTTCATGCCGGCAGCCGGTTCATCCAGCAGCAAAACCTTTGGAGAGGTTGCCAGCGCACGGGCGATCTCCAGCTTGCGCTGTTGGCCATAGGGGAGGTTCCGTGCCATTTCATAGGCTTTCTCATTGAGCCGAGCACCTCAAGCAGCGCATGGGCCTTCTCTGATATCTCTTTTTCCTCCCGTCGATAAGCAGGCAGGCGAAAAATACTGGAAAGAAGGGAATATTTCATCTTGCTGGTCATCGCGGTTTTTACATTATCGAGCACCGTCACATCTTTAAACAGACGGATATTCTGGAAGGTCCGCGCAATGCCGTTTTGCGTGATCTGGTAGGTTTTTTTACCCACAATGCTGTTGCCCTCAAGCTCAATTTCGCCGTCTGTTGGATAATAAACGTCGGTCAAAAGATTAAAGACCGTGGTTTTGCCTGCACCGTTCGGCCCAATAAGGCCAATGATCTCCTTTTCGTGCAAGCGAAAATGGACGCCCTCCAGAGCCTTCAGGCCGCCAAAGGTGATGCCGAGGTTGCGGGTTTCCAATACCGCTCTATTTTCCTCCATGGCTTCAGGCTCCTTTCCAGGCGCGCCGCCCGCCGGGGGCGTGCCGGTATCCTTCTTTTTTTCTTTGAATAGCTTACCCACAATTTTTCGCACGGAAAACTCACGCGTCCCGAGCAGGCCGGTGGGCTTAAAGAGCATGACGATAATCAGCACAAGGGAATAGATCAACATGCGTTTATCTGCAAAAGAGCGGAGCATTTCCGGCAAGAGCGTGAGCACAGTTGCGGAGCAAACGGAGCCTGTAATGGAGCCCATGCCGCCGAGCACGACCATAATCAGGATTTCGACGGAATAGTTAAAATCGAATTTGCTGGGGTCGAGCACGCCGATATAATGCGCATAAATGCCGCCCGCAACGCCCGCGAAAAACGCCGCCACCACAAAGGCAAGAAGTTTATAATAGGTGGTGTTGATGCCGGAGGCCTCCGCTGCGATCTCATCCTCGCGGATGGCAATCACCGCGCGCCCGTGGCGGGAGCGGATAAAAGCCAAAATCGCAACCACCGTGAGGAAAGCTATAAAAAAGGTATAGATAATCAGCGTATATTTTCCCTCGATATAGGGAATTCCCGTCAAACCGGCAGCGCCGCCTGTAAAATCCACTGCTAAAACCAGCACACGGATAATTTCGCCGAAGCCCAGCGTAATGATCGCCAGGTAGTCGCCGCGCAGGCGGAGTGCCGGAACGCCGATAATCACCCCGAAGATGGCAGCCACCAAGCCGCCAAAAATCAGCCGAGTGGAAAGGCAACGGAAATAGGAAGGCCTGCATGCATGGTGAACAATGCAGCGGAATAAGCGCCTACGCTCATAAAGCCCGCATGGCCAAGCACAAGCTGCCCCAAAAATCCGGTTACCAGATTCAGGCTGACCGCCAAGATGATATTGATGCCGATGAGCACCAAAATGCCGGAATAGTAAGAATTGATGACTCCCGTCGCTACGGCTCCCATGATCGCGGCAAATAGGATTGCCACCCAAAGGATGCTGAAGAGATAGGAAAGCTTTCGTTGTTTTGACATATCGCGCGCCCCCCTTAAACCTTTTCCTGCACGTTCTTACCAAGAAGACCGGCAGGTTTGACAAGCAGGACAAGAATCAGGATGCCGAACACAACAGCATCCGAAACCTGGGAACCGCCCGCTGCGATCGTCAGGCTCTCCGCTACACCAAGAATATAGCCGCCCAGCATTGCGCCGGGGATATTGCCGATGCCGCCAAGGACGGCCGCGACAAAAGCTTTCAGGCCTAGCATGCCGCCCATATAGGGGGTAATTTGATGGAATGTGTTGCTGTATAAAACGGCGCCAACCGCTGCGAGCGCCGAGCCAATGGCAAAGGTAAACGCGATCGTAGAATTCGTGTTGATGCCCATCAGCTTCGCCGCGCCTGCATCCTCGCTGGTGGCGCGCATCGCCTTGCCCATTTTGGATTTGTTGACGATGAGCTCCAATAGGATCATCATTGCGATTGAGACCAGGATATTCAGCACGGTGCTAAAGCTTAGTTGCAGGCTGCCGAGGGTAATCACCTTGTTGGGGAACATCACCGGCATCGACTGAGCGCTGGAGGTAAAGCCAAGCTGAAATAGATTTTGCAGGAAAATGCTCACGCCGATCGCCGTAATCAGCAAAGACAGGCGCGGCGCATCCTTGACCAGCAGGCGATGGTACGCGAGACGCTCGATGACAACGCCCAACAGGGTGCAAACCGCAATCGACAGGATTACCGCCGCCCAAAGCGGCAGGCCGAGCTGCACCATCACGACGAACACAACGTAGCCGCCAACCATGATGATATCGCCATGTGCGAAGTTAATGAGCTGGATAATGCCGTATACCATGCTGTAGCCCAAGGCCACCAGCGCGTAAATGCTGCCAAGGCCAAGGCCGTTAATCATTTGGATGAAAAAATCCATAAACGCACCTTCCTACTTTAGGCGTTCCCCCACGAAAGGGGCGCGCCGTATCATTTCACGAGCTTGCCTTTCCCGCCTTTGCCCGCTGAGCAAAAGAAACGCCCTTCCTTTCAAGCTCGCTGCATTCCAAAGGGAGTCCCATTCTTAAAGGGAATTTCATTCCCTTTGCTCAGCGGGGAAATCGCTCTGCGGGCCGGGTCCGACGGCCCGGCCCGCAGGATGGCAGTTCAGCAAAAAGTAATCTGCTTACTTTCCAAAGGTTTCTTCAAACTTATAGGCGCCGTTGTCAATCTTGATGATGATCGCCTCTTTGACTACGTTGCGATTCTCATCAAAATGCATCTGGCCGGTCAGGCGTTGTACTCAAGCTTTGCAAGGGCGTCGATAATCGCCTGCTTCTCCGTAGAGCCGGCATTTTTGATCGCCTCGGCCATCATATAAGCCGCATCATAGCCGAGCACTGCAAATTGATTGGGTCCATGTTGTATTTTGCCTTATAGTTCTTAATGAAATCCTGAACGCGCTGATCCTCGCTCTCCGCCGTATACTGGCTGCAATAGTAAGCGCCGTTAACCGCATCCATGTTGGATTGATCAACCTTGCCGACAACGCCGTCCCAACCGTCTGCACCGACGATCTGCGTCGTCAAGCCGAGCTCTTTGGCCTGTACGGCGATCAATGCCGCCTGCTCATAATAAGTAGGCACGAAGAGGACATCCGGATTCTTCGATTTGATATTGGTAAGCTGCGGGCGGAAATCGACTGCGCCCTTTGCAAAGCCTTCGTCGGCAGCAACGGCAATGCCGAGCTTCTCAGCGGTTGCCTTGAAGGAATCCCTCAGCCCCTTGGAGTAATCATCGGAGGTGTCATAAATCACTGCCGCTGTTTTTTTGCCGAGCTTCTTGGCGTAGTTCGCCATAATCTCACCCTGCTCCGGGTCTGTAAAGCAAACGCGGAACACGTTTTTGCCAGCCGCCGTAACATTGAGCGCCGTGGCGGTAGCCGTTAGGATTGGCATGTTATCCTGCACGGAGGCCTGTGCAACGGCCGCCGCCGGCTTGCTGGTCACGTCGCCGATGATCGCGACGACCTTGTTCTGATTGACGAGCTTGCGGTAAGCGTTGGTTGCCTCCGTCGCATCGCCCTTTTCGTCTTCACAAATATACTCTATCTGCTTTCCAAGCACGCCACCCTTTTGATTGATCTCTTCAAAGGCAAGCTGTACGCCATTATTTGTGGCAATTCCATAGACGGATACATTGCCCGTCAGGGGCGCAAGACCGCCAATGACAATTTTGTCTCCCGTGCTGCCCGTATCGTCTCCGTTCTGGCATCCCGCCAGAGGAAGGGCGGCCAGAACGCATACCATCAACGCTGCCAACAAACGCTTCTTCATAAACTTTTTCCTCCCTGTTTCATTTTTATCTGAGTGAAATATGCAGCCCTGCCGAAACAAAAAAAGCGGCATGACCGTTCTGTCACACGCTCCCACGCCCGCGCTGCATCCACTTCAGATATTTATTGTAATTATACTATACCACTTTAAAGTTTGCAATAAAGGAACTTCAAAAATTCATCTACTCTACGTAATATTGCCGTTTTCCCCTTCTTTTGTGCCTACACCGTAGGGGTTCTTTGTGAATATTGCAGAAAAAACGGCAGGCTTCTCCGATTCGCCGGAAACGCCCCTGCCGTTTTTCCAATGATATCCGTTCTTTTTGCAGCTGTTCAGCCGCTTGCCCATGGCGGCCAGCGGGTCGGTAACCGTGCCGTTGACACGCACCTCAAAATGCAGATGGGGTTCATCCTTCATTTCCACCGGGATCTCCCGACCTTGCCGATCACATCGCCCATTTTGACGCTGCCGCCCTTTTTCACAGCCGGTTCCTTTTGTAGGCCACAGTAGGAGGCCTTCATGCCGTTGCCATGGTCGATGGTCACGACCCACCCCCACATGCTGTCGTTTTCCACAGAGAGCACCGTGCCCGCGCTGATCGCTTTGACAGCATCGCCCTTTTTGCTGCAAAGTCAATCCCGTTGTGCACACGCCAATCACCCATGGTTTTGGATTCTACCATTTCGCCGTTGCTGAAATCTTTGTTGATTTTTGTTCCCAACGGCAGCATGAAATATTCCGCCTGCGTCTCCCGTTCTGTCGCAGCGGTTGTCTGCTCTTGCTGCGTTCCCCGCTCGTCGGCCACGCCGGTTGCCGGCACGTTTGCGGGCGCCTCCTTCGTTTGCACAGGCGCCTTTGTCGTGCGGGCCTCTATCTGTGAATTTGCACCGGAAAGGCCTTGTGTCACTGGAGCACGGCCCTGCACCGCGCCCCAAACGCCTAAGCCCACGGCGAGCAAACAGCATCCCAGCGCAATATAGAAGCCTTTCCCGCCGATTTTTGTTTTCTTTTTGTGTATTTATAATCGTTCTTGATCATCATCGCACCTCCGTCTTTATTCTGACCGCGCTTTACGAGGTTTATACAACTGCTTTTTCTTGTTGGAGAGGGAAAAATATGTTATACTTTTTTTAATTTGAACCGGACTCCACATTTTAAAGGAGGAACTTTGACATGCTCACTGACATCGAAATCGCCCAAAACGCCTCCCTTCTGCCGATCACGCAAGTTGCGCAGCGGCTCGGAATCAGCGAGGAGGAGCTCGAGCCCTATGGCCGCTTTAAGGCAAAGCTTTCCCCTGCGATCATGAAACGCCTCGCCGGCAAGGCGGACGGCAAGCTGATCCTTGTCACCGCCATCAACCTACACCCGCCGGAGAAGGCAAAACGACAACGACAGTTGGCTTAGGGGAAGCGATGGCAAAGCTTCACAAAAACACGGTTATCGCTCTGCGCGAGCCTTCTCTCGGCCCCGTTTTCGGCATTAAGGGCGGAGCGGCCGGCGGCGGATACGCGCAGGCCGTGCCCATGGAGGACATCAACCTTCATTTCACCGGCGACATGCATGCCATCACCGCTGCGAACAACCTGCTATGCGCATGCATCGATAATCATCTTCAGCAGGGCAATTCACTCGGCATCGACCCGCGCCGCATCGTTTTTAAGCGCTGCATGGATATGAACGATCGCGCGCTGCGGCATTGCATCGTAGGCCTGGGTGGCAAAATAAACGGTGTGCCGAGGGAGGACAGCTTCCAAATCACCGTGGCAAGCGAAGTCATGGCAATCCTCTGCCTTGCGGATGATTTGACGGATCTCAAAAAACGGCTCGGTCGCATCCTTGTCGCCTACAAATATGACAATTCTCCGGTTTATGCGGATGACTTGGGCGTAACCGGCTCCATGGCCGCCCTTCTGCGGGATGCCATCAAGCCAAATCTCGTGCAGACGCTCGAAAACACGCCCGTTCTGATGCACGGCGGGCCGTTCGCCAACATCGCCCACGGATGCAATTCCGTCGCGGCAACGCGCCTCGCTCTCAAGCTCGGCGATTACTGCATCACAGAGGCGGGATTCGGCTCCGACCTCGGAGCGGAAAAGTTTTTGATATCAAATGCCGCTATGCTAACTTGCGGCCAAGCGCAGTGGTGGTGGTCGCCACGCTGCGCGCGCTGAAATATAACGGCGGCGTACCCAAAGCGGAAACCTCTGTGGAAAACCTGGACGCGCTGCGCGCCGGCCTCGCCAACCTTGGCGCACACGTCGAAAATATGCGAAAATTCGGCATTCCCGTCGTTGTGGCGATCAATCGCTTCTATACGGATACAGAGGCTGAAATCAGCCTTCTCGCAGAATATTGTGCATCGCTCGGGGTGGAATATGCACTAAGCGAGGTGTTCGCAAAAGGCGGTGAAGGCGGCGTTGCGCTCGCGCAGAAGGTGCTGAAGGCCTGCGAGCAATCCTCCGCCTTCCACTGCCTCTATGAAACCGACCGGCCGATCCGGGAAAAAATTGAAACGATCGCCCGGGAAATCTATGGGGCGGACGGCGTTGCCTTAACCGCTCAGGCGGAAAAGCAGCTTCGGGAAATTGAGGCGCTCGGGCAAAGTAACTTACCCGTCTGCATGGCAAAAACACAATATTCTCTTTCCGACAATCCCGCACTGCTCGGAAGGCCTTCAGGCTTTATAATTACGGTGAAGCAGCTTTCCCTCTCCGCTGGCGCCGGTTTTATCGTCGCGCTGACGGGTGATATTATGACGATGCCCGGTCTGCCCAAAACACCAGCCGCCAATCAGATCGACGTGGATGCAGATGGCAACATCTCCGGATTATTTTAACGGAAAAATTTTTGCTCTTTCTCTTTTTTGACCAAAATCTTTGTAGGCTTCCACAATGAGGCGGGTAAAATACCCGTCTCATTTTTTACTTTTCCCCAAAAATCCTCTTCTTTCGCCTTGACGCTCTGTTTGGAACCTGTTACAATTTTATAGAAATTTATTATAGAAACGAGTCACGGATGAATCGACAAAAAGAAAGGGTTGTCCGCATGGAAAACCAGAAAAAATACATCGCCTTTCGCCGGGCTTACCCGGTCTTTTACTACCACGGTTTCTCCCTCTCGCAGGAGGGGGATGCGCTTTGCGTCCGCTATGATTTTGAAATTGAAAATCTTTGCCGCTTCCGCCCTACGCTGCGGATTGATACAGCGCCGCTCCAAATCAAAAACGCACCGGATTCGCAGGCCGCGCAGCGATGCTCTTCAGCCTTGGCATGGTAGAACTCATCAGCTACTGGAAATGTGCCTGCCCGCCCCGCGTGGTTGTGGAGTGCGGCGGGTTGGACGAGGCGGACAACGCCTTTTGGAAAAGGCTCTATTTCAATGGCCTTGGCGAGTTCTTTTTTCGCAACGGGATCGAGGCGGATTATGATACGTTCCTCACCCTGGAGGCCCCTGCGGCAGAGCCCATTCCCCACGAGCCGTTTTGCAACAGTCATCTCAATTTGATTCCCGTCGGCGGCGGAAAGGACTCCTGTGTTACGCTGGAGCTGATGCGGGCATTTCACCCGCAGAACCGATTGTTTATGGTCAATTTCCAAGAAGCGCGCAATCAGTGTGCGCTAACTGCCGGTTATACGCAAGGCGATATGATCCACGTTTTACGCACAATTGACCCAATGCTCCTGGAGCGCAACCGTGAGGGCTTTTTGAATGGCCACACGCCCTTTTCAGCAATTGTGGCCTTCCTCAGCTTTTATACCGCTTATTTGATCGGCGCGGAGCATATTGTGCTCTCCAATGAATCGAGCGCCAACGAGGGGAACCTCAGCGGCGCGTCCGTCAACCATCAGTATTCCAAATCCTTTGCGTTTGAGCATGATTTTCAACAATATGCGCATAAAAATTTAATGCCGGATATCCATTATTTCAGCCTTTTGCGCCCCTTTAACGAGCTGCAAATTGCAAAATATTTCGCCGCCCTTCCGCAGTATCATGCGGTTTTCCGCAGTTGCAACGCAGGCAGCAAACGCAACGTGTGGTGCCGCAACTGCGCGAAATGCCTGTTTGTATGCGGCATATTATCCCCATTCCTGCCGCCGGAGCAGCTCTCAGCAATTTTTGGCGAAAACCTGCTGGAAAGAGACGAGCTGCGGGAAATTTTTGATGGCCTGGCGGGCTTTTCTCCCCTAAAACCCTTTGAATGTGTCGGCACGCAGGAGGAGCTCCGCTTTGCGCTCGCCCTCGCCGCCCGGCAATACCGAGCGCGTGGAGAAGCGTTGCCAGCCCTGTTGCAATATTTTACACAGCACGCCGATTGGGAAGCCCTCTCCTCAGACGGCAGCCTTCTCAACGCATGGAACCCACAGCACGAAATCCCGGCTGCTTTTCAGCCTTATATAAAGGAGATGCACAATTATGCCGCAGGCATTGCTTGACTATCTCGCCCCAAAAAAGATTCTCTTGCTCGGCTTCGGCCGAGAGGGGCGCTCCACTTATCAATATATTCGCCGCCACTTTCCGGAAAAGAGCTTTCTATTGCAGATCAAAACCCGGTAACGCTCGAGGATGCGCACGTCACCCTGCATTGCGGGGCTCATTATCTGGAGGCGATAAACCGCTATGATCTTGTGATTAAAAGCCCGGGGATTACAGTGCGTGATCTTCAAATTTCCTCTTCGGTTGAGATGACCTGCCAGCTTGATCTGTTCCTTCGTTTTGCGCGCTGCCGTGTGGTTGGCATCACCGGCACAAAGGGCAAAACAACAACCTCTACCCTAATCTATTCGATCCTACAGGCTGCTGGAATAGAGAGCTGCCTGATCGGTAACATTGGCGTGCCGGTTTTTGAGGATATCGAGCTGCGGAAACGATGACAGCTGTGGTAGAAATGTCCTCCCATCAGTGGAATTCACCTCCTGCTCGCCGCATGTGGCCGTGCTGACCAACCTGTATCCAGAGCATCTGGATCACTACCATGCTTCGCAGGCTATGCGAATGCCAAACTGAATATCGTCCGCCATCAAAAGGCCGGAGATTTCTTCCTTTGCAACGATCAGCAGGATCTTGGTGAATTGATCAATTTGGCGGCGCTCCCCGCCCGCGTGCTCCGAATTGGAGAGAAGGGGGATACGCCCTTTCTGCGCAAGCTCCTCTACTGCAACCCAAACCTCAAGGGCGAGCACAGCCGCAAGATATCCGCTTTGCGGCCGCGGCGGCGCAATGCTTGGGGCCAGCCGGGAAGCAATCCTACAGGGGATTGAGAATTTCAAGGGCATTGAGCACCGCATGGAGTATGTGGGTGAATTTAAAGGGATTTCTTTTTATAATGATTCGATCGCTACGATCCCGCACGCCGTCATGTGTGCGATAGAGGCGCTCGAAAATGTAGATACGCTGATCTTCGGCGGCATGGACCGTGGCCTGGATTATACCGCATTTGAAGAAGCGCTCGCCTCCTCCAGCGTACGCAATCTGATTGGCCTGCCGGAAACCGGTCATCAAATTTTGGATACACTTCGCACTTGGGGAACTGGTAAGAATCTCTTCCGTGCGGAGGATATGCAGCAGGCGGTAAAGGCCGCATATGCCTATACCCTACCGGGCGCAACCTGTCTCTTCTCCCCTGCCGCATCCAGCTATAATATTTATAAAAATTTTGAAGAGAAGGGCCGGCACTATAAAGACCTGGTTTGCGCCTATGGGGAGGACGTTTCTGAAGATGATTGACTGCGCGCCCCCAGGCGCCTGCGCGCTGCCCAAAACGGCAGCGGAAATGCTGGAGCGTGAAAGGGAGCTTTCTGCCCATGTGGAAGCGCTAACACTTTTCCAAAAAACAGAAGCGGAAGCGTTCTGCACAGAGCTTGCTCTAGCGCAAGAGCAGTGGAGCGGAAACAGCCCGGCCGCCTCCGCCGCCTGCTCAAGATGCATCACCCGCTTTCTCCTGCACAAAAAATGCAAAGCCTCGATGACGGATATCATCCAGCAAATGCCGTCTTACGCAGGGCCATTTTCGGCCGGCTCAACACCTATCAATATACTCCTGATCTTTCTGATGAAGCGGCTGTTCCGCTTAAATGATCTGGCTCTAACCAAGAGGAGATTTTTGCGCCTGCTCGCCTCAAAA
>ENA-OQDW01000021-OQDW01000021.1-human-gut-metagenome-genome-assembly--contig:-NODE-21-length-52598-cov-5.769892_pt1 | contig 52598 bp, 68 predicted proteins | sample MGYA00242784_ERZ504613 | MGnify/ENA primary metagenome ERZ504613 (study PRJEB26092, sample SAMD00036330) | human gut metagenome | host: Homo sapiens | study: EMG produced TPA metagenomics assembly of...
CGCGGCGCGATAAACACGGCACTGCGCCCGAGTTGGCGCAGGCCGTTCCGCCGCATCCTCGGCCGCAGAACCACATCGCCCGAACCGATAACGGGAATCTCGACGGCGTCGGCCACCTCATCGACGACCGACCAATCGGCCTGGCCGTATAGAGCTGCGTGCACAGCGGCCGTGCACCGCCACCGCAGCTGCCCCTGCCCCCTCGAGCATCTGGGCAAACGTCGCGGCATTGCGGTCTTCGGCGTAAAAGCCTTGCGAATCTTCACGGTCACGGAACATGCGCCGCGCCCACCGCTGCTCGACAATCCGCTCGGCCAGGTCGGGCGTACGCATAAGCGCCGAGCCCTCGCCCTTGGTAACGACCTTGCGAGCCGGACAGGCCATGTTGATATCAATCAATGACAGGCGATCGCCCACGCGTTCCTCGACGGCAGCGACGGCACCCGCAAACTGATCGGGCTTGGAACCAAAGAGCTGCACGCAGATCTGCTGCTCCTCGTCGGCCGGCAACACCAGGCGCCACGTCTTGTTGCTGGCATAGGCAAGGCCCGCAACGCTCACCATCTCGCTGTAGGCAAGGTTGGCACCGCGGCGGCGACACATGATGCGATAGGCGGGGTCGGTTACGCCCGCCATGGGAGCCATAAGGAACGGCTGCTCGGCATAGGCGCCCAGCAGACGCTTGCTGTATTCAGAAAGCGCCATGGACTTACTCGTCTACCTTTAGGATCGCCATAAAGGCCTCCTGCGGGACCTCGACCGAACCGATGGCCTTCATGCGCTTCTTGCCCTCTTTCTGCTTCTCGAGCAGCTTGCGCTTTCGCGAGATATCGCCGCCATAGCACTTGGCCAAAACGTCCTTGCGACGCGCCTTGACGGTAGAGCGGGCAATGATCTTGTTGCCGATGGCGCCTGAATAGGCACCTCGAACAGCTGGCGCGGGATGATTTCCTTGAGCTTGTCACACAGGCCGCGGGCCAGGCCATAGGCCTTATCCTTGTGCACGATAAACGAAAGCGCGTCCACCTCATCGCCCGAAAGCAAAATATCGAGCTTGACGAGTTCGGAGGGACGGTACTCGTTGAACTCGTAGTCGAGTGAGGCATAGCCTTGGTGCGACTCTTGAGCTGGTCAAAGAAGTCCAGGATGAGCTCGGCGAGCGGCATGTCAAAGCGCATCTCGACCGATTTGCTCGTGAGATGGATCATGTCAGTTGTAATGCCGCGGTGCTCGATAGCGAGCTGCATGACGGCACCCGTATACTCGGGCGGGCAGATAATTTTGGCCTTGAGGTAAGGCTCCTCAATGCGCTCGATGCGCGTAGCCTCGGGCAGATCCTGCGGGCTGCGAACATCAATCATCTCGCCGTCGGTCTTATAGACGTGATAGTCCACCGAAGGGCTCGTAGCAATGAGGTCAAGGTTGAACTCGCGCTCCAGGCGCTCCTTGACGACTTCCATATGCAGCAGGCCTAAGAAGCCCACGCGGAAGCCAAAGCCGAGCGCCACCGAGGTCTCGGGCTCCCACACCAACGACGGGTCGTTGACGTGCAGCTTATCGAGAGCGTCGCGCAGGTTCTCGTAATCCTTGTTGTCGATCGGAAACAGGCCCGTATAGACCATGGGCTTGGCCTCGCGGTAACCGGGAAGCGGCTCGGGGCAGGGATTCGACGCCACGTGAGGGTATCGCCCACGTGCACGGCCTCAGGATCCTTCAGACCCGTGACCACGTAGCCGACCTCGCAACCGTCAGTGCGTCAACCGGGGTCTCGGCAGGACGCTTGACGCCCACGCCGTCGACCAAGAAGTCACCTTCTGCCTGCATCATGCGCAGGGTATCGCCCTTCTTGATGGAGCCGTCAAAGACGCGGACCGTGGCAACGACGCCGCGGTACTCATCGAAATACGAATCCAGGATAAGCGCCTTGAGCGGCGCGTTCGCATCGCCCTTGGGCGGAGAGATCAAAAAGACGATAGACTCCAGCAAATCGTGAATGCCCTCGCCGGTCTTGCCCGATACGCATACGGCATCGTCGGCAGGGATCGCCAGGTCGTCCTCGATCTCGGTCTTGACCTCGTCGGGGTGTGCCGACGGCAGGTCGATCTTGTTGATAGCGGGCACGATATCCAAGTTGGCGTTCATGGCGAGCGTCGCGTTGGAGACGGTCTGCGCCTCGACGCCCTGCGTGGCGTCGACGACAAGCACCGCACCCTCGCAGGCGGCAAGCGAACGCGAGACCTCGTAGGTAAAGTCCACGTGGCCCGGCGTATCGATCAGGTTGAACTGATACGTCTCACCATCGTCGGCGTCATAGGACACGCGAACGGCATTAGACTTGATCGTGATGCCGCGCTCGCGCTCGATATCCATGGTGTCGAGCAGCTGCGACTCCATATCGCGCTCGTCGACGGTATGGGTGAGCTCGAGGATGCGGTCACTGATCGTGGACTTGCCATGGTCGATGTGCGCAACGATCGAGAAGTTGCGGATGTGGGAAATGTCAATTGAAGTATTCATGCGGACTATCTTACCCGAGCGGTACAAAAAATGGAGCCTGTTCCATAAAACAGGCTCCATTTATGCGCGTAATCTGTGTGGTGTGAAATTTACAACTTAGGCGTTGATGCTGTTCACGAGCTTGGCAAGACCGGACTTGCGGTTGGAAGCCTGGTTCTTGTGGATAACATGCTTGGCGGCAGCCATGTCGAGACGCTTGGTGACGGTCTTGAGGCAGCCTGGGCCTTCTCGGCGTCGCCCTCGGCGACGGCGGACTGGACGTGCTTGGTCAGCGTCTTGAGCTCGGACTTGACAGCCTTGTTACGCATGCGAGCTGCCTCATTGGTGCGGATACGCTTCTTCTGAGACTTGATGTTTGCCACTTCTGGAGTTCCTTTCGAGTTCCTTGCAAAAAATGTATGACACCTCTGAGACACGGTGAGGTCATGCAAGCGCCTACTATAGCACGCTCCCCCTCAAAGGGATAGAACGAATTTGTCAAATAGGCAGGTATCATCACGATTTTCTCAAGATGTTCGTAATCCAGAGCAAAAGCGCGGTCTCCGAATCGGCAGAACCTTCAGTGCGAGCTCCACATCGACCGCGCCCTCGAGCGCAGCGACAAGCTCCGCCATCGAAAAGCGGCGTGCCCAGGTCAGGTGATTTTTGACCTGCCAGGCCTGAAGCTTGAGTGTCGCGGCGAGCTCACGCCCCTGCCCACGAGAGTCGAGCGCTTGGCGACGATCAACTCGCGGATGCGACCGCATAGCAGCGTGTAGGTCCACACATAGCTCTTGGCGGGCAGCAGCCCAAAGAGCTCAAGCGAGCGGCGCATATCGCGGGCCGAGACGGCATTGAGGAAGTCCCAGGGCTGAACTTCGGCCGTGCGCACGATCCAGCGCTCCACATCGGCGAGCTCAATTTGCGGCGCCTCGACCATCTGGGCAAGCTTGGCCAAGTCGTTATCGAGCATGCGGGTGTTCTCGCCCGAGCGCGAGACGAGCTCCTCGGCAGCAGCCGTCGAGATGGACTTACCGCGCTGCGTCGCCATCTGCTGAACGCGGCGCGGCAGTTCCCAGCGCTTGGTACCCGAACAATCGACGATAGCTTCTTGTCGATCTTGGCGATTGCCTTATACAGGCGCGTATTCTTGGCAAGTGAGTCGGCAATAATGAGACAGACCGTCGTGGGGCTGGGACTTGCGAGGTACTCGACAAGCGGTTCCGAGACCGCCTTGGCAAGCTTGGAGCAGCCGTCGAGGATCACCAGGCGAAACTCGCTGCCCATGGGAAAGGTATTGAGCGAGCCGATGATCGACTCGATATCGGGATCTTTCGTCATGTCGCGTTCATCGAGGTTGAACTCAACCATACCCGACTTTTCCAAGCGAGCTTTCATACGCGAGACGGCGTGGTCGCGTTTGACCCCATCGGTACCGACGATCAGATATACCGGCAGCAGACCGGTTTCGGACATTGCGCTCCCCTCTCGCACACACTCGAATTCGTACCGTGCCATTTTAGCCCAGGGGTCCACCGCGCGCCAACGATGTCATCACGGTCGCTGGCATCGCATGGCAAAGCCCTTCGCAGTCGGCGTGACGGTAATGTCGCCGTGTTCGATGGTGCATGCGAACGCACCACCCGCTTCCTTAACTGCATCGATGCAGGCATCCGACGGATGGCCGTAACGATTCCCCTCGCCGGCGCTCGCGATAGAGAACTCGGGCTTAAGCGTGCCCAGCAGGTCTGTGTCGACGGAAACTTTTGAGCCATGATGCCCCAGCTTGAGCACATCGATATCTCCCACCTCCTGTACAAACTCGCGCTCCTGATCGAGCTCGGCGTCACCAGTAAGGAGCACACGCAGGCTCTTGCCTTCCTGAGCGTAGGAGAGCAGCAAAACAAGAGAGTCCTCATTGCCCTCGCCATCCACCGTGTCAAACGGCCACATCACACGAGCCCGAAATGCGCCGATATCGACCGTGTCTCCGCGAGCCACCTGCCGATACGTTACACCCGGGCGATTCAGAACCTCAGTAGGCGCGCCGTCAAGTGCATCGGCCGCGACCGCAATGGTTCCAACCGAAAAACGATCGAGTACGTCGGGAAGACCGCCCCAATGGTCTTCATCCCAATGCGTCACGAAGACGGCGTCGATATGGTGGACGTTATTGCGAACCAACGCCGACACCACGCGGTCATCGAGCCCACAGTCGACGAGTGCCACGGCGCCACCCTGACGAACCAGAATCGCATCGGCCTGGCCAACATCGAGGACCGTTACCGAAGGCGGCGCACATCGATCCCAATAGACATACGGAACACCCGCTGCGAGCATTAAACACAGCAGCCCCGCTGCCATGCTCCGCGCGCGGGGGCGTGGCCACCAGACCAAGAGGGCCACCAGCGCGAACGGCACCACATATACCAAGGGCGTATCGGGCGGCACGCTTACGGATGCGCCCGGAACGGCAGCAAAGAGCTGTTCAAAGAACAGCGCACAGCGGGCGACAATCATGGGCACCACGAGCGCCCCGTGACGCAGCAGCGGCACAAGCGAGCAGGGCACCAGCACAACCGATACAGCGAGCAGCACGCTTATCACCGGACCGATCACGGCATTTGCAAGTGGGGCAATGAGCGAAAACGTCTCAAATGCGGGAATCGTAACGGGAAGTGTCGCCAGCTGCGAGCACAGCGTGACAGACAAAACGCTGGCGACACCCGATGGCATGCCCAGCTCGCCCAAGGCGTAGGTGGCGTAGGGGCAAAAACAAAGGATGGCAAAGACACTGGCGCACGAAAGCTGAAAACCCATTTCGAACAATACCGTCGGACGCAGCAACACAAAGATTGCCATGGTGACGAACAGAGCCGAGAGGCCATGCCGACGACGCCCGGCGCCGTTGGCGACAAGCGACGCCGCCACCATGCAGCACGCGCGCACGGCCGAGGGCGAAGCGCCCGTAAAAACGGCATAGGCAGCGAGGGCCAGCACCAACAGCCCCCGCTGCAGCCCACGAGAGAGGCGTGTCTTTTGCAGGGCGCTCTCAATCACAAACCCCACGATGGCAAGATGACTACCCGAGACAGCGATAAGATGTGCGGTGCCCGTTACCGAAAACCAATCGCCCGCCGGCTGGGCACGCAGCTCGGCCGAGCGTCCGCAGACAACGCCGGCAATGAGCGAGCGCGCTGGATCGGTCGCGGGCGCGATAACGGCAAGGAGCTCGTTTCGAAGCCAAGACAACGGGCCTGGAGGGCCCTCGTCGATCGATACCAACCGGACGACTTTAACCTTTCGAAGCTCGCCCCGAAGCACGCGTGAGCGCCCATACGCATCATTCTCAAAGCGCGAAATTCGACCGATAGCACGTACATGCGAACCGACGCCGAGCTCACGATCGCACGACAGCCATACCTGACCCAAATGCTTTTCGCCCGCAAACGCATCGCAGGTATAGGAGTACACACCGTCATTGATGGACGGATCGCCGTGCACAACAAACTCAAGACTGCTCGCAGCCCGATTATCCAGTGCCCTCGATGCGTGTAGCGCTCCTATCGCCCAAGCCGCGGACACGACCGCTCCCGCAACGAGGCCAAGGGCCGCGGCATACAGCCATCGCTTCCACCGCACAAGACGCATACAGGACCGTGCCAATACGATGCACGTCGCAGCCGCGAAGGGAATGGCCATAAGCAATGTGACGGGCGCCGCCCGCTCTCCCAGCAGCGCATCGGCCGCCATGTTAAGCACTAACCCACAGCTCGCACACAAGCCGGCACAAAGGCTATCGCCCACGGCATCAATGGGCGCGGTGGCATCACATGCTCGCGCTCGGTCGCACTCATACGCAGATGCAATCTTTAATTTTGGCGAGTTTCTTCTCACCGATCCCCGATACGCGCATAAGGTCATCGACCGAGGCAAAGGCCCCGTTTTGCGTCCGTTCGTCGATAATTGACTGGGCCATAGAAGGCCCGATGCCCGAAAGCGTCTGCAGCTCCGCCGCACTTGCCGTATTGATATTCACAAGTCCCGACGAAGACCCTGTACCAGGGGTCGTGGAAGCACTGCTTTCGGCGGCGCGACGGCCGCAGCCGTTTGTTGCTCCCCTACCGTCGGCACATAGATCTTTTGACCATCGGTGATCTTGGACGCACGGTTAAGAACCGTCACATCCGCCTCGGCCGTAAGCCCTCCGGCGGCATCAATCGCCTGGGACACCCGTGCTCCATCTTTAAGCCGGTACACGCCAGCCTCACAACGGCGCCATCCACATCAACGTACACCTCGGCAGCAGAAGAGCTCTTGGCAGACGACTCATCGGCATCATCAGGAGACGCATCCCCGGCCCCGCGCACATTCGAGGTGCCCGCCTCATCACTACGCTCAAACGACACGCCGCTAGAGTGGCCACCAAAACTTGCCATCGCCAAGCCGCTCGCGGCGGCAATGACAACCAGGATCGCCACGACCATCGCCTTATGGCCGAGCAGCTTTTCTGCCCAGCGGTCCATCCGTTTAACCCGTTCGTGTTGCTCGCGCTGCGCCATAGCAAACACCTCCCAACACCATCGTGTCAGGAAACGAACGCCGCAGCCTCCGCACGCCCACACCGGTTTTCGCGGTCAAACCAAAAGCTGACCAAAACCTTGCGGAAAAGTGTCCATTTATTCAGGCACACGTCGACAAATGAACCGTTTATCGCCTAATGCCCAGATAGAAAAAGACCGACGATGCAAAATCACCGCCGGTCTATACACAACATTATTCGTGATCTTGGTAAATCTCACGTGGAGCGAGCTCGGAATGTTTGCGTTTTAAGGTCTTAGGGGCCTTATACGTGTTGCTCTCGAAGTCGATATACTCGGTCTGCTTGAGCAAGCGCTCAATCATCTCCTCGTGATCGAACAGCTCCCACGCCTCATGCACGGCATCGAGTTTGGCGTGCGTCTCGGGGCGGCGCGGCATAAAGAGCGTGCAGCAATCGGGAGCGGCCTCGGTCGAGATATCGAAGGTACCGATTTCCTCGGCACGCGCGATGATCTCCTGCTTGTCCGAACCAATCAGCGGGCGGAACACGGGGATCTTGACGGCCTCGTTGACGGCCATGATGTTCTCGAGCGTCTGGGAAGCAACCTGACCGAGCGATTCACCGGTCACAATAGCCTTGGCGCCCTCGATATGCGCAATGCGCTCGGCAACCGAATACATAATGCGACGGTACATGATCACGCGCAGGTTGCTGGGGCAGGTCACCGAGATCTCACGCTGACAATCGCCAAACGGCACCACGTACAGGCGGCCGATCTGGACACCCGGCTCAAGCGCACGGATGATGTCCTGCACCAAATACTCGCTCGTGTCGGGCGTCTGCGGACGACCGGAGAAATGTACCGGCACGCACACCGCGCCGCGACGCGCGAGCATCCAGGTCGCTACCGGAGAATCGATACCCGACGACAGTAGCGTCACGACCTTGCCGGCAGATCCCACCGGCAGACGCCCACGCCGCGCTCGGAGCGCGCGTACACATAAACGCTACCCTGGACCACCAGCACGTGCACCATTGCGTCGGGGTCGTGCATCTGGACCTTTTTATCGGGAAACGCCTCGCACAACACCTCTCCCACCTGACGATTGATATCAATCGAGGTGAGCTCGTAGTCGGTGTTCGAGCGCTTGGCATGCACCTTAAACGACTCAAAGGGACCAAACTCGCGCAGCGCCTTCACGGCGGCGGCGCAGTACTCCTGCGGGTCGCGGTTCGTGTGATATGCCAGGGACACGCGAGCAACGCCGGGGACGGTGCGAATGACGCGCGCCGCCTCGTCGGCCTGATGCTCGTTAAAGGTCACGAGGATATAACCGGAAATTCGAGACACGGCATTCACGGAAAAGGCGGCCAAGGCCGCCTTGATGTTATCCATGAGGATATGCTCAAAATGTGCGCGGTTCTTGCCCTTTAGTCCAACCTCGTGATAGTGGACCAGGCAGACGCGGGCTGCCATTTAGGCTTCAGCAACCTTATGGCCGAGTGCCTTCTCGTAACGGGCCTCGTCGTAGGAGATGTCGCCGTCGACAATCTCGTCCATAGCCATCGAGATGGTATCGGCGCCGGAAAGCGCAATAGTGATGTCATCGACATCCTGGACGGCGAGCACGCGGTTGTGCTGGCCACGCAACATGCTGTTAATGTCGCAGGCGCGCTTGGAGGCAAGCGAGGCGAGCAGGAAGCGGTTGTGATCGGTCTTCTCCAGAAGATCGTCAATGCAAGGCTTTACAACGGACACGGACCTCAGATCCTTTCATGCATATCGAGAACGCGAACGAGCTCATCGGTCGCGCGGTCGAGATCGTCATTCACCACGACGTCGTCGTAGCGGTCGGCAAGGGCAAGTTCATCGGCGGCGTTTGCCATACGCAGCTCAATCGTCTCGGGCGTCTCGGTACCGCGACCGACCAGACGCTCGCGGAGCACCTCGAGCGAAGGCGGCTTGATAAAGATCAGCACGGCCTCGGGGAAACGCTCCTTGACCTGCAGGGCTCCCTGGACATCGATCTCCAAGATCAGAGACGAGCCAGAGGCGAGCTTGGATGTGACCTCGCTCACCAAGGTGCCGTAGCAGTTACCGTGGACCTCGGCCCACTCAACAAACTCACCGTTTGCCACGCGGCGGTCGAACTCCTCGCGCGTCAGGAAAAAGTAGTTGACGCCGTCGACCTCACCTTTGCGTGGTGCTCGCGTGGTAGCCGAAACCGTCAGGCCCAGGTTCGAGCGACGCTCGCGCACACGAGTGACGAGCGTGCCCTTGCCTGCACCTGACGGTCCAGAAATCACAAAGAGCTTTGAATCCTGAGCGCTCACTTATTTGGTCAGCTGCTCGAGGAGCTGCTCGCGCTGGCGGACGCCGAGGCCCTGGACGCGACGGGTAGCGGAGATGCCGAGCTCCTCCATGATCTTGGCGGCCTTGGCCTTGCCATAACCGGGGAGAGACTCGATGAGGGTGGAAACCTTCATGCGGGAAGCGATGGGGTCATCGGAGTTGAGCACGGACTCGAGGGACTTCTCGCCCTTCTTGATCTGCTCGCGAAGCTCAGCGCGGGCGTGACGTGCGGCGGCAGCTTCTCAAGAGCCTGCTTGCGCTGCTCGTCGGTAAGCTGAGGGAGTGCCATTCGAACCTCCAAATAGTTGGGTTATATCTGATGCAATAATTGGCATTTTAGCACGTCAAACGCACTAAATGCCCAATCGACGGCACCATAGGTTAGACGATACCTGCGAAAAGTGCAATATACGGAGGTTAAAGTTGAGCCCCTGACCTGCGATTCCACACAAAGGATGGGAAAGTTTTCGCAGGCACAGGGGCTAATTTGTGCTAATGAGACCCAAAAGTGGTGACTTGAGGGAATCTTTTAGGCGACGTTTTCGACCAGCTCGGCAACGATAGCGTCAAAGGCGGCAACCGGGTCGTCGGCACCGGTGATGGGTCGGCCCACCACGATATGGCTCGCGCCGCGCTCGATAGCCTGAGAAGGCGTCGCCACACGGGACTGGTCACCAAGGGCGGCACCCACCGGACGAACGCCCGGAGTCACGATCAACGCGTCGGGGCCGAGCAGCTCGCGCATGTCATGGGCCTCCATCGGCGAGCACACGATGCCGTCGATACCGTTGGCCTGGGCAAGCTTTGGCCAGGCGGGCGGCCTCCTCGGCCACGGGTGACTCGACGCCGATCTCAGCCAGCGAATCCTGGTTCATGCTCGTGAGCACGGTGATGGCGACGAGCTTGGCGCGGTCCTCGCGCGCCTCCTCGGCACCCTCACGGCACGCAGCGAGCATAGCACCAGAACCCAGGCCGTGGACCGAGAGCAGGTCGGCACCGGCAAGCGAGGCCGAACGGGCGGCACCGCGCACCTGATGCGGAATGTCATGGAACTTGAGGTCGAGGAAGACCTTAAAGCCCAGGTCCTTGAACGTCTTGACGATCTCGGGCCCCTCGGCGTAATAGAGCGTCATGCCCACCTTGAGCCAAGCGGCATGACCAGAAAGCTCGTGGGCGAGCTCGAGCGCACGCTCACGGTCGCAGTCGAGGGCGACGATAACGCGGTCGCGGGCGTCGGTCTCTAGCATTCGAAAGCACCTACCAGCTCGTTGATGTCCTTCACGCCCTGGGACTCCGCCCAGGCCTCGAGCTCGTGCGCGATCTTAATTGAGGCGCACGGATCGACGAAATTGGCCATGCCGACCGACACGCAGGTGGCGCCGGCCAGGATAAACTCGGCCGCATCCTCGCCCGTCATGACGCCGCCGACACCGTTGATGGGGATATCGACGGCCTGAGCGACCTCCCAGACCATGCGAACGGCGATGTGGTGGCACAGCGGACCCGAAAGGCCGCCCTTGGGCTTGGCCACACGGGACTTGCGGGTATGAACGTCAATGGCCATGCCCTGGATGGAGTTGATGACCGAAAGGCCGTCGGCTCCCGCGGCCTCGAGAGCTTGGCAATCTCGACGACGTTGACCGGCGCCATCTTTACGAACAGCGGCTTATCGGTCACCTTGCGGCAGGCAGCCATAACGCAGAGGCGCCCTCGGGCGAGGAGCCCATGGCGGCACCGCCGGCAGCAATATTGGGGCAGCTCACGTTGATCTCGTAGCCGGCAGCCCAGGGGCACAGCTCGACATACATCTCGAGCGCGCGGACAAACTCCTCGACGGAATGACCGGCAACCTGGCAAATGACCTGGCAACCGTCCTTGGACAGCTGCTCGAGCCACGGGCCGGACTCGCGGGCAAAGGCGGCGACACCGGGGTTCTGCAGGCCCACGGAGTTGATCATACCGCCGGGAATCTCGGCCATGCGGGGCGCAGGGTTGCCCGGCCAGGGCTCGGCGGCGCAGCCCTTAGTGGTGATGGCGCCAGCTGGGAGACATCAAAGAAGTTCTGGAACTGCCAACCGTAGCCAAAGGTACCGGCTGCGGTGTTGATGGGGTTCTGCATCTTGACGCCGCCGAAATCGACGGCCATGTTCACGGTACCCACTAGAAGACCACCACCTTGGAAGCATCGAACACGGGGCCGCACATGCAGGCGCCCTTCATACCGTCGACCGTCTCGACGTTGCAGGTGTTGCAGGCGCCAAAGCCGCAGCTCATCATGCGCTCGAGCGACACCTCGCAGTACGCACCGGCCTCGGCGGCAGCGGCGGCGACTTTCTTCATCATGACGGCGGGGCCGCAGCTGGCCACGTAGTCGTAGCCGCCCTCGCCAAGCAGCTCGGCTGCCGGGTCGGTGCAAAAACCGTGCATACCCAGCGTGCCGTCGTCGGTGCACACGTTAACCGTGGCGCCCAGCGCGCGGAACTCATCGATGCCCACGGCCTTGGAAGCGGTGCCAAAACCCAGGCACACGTCGACGGCCACACCCTGCTCGGCAAGCTTGCCGGCAAGGCACAGCACGGGCGGAACACCGATGCCGCCCGCCACGAGCAGCGCCTTCCTGGTGCCTCGGGAACAAGCCAGCCGCGGCCGCCAGGGCCCAACAGGTTGGACTTGGAGCCAGGACCATCTGGGACAAACGACGGGTATCGTCGCCCACGACGGCATACCACAGCTCGACGGTGCCGGCCTCGGCGTCGGCGCGGTAGTAGCTCAGGGGCACACGAAGCAGCGAGGACGTATCGCCGGGTACGGCGATGTTCACAAACTGACCGGGCTTGAGCGCACTTGCAAGCTTGGGGGCCGAGATGACGAGCGAGAAGATGCCGTCGGCAATCTCCCGGTTCGAGACGACCTCGAAGTCGTGCATGCGTGCAGTGGAAGGTGTGGGCATAGACGCTCCAATCCCCCATGCGGTTGCATGGTCAAAACGAACAGAAAGCGCGGCACCGCAAGGGCACCGCGCACAAAAGCGATAAGGCTATGCTAGCAGATGCAGCCGTCGGCAAGCGTCTGCTTACCGCCGACAAACACATCGGTGGCACGACCGGTGAGCGTACGGCCGGCAAAACCGGAGTTCTCGGCGCGCGACTCGTAACCGTCCTCGCCGACCGTCCAGGTTGCGGCCGGGTCGAACACGGTCAGGTCGGCAACGGAGCCCCCCTTGACCTGAACCTGATCAAGGCCCAAAATCTCGCGCGGCTTGATGGCCATGAGCTCGACCATGCGGCCCATGCTCATCTTGCCCGTGTTGACCAGCTCGGTGAGCACGAGCGACAGCGAGGTCTCGAGGCCGATCATGCCAAAGGGCGCAAGCTCGAACTCGCGGGCCTTCTCCCACGGGGTGTGGGGAGCGTGATCGGTGACGATAACGTCGACGGTACCGTCGATGACACCCTGACGGATGGCCTCGGCGTCCTCGTCGGTGCGCAGCGGCGGATTGACCTTGAGCGAGGTGTTGTAGGTCTCGTCCAGGTCGTTCTCGGTCAGGAACATGTGGTGCGGGGTGGCCTCGCAGGTCACCTGGACACCGGCGCCTTACCGGCACGCACGAGCTCCAGGCCGTGAGCGGTGGAGATGTGCTGGATGTGCAGCTTGGCACCGGTCAGCTTGGCGATCTCGATGTCGCGGGCGATCTGAAGCTCCTCGCCGGCGGCCGGCCAGCCTCGAGGGCCAGACGGGTCGAGACCTTGCCTCGTTGATCTGGCCGTGGCCGACCAGGTCCTCGTCCTGGCAGTGCTCATAAAGACCTTGCCGAACATCTTGCCGTAGTCCATGCAGCGACGAAGCATGCCTGCGCCCTGCACGCCGCGTCCGTCGTCGGTGAAGGCGACGGCGCCGTGGGCGACCATATCGCCCATCTCGGACATGGCCTCGCCTTAAGGCCGCGGGTCATGGCGCCCGACGGATAGACGCGGCAGTGACCGACCTCGGCAGCGCGGGACTTGACGAACTCCACGACGGTGCCGTTATCGGTGACGGGATCGGTGTTGGGCATGGCGCACACGCCGGTGAAGCCGCCCTTGGCAGCAGCGCGGGTGCCACTCTCGATGTCCTCTTTGACCTCGTAGCCGGGCTCGCGCAGGTGCACGTGCATATCCACCAGGCCGGGGACGAGATACTTGCCGGAAAGGTCGCGGACCTCGGCTCCCTCGGCGACGAGGTTCTCGCCGACCTCGGCGATCTTGTCACCGTCAATCAAGACGTCGACGACACCGTCGAGCTCGACAGACGGATCGACGACGTGGGCATTCTTAAGAAGCAAGGCCATTATCGGCACCTCCAAGCAGCAGATACAGGATAGCCATACGCACGCAGATACCGGCGTAGACCTGCTCCAGAATAACGGAGCGTTGCGGGTGGTCGGCATATAGGAGTCGAACTCGACGCCGCGGTTGATGGGGCCCGGGTGGCAGATGATCGCATCGGGTTTCATGAGCTTCTCGCGGTCCTTAGTCAGACCGAAGAGCTTGTGGTACTCGCGAATCGTGGGGAACGGTGCGCCCTCGAGGCGCTCCTGCTGCACGCGCAGCATGTAGACGACGTCCAGCTCGGGCAGGACGGAATCGAGGTCGCTTGTCACGTGGTCGCAGCCCAGGACCTCGGGTGCCGGAGGCAACAGCGTGCCGGGGGCAACGGCATAGGTCTCACAGCCCATGATCTTAAGGGCGGGGATCAGCGAGCCGCAGACGCGGGAGTGGGCGATGTCGCCGACGACGGCGACCTTCAGACCGTGGAAGTCACCCTTGTGCTCCCAGATGGTGTACAGGTCGAGCAGGGCCTGCGTGGGGTGGTTGTGCTTGCCGTCGCCGGCGCAGATGACGCTCGCGGGCGAGTTCTGCGTGACGATGTAGGGCGCGCCGGCGTGCTTGTCGCGCACGACGATGCAGTCGATCTTATAGGCGTTGAGGGTCTCGACCGTGTCGACGAGGCTCTCGCCCTTGACCGTGGAGGTCGAGGAGCCGCCAAAGTTGAGGCTATCGGCCGAAAGACGCTTCTCAGCGAGCTCGAAGGAGCTGCGGGTGCGCGTCGAGGGCTCGTTGAACATGTTGACGATAGTCTTGCCCTTAAGCGTAGGGACCTTCTTGATCGCACGCTCGTTGACCTCGGAGAACGCCTTGGCGGTCTCGAGGATGAGCTTGATATCCTCTTCGGAGTACTCGGTAATGTCGATCAGGTGCTTATGGTTGAACGCCACGGTACTACTCACCTCCCAGCGGCGCAGAACCACGTGGGAGCCGGCGCGACGTCGTTGATCTCGACAGCGGTGTGGCCGTCGACTTCCTTCATATATAGGTGCACGTTCTCCTCGTGCGACGAGGGAACGTTCTTGCCGACAAAGTCCGGCGAGATGGGGAGCTCGCGGTGGCCGCGGTCAACGAGGACTGCCAGCTCAATGCGGCTCGGACGGCCCAAATCCATAACGGCGTCCAGAGCGGCGCGAATGGTACGGCCCGTATACAGGATGTCGTCCACCAGCACGACGCGCTTGCCGTCGACGCTAAAGGGAATGTTGGTGGCGTGGATCGCGGGAGCGAAATTGGTGGCGTAGTCATCGCGGTAGAAGCTGATGTCCAGGCTGCCGAGCGGAACTTCGACGCCCTCGATCTCCTTGATCTCCTCGGCGAGCTTCTTTGCCAGAAGGTCGCCGCGCGTGACGATACCGACCAGAGCGAGGTCTTCACAGCCCTCGTTGCGCTCGAGAATCTCGTGCGCGATGCGGGTCATCGCTCGATTGACGGCGGTCTCGTCCATGATGACCGCCTTGGGGGAAGTCGTGCCCATCGATCTCCTTCCTCACATGTCTTGACTGCTGACACAGTCAAAAAAATAGATGCCCGACCGCTTAAAGCGGACCAGACACCCACAGGAAGGGCTGCTCTTTGGCAGCTATGTAATTCCATGCGGGTATCTCGTACCCCTTTAATGGTCAAGGGATAGTGTAGCCAACCTCGAGCTTAATTGCGAGCATAAATACAGAACAATCCGTAAACGGAGCCCAATGCTCCATAAACCTATATATATTTGTGGGACGAGCTTGAAAACGCACGCACGAGCTGGCATAATCCCCTCTGCTGCACGCAAATCGGATCTACGTCCAGGGCCGTGGCGTGAGCACTATCGCCAAAAGAGGAATATCTCTGTGTAGATTACGCACAGGGAGCTGCTTCTGTGCTATAGTTCAGGCTTGTTTGTTAACGCGACATGTTCGTTTGTCGCCCAAGGAGGGTCAGTTATGTCCAAAGTTTGCGAAGTTTGCGGTAAGCACCCCGTTGCCGGTCGCTCCATCAGCCACTCTCACCGCGTCACCAACCGTAAGTTCCGCCCCAACATCCAGCGCGTTTACGTCGTCGTCGATGGTCACCGTCGCAAGATGAACGTTTGCTCCACCTGCCTCAAGTCCGGCAAGGTTGCGCGCTCCTAAATAAGGTCTTACCAACAAGTACCTCGGACTCTCCGGGTCAAAGACCTCGCGTTCATATAGAACTTACCAAAGGCGTCCTCCCCCACGGAGGGCGCCTTTTTGCACTCATTGGGGACAGACTTACATGAGTGTTTGCAGATGTCAAAGGAATCATAGCCCAGCTAATATGCCTTGAAGCTTGACCAGCGGTACGCATCGAGCGAGTCGAGCGCGCCTTTCACACGATTGAGATGGATATAATCGAGAACTGGACCGCCTGCGTGTCCGACTCGACCGCGACCCGCGAATAGCGATTGTCAAACAGGTGCCCCGTTCTCCCCGTTTTCCCATTGAAATACTCATATAAGTCTGTCCCCAATGAGTGGGGCGATACGGCAAACGGAAAGTTAAAAGTTATAGTTGAAGCGTTTCAGTTTATTGAAGCGTTTTAGTGTGCCTTTTACGGGAATCTTACCGTTTACCGAATTATTTCTTGCTATCATGAAAGACGTAGGGTAAATCTCCGATCGCAAGGAGACACAAATGGTGAAAAAGTCACCGGAAAACACTACTCCCGCAATTGTGGACAACGTAGAGGCGCTTGAGGCTAAGCTCGCTCAGATGCGAGAGGCCCAGGCGCTTTTTGCTACGTACACGCAGGAGCAGGTCGACAAGATCTTCTATGAGGCCGCCATGGCCGCCAACAAGGCTCGTATCCCGTTGGCGAAGATGGCCATCGAGGAGACCGGCCGCGGCGTTCTTGAGGACAAGGTCATCAAGAACCACTACGCCGCAGAGTACATCTACAACGCTTACAAGAACACCAAGACCTGTGGTGTCCTGGAGCGCGACGAGCCTACGGCATCACCAAGATCGCCGAGCCCATCGGCATCGTGGGCGCCGTCATCCCGACGACCAACCCCACCTCCACTGCGATCTTCAAGACGCTGATCAGCCTGAAGACCCGCAACGCCATCATCATCTCCCCGCACCCGGCTGCCGCCAAGTGCACCATCGCCGCCGCTAAGCTCGTGCTTGACGCCGCCGTCAAGGCCGGTGCCCCCGAGGGCATCATCGGCTGGGTCGATGTCCCCTCCATCGAGCTGACCAACATGGTCATGCGCGACGTCGACATCATCCTCGCCACCGGTGGCCCGGGCATGGTCAAGGCCGCCTACTCCTCGGGCAAGCCCGCCCTGGGCGTTGGCGCCGGTAACACCCCGGTCGTCATCGACGACACCGCCGACGTGCTGCTCGCCGTCAACTCCATCATCCACTCCAAGACCTTCGACAACGGCATGATCTGCGCTTCCGAGCAGTCCGTGACCGTCATCGACACCATCTATGACCAGGTTAAGGCCGAGTTCCAGAAGCGCGGCTGCTACTTCGTCAAGCAGGGTGCCGAGATGGAGGCTCTGCGTGCCGCCATGTTCAAGAACGGCGCTCTCGACCACCGCATCCCCGGCATGGCTGCCGCCAAGATCGCCGAGCTCGCAGGCATCGAGGTTCCCGCCAAGACCAAGATCCTGATCGCCGAGGTCACCTCCACCGACCCCGCCAAGGAGGAGTTCTCCCACGAGAAGCTCTCCCCGGTCCTGGCCATGTACCACGCCAAGGACTTCCAGGAGGCCGTCGACAAGGCCGAGCACCTGGTGCTCGCCGGTGGCCCGGGCCACACCGCCTCTCTGTACGTGCACCCCGCCCAGGCCGAGAAGATCAGCCTGTTCGAGCACGTCATGAAGGCCTGCCGTATCGTCATCAACACCCCGTCCTCGCACGGCGGCATCGGTGACCTGTACAACTTTGGCATGAAGCGTCTCTGACCCTGGGCTGCGGCTCCTGGGGCGGCAACTCCGTCTCCGAGAACGTTGGGGTGAAGCACTTGATCAACGTTAAGACTGTGGCCGAGCGCCGTGAGAACATGCTGTGGTTCCGCGCTCCCGAGAAGGTCTACTTCAAGAAGGGTTCCACGCCCGTCGCCCTCGACGAGCTCGGTACCGTCATGGGCAAGAAGCGCGCCTTCATCGTCACCGACCAGTTCCTCTTCAAGAATGGCAACACCCGCGCCATCGAGGCCAAGCTCGACGAGATGGGCATCGCCCACGACTGCTTCTACGACGTCGAGCCCGATCCGTCGCTGCAGTGCGCACGTCGCGGCGCCAAGCAGATGGCTCTCTTTGAGCCTGACGTGATCATCGCCGTCGGCGGTGGCTCCGCTATGGACGCCGGCAAGATCATGTGGATGATGTACGAGCACCCCGAGTGCAAGTTTGAGGACATGGCCATGGACTTCATGGACATCCGCAAGCGTATCTTCACTTTCCCCGAGATGGGCAAGAAGGCCTACTTCGTCGCCGTCCCGACCTCTTCGGGTACCGGCTCCGAGTGCACGCCGTTCGCCATCATCACCGACAAGGAGACCGGCATCAAGTGGCCGCTCGCCGACTACGCGCTGCTCCCCAACATGGCTATCGTCGACGCGACAACTGCATGACCGCCCCGCGCGGCCTGACCGCTGCCTCCGGCATCGACGTCATGACCCACGCCATCGAGTCCTATGTCTCCATCATGGCTTCCGACTACACCAAGGGCCTCTCCGAGCGCGCTGCTAAGCTCGTCTTCGAGAACCTGCCTCCAGCTTCACGAACGGCGCCAAGGACCCGCATGCCCGCGAGGAGATGCACAACGCCTCCTGCATGGCCGGTATGGCCTTCGCCAACGCCTTCCTGGGCCTCAACCACTCCATGGCTCACAAGCTCGGCGCCTTCCATCACCTGCCCCACGGCCTCGCCAACGCCGTCATCCTGACCCGCGTTATGCGCTACAACGCCGCCGAGGCTCCCGTCAAGATGGGTACCTTCTCCCAGTATCCTTACCCCAACGCGCTGCACAACTACGCCGAGATGGCCAAGTACTGCGGCATCGAGGGCAAGGACGACAAGGAGGTCTTCGAGAACTTCATCACGAAGCTCGAGGAGCTCAAGGACTTCATCGGCGTCAAGAAGACCATCGCCGACTACGGTGTTGACGAGCAGTACTTCCTCGACACCCTCGACGAGATGACCGAGCAGGCATTCAACGACCAGTGCACCGGCGCCAACCCGCGCTACCCGCTCATGAGCGAGATCAAGGAGCTCTACCTGGACGCCTACTACGGCCGCGAGCCTCAGGACTACGCCGTCTGCTAGTTTTAGCACGGTTTTTAACGGCGGGGGTGCACGGGTGTTTCACACACCCCCGCCGTCGCTTCTATCGCATCGTTGAAAGGATGCAACCATGCTGCTACCCGATTCCAAGACCGAGCTCGTCCGCCGTGGCAACAAGGTCGTTTACGACCTGGGCGACAAGATTGTCAAGGTCTTTAACGAGACCAAGCCTGTCTCCGACGTGTTCAACGAGGCTTTGAATCTTGCCCGCATCAATGAGTGCGGCATCCGCAGCCCCAAGGCTCTCGAGGTTTCCCAGCTCGAGAACGCCAACGGCTGGGCGCTCGTGACCGAGAAGGTTCCGGGCACCACCCTTGCCGAGAAGATGACTGCCGAGCCCCAGCGCTTTGGTGAGTATCTCGAGATGTTCGTCGACCTCCAGATCGAGATCCACGGCTACACCTCCCCGCTGCTCAACCGTCAGCGCGACAAGTTCGCCCGCATGATCGACAGCCTTGATCAGCTCAATGCCACCACGCGCTACAACCTTCAGGAGCGTCTGGACGGCATGACCAAGGAGTTCAAGGTCTGCCACGGCGACTTCAACCCCTCCAACGTCATCGTCGGCGACGACGGCCAGCTCTATGTGTGCGACTGGGCACACGCCACCCAGGGCTCCCCTGCTGCCGACGTTGCCACCACCTACCTGCTCTTCGCCCTCAACAGCAAGGATCAGGCCGAGGCCTACCTGGAGCTCTACTGCGACCGCGCCGACATGCCCATGCAGGTCGTGCGTCAGTGGACGAGCATCGTCGCCGCTTCCGAGCTCGCTCGTAAGCGCAACGTGAACGATGAGTTCCTGAAGAACTGGATCGACGTCGTCGATTATCAGTAAAATCTGAGCGATTCATTTCGCATCGGAGGCACAAAGGAAAACCCCGCAGCTCATATGGGCTGTGGGGTTTTCCTTTACCCGTCGAGCTTATTCGCGCAACAAAATAGACTGCTCCGCATCTCTTCCTAAGAGAGATACGGAGCAGTCCCGCAATTACATCTAATAGCAGAAACGTCGATTAACGGCGGGCCGCCTTAACAAGCTCGGCAACCTTGGCGACGACCTCGTCGATCGCCACGTCCTCACGCTCGCCCGTGGCACGGTCCTTGAGCTCCACAGTACCATTCTTGAGGCCACGCTTACCCAGAACGACCTGATACGGGAAGCCCATGAGGTCGTTATCGGCAAACTTAAAGCCGGGACGCTCGTCACGGTCATCGACGACAACCTCGATACCCTCGGCGCACAGGCCCTCGACGATTTGGTCGCAAACGTTAGCGCACTCCTCCTTCTTGGGATCGAGCGGAATCACCGCGACCTCGTACGGGGCAACGGAGACCGGCCAGACGATGCCGTGTTCGTCGTTGTGCTGCTCCACGACGGCAGCAAGCGAGCGGGACACACCAACGCCGTAGCAACCCATGATGAGCGGCTTCTCCTTGCCGTCCTCGTCCATAAAGGTGGCACCCATGGCCTCGGAGTACTTGGTGCCCAGCTGGAACACCTGAGAGACCTCGATGCCGCGGGCAGCAGAGAGCGGCTTGCCGCAGTGCGGGCAGGGATCGCCGGCAACGACGGTGACCAGATCTGCCCACTCATCGACGGTAAAGTCGCGCTCGGGGCAGGCACCGGTAAAGTGATAATCGACCTCGTTGGCACCGCAGACCCACTGCTTGGACTCGCGCAGGTTCTCGTCGCACACCAGACGGATGCCCTCGGGCAAGTTAACCGGTCCGATAAAGCCTTGTGCAGACCGTAGGTCTGGAGCTCCTCGTCGGTCATCATGCGATAGCCCTTGCCAAAGACGTGCTCGGCCTTGCAGTCATTGAGCTCGTGGTCGCCCGGGACAATGGCCACGACTGGCTTGCCCTCGGCATCGATCAACGCCAGCGACTTTCGCGTACCGTTCTCGGGGAAGCCAAAGAACTTGGCAACGGCCTCGATGGTGCCATGCCCGGAGTCTCGACCTTGGTGAGCGTACCGTCGCCGGGGCCCTCGGTCACGACGACCTTGGTGCTTGCCGCCTCGTCATCGGCAGCAAAGCCGCAATCGTCGCAGTAGACCAGCGAAGCCTCGCCGGCGTCGGCCAAAGCCATGTACTCGACGGAGGTATCGCCACCGATCTCGCCGGAGTCAGCGACAACGGGCAGAGCTTGATGTAGCAGCGCTCGCAGATGTTGGCGTAGGCCTGCTTCATCTTGTCGTACTCCTCCTGCAGACTCTCCTGCGTGGCGGAGAAGCTGTAGGCGTCCTTCATGATGAACTCGCGACCGCGCATCAGGCCAAAGCGAGGGCGGAACTCGTCGCGGAACTTGTCCTGAATGTGGTACAGATTGACAGGCAGCTGCTTGTAGGAACGCAGCTCATTGCGCACCAGGGCCGTGACGGTCTCCTCGTGGGTGGGGCCCAGCACGAACTCGCGACCATGACGGTCGTCAAAGCGCACAAGCTCCTTGCCATAGGCATCGATACGGCCGGACTCACGCCACAGCTCGGCGTCGACCATAATGGGCATCATGAGCTCCTGAGCGCCCGCAGCGTCCATCTCGTCGCGCACGATATTCTCGATCTTGCGAATCGAGCGCCAAGCAAGCGGCAGGTAGGAATACAGGCCGGCGGCCTCCTTGCGGATCATGCCGGCACGGAGCAGCAGGCGGTGACTGGCGAGCTCGGCGTCCGCCGGATCCTCTTTAAGCGTCGGCGCATAGAGCTTAGACATATACATTGCTCGGGTCATTTATTTCTCCTCAATAAGCTTGTCGACCTCGGCCATAAGCGCGTCGACAATTTGGTCCTCAGCTACTTTACCAATGATCTGGCCATGCGAAAAGAGCAAGGCCTGACCACGTCCGCAAGCAACGCCCAGGTCGGCATCGGAAGCCTCGCCGGGGCCATTAACGGCACATCCCATAACGGCGATGGAAAGCGGAGCGGTATAGTTCTTAAGCCGCTCGGTTACTTCCTCGGCGATAGGAATCAGGTTAACCTGACAGCGGCGCACGTGGGGCACGAGACAATCTCGGGACCGCGGCGACGCAGGCCCAGCGACTGCAAAATTCCCCAGGCGACCGGCGGCTCCTCGACCGGATCGGCCGTGAGCGACACACGCATGGTGTCGCCAATGCCCTCGGAAAGCAAAATACCCAAGCCTACAGAGCTCTTGATGGTGCCCTGGAGCTTGGTCCCCGCCTCCGTCACGCCCAGGTGAAGCGGAACGTGGGGAATCTCACGTGACAGGGCTCGATAAGTATCGAGCGTCGTTTGCACGCTATGGGCCTTGGCCGAAAGCACAATGTTCGTAAAGCCGCGGTCCTCAAAGTGCTTGACGAAGCGCTCGCTCGACATCACGAGCTTTTCGGGCTGCGTGAGGTCTTCGCGCTCGGCGATATCCTGCTCAAGCGAGCCCGCGTTCACGCCAATGCGAATCGCGCACCCAGCGGCGCCCGCGGCATCGATCACGGCATCGACCTTGGCCCAATCGCCAATGTTGCCGGGATTGATGCGGAGCTTGGCGGCACCGGCCTCAACGGCACCAATGGCGAGCTTATGGTTAAAGTGGATATCAGCGACAATCGGCACCGGAGACTCGGCACAGATGGTGCGGAAACCCTCAAGCGCGGCTCGGTGGGCACGCTCACACGCACGATATCGCAGCCAGCCTGCGCCAACGCGCCCACTTGCGCAAGCGTTGCCTGGGCATCAGCGGTATCGGTGCAGGTCATGGATTGGACCACCACCGGCGCGCCGCCACCGATCTGCACACCGCCCACATGCACGGGGCGCGTCAACTCGCGAGGCAAAGGATGGGATAAAGACAATCCAAACACTCCCCTACAGAATAAATCGAAGGATGTCGGAACGAAGCATATAGACAAACAGCAGCGCAAAGAGCGCGATGCCCACATAGCTCACAATCGTCTGGACCTTGAGCGGAAGCTCGCGGCCCGCAATCTTTTGAATGATCTCGATGACCAGCTTGCCGCCATCGAGTGGTGGGATGGGCAACAGGTTCATAAAGCCCAGCGAGAACGAAATGAGGGCGGCAAACGAAAGGAACGTGGCAGGGCCGGCAGCAGCAGCCTGTGAGGACATAACGCTAATACCCACGATCGAAGAAGACTGATCGAGAATCTCCATCGTATGCTGCGGCTGGAGCAGGCGCATCACGCCCTCCGCTGTCTGCACGACGTAAGAGAACGACAGGCGAGCCGACGTGATGGGGTCTAAACGGACCACCTGCGTAGAGGCATACACACCTAGGCGCTCGTCCTCTTTGAGCGCAACCGTGGTCGAATGCTGCTTGCCGTCACGCTCGTACTCGATGGCGATATCGTCCTTACCGGCAGCCTTGCCGATGGCATCGTAAACGTCAATCCAGGTAGAGCACGATACTCCGTCAACCAAAAGAATCGCGTCACCGCCCTCGATACCCGCCTTGGCGGCAATAGACCCCTCGTCAACCTGACCGATCACGTTGGTATCCATCGGCACGGTGACACCCGCAATGGAATAGATACTCATAAGGAGCAAAAAGCCCGTCAAGATATTGACAATAATGCCTGCGAGCAGCATAAAGGCGCGCTTGAGAAAGCCTTGGCCAAGATAGGTGTGCGAGCGCTCTTGCGCAAGGAACTCGGCCTCGCCGCACGGCAGCTCCCACACATCGCCCTCGGCAGTCGCATGTTCGCGATCGAAACGGCGACCATCAAAGGTGGTATAGCCTGCCGTGTCTCGCGGCAACGTCTGATATTTGGTGGGATAGTAGCTCGGCGAGGGCTTCTCCCCTTCCTCATACCAGGGCGCGATGGAGCCCCAGCCCAGCAAAAGGGCGCATGCCTCGAGCACATCCTCCTCGGAAAGCTCGAGCTCGACAGCAAGGTCGGCCACGGTCACGCGACCATGACGATAGATAGCCGCGAGCACGCGATCGGCGCACGAAACATTGGTCGGATCCATACCGCAGATGGCAGCGTAGCACCCAGCAGCAGCGGGGTCACGCCAAACTTGGTTCCAATGCGACGCGACGTGTAATGGATGTCAAAGCGGCACGGCAGACCCAAAAAGAACTCGGTCACACGGACGCCGCAGGCACGCGCCGCCAAAAAGTGGCCGCCCTCGTGCAAAAACACGAGGACGGAAAGCATCAGCAGGCCCCAAAAGACCGATGAGAGAACGCTCAGAACAGTATCCATAAAACGAAAAAGCAATCCTTATGGGTTAGGAACGGGTTGCGGCGAGCACCTGCGCAGCCTTTTCACGCGCCCACGCATCGATGTCGCGAAGCTGCTCAAACGAATCGACCGCCTGCATATCGTGGGCGTCCATGCAGGATTCCACAATGCGATCGATATCGGTAAAGCTGCAGCCATCGTGCAGGAAGGCATCGACGGCGACCTCGTTGGCGGCATTGAGCACGCACGGCATGGTGCCACCCTTCTTGCCGGCACGCTCGGCCAGTGCCAGACAGCGGAAGGTATCCATGTCGCAGCATCAAACGTGAGCTGCCCCAGCTCGCGGAAATCGATACGAGGCGCCGGGGTATCCCAACGCTCGGGATACGAGAACGCGAACTGGATGGGAATACGCATGTCGGATGCACCGAGATGCGCCATCACGGAGCCGTCGGCGAACTCGACCATAGAGTGAATCTTGGACTGACGCTGCACGACCACGTTAATGAAATCGAGGTCGCAGTTAAACAGATGCATGGCCTCAATGCGCTCTAGGCCCTTGTTCATGAGGGTGGCGGAGTCAATGGTGATCTTGGCACCCATGGCCCACGTGGGATGCGCGAGGGCATCGGCGCGTGTCACGCAATCGAGCTCATCGCGCGTACGGCCAAAGAACGGACCACCCGAGCAGGTGAGCCAAATGCAGTGGGCCTCGCGCGGGTTCTCCCCCAGATAACACTGGTAGATGGCGGAGTGCTCGGAGTCGACCGGAATGAGCTGACCCGGCTGCGCCAGCGGCATCAGCAGGTCGCCACCGACAACGAGGGACTCCTTGTTAGCAAGTGCAAGACGCTTGTTCGAGGTCAGGGCCGCATGGCTCGCTTCGAGCCCGGCAGCGCCCACAATGGCAACAAGCACACAGTCGACATCATCGCGACGTGCGAGCTCACAAACCGCCTGCGCACCAACACCGAGCTCCGTGCCCTCGGGCAGCTCCTGCAGCACAGCGTCCGCACCGTGGGCGGCGTCGGCAACGGCAACGGCCGGAACCGAGAACTCGCGGGCGGCGGCAACGAGCTCCGAGGTGCTGGAATTGACGGACAGCGCCGTTACCCGCAGTCGATCGGCATGCTGGCGACACACATCGAGTGCCTGGGTGCCGATAGATCCCGTACAGCCAGAATGGCAACACGAAGGCGTCCATCGGAGCATACGTCGTCTGGAATGACATTACAGCACGCCTCCGATCATCAAAAGCAGCTGCGCGGTAATGCAGCCAAAGATAAGCGAATCGCTACGATCGAGCATGCCGCCATGGCCCGGAATAAGGTTTCCGGAATCCTTGACGCCCACGCCACGCTTGATGCGCGACTCGATGAGGTCGCCGATAACGCCCAGGATGGACACGACTACGCCGCACAGCAGCGCATAGGGCAAGCTCAGCTTATAGAAATGCGTCGCCCACAAAATGAGCCAGATGAGCACCGATCCCAAGATGCCGCCGAAAAAGCCTTCCCAGCTCTTTTTGGGAGAAATCTTGGGGACCATCTTGTGCTTGCCGATACGACTACCCACGATATAGGCGAACGAATCGGAGACCCAGAGAGACGCGCAAACACCCACCGAAAGCAGGCGCCGGCAAAACCGGGCACGGCATCGCGCAGCAACACGATGGCCGACAGCATAAAACCGGTGTAGATGGGACCCATGAGCGTCACGGCTACATCGGATATGCGGGTACGCGGCGACCAGACATACCAAATGCCCACCGCAAGCATCAGAGCAAAAAGCAGGGCATTCAAAAGCATCGAGTCGCCCAGTGCCGAGAGCGGAAAGAGCACGGCGGCAGCGATACCCAGGCGCTCGTTGGCCACTTTGCCATCGAGTTTCGTCATGCGGAAGAACTCATAGCAGCACAAGCCGCTCATGACGGACACAAAAATAGCCGTAGGCACGATACCCAAAACCAGACACAGGATAAAGACGACGGCATAGACGATACCGGCAGCAGCACGGGTAATAAAACCAGCCAGCCATGAGCCGCTGCCGCCCTTCGCAGCCGGTGCCTTGGAAGCAGCGGCCCTGCGCACAGGTGTCGAAGAGGCAGGCGCCTTGGGAGCAGTTGCCTTAGGACGATCAGACACGATTAAGCCTCCTCGGTCTTACTCAATCCACCAAACCTACGGTCGCGGCCTGATAAGCAAGATAGCCTCAACAAGACCCCAGCGATCAAAGTCGGGCCAATAGGTATCGGTGACATAAAACTCGGCATAAGCGACCTGCCACAGCAGATAGTTCGAAAGGCGCAGCTCGCCCGAGGTACGAATAACGAGCTCGGGATCGGGAAGACCGGCGGTGTACAGGTGCGACGCCACCATATCGTCATCAATTGCGGCAGGGTCAATCTTACCGGCGGCCGCATCGAAGGCGAGCTGACGGGCAGCGCGCGTGATCTCGGCACGGGCACCATAGTTAACGGCGAGCGCCAGGGTCATACCGGTATGGTCTGCACACTCGGCAAGACCGCGCTCAAAGACATCACGGGTCTTCTTGGGCAACGCAGAAATGTCACCCAAAAACACAACGCGCACGTTTTCGCGCTTCAGCAACGGCAGTTCGTCGATAAACGTCTTGGCAAACAAATGCATGAGAACGTTGACCTCGTGCTGCGGGCGATTCCAGTTTTCGGTAGAAAACGCATAGGCCGAAAGCACGTCGACGCCCAGGCGCACGCAGGCGGTAATAATCTCGCGCAGAGAGACGATACCGGCCTTGTGACCCTCGGTGCGGGCAAGACCGCGCGCCGTGGCCCAACGGCCGTTGCCGTCCATGATGCACGAGATATGGCGCGGAATGTTATTGAGGTCTAGGTCGGAAAAACCGACGCCCGCAGGGGCGTCGGCAAAGTACTCGACCAGTTTATGCTCGTCGTATTGCACCTTAGATCTCCATGACCTCGGCTTCTTTTTCCTTCAGAAGCTCCTCGACCTTGGCAACATACTCGTCGGTATGCTTCTGAACCTTGGCCTGCTCGCGACGAACATCGTCCTCGGTAAGCTCCTCGTCGCGCTCGAGTTTGTTGTTAAAGTCGCGACGGATGTTGCGGATAGAGACCTTGGCCTGCTCGGCGTACTCGCGGCACTCCTTAACGAGCTCGCGACGACGCTCCTCGGTGGGAGCCGGGAACGGCAGACGCACGACGGTACCATCAGAGTTGGGGGTAATGCCCAGGTCGGAGGCACTGATGGCCTTAACGATGGCGTTGATGAGCGCCTTGTCCCACGGCTCGATGAGCAGCATGTGGGCCTCGGGGGTCTTGACGGCGGCAACCTGCGTGACCGGCGTGGGAACACCGTAGTAATCGACGGTGATGTCGGACAGAATGTTGGCGCTGGCGCGGCCGGTGCGAACCTTGGAGAAGTTATGCTTGAGGGACTCGAGCGACTTGTCCATGTGGGCGGTGATGTTCTCTGCCATGCTTAATCCTCCTGATAGACGAGCGTGCCGACGGGCTCACCCGCGAGCGCGCGCTTGACGGTGTCCTCGCCATCGATGTTGAGGACCAAAATGGGCATACGGTTGTCCTGGCACAAGGCCGTTGCCGTGGAATCCATAACCTGCAGGCCGCGGACGAGCACCTCGTGATAGGTGATCTTGTCAAAGCGGACGGCATCGGCGCACTTGACGGGATCCTTGTCGTAGATACCGTCGACCTTGGTGGCCTTGATCAGAATCTCCGCACCGATCTCGCAGGCGCGAAGGGCCGCGGCAGTGTCGGTCGTAAAGTACGGATTGCCCGAGCCGGCAGCGAAGATAACGACATTGCCCTTGGACAGGTGGTTGATGGCGCGGCGGCGAATATAGGGCTCGCAAATCTCGTTCATCTGGATGGCGCTCATAACGCGGCAAGGAACATCGTTATGCTCGAAGGCATCCTGCAGGGCAAGTGCGTTCATAACGGTTGCCAGCATACCCATGTAATCGGCCTGAGCACGCTCCATGCCACCGGCAGCGCCGGCCATACCACGGAAAATATTGCCGCCGCCGACAACGACGCCGACCTCATGGCCAACGGCGAGCAGCTCCTTGACCTGCTTGGCAAGATGGTCGGTAACCTTGGGGTCGATGCCATAGTGGCCATCGCCCATCAGTGCTTCGCCGGAAAGCTTAAGAAGCACGCGTTTATATCGGATGTCGGACAAAGCGATCCTCCTTTAATTAGATTCTCAATATGATATCAAAGGCTCTGCTCAGAGCCATGAAAAAGCAGGCTGTGAGTAAAACCCACAGCCTGCTCATTACCAGCTACAAGAGCTTATTTACTCGCCACGGACCAGACGGTCGAAGGCAACGACGGTAATGGTATCGCCGAGCTCTTTGGAAACCTGCTCAGCGTACTTCTTGATGGTGAGGGAGCTGTCCTTGATGAACTCCTGCTCGGAGAGCACGGACTGCTTGTAGAACTTCTCCAGACGGCCAACAGCCATCTTCTCCTGGATGGCCTCGGGCTTGCCGGACTCGGCAGCCTGAGCCATGTAGATCTGCTTCTCGTGCTCAACGGTCTCAGCCGGAACCTGATCGCGGGTAGCGCAGATCGGGGCGACAGCGGCAACCTGAAGGGCAACGTCGTGGGCAAAGGTCTTGAAGGACTCAGCCTGAGCGGTCTCGGCCTTCTCGAAAGCAAACTCGACGAGGACGCCGATCTTACCACCCATGTGGATGTAAGAAGCGAGGGCACCGTTCTCGGCCTTGCGGGCAGCGAAACGGGAAATCTTCATGTTCTCGCCCATGATGTGAATCATCTCGGTGAGCTCGGAGGAAACGGTCTCCTCGCCCATCGGCTTCTCGAGCAGAGCGTCGACATCGGCCGGCTCGGTGGTGGCGACAACCTCGGCGACCTTGGAAGCAAAGCCGGTGAACTTGGCGTTGGAGCCAACGAAGTCGGTCTCGCAGGAGAGCTCGAGCAGAGCGCCGGTCTTGCCATCCTCGGAGACGAACGCGGCGACAGCGCCCTCGTTGGTCTCGCGGCCAGCCTTCTTGGCAGCTTGGCGAGGCCGTTCTTACGCAGAACGTCAACAGCGGCGTCCATGTCGCCGTCAGCCTCGACGAGAGCCTTCTTGCACTCCATCATCGGGGAGTCGGTCATCTCGCGGAGCTGCTTGACCATAGCGGCGGTAATCTGGGCCATTGTGGTTCCTTTCAAAGAGATGAAAAAGACTTAAATAGGACTGATTTACTCGGCCTTGGGCTCAGCGGCCATCTCGGCTCGGAGACCTGCTCCTTGCCGGAGCCAGCGAGGCAGGCGTCGGCCATGAGCTCGCACATAAGGGTGACAGCGGAGATGGCGTCATCGTTGCAGGGGATGCCGTACTCGACCTCGTCGGGATCGGAGTTGGTGTCGATCAGAGCGACGACGGGGATGTTCAGGCGCTGGGCCTCCTTGATGGCGTTCTCCTCGCGCTTGGTGTCGATGACGAAGAGAGCCTGGGGCAGACCCTTCATGTCGCGGGCGCCACCGAGGTTGGTCTGGAGCTTAGCGAGCTCCTTGCCGAGCACTGCCTGCTCCTTCTTGGGCAGCACTGCCATGCGGCCGTCCTCGACCATGGCCTCGAGCTCCTCCATGCGGTTGATGCGGGAGCGGATGGTGACGAAGTTGGTCAGCATACCGCCGAGCCAGCGCTGGTTGATGTAGGGCATGTTGGCGCGCTCAGCGGCGTTCTTGACGGCTCCTGAGCCTGCTTCTTGGTGCCGACGAACAGCACGTTGCCGCCCTTGGCGACGTTCTTGACGAAGGTGTAGGCCTGGTCGGCGTCAAGGATGGTCTGCTTGAGGTCGAGGATGTAGATGCCGTTGCGCTCACCGAAGATGAACGGCTTCATCTTGGGGTTCCAGCGACGGGTCTGGTGACCGAAGTGGCAGCCGGCCTCGAGCAGGGTGCGGATATTAATCTTGGTAGCCATGTTAAACCTCCTGTGGTTTGCCTCCGCGCGGGGTCATCCTCCAAAACCAACCCGGACATGTGCTACCAAAGCCCGGGCACCACGGTATGGAGTAGCCGCGCGTGCGTGATAAAAACATGTTGCCGTGAAGCAACCCGATGAATGATAGCAGGAATGCCTCTTCCTGCCAACCCGCAATCAAAACCACACACCTGAGTGCGGCGCGGGACGTCCCAGCACTATTCGCCGCGGGGATGGGCTTGAGCCACGGCACGTTTAAGCCGATCGGGTGTGAGATGCGTGTAGATCTGCGTCGTGGACAGGCTCGCATGACCTAGCAGCTCTTGAACCGAGCGCAGGTCCGCACCGCCCTCGAGCAAGTCGGTCGCAAAGGTATGGCGCATCGCATGCGGGGCGATGTCGGCCGGAATGCCGGCGAGCGTCGCCAGCGTATGGAACCGCCGCCGGAGCATCGCGGAGCTCATGCGATTGCCGCGCGCCGATATAAGCAGCGGATGCGGCCCGGTAGCGAGGTCGCGGCGCTTTGCCCGAGCGAGCAACTCCGGCCTCCCCTCTTCAATATAGAGACGCGTCACATCGAGCGCACGACGATACAGAGGACGATACGCTCCTTGCTCCCCTTGCCCCACAGGCGCAGCGTGCGCTCGGACCATGAGATGGATTCCACATTGAGCGCCGCAAGCTCTGAGATGCGGGCACCCGAGGCATAGAGCAACTCGAGCATCGCCGCATCGCGCAGTCCCGCGGGTGTTGAGGTATCAGGCGTCTTGAGCAGCGCCTCGACCTGCTGGGTCGTAAGGACGCCCGGCAGGTCACGCGGCAGCTTGGGCGACGCGATCGCCGAGACCGCATCGCCCTCGACAATCCCCTCGGCAGCCATCCAGCGATAGAGAGATCGGATAGCCGACAGGTGCGCCGCAAGCGTTCGGGGAGCCACCTGCTCACGCGAAAGCTCAGCAAGATAGCGACGAATGGTGCGCACGTCGGCAGCGAAAGCATCAATATCCTCGCGCTCGCACCAGGCAGCAAAGCGCTCCAGTCTCGAGCCATAGGCCGTCACCGTGTTGGGAGAAAGCCCCTCAACGCGTGCGATATAGGCGATAAAAGAGTCGACGGTGTCGTACAGGTCAAAGGCTATGACCGGTCGCCTCCAAACAAGTCGGAACGCGTGGCCAAGTAGGCATCGAGGGCCTCGAGCGCACGGTCCGCATAGGCCTGATAGCGGTCGCGCTTGCTGCGGCGCTTACCGTCCTCGAGCGGCGGCACCAGGCCAAAGTTGACATGCATGGGCTGATAGCCCACGGTGGCAGGATCGGTCGCATAGCCCACGAGCGCACCCAGGGCGCCACGCGGGGCAACTCGACGGAATCGGCGCCGATAGCCTCTGCATAGGTGTTGAGCGCCGCGAGCAGACCGGTCGCCACGGCTTCCATGTACCCCTCGGTGCCGGTGATCTGACCGGCCAGGCGCACGCCGGTACCGGGCACGGCAAAGGTGCCATCGAGCACGTGCGGGGCGTCGACAAAGGTATTGCGGTGCATGACACCGTAGCGGAAGAACTCAGCGTTCTCCAGGCCCGGCACCATATGGAAGACGCGCTTCTGCTCGCCAAAGGTCAGGTTGGTCTGGAAGCCCACCAGGTTATAGGCGGTCTTCTCCTTGTTCTCGGCACGCAGCTGAATCGCCGCCCAAGGGCGACGTCCGGTACGCGGGTCGGTGAGGCCGACGGGCTTCATGGCGCCAAAGCGAATGGCGTCCTTGCCGGTGCGCGCAACCTCCTCGGCAGGCTGGCAGGCCTGGAACAGATCGCCGCCCTCAAAGTCCTTGAGCACCACGCGGTCGGCCGTGGTGAGCGCCTCGATAAAGGCCTCGTACTCCTCCTTGTTGAGCGGAGCGTTGAGATAGTCGCCGCTCCCCTGCTCCTCGTAGCGCGACTGCGAAAACAGCACGTCCATATCGAGCGTGGAGGCATCGACGATCGGCGCCGCGGCATCGAAGAACGCAAGGGCGTCGCCACCGACGAGCTTCATGACCTCTTCGCTCAGCGCCGGTGAACACAGCGGGCCCGCGGCAATGACCACGTGGCCCTCGGGGATCTGGGTGACCTCGCCGTGAACGACCTCGATATTGGGGCGGGCGGCAACCTCAGCCTCGACGAGCTCGGAGAATGTAACACGGTCGACCGCCAGGGCGCCACCAGCGGGAACAGCAGCGCGATGGGCGCAGTCGAGCAGGACTGAACCCATGCGCTCAAGCTCGGCCTTCAGCAAACCAGCCGCGGAATCCGGACGGGTCGACTTAAACGAATTGGAGCAGACGAGCTCTGCCAGGTGATCGGTATGGTGAGCCGGGGAGCTCACCTGGGGGCGCATCTCGCACAGCTTTACGGCAAACCCGCGGTCTGCCAGCTGGATCGCGCATTCCGAACCCGCCAGACCGCCACCGATAACCGTCACCTGATCGAACTGCATCTGCAAACACCTTTCTAATTGACACGTTTTCCATTGTGACCGAAGGGCGTCTGGGCGTGAAGGGCAAACTTGGAGGGCGCATACCTTCCATCCATCATGCGCTCGATAAGGCCCTCGAGTTCAAGCGAACCCAAGAGTTTGAGTACGCCGACAGCATCGAGTGAGACGAGCGCCGCGATGTCGTCGACCTTGAGCGGAGAGGCGATGAGCGCATGCATCACGGTCTGCTGTGTTGGATTCAGGTCGGCAATGCCGGGAGCATCGGGGCGCGAGTAGCGCAGGGTGCCGTATATGCGAGAGATAGCCATCTCGATGGACTCCTCGTCGACAATGCAGCAGGCACCGTTCGCAATGAGGTAATTCGTGCCACGCGACTCGGGCGATAGGATCGACCCCGGCACGGCAAGAAGTTCGCGCCCCAAATCCATAGCAGCTCGGCTGTAGAAAACGTCCCGGAAGGCATACCCGCCTCGGATACAAAGAGGGCTTGCGACAGGGCCGCGATCACGCGATTGCGACGCGGAAAGGCAAACTTGCGCGGACCCATGCCCCACGGAGAGATCGACACGACCGCGCCGCCCGTATCGAGCGTGCGCGTAATAAGCCCCGCGCTCGAACGCGGGTAGACCACGTCGGCGCCCGTCCCCAGCACCACGACGTGTTTGCCGCCGGCGTTGACCGCAGCCCAACCCGAGGCCTGGTCACAACCGACCGCACCGCCCGAAACTACCGTCACTCCCGCCTCAACCGCCACCTTCGCCGCAAGCTCTGCCACGGCAAGACCATACGGCGAGGCCTTTCGCGCACCGATGATGGAGAGCGCGGGCGTCGAAAGCACCTCGGGGTTGCCGCGCACATAGAGCGTCTGGGGTACATCAGATAGCTCCAAAACGCTCTCGGGATACAACGCATCACCTGGATGCAGCTCGAAGGTCCCCTCAGCTATCATTGGTCCCTCCTTCCCTGGTACATCGCCGCCTCGAGCACGTGGTCCTGCGTCACTTGCTCGCTCTCGGCGACGTCAGCGATTGTACGCGCGATACGCACCAGGCGTACGATGCCGCGGCCCGTGAGATGCGTGCGTTTGGATAGGCCAAGTACGCATTTCTCGGCAGCATCATCGAGCTCGAAGGTCGAAACGACGCCGTCAATAGACCGCGTCTCGTCATCCTCGGCCTCGGCATCCGCATCGTCCATACGGAACTCGCGCCAGGCGCGAAAGGCACGACCGCGCACAACGTAGTCACGTAACTCGGCCGACGACATACCTCGCACCCTCGATAATCACTTGAGGGTCGGGACGGGTCACATCGATCATCATGTCGATACGGTCGGCCAAGGGACCGCGCAGTTTAGACCGATAGCGCTCGACCATCGCCGCCGAGCAGCGACACGGTACCTCGCGATCGCCCAAAAAGCCGCAGGGGCAGGGATTGCTCGCAGCCAGCAGCTGAAAGCGCGACGGGAAGGTAAAAGCCCCGTCGACGCGTACGATCCTCACGTAGCCGCGCTCGATGGGCTGACGCAGCGTCTGCAGCACGCCAGTGGGAAACTCGGCAAGCTCGTCCAAAAAGAGCACGCCGCCATGAGCAAGGCTGATCTCACCCGGGTGCACCGGGCGCCCGCCGCCGATAAGCCTGCGGTCGAAATACTGTGGTGGGGACTGCGGAAGGGGCGGTGCCCCGCCAACAAGCCATCAATGTTCTCACCCAAAACCGAATGGATGCACAGTGCCTCCTGCTGATCCTCAACGGAAAGCTCGGGCAGGATGCCGGTCATACGGCGTGCGAGCATCGTCTTGCCCGATCCCGGAGACCCGATCATGAGCAAGCCGAGTTCTCCTGCCGCCGCAAGCGCCATGCCGCGTTTAGCGACTTCCTGCCCCAGCACGTCTGCATAGTCGAGCTCGGGCTCAAAGGTCGCCTCGACACCCTCGGAATCCAAGTAGTGCCGTGCGGCATCGCCCATGCCGTGAGCAAGCTGAGACAGATGGTCGATAAAGCCGCAATCTACGCCCGCGAGTGGCACATGCTGGTCGGACCTGCCGGCGATAAAAGACAGCCCCATGTCGCGAGCCAATAGCTGAAACGCCACCTCGCCCTTGACGGGAAGCACCGTACCGTCCAGACCAAGCTCACCTGCGATAAGGCAGCGATCGAGGTTGTCACGGGGAATCTGCTCATCGGCCGCTAGAACCGCGATGGCGATGGGCAGGTCAAAGCCGCTACCGGTCTTGCGGATATCGCCGGGTGCCAGGTTAACGGTAATGCCCGAGCGCGGGATCTCGAACCCGGCGGAGCGCATCGCGCAGCGAATACGACCGCGTGACTCCATCACCTCCATACTCGGGATGCCGAGCATCTGAATGCCCGGAACGCCGCCGGCAAGCGAGACCTCGACCGTGACGTGAATCGCCTCGACGCCGCGGATGCAGGCCGCGTGAACGGCAAACGTCTCGAACGCCATCACGACACCTGCCAATCGAACGCGTTGTACTGATGCTCGATCTCGGCGATATGCCCGCCGCGAATGGTGACACCCACTGCATCGAAGCGGATCGCCTTGAGCGGATAGTGCTCCATGAGATAGCAACTTGCGATACGGCGATACCGACGCTGCTTTTGGGCATCCACGGCCTCCTCGGGAAAGACCCGCGTGGTGCAATCCAGGGCGACGCGCCTGGTCTTGACCTCGGCCATCACCACGACATCGTCAAGCTCATCGAGCAGCACCAGATCGGCCTCGCCCTCGGTGCAACGATAACCCTGCTCCAGCAAGGTGTAGCCGCGCTCGTTAAAGTAGTCGATGGTGATCAGCTCGCCCAGCATGCCCAGCTCACGGGGACTGAGTCCCTTGATAAACTCGGGCGTCATCGCCCCGCAGTCGAGCTCGCCGTTTTCCCAACGCTCCTTGAGCTGCTGCGTCTTGCTCTTTTTGCTTGCGGCACTCATGGGGTCTCCTTTCCCGCACACTGCATTGCCCCGATGATGAGGGCACCTTTCATGCGGGTAAGTACAGGAAGCAAACCAAAAGCTGACCAAATGCCGTCAAAAAAAGGGCCGTACGCAGCAATGCTGTTGCATACGGCCCGCTACCAGCAGGTTTATAAAACCCTAGAGGTCCCTGTCTCCACAATTGACCTAGAAAAGGCGCTCAGTCTGCAGAAAGTTTCCGCAAAAGCTCACACGATGCAGTGGACAAAGTCCATGTTTTCGAATGGCCTCGATGTGCTCGGGGCTCGCATAGCCCTTCGATTCGGCCAGATGGTACTCGGGGTACTCGGCGTCGTACTCGACCATCATCTCGTCACGCGTGACCTTTGCCATGATGGATGCCGCGGCGATACAGGCGATCTTGGCATCGCCCTTCACCACGTCGCGCTCATTGGGAACGGCGCCCAAGGGGTTGCCATCCATGAGGACGCAGTCGGGTTCAAGTCCCGTATCGGCCACCGCACCCGCAACGGCAGCGCGGATGGCGCGGGCCATACCCATCTCATCGATATCTGCAGGAGCGATATGGCAAAAGCCGATAGCAGTCGCCACCTCGGCAATCTTAACCGAGAGCAGCTCGCGGCGCGCCGGCGTGAGCTTTTGGAATCGTTGATGCCCAGATGCGCGGCTCCATCGGAAGGCACACGGCACACACGGTCAAGGGCCCCGCTACCGAGCCACGGCCCACCTCGTCGACGCCCACGACCACGCCATCACCGCCGAGCTCATGCATAAGCTCGTACATGCCGTTGACGCGCTCGCGCTCGGCAAGCTCCTTGGCATGGCGCTTAAGGGCACGCTCGCAAGCTTGATCACCTGCTGGCGCGGATCCTCGCGATAATGCTCCACGAGGGCGGGAATCTCCTCGAACGTGGCACTCGCCAGCTCGCCGGCAACCTGCGATGCCGAAACCGAGCTCGTCATATTGGCCATACCAGGCCCTCCTTGCATGCAAATCAGATAAAAAGAAGGGCCACCCGAAGGTGACCCTTACGTCCAAACGAGTGGACAGACGCTGCGATCTTCTTAGCGCTTCTCGGGGATGCGAGCAGCCTTGCCCACCTTGTCGCGGAGGTAGTACAGTTTGGCGCGACGGACGCGACCATGACGAACGACCTCGAGCTTGGCGATCTTGGGGCTGTGAAGCGGGAAGGTACGCTCAACACCGACACCGAAGGACATCTTGCGGACAGTGAAGGTCTCGCGGGCACCGGCGCCGGCCATGCGGATGACGTCGCCCTGGAAGACCTGGATGCGCTCGCGGTCGCCTTCCTTAATGCGGTAGTGAACCTTGACGTTGTCGGCGACGCGAACCTGAGGAATGTCCTCGCGGATCTGCTGACGCTCGATTGCGCGGATGTAATCCATGTGCAATTCCTTACTCTTCTAGAGGTGCCGTACCACCTTGGCCGGCACGTAGTTGAACAAACGTATTCGAGTATACACGCGCGGGTTTCTGCTGCAAGAACATTTTTTCACGCAGACAAAAAGACAAAACCCGCACATGATAACCGCCCGTCTCACGAATGAGACGGGCGGCATGAAGGGGCTACGCTAGGCGTCTAAACCCAAAACGTTAGGCGGAACGCTTGGCCTCGAGCTTGGCCTGAGCGGCAGCCAGGCGCGCGAGGGGCACGCGATAGGGCGAGCAGGACACGTAGTCCACGTCGGCCACGTTAAACAGGCCCTTGATGGACTTGGGGTCGCCGCCGTGCTCGCCGCACACGCCAAAGTGCATGTCGGGATTGGTGGCGCGGCCCTTCTCGACGGCCAAGCGCACGAGCTCCAGCACCGCCGCGTCGATGGTCTCGAAGGGGTTGTCTTTCAGGATCTTTTTATGCATGTACAGCGGGATGAACTTGGCCTCGGCGTCATCGCGCGAGAAGCCAAAGGTCGTCTGGGTGAGGTCGTTGGTGCCAAAGCAGAAGAAGTCGGCATGATGGGCGATCTCGTCAGCGACCATGCAGGCACGCGGCAGCTCGAGCATCGTGCCCACGGGAATATTGAGCTCGACGCCTTCCTCGGCGGAAACCTCGGCGATCACGCGCTCGATAACCTCGCGGGTCTGGACATGCTCGGCCGTGATGGAAACGAGCGGAACCATGATCTCGGGGCGCGGGTCGACACCCTCCTTGACAAGGCGGGCAGCGGCCGTGGCGACGGCGCGAACCTGCATGAGCGGCAGATCGCCAAAGACGACGGACAGGCGCACGCCGCGCAAGCCCAGCATGGGGTTGGACTCGACCATGCCGTCAATGCGACGCAGGCGGGCGCGCAGGGCAGTGAGCTCCTCCTCGGGAGCGCCGGCGGCCTCCTTCTTGGTGATGGCGACCTCGAGCTCGCGAGGATTATCCAGGAACTCATGAAGCGGCGGATCGAGCAGGCGGACGACCACATCGCGACCGGACATGGTCTTGAACATCGCCAGGAAGTCCTCGGTCTGAACCTTGAGCAGGTCGGCCAGGGCCTGCTGCTTCACGGCCTCATCGTCAGACAGGATAAAGCTCTGGATGATGTTCTTGCGATCGCCCAGGAACATGTGCTCGGTGCGGCACAGACCGATGGCCTCGGCGCCAAACTCGAGCGCGAGCTCGGCATCCTCGGGGTTGTCGGCATTAACGCGCACGTGGTTGGCGTGGCCACCGGTCTCGTCCAAACGGATCTCATCGGCCCAAGACAGGATGGTGTCCAGGTCGCCGGTGAGCTCTGCAGAGACCAGGTCGACCGCGCCGTCGACGACGATACCCTGGGTGCCGTCGATGGAGATGACATCGCCCTCGCGCAGCACGCGGTCGCTGCCCTCGATGCGCACGACCTTCTCTGCCGCGTCAATGTGGAAGCGCTCAACGCCGCAAACGCAGGGCGTACCCATGCCGCGGGCGATAACGGCGGCATGGCTCGTCTTGCCACCGTGGCTGGTCAGGATGCCCTCGGCGGCGACCATGCCCTTCAGGTCGTCGGGGTTGGTCTCCCAGCGGACCAGAATGACCTTGTGGCCCTCGTTGGCGCGCGCGACGGCGTCATCACTCGAGAACACGACCTCGCCCACGGCGGCACCAGGGCTGGCGTTAAGGCCGCTGGCCAGGGCCTCGTACTTCTTGGAGGCGTCGAACTGCGGGTGCAGGAGCTGGTCGAGCTGCGCGGGATCGATGCGGCTCACAGCCTCCTCGCGGGTGACGAGGCCCTCCTCGACCATCTCGATGGCGATGCGCAGGGCGGCGGTGGCGGTGCGCTTGCCCACGCGGGTCTGGAGCATCCAGAGCTTGCCCTGCTCGATGGTAAACTCGATATCGCACATATCGCGGTAATGATCCTCGAGCGTCAGGAACACGCGCTCGAGCTCCTCGCCTGCGGACTCGAGGCCCGAGGTGGTCTTGAGGTCGGCGATGGGCTCGGTGTTTCGGATGCCGGCGACAACGTCCTCGCCCTGGGCGTTCACCAGAAAGTCCCCGTAGAACTCCTTGGTGCCGTCAGCCGGGTTGCGCGTAAAGGCGACGCCGGTCGCAGAGGTCTCCCCCTTGTTGCCAAAGGCCATGGCCTGGACGTTGACGGCGGTGCCGAGCTCGTCGGAAATGCCATGCTGCTTGCGGTAGATGCAGGCACGCTCGTTCATCCAGCTGCCAAAGACGGCCTGGATAGCAAGGCGCAGCTGGAGCTCCGGATCGTGCGGGAAGACGGGCTTGCCGTCGGCGACCTCAAGCTCGGGGTACAGGGCGGCCTCGACGTTGTCGGAGAAGATGCCCTTGAAAGTCTCGACGAGCTCCTGCAGGTCCTCGGCCGAAAGCTCGGAATCGACGCTGACGCCGGCGACCAGACGCGCCTGGGTCAGGGCGTTCTCGAACAGATCGGCATCGACGCCCATGACGACGTTGGAAAACATCTGGATAAAGCGACGGTAGCTGTCCCAGGCAAAGCGCGGGTTCTGCGTCTGCGCGATGAGGCCCTGAACGGAATCGTCGTTGAGGCCCAGGTTGAGGACCGTGTCCATCATGCCGGGCATGGAGAACGGAGCGCCCGAGCGAACCGATACGAGCAGCGGGTCAGAGGCGTCGCCGAGCTTCTTACCGCAGCGAGCCTCGAGGTCTGCCTCGGCGGCAACGATCTCATCGAGTGCGCCTTCGGGCCAGACGTTGCCGGCACCGGAGTACTCGACACAGGTCTGGCAGGTAATGGTAAAGCCACCGGGAACCGGCAGGCCAATGCGGCTCATCTCGGCAAGGTTAGCGCCTTTGCCGCCAAGCACGAAGTTCATCGACTTGTCGCCCTCAGTGACACAAGTGCCCTGGCATCGGTTCCAAAACGGTAAACCCTCTTGCAATCGCTCACGATACTTCCCCTTCCATGCGCTCTCGCGCACGACCGTGGTAACGAATCAACCGCCGGATGCGGGCCGTGAGGGAACTATACGGCGGGATTTGAACGGGCCTGAGCAGAGAATACGCGGTTTGGTAAACGTGCTAAAACTGGCGGTAAACGGTAGGTAAAGGTGGTTACCTTATGAAGATACCAGCGCAACGTAATTGCAGGTCAAATGTGGTAGAAACAGCTAAAACGCTTTAGCAAAAAGCTGTAATTATTGGAATGGAATCTCCTAAACTACGCAATAGCCAAGAAAGACAAAATCTATCAGAAGTATTTGTCCCAGGGATTTTGGTCAGAGTAGCTAATTTGGGACGGGGCTATTTTAGCTACCCCGGCAGATAGCGCGAATGCTTTGGCGGAGTAACGGCCGGGGTAGCAAAAAAAGCCCCATTGCAGTTTGAGTCGTCCGAAAGGGCGGCTCCTTACTAGTTCTGGTAATACGATTGAGCCGTACCGATGGTCGCTGGCCGACCGCGACCGCGATGCGGCCTCCACCCGAGACCCCCATCTCGACACATAGCCCGTCATCCGACGAAAGCGCGCAGGTCGTCCTGTATAGGCGCATGGTGTCCCCCTCCGCCGCAAGAGGGAAACGAAAAAGCCCCTCTTTGCCACTACGGACAAAAGGGGCCTCCCAGGGGAAACGTGTTACAAAGCCTTCTTTGCAGGACGATGAAGATCAGAAACCCAACGTCGTACGCGTAGGGACTTACCCAACACCCACGCCATTTCGATCTTCTGGCCTTCAACGCCACGTCCCGATAAGCATCCGGGCATCGGAATGACCTCGTCGCAAGCCGCAAGCATCTCTTCGTCATGAGTGACAACAATTACAATATGGTCTCTCTTAACCTCATGAAGCAATTTAATTAGCGCGCTCCGGCTCTTCGCATCAAGCGCTGAAGTTGACTCAAGAAACAACATGACGTCCGGCGATTTCAACATCTGCCGCACAATTGCGATGTTCTGCTTCTCCCCGCCGGACACCCCTCCTTTCTTGCTGCCAAGCATCGCTGCCGCCCCGTTCTCCGCAGCGGCAATCATTTTGTCTAACCCCAATATGGCAAGCATCCGATTCAGTTTGTCGGCCTCGAAATCATCAGAAAGCAGCGTAAGATTATCGAGGATCGTCCCCCCCCCCAACAATAGGGGGCTCTTGCTCCGTAATGCCAACTCGGCACCGCCGCAATGCGTATCGGTCGATGCGACGCTGTGATACCCCGTTGTAGAGGACGGCCCCTTCCGTGTTATCTGGATATAGACCCAATATCACTGACAGCAGCGAGCTCTTCCCCGAGCCATTTCTTCTTGCTTACTGTTTTTCTTATATTGTAACGATTTTCGATAAGAGGAAAGATTACTCCATGACGCGCAAGCCCGAACTCTAAGCGTTTCCCATCAGCATTGCCCATTTTTCGGATCGAAATCCAAATCCAGCTTCCTATCGCATGCTGAAATCAAATCCTGATCATGGCTTACAACAAGAATTAGCTGATCGAAGGGATTTCGATGAATATACCCCGTGAACTCCCGACGGCTTTCTTCATCTAAATCGTTCGTTGGTTCATCGAACACAAGCACTTCCGGCTGCCTGCGAAGTGCTGCGAATATCCTTAGCTTTCGATACTCTCCACCAGAAAGGTCTCTACAATTCTTGCCTTTTAACGATTCGACGGTTCGATAGAAACTCGGCACAAGCTCTCGGAGGTTTTCGTTCGATCCCCGAATCGACGTCCTCTCAAGGTAATTCTCCACCGTTTCGTTCGGAATAAAGAGCTTTTGCGGGCACACCGCAAACAGGTCCCGTCGGATCGTCTCCATATCGAGCTCTTCATATGGCACCGACCCCAAAGCCCGATGTCCCCCAGCAGAATATAGTCCAAGGAGCACCTTCAGAAACGTGCTTTTTCCGCATCCGTTCGGCCCGGTAATGGCATAGGTTTTTCCTTCCTCCACCTCCACGGAGAGGTCGCGGTATAAGTAGGGCTTTCCCGCGTATCGGTACGCGATGTTGGACAACGATATGCTCTCCACGTGCCCAACCGTGAGGGTGCCGCGGTCCTCGGCGTCCTCCGTCAGAGCCCCCAATCGGTCGAACGAGGCCCTTGCGTCCTGATACGATTTGAAATAATTCAAAAAATACTTGAAGCATCCGAACGCCATCGAGTAATACGAGTTCACCATTGTGAACTCGCCTAAGCTCATTCTTCCGCTCAATATTTCCATCCCGGAGATCACGAGCAGTGCCCCCCGAAACACAGACGAGATCAGGCCGTCGCTTGATGTGGCCAGATTCGAGACCCTACTTGCTTTCATGTAAATCGGGTAGTACCCCTCGAATACCCCTTTGAGCGTCCGAGCGCTCTGGTTATATGCGCCATCGCACTTAATGTCAAACAACTGCGACAGCTCGCCGCTCACGGACGCGAAAAGCTTACTCAAACCCTCCTTGTTCGCAAGCGAGCTGTTGTACAACGCTTTTTCAACGCCCTGAATAAAATGAAGTACGCAACAAGCGAACATGCACTTAACACCAGGAACACCGGATTAATCGAAAACAGGATGATGCATATCAACACAACCAGAACGACGTTAAGCCCGATCGTCAGGAAGTTGTTCACGACAAACGATGACACCGCATTCGAATCCGCATACACCCTCTGCGTTGTATAGGATGGATCCGCCTGCTCCCCCTTTTCCAGGGGCCCCCGTTCAAACGACTCACACGTGGTCCCCATCAGTCTCGTCGTCATCTCCAAGATGACGCGCGATACGTTCACACCCATCGCATACGACATGAAGGAGGCCGATATCCCTATGCCCGCAACAAAGGCCGCAAACCACACGACGCGAGATGGATCCCTATTCGTCACGAGAAAGTCTACAAACCCACCGTTTAAGGCGGGCATGACGCACGAGAGAGCAAAATTCACCAGCATGAGAATCACGAAAAGCCGTGACCCTTTACACCGAAACAACTCGTGAACCGTCTTCTTAAACATGCCAGCTCCCATCAAGCGGCCTTTTATCCAAAACTGAATTTGTTCGCCGCTTAATCGCTCCCATATATCCCTTGTTGTTAATCCTTGCTCAAGACATTATCTCGGGTTGCGGTGCCCAGGATTCCATTTCACCTTTATATACATACGAATAAGCCCCCTATTTGCATAGGCAAGCGCGGCGATTATAACGGCAGCCACCATCAGACCGAGAATAGCCCTTTTGTCCGGAAAAAGGGACGAGAGAAAAAGGCATATTGCGGAGAAAACTATAGACGCCCCCACCGCTCGGTTTGCGCCTAGAGACTCGGCCGTCCGCTTTGCCTCCTCTAAACGCTCTCCCGATAGCAATGACATTCCGGCAAGCAATCCCGTGAGCTTGCCTCGATATATCATTATTCCGAACACCAGCAGCAGGCATGACCCCACCATTGAAACCACAACGTCCGACATCGCCATCACTCCAGTCCACTCCTTCAATACCAGCCCTATCGACAAACATCAAAACTTTTTTTTAACCTAATATTGTATATCGATATAAATATATTCTTTTATATATCGTTTCGATTTGTGATATTTTATCGAATGAGTTGCTATTCGAGGAAGATAGGCCACAACCAAAGGAGATCAATGGAATCCGTGAATGTTTGGAGCGCGCAAATCTCATCATTGCCTGGAGTCATCCCTATCCCCCTCGACCCAAGCTACCTTCGCAGTGAACCAAATAACCGCCTGAGCTCCTAAGCTCAGATGGGAAACAAATCTATACGATCCTCAACAGGGTCGCTAAAGAGATTCTTGACTTATGCGACGGCACCTGCGATTTGCCCAAAATTCTCCGTCTGTTCCAAGAAAAATACCCAGATCAACCGCGCGAGACGCTAGCGCATGACCTGGCCCAAACCCTGCATAGCCTGACCGTAAACTGTCTTATCGTTTGGAAGAAAGAAGGGAGATATATGAACGACCCTTTCGGCTCCGATTACCTAACATCGGTGGATCCCGACGAGCTGCTTATTCTCGCGGACGCGAGCAGGTTTGCTGAAATCGAAGAGGCGGCTGCAAAATCCCTCTCTGCAAAACAGTCCAAAAATGGCAATAGGATCTATTTCTCTGAGTTCGACGTTGAGCCCGAATTGGAGAACTTTCTGGTTCTTCGCCAAAGGCTCTTTTCCTTTACCCATGATTATTTTCTACTCACGAGCCAGTCCGGAGAAATTAATGGATTGATAATATGCGAGCCGGCCACTAATCCCGCCGGCCGCAGCGTCATCATCAAATTTATCTCATGCAGCTCCACGCTGCTTGCCGGTGTGCTCGACCGCCTTGCGGAATACTACGGATCTTCCGCTCCCAAAGCCTACCGCGCGCTCAGAATTGACGCGCCTGATTCCACCCCAATCGCCGAACAACTTGACCATTCCGACCAGCGCCTTGGCTTTTCCTTAGTCGGCACCCTGCCCAATGAGCTCGACTCGGGCGACGTCAAGCTGTTTGTTCGCCCGCTCGATAAGAAGCAATAATGAGCATGCCGGCAATAATCGGAGCGCCCCACAGCGTTGCGCTCGACATTACAAACAAATGCAACCTTCGTTGTCTACACTGCTTCAACAACAGTGGAGAAAACGATGTCGTCGCGAACGAATTATCCGACAACGAAGTCCTCGAACTCGTCGACTCGATTTGTCAAATGCACCCCTTTAGCTTCTGCTTCTGCGGAGGCGAGACCCTCCTGCGCAAGGATCTTGTCATCGAATCCTTACGGCGGCTCAGCGCATCTAGCGTCAAATGCAACCTCGTGTCAAACGGTCTGCTTGCAAACTCAAATACTTTGCATGAGCTCGAACGCGCCGGTTTAAACGGCATACAGTTTAGCCTCGATGGCCTACGCGATTCTCACGAACATATGCGAGGACTCTCGGGATTATACGACCGGGTGCTCGACGCCATCGATATCACGCTGAACGAAACCTCACTGCACCTTTCAATTGCCTTTTGTCCGACATCGTTCAATGTCGACGATTTCAAACCAGTTTGCACGATGCTTCGAGACAAGCTGAAATCGTCGGGTAGAACTGACCGAATTGACCTTAGAGTTCAGCCGCTCATGCTCCTCGGTAGAGCCCGAAGAAACCGCACGATTCGCCCTTCGAATAATCAATACCGTCGGCTAGTCAACACGATCAATGACCTTCGATACGATCCGGACTATCGAGGCTACTTCATGCTTGAGTGGGGCGACCCATCGACCACTTGGTCAGATTCCCTCAACTGCAAATGCAATTTGACCAAGTGGCCATCCACGCCAATGGCGATATCGTCGCATCCCCCTATATACCTCTCATCATCGGAAACGTTCGCAAACACAGCCTTCAGGAATACTACGATGCCGGAATGGCAACCGTTTGGGATAAGCCGTTGTTACCGCGTTGGCCAATCGTATGCATCGATTGACGAGATGGAAGAGATCTCATCGTTGATTGCAGACATCAATATGGACGGCGACCTCTATATCGACCTGATCGACGATGATCTAGGCGACCTGAGCGTCCTGTCACAATTCTAAGGAGATGTTCCCATGTATGAGACCCCAGAAGTAGAGAAGATGGATTCCAAAACCGGCCCCGTTCCCGTTGTGGTCAACTTTGCAGCCGTCGTGGATAACGTAGTCGCAGCCGTCTATGATGCCGTCGTTGCGGCCTACGCATTCTGGTACTCGGCAGACAACGACGGCACCGGGACGAGTACAGCACAGAACTAGTCGCCGGCTCATCGAGCAATCGCCTCGCCTATCACTGCATGCGATTGACTGCGCAGCCCCAGCCAACGTCCAAAGCGCCTTGAAGAGCTGCTTGTAACATTCGTTCATTCAACAGCGAGATCTCTTCACCATTCTCGGCCGGCCCGACAGATCGACACATCAGTCGGCGGCCAGACTTATACAACGCGGCGACTCCGCTCACGCCACCCCCCCCCGAAACTCACGCTGTCATCACACGGGCAATCAACACTGAATCCTGTTATGCAACATGGGCAAACGGCCACGTGCGCGATTAAAACGAATTCACTTAACAGACTTCAAGAATGCTTTAGCACCGCAGGATGGCCATACGCGGAGCGCGGCACGCATAAGCCAAAAGCGGCATTAAAAGCCATCCCCTTCCCTGCTGAATGCGCGTCCTAGCCCATCAACCGGTCGGACCATCGCGAAGATGATCCGTGCTTCCATACTGCAATGCGATATCAAGCATCACGAATAGTCCCCGCCCAACGGGTTCTCCCCTCCGCAGGCGTTTCGGAACCCGCCCCCATCCCAAATTCCCACACAGCGGCCGCGTTCACCCGCCGCCGCGGGGCCCTAGCTCCCCCGCGCGCGGCAGACCCTCGGCTGCCCCTCGTAAAGGATGCAGAAGACACTGTCGAGGTCCGACGGTTCGACCAGGCTGTACCGGCAGTCCGCGTACAGTGCGCAGCCCCTCCCGCGCGGTCGCCGTCCGAGTCCTCATCCGGCTCATGATGGCGCACCTCGACCCAAAGGCCCTCCAACACATCGTCGAACCCGAAATCGAGCTCCGCCTGGACGCTCTCGCCGAACGCATCGCCCAGGGCGAGCTCCGGCACCTTCGTCACACGGCCGTCCAGCCACTCAATCTCTGTCATCGCGCGCACGGTGCAAGCCCCTTCCGACACGGGATTGTCAGCTCAACCCGACCCTTACCCATACGGACGAACATAACTCGCCAGGGGAAGCCCCTGAAGGCCGTGCGCCACAACATGAGGCCGAATCCGCCCCCGGCTGGACAGGCCAACAACAAAGGAGCACACGGAACCGGCGCGGCGTTACAACCGTCCCGGCAAGCGTGTCACTTGGCCAAGTCATGATGCCGACAAACCCGGAAATGCTCCAACGGAGCGCCGAACGAGCGTAACAATATAAAGCCGTGCAACACGCGTTGGACGACCAGAACAACCCAAACAAAGGCCTGCCGGTCCCACCTTCAAGCCCAATAGCAAAATGTGCATCAGCGGATTTGCAGCGATACAAGTCTCAACCTTCACCATCACACCGCAGCGCGCCTAGTCCCACTCATCCTACTGCAAATGTCCCAGAACGAGAAAACGACCAGTTTAACATGCCACCCTTTATATCCGCACGCGCGTAATTCAACTCATAAGGACCGGCTATCCCTTACCTGTGACACAATCTCAAACGCACAGAACAGAATCATCAGTCCAATCATCGCATAAGAGGCAGCCGAACCTTCAAGCACTATTCCACAAAGAACAATCTCCGCGCCGCCAATAAGAACTGTTATCAGGCGCTCTGCCTTTTTGCTCTCGCCGCTCGCATAAAAAGGCGGCAAAGCGCACAAGATCACATATAGCCCGGGAAGGGAATACAGGATCGATAGTCCAAGTCCCCCATCAACCGCAGTGTTTTGCGCAAGAATCAACTGAACCCAAACGACAATTATCACTGAGCAGGTTGTCGATAAAAGAAGACTAGAAATATAGCACGCAACAAAGTCCCGTCGCATTCGAACAGAGAAATCCGCGAACTCTCTTCGCCGCGTGGAAACAATAAGGTACACAGAAATTGCAATAGAACCAATCAGAGAAAACAGCGGAACAACCAGCAATTCAAGCTTATTACCCCATCGATCAACCACACCCCCACTCCAATGAGCGGGAATTGTATCAGGGAGGACTGACCAAGCCGCCCATAGAATCAGAAATGGAAGAATAGAGAGGATGAAGGATGATAACACTGCGGTAATTTTTTTTGAGGCTCTCATCGATTCCGCATCTCCTTGCGCGCTCACATTCCACTCCGCCTTAAATCAAGTATAAATACACAGTCTTTCAAGACAGCTATTCAACATTGGTGGTCACCGCTATGGACAATGTGAACCACCTAAACGAACTCTCAATACAGTCCCAGCTTAGCACCCTTGAAAAACTGGTCGCGGACGCGGAACAATCTACCGAGCAAGACGCGATTTCGAAGCTCAGCCTCGTGCCGTATTCCAGAAATATGGAATTACAGACCTCCAAATCAAAGCGGGAAATCGAAAAGTCTCTGTACGAACTGGTGGAGTCAACCGAAAAGGAGGCGCGTGTCCCCGTTGCACGCGCAGTATATCGTCGTATCCAACTTGCATATTATGACGAGGACACCGAAGCTGATCCGCAAACGATACCTCTCGTAAACGTTGTACTTAATGCAAACGCAGTAACGAACGCAAACATCATTCTGAACGCAAACGCAATGGCAAACGCAAACGCGAATGCTCAAAACAACGCCAACCTTAAGTACGACGTCAACACAATGGGCTATGGATCAGCTATTTTTATGAACAAACCTGATGTTGTTGAACTATCGGAATCGTACAAACAAACTTCTGTTTTCAGGAAATTTGATCAAGAGGGCTTGAGTGCGGCGAGGCAAGCAGCCGTGCTTAAAACAGCAATCAAGAATTCCAGCTCCAATACCATCAACCCCGAAGGGGCTTCCAATGGGGTCGCCCGCGGGTCTTATCGCTCCGTCGAATTCGAAGTTACTTACTCCGAGAACGAAGGCACCTTGGTAATCACCGACGCCCGTTTGCTCGCGGCATGATTTCCGAAAGCTCGCAGCACGTGCTGTTCCGCAGACCTCGAATGCTGACATTTATAACAACATATAGATGTGGCGCTGTGTGTGATCATTGTCTGATGAGCTGCACTCCGAACAACAGTGACAGGCTTACTCTTCCCCAAATGCAGCAATTCATCGATAGCTTCGCCGAAGTATGCGTCGGAAGTGGTGTTGTTGTGTTTACGGGCGGAGAATGCACCCTTCTTGGCGATGACCTTCTCGAGGCCATCGCATATGCGAATTCTTTAGGACTCTTTACTCGAATTGTAACGAATGCGTGGTGGGCGAAAAGCGAAAGAGACGCAGAAACGCTCCTCAACGAATTGAAGTCATGTGGCCTTGACGAAATCAATATCAGCTGCGACGACTTTCATGCGGAATATATACCCCTCGAGAATGTGCGCAACCTTTGGAACTCAGCAAAAACAATGGGCTTTCAAACTCTCGGCATTGCGGTCTGCAGAGATAACAACAGTACAATCAGCCCGGCATACCTGTGCAAGTACCTTAATGAAGACATTCCACTCCTGCATCAGTTCGACGATAATACCCAGACTCCCCGCGCGCCAGCCCGCTTCATCACGGATTCAGGCATCACGCGAATTGGGCGCGCACGAAATCTCAGTCTCAACCAAAATGCGCGACCGCAGGCACGTCTCTTAGCGTCACACTGTTCCGACTGCGGCCAAGACTTCGTTATTTCCCCAAACTGCCATCTTTCACCCTGCTGCGGAATAAATGCAGAGGGAACTTGGCTTTTCGATCTTGGCAAAATCAATCTGACGGATGACATTAATGAACTGCAGCTGCTCCTACTTAATTACATACAATACATAGGACCAGGAGGACTGCTGAAGCACTTGCGCACGAGCGGAGGCCTTTCTTCATTTGGGCGCTCAAGCTACCTCTCTCAATGCGAGATTTGCGAAGACATCGCCCTCTCGAAAGAGGCACAGACCTGTCTTGCAAAGCTGGCTCCTAAACTGGCAGCCGACTTGATTGTCGAGACTAAATTCGAGACTACCTTTATCGGAAATGGGTCTGATATACATGATTGAAGTGCTACCCTCTTTAAATTCGCTCTCGAGTAATCCACTCCGTAGATTGGACACTCTTGGAGTAACAGATTTTTTAGACACACTTGACATATCTATAGATCCTTTTAAATGCGCGCATCGCATCTGGGATCAACTTGACAGGGAGCATCAAGAGCTCGTCTCCTTCCTGATGCTAGGTGGAGAGATTGATCTCGATTCAGAAGTGGCAAAAAGAAGACTGCTGAAAGGCACTGTCGAAACCATAGCCTCACTCGGGCTGCTAAGCGAGCACAGTGGCAATGCCTCCCTTTCCGGTTTATCTCTAATCCGATATCATGGCATCTGGCTTTTTGCCGATGCGCCATCACCCTCGCCTTTACTATATTTTGGCTCTGATTCAATTGGGCTCGCTCGTCGGCTAAGCCCATCCCCCGGAAAGAATGCCTTAGACCTCTGCTCTGGACCAGGCATCCAGGCACTCATACAGGCAAAATCTGGAATGCAAGTCACAGCGATAGATATCAATCCAATCGCCTCAGAAATCTGCCAACTAAACGCACTGGTCAATGGTATTAGCGAAGATTTAACTATTCTAACCGGAAGTCTCTACAACGCACTAAACAATATCGAAAGCTCTTGCAGCTATGAGCTCATTACGGTGAATCCTCCTTTGCTGCCAATCCCAGAAGACGTACCGTACCCCTTCGTTGGCGATGGCGGTCCAGATGGCCTCATCATCACAAGCAAGGTTATTCGAGGTGCAGGAGATAAACTCACTGATAGCGGATATCTCTCTGCAATTGGAATGATTGGCCTTGGAACCAACAATCAATCAGCATTTGAACGAATACAGAACGATTTGTTGCAAGCTGGCCTCAATGGTGTCTTGACAATAATCTCGAGCTTTAACCTCGGACCCCAATCTGGCTGGATCGACGGTATCGCATGCACATCTGTTGCACATGCTCCAGGAAAATATTCCAGCAAAGAGGAGGCTGTAAAAGAGATATCGCGCGCATACAAAAAAATCCACTACGACCGCGTCTGCACCTATCACTTGAAGGCGTGGAGGGAGAGACAGCCCTTTCAAAATCCTATCCTAACGATTCAAGACTGCTCCGCAGATGGCAACCCACTTGGCCCCTGGATCCTCTAAAGCATCCGTCATACGAAAGCAGGTCAATAGGCTGCGCGCCACTCTCTGATGACGCGCAGCCTATCTCATTTCCCCCGCGCTTTACCGAGCCCGACTCACACCTCATAGTTGGCACCGGTTTTCAAAATGCAAGATTCCGCATACAAAATCACTTCTTCTGTCTAGGTGGCAGACCTACGATTTTTGTAGTATAAAGTTCCTCTCAATGCCTTCAATCTATTTCGAGATTGAGAAGAACTTGCATCGGGTTTCATAGAAGCGATATAGATGATACGTTTTGTCCTATCTATATTCCGACATACATCAGGATGCCTCGTCTTTATCGTCATTTCAATAGTCGGCTTGGCCCTTTCCCACATTGCCCCCTTTTTGAACGGTAAATTAATTGACTTCCCGCACGTGGACCTCGTGGACAGGCCCCCTTGTGTAGCTGCACCCGAGGCGCCTCCCCGTCGCCCTCCAGCGCCGGGGTTCCCCTCCATCACGAAGAGGTAATCCCCGTCCGGCCTCGCCGTCTCTGCAACGCCGAGCCTCCCGAGCGACTCGAGGAGGGCGGGCTCGTCCCATGAGAGTTGACAATACTATAGAGACACGTCCCAAATTAGCTGCTCAGTAGTTACTGCTGCTGGGCGCGGCGGGCGGCTCGGCGGGCCCTTGCTTCCTGGATCTCATCGAGGTGAGCGATGATCTCGGAGGCGCTCTCCTCGATCGCCTTGCCGTCGGTACGCACTACAAAGCAGCCCAGGCGCTTCATAAGGGCGCGACCCTCTCGAGCTCGCTTCGCACGCTCTCGGGCTCGGCATAGGAACCGGCGACGGCGCGGGCGTAGTCATCGCCCAGGCGGCTATCGCGAATTTCGGAAATCACATCGACGGTCGAAATCAGGCCGAACAGACGCATCGGATCGACCTCGTAAATCGACTTGGGCGGCTCCACACCGTGCGCCAGCGGAACGTTGGCGACCTTGTAGCCCTGATAGGCCAGATACATCGACAGCGGCGTCTTAGACGTGCGCGATATGCCCAGCAGCACGATATCGGCGCCAGACAGATCGTCGCAGCCGCGCCCGTCATCGTGCTCGACAAAGTACTCCATGGCCTCGATTCGATGGAAATACCGGTCTCTGTCTTATGGATTACACCGGCCACACCTTTGGGCGCAACACCAATAAGCGACGACAGCACCGCAAGCGTCGGTCCGATCAAATCGACCGAGCGAATATGCAGCATGCCCAAGTAGTCGAGCACGCGGGCACGAAGCGCCGGGTCGACGATGGTGTGAAACACGGCGATATCGCGATGATCAGCATCGACGCGCGGACCGACAAACGACTTGACCTGCTCCACTGAGTTCACCTTGGGCAGACGCAAAACACAAAAAGCCCCTTCATCAAATTGCCCGGACGCCGCAAGCACCACCTCGCAAGCGGTATCTCCGAGCGAGTCGGAGATAACGATAACGGTGGGACGAGCGGCGACCGGGCAATCCATGCGGGGCTCCTTTTGCGCTTACGCGCAGGCTAGCTTACTTTTTACGGGCAAGCTCACCGATGTTGCAATGCCGGAGAAAACGGCCTCAAAGCGGTTGAGCAGCTTAAGGCGATTATCGCGGAGCTGCTCGTCCTTGTCCATGACCATAACCTCGTCGAAGAAACGGTCGATGGGCGCGCGCAGGGCTGCCAGAGCGGCAAACGCGGCCGGGTAATCCTCGGCGGCGAGAGCGGCGTCGACGGCGGTCTGAGCGGCTCGGAGGCGTCGG
>ENA-OQDW01000022-OQDW01000022.1-human-gut-metagenome-genome-assembly--contig:-NODE-22-length-52568-cov-2.420835_pt1 | contig 52568 bp, 58 predicted proteins | sample MGYA00242784_ERZ504613 | MGnify/ENA primary metagenome ERZ504613 (study PRJEB26092, sample SAMD00036330) | human gut metagenome | host: Homo sapiens | study: EMG produced TPA metagenomics assembly of...
CAAAATATATTACAGTTCGTTCCGAATAAACAGAGAAGCAGGGTATTGGTCTCATCTCCCATTGTCCTGCTTCTTTTCATTCCAAATTATATTCACATCATTTACCCATACACCCAATCCTGGATCGCAAATTTCAAACTCTGCACCTTGCCCAACAGCCAGATTGCAGCCAGCGGCAATCCCATCGGGCTAATCAAAAATGCCATAACCTCCTATATTTAACCACTAAAAATTGGGTGAAAACGGCTCTCGTTTGGTCAAATCAAGTCAAACTATATCAGCCCGTTTAGGTATAAGAAAACCCCGGAAAACCTTGATTTTCCGGGGTTTTTGAACCATTTTGATATAGTCTGAGCAGTCGATTATCGCTTGCTGAACTGCGGAGCGCGACGGGCTGCTTTGAGACCGTATTTCTTACGCTCTTTCATTCTAGGATCACGAGTCAGGAATCCTGCTTTTTCAGAACTGGTCTGTAGTCGTTATCTACAGTCAGAAGGGCACGTGCAACACCGTGACGGATTGCTCCTGCCTGTCCTGTGTATCCGCCGCCGTGAACGTTTACGATCACGTCAAATTTATCAGCGGTCTCTGTAGCTGCCAGAGGCTGACGAACGATAACTTTCAGGGTCTCCAGACCAAAATACTCATCGATGTCTCTTTTATTGATGGTAACTTTACCAGTTCCCGGTACAAGATATACTCTTGCGATAGATTTTTTTCTTCTTCCGGTTCCGTAATATTTTGCGCTAGCCAATGTTCTTTACCTCCCTATTAAAATGTTAATACTTCTGGTTTCTGAGCTGCATGAGCGTGCTCTGCACCAGCGTATACGTGAAGTTTTGTGAACATCTGTCTTCCAAGAGGTCCTTTTGGAAGCATGCCTTTCACTGCAAGTTCAACAACCTTCTCCGGTTTCTTAGCCATCATCTCACGAAGAGTAGCTTCTTTCATTCCACCAACATAATCGGAGTGGCTGTAATAGATCTTCTGATCCAGTTTTTTACCGGTTACTGCTACTTTATCAGCGTTGATTACGATTACGTAATCACCAGTATCTACGTGCGGAGTGTACTCCGGTTTGTTTTTCCACGTAATACTTTTGCTACTTCAGATGCCAGACGTCCTAATGTACATCCTTCTGCATCAACAACATACCATTTTCTTTCAATCTTATCTGGATTTGCCATAAAGGTGTTCATGGATATAACCTCCTGTGAAAAATTCAATTTACTGTTTCATGTATATAGGAAACCGCCTTACCGGGGCTTATGGCATCGGCGTTTTCAAACTACGTCACACATTTAGTAATTATATTATACGGATTTTGGAATGTCAACTGTTTTTTACCCATATTTTGCATTTTTTCGTAAACTGCGAGTCTGTTTTTCGGGAAATACAGACCACTTATGTCTTTACTCGAAATCCCATTCGGGATACCGGATCTGCACCAGGGTCAGACCCTCCGGCCTGGCCGTTGCTCCCGCCATTTTTCGATCCTTCGCCGCAAGGATTTCTTTTACTTTCTCCGGCGGATAATCACCCTTTCCAACCTCAAGCAGTGTTCCAGTGATAATCCGCACCATATTGTAGAGAAAACCGTTTCCAGTGATCCGGAAGCGGATCAGATCGTCTTCTTTTTCCAAACTCGTTTCATAGATGGTACGGACCGTGTCGGTCACCTCCGGTTTTGCTGTTGCAAAGCTTTTGAAATCATGCATGCCAACCAGATACGATGCTGCCTGCCGCATCGCATCCACATCCAGCGGGCCGTACCAGAAATAGGAATTCAGTCTCCGCGTCGGATCTGCAAAGGTGCGGTTCAAAATCCTGTATTCATATGTTTTGACTGTTGCGGTAAAACGCGGGTGAAAGTCCGGCGGCACTTCGGATGATCCCTGAATACGGATATCTGCCGGAAGCCGTGTATTCAATGCAAATGCGATACGGTCCGCCGGCATTCTCGCATCCGTATCAAATACCGCAACATTGCCGAGAGCATGTACCCCGGCATCGGTCCGGCTTGCGCCGATGCAGGCAATTTTTTTCGCAAAGAGATCGGAAAGAGCCTGATTTAATACTTCCTGTACTGTAATGCCGTTTGGCTGCACCTGCCATCCACAGTAATTTGTGCCGTCATACGCTACAATCAGTTTAATTCTGCGCATTCTTCTCCTCCGTTTTCGTCAAAGTCAGAGTCCGCACACGCGAAGGCCGATACTGCAAACAAGGTATGCCATAAGAACGCCATACGCTGCATAATCGCGCGTCTGATACCGAAGCGGTTTCATCTGTGTTCTTCCCTCTCCTCCATGATAGCAGCGTGCTTCCATCGCCAGCGCCAGATCATTTGCACGGCGGAAGGCTGAAATAAACAGCGGCACCAGAAGCGGCACCATGTTCTTTACTCTCTGGATAATATTTCCGCTCTCAAAATCCGCGCCGCGCGCCATCTGCGCTTTCATAATCTTGTCTGTCTCTTCCAGAAGAATCGGGATAAAACGGAGCGCGATTGACATCATCATGGAAATCTCATGCACCGGCACATGGATTTTTTTCAATGGTCCGAGCAGGCTTTCGAGTGCATCCGTCAGCTGGTTCGGTGTTGTCGTCAGCGTCATCAGCGAAGAGCCGATCATCAGGAAAATCAGACGCACGACATACGGCATGCCATAGCCACACCCTCACGGGTGATCGTAATTTTCCAGATACGGACGAGCACCTCCACCCGGCGTAAATAGGATGTTAAAATACCCATCGTAATCGCAAGCAAGCACAAAAAATTGATTTCAGACCCTTCGTGATAAATTTGAACGGTACCTTCGACAGTTTAATCATCACCGCAAGGAATACGGTTCCAAGCAGATAGCCCCAGTTGTGGAACAGAAAAAGGGAAATGACATAAACGAGTGTTCCCACAAATTTTACACGCGGGTCAAGTCGGTGCAGAATAGAATCTGCCGGGTAATACTGTCCCAGAGTAATATCTCTTAACATACTTCTGCTCCTTTTTTCCCGTTTTTCTTCTGACTTCCAAGCGCCGCAAGAATCGTATCGCGCGCCTCTTCAACCGTTGTCGCCGTTACGTCCACGTCCATGCCGTGTTCCTTTAGCGCATGCATAATATACGTCATCTGCGGCGCTGCAAGGCCGATTTTCTCGAGTTCTTTATAGTGGGCAAAGACTTTCTTCGGAGTATCGTCAAACGCCACATGACCGTGGTTCATGACAATAATCCGCTCTACATATTTTGCAATATCCTCCATGCTGTGCGATACGAGCACAACCGAAATGCCGCGCGTCTTATGCAGCAGCGCAAGCTGATCGAGGATTTCATCGCGTCCCTTCGGATCAAGGCCTGCAGTCGGCTCGTCAAGCACCAGAAAATCCGGGTTCATTGCAAGCACACCGGCAATCGCAACACGACGTTTCTGACCTCCGGAGAGTTCAAACGGCGATTTTTCATACATTTCCTTTGGAAATCCGACATGATCTAACGCCTCTTCCGCCCGTTTTCTGCATTCCTCCGGTGAAAGTCCCTGGTTTTTCGGACCGAAGCAGACATCTGTGATCACATCCGTCTCAAAGAGCTGATGCTCCGGGTACTGGAAAACAGTCCCACATGGCTTCGAAGCTCTCTTAGCGGATATCCTTCTTTCCAGATATCCTCTCCGTTATACAGCACCCGTCCCAATGTCGGGCGGATCAGACCGTTCAAATGCTGCACAAGCGTCGATTTTCCGCTTCCCGTATGGCCGATAATCCCAACAAACTGGCCATTCGGAATTTCAAGATTGATATGCTCCAGGGCGTGCATTTCATATGCCGTTCCCGGGCTGTATGTGTACGTTACATCTTCAAGTTTCAATGACATAATGCATTCACCAGTTCTTCAATGGTCAAAATTCCTCCGGGAGATCTACACCATTTTTTCTCAATTCATAAGCCAACAGTGTCACTTGGGGTACATCAAGACGGAGTTCTTTTAATTTCTCAACTTCGGAAAAATCTCCCTTGGTGTCCCCTGCATTACCAGCTTACCGTTGTCCATAACGAACACACGGTCCGCAAAAACAACCTCTTCCATGTAATGCGTAATCAGAATAACCGTAACGCCCTTTTCTTCATTCAGCTTACGCACAGCGCGAAGAACCTCTTTTCGTCCGTTCGGATCCAGCATCGCGGTTGGTTCATCAAGAACAATACATTCCGGCTGCATAGCCATCACTCCTGCAATTGCAACCCTCTGTTTCTGACCTCCCGAGAGCTTATTCGGAGAGTGGGCCCGGTATGAAATCATCCCGGTCGCCGTAAGGCTCTCCTCCACCCGTTTCCAGATTTCATCGGTCGGGACACCCAGATTTTCCGGTCCAAAGCCGACATCCTCTTCCACCACATTTCCGATGATCTGGTTATCCGGGTTCTGGAATACCATACCGGCTTTCTGGCGGATCTTCCAGACATCCTCCTCATCTGTCGTCTTCATATCGTCCACCCACATAGTGCCTTCTGTAGGCACCAGCAGAGCGTTGATATGTTTCGCAAGCGTTGATTTTCCGCTTCCGTTATGCCCGAGCACCGCGATAAACTGACCTTTCTGGATTTCCAGACTGACGTCCTCGATCGCTTTTGTTACTTCCGGCTCCTGTCCTTCCTCCTCGTAACGGAGGTATTCATACCCAAGGCCTGCAGCACGTATCATACCCATGACATTATTCCCCGCTTTCTTCTGCATCCGAGCGGATTTCATCAATCAGATTCCAGATCTCCTCGCGTCCCTGTTTTGTCTCTGCAGAAAACGGAATCACAATCGTATCTTTCTCAACCTCCAGCGTCTCGCGGATCAGCTTGATCTGCTTCTGAAGCTGGCTGCGCTTGATCTTGTCCAGCTTCGTCGCAATGATGATCGGCTGATAGCCGTTTCGAAGAATCCAGTCGTACATGATGCGATCGTTGTTGGACGGTGCATGACGGATATCAATCAGAAGAAATACTGCGTGCAGCATTTTTGACTGATGCAGATAATCCTCGATCAGCTTGCCCCATTTTGCTTTAACCTCCTCGGAGGCTCTCGCAAAACCGTATCCCGGCAAATCCACCAGATACATTTCCTCATTGATGTGGTAGTAGTTGATCGTCTGTGTTTTTCCCGGCTGCGCACTGGTACGCGCCAGTGATTTCCGATTCATCAGGGCATTGATGAGAGAAGATTTTCCAACATTGGATTTTCCCGCAAATGCCACTTCCACCTGACCGGTATCCGGCAGTTTACTGGTGATTCCGCAGACGTGCTGCAGCTCTACCTGTTTAATTACCATACTTTTCTTCTCCTGTTTTTTGCATCTTCTGGCCTTACTTCTTTTCCACAAGTGCCAGTTTTAATACCTGTTCCATGCTGCCGACAAATTCGATCTGCAGTCCGTCTGTGATCTCCGCATCCAGTTCTCTGACATCCGGCTCATTTTTCTCCGGAACGAGAACCATATGGATACCGGCTTTCTTTGCCGCCAGCAGCTTCTCTTTTAAGCCGCCGATCGGAAGCACACGGCCGCGGAGCGTAATCTCTCCGGTCATCGCAACGTCTGCTTTTACCGGAACCTTTGTGATCGCGGAAACCATCGCCGTCGCCATCGTAATACCGGCAGACGGGCCATCTTTTGGAACGGCTCCCTCCGGAATATGAATGTGGATGTCGTGTTTCTCGAAAAATTCTTTCGGAATCTCATACTGCTCTGCCACGGAACGAATAAAGCTGATGCCCGCCTGCGCAGACTCCTTCATCACATCGCCGAGCTGGCCGGTCAGCAGAAACTCTCCTTTTCCCGGCATCACATTGACCTCGATCTGCAGCGTATCGCCGCCGACTGCCGTCCAGGCAAGACCGCGCACAATACCAATCTCCGGTTTTTCGTTGGCCGGCTGGAACTCATACCTCTCTTTTCCGAGGAACTCTTCCAGATTTTCTTTCGTCACAACAACCTCTTTTACCTGTTCCTCGAGAATCTTTCTCGCGCTCTTTCTGCAGATTCTGCCGATCTGGCGCTCCAGGGAGCGGACACCGGCCTCTCTGGTGTAGCCGCTGATCACTTCCATCAGCGCCTCATCCTCGATCACAAGCTGTGCTTCTTTCAGACCGTTCGCCTTCTTCTGCTTCGGAACGAGATGTTCTTTTGCGATATGGAACTTCTCGTTTTCCGTATAGCTTGAAATTTCAATCACTTCCATACGGTCCAGCAGCGGACGCGGAATGTTCTGAATATCATTTGCGGTTGCAATAAAGAGCACCTCCGAAAGGTCGATCGGAAGCTCTACGTAATGATCGGCAAATTTATTATTCTGCTCGGAATCGAGGACCTCAAGAAGTGCGGAAGAGGTATCTCCCTTGTAATCTGCACTTACTTTGTCGATCTCATCGAGCAGCATCAGCGGATTTTTCACCTTCGCCTGATGGAGTCCCGCCGCAATGCGTCCCGGCATCGCGCCGATGTAGGTTCTTCTGTGGCCGCGGATCTCCGCCTCATCCCGCACACCGCCGAGACAGATGCGGACGTATTTTTTATTCAGGCTCGCGCCACGCTTCTCGCAATCGAGGTCTTACCGGTTCCGGAGGGCCTGCCAGGCAGAGAATCGGGCTCTCGCCTTTCTTCGTCAGGGTGCGTACGGCCAGGAATTCGAGGATTCTCTCTTTTACTTTCGAAAGACCGTAGTGATCTTCCTCCAGAATCTCGCGTGCTCTTGCCAGATCTTGATTGTCACGGGATGCCTTATCCACGGAAGCCCCAGCAGTGTCTCGATATAGCCGCGGATCACGCCTGCCTCGGACGGATTGCTGGCCGAATTTTCCAGACGGTGGATCTCTTCGGAAATCCGCTCTTTTACCTCTTTGGAAGCTTTGAGCTTCTCAAGCTGCTTCTTATAATTTTCAATCTCGGTCCGGGAATTGTCCTCGCCGAGTTCCTCGCGGATGACTTTAAGCTGCTCGCGCAGAATATAATCACGCTGGTTCTTATCGATCCGCTCTTTGATTTTTCCCTGAATCTCCGAACGGATCTCCTGAATCTGAATCTCGTTGGCGATCATGACGCAGAGCGTATCATACCGCTCGGAAAGCTCCACAGCCTCCAGCAGTTTCTGGCGGTTTACGTAGTCGAGGGGCAGATTCATGCAGATCTGATCCACCAGCTTTCCAACTTCTTCGGTTCCGAGGATCTGGCCTGCCAGTTCCTTGCTGACTTTCTGCGTCTGCTCGCAGTAGACGGCAAACAGCTCTTTTAAGTTGCGCAGCATTGCTTCCTGCTCGATATCGGAAAACTGCATTTCGTCCGAGCCGGTAAACAGCGCCACCTCGGCGCGGAGATACTCGCTCTCCTCTTCCTCGAAGTTCAGCAGTTCTGCGCGTCTTTCTGCTTCTACGAGAATCCGAAGAACATCCTTGGGCATTCTTACAACCTGTTTGATGACCGCAATTGTTCCAATTTTATACACATCAAGCAGACCCGGTACTTCCGTATCCGGGTCTTTCTGTGTAATCAGGAAAATTTTCTGGTCTCCCAGCATCGCCTCCTCGACCGCACGAACCGATTTAGGTCTGCTGATATCAAAATGTACAATCATATCCGGCAAAATCGTCGTTCCACGCAGCGCAATCGCCGGTAATACTTTTGTCACTTCTTCCATTTAAGTTTCCTCCTGCGTTTTTCAGGCGGTTTCCGGTCTTCCGGATCTTCTTCCCATATTCCGCCGTGGAACAGGGGCCGGTTCGCCGTGAATAATCTCCGGCTCCGCCTTCTTTTCTACAGCGTCCTTGGTGATGACGCATTCTTTTGTCGTATTGTCCGACGGGATCTCATACATCAGATCCATCATCGTATCTTCCATGATTGCGCGGAGACCTCTGGCGCCTGTTTTCCGCTCCAGGGATTTCTTTGCAATCGCTTCGAGTGCATCTTCTTTGAAGTCAAGCTGTACGCCGTCCAGCTCAAACAGCTTCTTGTACTGTTTGACCAGAGAATTCTTCGGCTCAACCAGAATCTTCATCAGGGCCGTCTCATCCAGAGAATTTAACGTAACGACAATCGGCACACGTCCGACAAACTCCGGAATCAGGCCGAACTTGGTCAGATCCTGCGGCATGACCTGACGGAGCAGATCTCCGACATTCTCATCTTTTGCATGGCCGATCGGATTGTTGAATCCGATGGATTTCGTATCCTGTCTCGTCTCGATGATCTTCTCGAGTCCTTCGAATGCACCGCCGCAGATAAAGAGGATATTCGTCGTATCAATCTGAATAAACTCCTGATGCGGATGCTTTCTTCCGCCCTGCGGCGGAACGGAAGCTACAGTTCCCTCCAGGATTTTCAGCAGTGCCTGCTGTACACCCTCGCCGGAAACATCTCGTGTGATCGAAGCGTTTTCGGATTTTCTTGTGATTTTATCGATCTCATCGATGTAGATGATTCCGTGCTCAGCGCGCTCGATATCATAGTCTGCTGCCTGAATGAGGCGGAGCAGAATGTTTTCTACGTCCTCGCCGACATAACCTGCCTCGGTGAGCGCCGTTGCGTCTGCAATTGCAAACGGAACGTTGATCAGTTTGGCCAGTGTCTGTGCAGATACGTTTTTCCGGAACCGGTCGGTCCGAGCATCAGAATGTTGCTCTTCTGCAGTTCGATGTCGGAGGATGCACCGGAAAGCACTCGTTTGTAATGGTTGTAAACAGCAACGGAGAGCACTTTTTTCGCCTCATCCTGTCCGATTACGTAGTCATCCAGAAATGCTTTGATTTCCTTTGGTTTGATCAGGTTGATCTCGTCGGTATTCTGCTCGCCGTACAGATCCTCAAACTCTTCCTGAATGATCTCCGAGCAGATTGCCACGCAGTCATCACAGATGTATGCCCCGTCCGGGCCTGCGATCAGCTTGCGTACCTGGTCTTCTGTCTTTCCGCAGAAAGAGCAGCGGATCTTGGTATCATTCCCTTTTATAGCCATCGTTTTCTTCCTTTCAACATATTACAACTAAACCTTATCGCCGGATAAGGCAAAAGGTGCCGCAAAAGCCTCATTGCCGGAACTACGCTTTTGGACACCTTTCCTCTCTTATCGGTTCGTAATTACATTATCAATCAGACCGTATGCTTTTGCTTCCTCTGCGGACATGTAGTTGTCACGCTCGGTATCGATCTCAATCTGTTCCAGCGGTTTTCCTGTATTTGCCGCCAGAATTTCATTTAATTTCCGTTTGGTTTTCAGAATCTGTTCTGCAACGATTTTGATCTCGGTTGCCTGACCCTGTGCACCGCCGGATGGCTGATGAATCATGATTTCAGAGTTTGGCAGAGCCATTCTCTTTCCTTTGGTACCGCCGGAAGAAGGAATGCTCCCATGCTGGCAGCCATACCGATACAGATCGTGGATACATCACATTTGATGTACTGCATCGTATCGTAGATAGCAAGTCCTGCGCTTACAGAACCTCCCGGACTGTTGATATACATGTGGATATCTTTTCCCGGATCTTCAGACTCCAGGAACAGAAGCTGTGCAACGATCAGGTTTGCCGATACGTCGGTAACTTCCTCTCCCAGAAAAATAATACGGTCGTTCAGCAGTCTTGAATAAATATCGTAACTTCTCTCTCCCTGCTTGTCTGCTCGATGACATAAGGTACAAAACTCATTCAATTGCCTCTCTTTCCGAGTCTTACGCCTCTTTTGCGCTGTCGGCCATGAGAGTTACTGCTTCCTGAACAGCGAGATCTTTCTTCATCTGCTCTTTCTCATATTCGCCAACGAGCTCTTTGAATTTATCCAGCTCCATTTTGTACATTTCAGCCATTTTAGCCAGCTCTTCGTCCAGCTTCTCATCGCTGATCTGGATGTTCTCTGCTTCTGCAACTTTCTCAAGTACCAGTCTGCTCTCGATTCTCTTAACAGCCTGCGGTTTCATCTGCTCTTTTAAGGAATCAACGGTAGCGCCTGTAAACTGCATGTACTGCTCCATGGAAAGACCCTGGGACTGCATTCTTCTTGCGAAATCGTCAACCATGTTCTCTACCTGCGTATCGATCATAGCTTCCGGAATCTCCATTGTTGCGTTCTCTACTGCTTTATCTACGACAGCGTTCTCTTTTTCTGTCTTAGCCTGCTCTTCTTTTTTCTTGGTCAGGTTGTCTTTGATTTCTTTTTTGTACTCATCCAGAGTATCGAACTCGGAAACGTCTTTTGCGAAGTCGTCATCAAGTGCCGGAAGCTCTTTTGCTTCGATTTTGTGGATGGTGCATTTGAATACTGCTGCTTTTCCAGCAAGCTCTTCTGCCTGATAATCCTCTGGGAAAGTAACGTTTACTTCCTTCTCCTCTTCCAGAGCTGCGCCAACGAGCTGCTCTTCGAATCCCGGAATGAAGGAATGGGAGCCAAGGGTCAGCGGATAATCTTTTCCAGCGCCGCCGTCGAACGGAACGCCGTCTACAGAACCTTCGAAGTCAAGTGTAACGGTATCTCCGTCTGCTGCCGGACGATCCTCTACATTGATGGTTCTTGCATTTTTCTCCTGCTCTTTTTTCAGCTCAACTTCTACTTCTTCATCTGTAACGGTTGTGTCAGCTTTTGCTACTTCCAGACCTTTGTACTCGCCAAGGGTAACTTCCGGTTTTACTGCTACAGTTGCGGTAAAGATGAAAGCTTTGCCTTTTTCGATCTGCTCTACGTTGATCTCCGGACGGGATACGATGTCCAGTTTGCTCTCTTCTGCTGCTTTGGAATACTCTTCCGGAACAAGGCTGTTTACAGCATCCTCATAGAATACTGCCGGGCCATACATTTTTTCTACCATAGCTCTCGGAACTTTTCCTTTACGGAAGCCCGGAACGCTGATGTTCTTTTTCTGTTTCTGGTAAGCTTTCTCCAGTGCTTTCTCTAATTCTTCAGCCGGAACCTCAATGGTAAGTTTGGCCATATTCTTTTCTAAATTTTCGACCTGTACACTCATTTTATCAATTTCCTCCTTGATTTATCTGAAAAGCGGCAGAAAACCTGCACACCTCTCCATTCTACAGTCATTTATCGAGTATAGCATACTCTTTTCAAAAACGCCAGTGATTTTTTTATATTTCTGTGGTTTTTAGGCTTTTTTTAGCAATGAAATACGATTTTTTCCGCCATTTCTTTTGCTTTGTCCTCTCCCTGCAGAACACGGATCAGCTCCAGTGCGAAGTCAGTGGCTGCTCCCATGCCGCGGCCGGTGGTCACATTTTTGTCGGTGACTGCCGGTACATCGAGTACGTTTGCGCCTGCCAGCTTTTCTTCAAATCCCGGGAAGCAGACGGCGTTTTTATCTTTTAAGATGCCCATCACACCAAGGATGCTCGGCGCTGCGCAGATGGCTGCCAGTTTCTTTCCCTGATCGTCATAGGAACGGATCAGCGCTGCGAGCGTCTCGTTTCCGGCCAGATTTAATGTACCCGGCATTCCGCCCGGAAGTACCAGCATGTCTCCGTCATCAAACTCTCCCTCTTCGATGGTTTCATCTGCAAGAATGGTGATTTTGTGGGATCCTGTTACTTCTTTTCTTCCCATAATAGAAACGGTGCATACGTCTTCTCCGGCTCTGCGCAGCAGATCCACCGGGGTCAGTGCCTCAATCTCTTCACATCCGTCTGCCAGAAATACATAAATCTTTGCCATGGTTTTGTCCTCCTGTGTTGTATGATCAGTCTCGTGTGTTTTGTCACGTGATATTCTCTGCTTTTCTTTGTAACAAACCGCCGCTATTATACCACATTTTTCCGCAGAATGCTTGCATTTCATAAAAATTTCAGGACTTTTTTTCGCAAAAAGCCGGATTTCGCTTAACATCACGGGAAAAGCATGGTAAACTCTTGAAAAAAGCAGTGACGCAATCACGAGAAGGAGTCTCTTTTATGGAAATCGAACGCAAATACCTTCTGGATCAGCTTCCGGAAAATCTTACAAGCTATCCATGTAAAAAAATCGAGCAGGGCTATCTTTCCACCGAACCGGTTGTCCGCATCCGCCGCTCTGACGACGAATATTATCTGACCTACAAGTCAAAAGGGCTGATGGTGCGTGAAGAGTATAATCTTCCGCTCACAAAGGAATCCTACCTGCATCTGCGGGAAAAGGCAGACGGCGTTCTCATCTCAAAAACACGCTATCTGCTGCCGCTTACCGGAACGGATCTGACGATCGAGCTCGATGTCTTTGATGCGCCGTATGAAGGCTTTACCTCGCAGAGGTGGAGTTTCCGGACGAAGCATCCGCAAACGCCTTTGTTCCTCCGGTATGGTTTGGAAAGGATGTAACCTATTCTTCCGATTATCACAACAGTACGCTCAGTAAAGGAAAAAACTATAAATTACCAGAAAAAATCCCGGTGCCTTTTCCACGGCTGCCGGGATTTTTCCGCTCGTTTGTTTTTTTACTCTTTTTGTGCTTGCTTTTTGCTTGTTTTGGTTTGTTTTTTTTGTGCATACATTCTTTATTTTTGCTGCTTTCACATTAGCGTCATTCTGTCAAAGCGGCGGTGCTGCTCCTTCTAATCCACTCCCTTTGATTTCCGGATGCAGGCTCGTGTTGCATCAATAACAGCACTTCTCAGGTTCTCCCGCTCCAGTACGGCAACCGCTTCGATGGTGGTTCCGCCTGGCGAGCAGACCATGTCTTTTAATTCTCCCGGGTGCATTCCTGTCTCGAGAAGCATTTTGGCGCTTCCAAGGACAGACTGTGCAGCAAATTCATATGCCTGTTTTCTCGGCATTCCTTCGGCTACGGCCGCATCTGCAAGAGCCTCCAGGAAAAGAAATACGTACGCCGGCGAGCTTCCGCTGACACCTGTGACGGTATCCATCAGATACTCCGGAACAACTTCTGCGCGGCCAAAGCTTTTCAGGAGGGTTAAAACGAGCTGCAGCTCTTCCTCCGTCACGAGATCATTGGCACAGACGCCGGTCATTCCTTCTCCGACGAGTGCTGGTGTGTTTGGCATAGTGCGAATTAACTTTGTTGGTTTTCCGATTTCTGTACCCAGCCATTGTAAAGACTTACCGGGAAGAATCGATACGATAATCTTCTCGGGTGAGATGAAGTTTTTGACGAGGTTTATTATATTTTTTATTTGGTTTGCTTTACTGCCAGGAATACAAGATCGGATCCGGCTACGACCGCTTCGTTCTCCATAGTCGCCTGGACTCCAAACTGGTTGGTCAAGCGTTCCACACTTTTCTCCGTGCGGACCGATACCAGAATGTCATCTGCAGATACAACTCCTTTTTGGATCATTCCGCCAATCATGGCACTCGCCATGTTGCCGCCGCCGATAAAACCTACTTTCATGTCTGTTCGCCTCCGTATGCCTGTGTTGTAAAAAATATATGCGACACCCATAGTATGCAACAAAATTTACTTTTTTGCAATTACTTTTTCTCTATTTTTCTTCTTTTCTTTTACAATTTTCTTTATTTTTTTCGAATGAAATGTCGCTGTTTGTCGACGAATGTCGAAAAGTGTCTTTTTCTGTCTTTTTTTGCTTTTCTATTCCGCCGGAATCAGCCTTTGGCGGCGGCCTCTTCGGCGTATTTTGTTGTCACGAGTGTCTTGTACGGTGCCTTTTTCTCCAGCTCTCCCGCCTGCTCCAGAATTTCCTGCAGAAGATCAAAACTTTCTTCCTCAAAGATCAGATTTTCTTTCCACGTATCCTGCTCATAGTAGCGGCGCACGATCGCGGTGATGGTTTCCAGCTCGGTTTCTGCAAACTGCGGCGCAATCACTTCTGCAATCTCCTCCGGTGTGTGCGTCTGCACGAAGTCCATTCCCTTCTGCAGTGCCTTCGTGAATTTTTCTACGGTTGCGCCGTGCATTTTCAGATAACTCTGTTTGACGCTGTACGACGTATACGGCACATACCCGGATTCCGTTCCGACCGATGCCACGACATAGCCGTCGCCCTTCTGCTCGAGCAGTGTCGCGGACGGTTCAAATTCAATCGTATAATCCCCCTGTCCGCCGGAGAACGCGGCAGCTGTGAACCAAAATCGATGCTCTGGTTGATGTTTACGTCTTTTTTATCAATCCCTTTCTGCGCCAGAACATACTCAAAGACCATTTCCGGCATACCGCCTTTTCTTCCCCCTAATACCTCTTTGTTTTTCAATTTTTCCCAGGTAAACGAATTGTCTTTCTCTCTTCCCACAACAAAGTTTCCCGCCCGCTGCGTCAGCTGCGCGAAGTTCACAACCGGGTCTGCGGTTCCCTCGAGGTACGCGTAGACGGTTGCCTCCGCCCCCATAAACCCGATATCCGCCTCGCCGGAAATCATCGCCGTCAGCACTTTATCTGCACCAAATCCTGTTATCAGCGTCAGATCAATGCCCTCGTCCGCGAAATACCCCTCCTCAATTGCCACGTACTGCGGGGCGTAAAAAATGGAGTGGGCAACCTCATTTAATGTCACCTGCTCCACTTTTTCTTTTGTCTCATCTTTTGCCCCGCATCCCGCCAGCGTCACTACCGCCATTGCCAGTACAAGCGCACCTGTCAGCCATTTTCTTTTCATCAACAGATTCTCCTGTTTTTTCATTCTAACCTTAGAATATGATTTCCCGGTAAAAATGCGTGCAAAAAACGAAGGAGAAACGTTCGAATTTCGTTTCTTATTTCTTCTCTTGTTTTTCTTTTGCCTTCTGTTCTTCTTTCGTCCGGATTTTGTCTTCGTACATTTTCTTTTCATTCTACAATCTACCTTATCGCTCCGTCAACACATTTAGGCTTCCTTTTCCGAAATTTTCTATTTTGAAAAACAAATTGAGGATCTCCGCAAAATTTGTTATAGTAAGGATAATTCAAACAGTTACAAAGGAGGCTATTATGAAAATAAAATCAGTTGCTGTTCTGGGCGCCGGAGCGGTTGGGTCTTATGTGATCTGGGGGCTTTCGGAGAAAAAGGACATCCGGCTTGGCGTTATCGCGTCCGGGGAACGGGCGAAGCGTCTGAAAAACAAAGGATGCAAAATTAACGATACGGTTTATCACCCGGAGGTATGGACACCGGAAGAGGCACACGGCGTGGATTTTCTGATCGTCTCGCTCAAATACGGCGCACTGCCGGGGGCTCTTGACGATATTACTGCCGTTACCGGCGAGAATACTGTGATCATGAGTCTGATGAACGGCGTGGACAGCGAGGAGATCATCGCGGAAAAAGCCGGTGCGGAGCATCTGCTTCATGCTGTTATCAAAGTAGCTTCTCATAAAGAGAATGACGGCTACGTTTTCAACCCTGAGGCGACGCTCGGCATCATTTTCGGCGAAGTTTCGGCGCCGTACGACAGTGAGCGTGTGCAGGCTGTTCTGGATCTGTTCTCCGGCACAGGGCTGCATTACCGGGCAACCGATTGTATTTTAGAGGAAATATGGAGCAAATTCCGGCTGAATGTCTGCAATAACCTGCCGCAGGCTATTCTCGGTGCCGGGGTCGGCTGCTACCGCGACAGTGTGCATATGAAGGCGATCAGCGACGGACTCCGCGCAGAACTGATGGCGATTGCGGAGGCAAAGGGAATTGATATCAACAAGGCGGATGTCTCCTCGGGACGCGGAAGTGCGGTTCCGCCGACGGCGCGCTACTCGACGCTCCAGGATCTCGATGCGGGACGCCATACGGAAATTGATATGTTCTCGGGTGCGCTGATCCGCATGGGAAAAGAGCTGGGAATTCCAACGCCTTACAATGAATTTACGTACCATATGATCAAAGCACTGGAAGAGAAAAACGACGGACGGTTTGACTACAGCGGAAGCGAAGAACCGCTCTGGGCGAAATAGATACGATAGGAGAATCTCACGATGAAAGAAATCAAATGGGCTGTACTCGGATGCGGTGTGATTGCAAATGAAATGGCGGTCGCACTGCAGAAAAACGGAAAGAATATTTACGCGGTCGGCAACCGGACCCATGAGAAGGCGGCTGCTTTTGCGGAGAAATATGGAATTGGAAAAGTTTACGATGATTTCCATGAGATGTTTACCGATCCGGAGGTCGATGTCATTTATATCACGACGCCGCACAACACGCATCTTGGCTTTATGAAAGAGGCGATTGCCAATGGAAAACACATTCTCGTTGAGAAATCGATTACACTGAACAGTGACGAGCTCGACGAGGCCATAGCGCTTGCGAAAGAAAAAGGTGTCATCATCGGAGAGGCAATGACGATTTACCATATGCCGATCTACAAAGAGCTGAAAAAATTTCTCGACTCCGGCCGTCTCGGCAGAGTCAATCTGATCACGATGAACTTCGGCAGTTTCAAAGAGTACAACATGAAGAACCGCTTCTTCAACCGGAATCTCGCAGGCGGCGCGATGCTTGATATCGGCGTATACGCACTCTCCTTCATCCGCTGGTTCTTCGACTCCAAGCCGGATCAGCTCCTTTCCCAGGTAAAGCCCGCTCCGACCGGTGTGGACGAGCAGGCCGGCCTCCTTCTCACCAATCAGGAAGGACAGATGGCAAGTGTGATGCTCTCTCTCCACTCCAAACAGCCGAAACGCGGCATGGTTTCCTGTGAGAACGGATTTATCGAGATCATGGAGTACCCGCGTGCCTGGGAAGCAAAAATCACAGACGCTTCCACTGGCGAATCCAAAATCATCAAAGCCGGTGACAACGCCGATGCACTCGCCTATGAGCTCGCCGACATGGAACGCGCCATCAATGGAGATGTATCTGCCATGCACCTCGACTACACGAAGGACGTCATGGATCTGATGACCTCCTTCCGCAGAACCTGGGGCTATACGTACCCGGAGGAAGAAAAATAAGATTCGTACATCAAAAGCCCCTGCCCGGCACACATCAGATGCCGGCAGGGGCACTTCTTTTCACCTGCAATACTCTGCAATTTTCTTTTTCAGTAATTCCGCATTAATCGGCTTTGCGATATGCACGTTCATGAGGATCAGGTCGAAGGTGTATTCCGGGCTGTCCTGGTAGAGTTCAAGCTTCTTTGTTCTTCCATCGTTTCACCCGTCTTCCACGCATATTTTATACTTCATTTTACGCTGATATTATTTTCTCTGTCAACCCAAATAACATTACATTTCCAATATTTTGCATGTCTTTTTTATTTTTCTGAAATTTTTTTAAATCTTCCGTTTTTCTCTTGCACAATTGTTTTTATACGTATATAATTGTCTGCAGAAAGCAAAGGGGAGCTCGCGTGCGAAGCGGGCTGAGAGTAGGATGCATCTCCTAGACCCTGAACCTGATTTGGGTAATGCCAACGTAGGGAGATACGATATGCACATTTTCTGCAGATATACCTCCACGTATATCTGCTTTTTTAATCTCTATGAACACATCATCAACAGGTTCTTCCAGTATCACAAGGGAATTTGCTTCTGCAAAAATACTCACACAGGAGGAACAAAAAATTATGTTAGGCACTTGTCTTGACAATGTCAGAAAAACAACCCCTCTCGTACACAACATCACAAATTACGTTACGGTAAACGATGTCGCCAATATTCTGCTGGCATGCGGCGCAAGCCCGATCATGTCCGATGAACCGGAGGATGTCGAGGATATCACCTCCATCTGCGGCGGTCTGAACATCAACATCGGAACGCTGCACAGAACGAGCATCGACGGCATGTACCGTGCCGGTGCAAAAGCAGCTTCGCTCGGCCACAAAATCCTGCTCGATCCAGTCGGCGCAGGCGCAAGCCACTTACGTACTTCGACCGCAGTCGGACTGATGGAAAAAATCCCGTTCACCGTCATCCGCGGAAATATTTCCGAAATCAAAACACTGGCACTCGGAAGCGGAACGACAAAGGGTGTTGACGCAGACGTTGCCGATAAAGTAACAGACGAAAACCTCGACAGCGCCGTTGCTTTTGCAAAAAACTTTGCGAAAGACCACAACTGTGTTGTCGCCATCACAGGAGCGATCGACCTCGTTGCCGATGCTGACACCTGCTACGTGATCCGCAACGGACGCGCCGAGATGGGAAGCATCACCGGAACAGGCTGCCAGCTCTCCGGCATGATGACCGCTTACCTCGTTGCCAACCCGGACGAGCCGTTAAAAGCCGCTGCTGCCGCTGTCTGCGCGATGGGACTTGCCGGCGAGATCGGCTGGAGCCATATGAAACCGGAAGACGGCAACTCCACCTACCGGAACCGCATCATCGACGCATCTACCACATGGACGGCGAGACGCTGGAGAAAGGTGCAAAGTATGAAGTGCGATAAAAAAGGCCTGCTTTTATATGCTGTGACAGACCGCAGCTGGCTGAACGGCGAGACACTGTACAGCCAGGTGGAAAAGGCTCTGCAGGGCGGCGCAACGTTTATCCAGCTCCGCGAAAAAAATCTTGACCAGGATCACTTTATGGAAGAGGCACTGGAACTGAAAAAACTCTGTGCCGCATACCATGTTCCTTTCGTCATCAACGATAACGTGGAAATCGCAGCTAAGATGGATGCGGACGGCGTTCATGTCGGCCAGAGCGATATGGAGGCCGGCGATGTCCGTGCAAAGCTTGGCCCGGACAAGATCATCGGCGTTTCGGCGCAGACCGTGGAACAGGCCATTCTCGCCGAGCAGCGCGGGGCAGATTACCTCGGCGTCGGCGCGGTCTTCCACACCGGTTCCAAGGCGGATGCGGAGGATGTCAGCCACGAAACGCTGACTGCTATCTGCAATGCCGTTAAAATCCCTGTCATCGCCATCGGCGGCATCACACGCGATAACGTGACGGAGCTTTCCGGCAGCGGCATCTGCGGCATCGCCGTCATCAGTGCCATTTTTGCACAGAAAGACATTGTTTCCGCAACGAAGGATCTGAAAGAACAGACTCTGCGCATGCTGGAAAACAAATAATTTTACGTAACCATTCATCCTCACACCAGGCGGCAGACTGGGGGCACCACTTTCTTTGTCGCCTGTCCAAAAAGAAAAGTAATGCAAAGGAGTAATTCTCATGGACGCGAAAAACATGAAAACAGCATTAACAATCGCGGGAAGTGATTCCAGCGGAGGCGCCGGCATTCAGGCAGACATCAAAACCATGATCACAAACGGAGTTTACGCCATGTCGGCAATTACCGCACTCACCGCCCAGAACACCACCGGAGTTTCCGGTATTTTCGATGTAACACCGGAGTTTCTGGCCGCACAGCTTGACGCCGTCTTTACGGACATCTTCCCGGACGCCGTCAAAATCGGTATGGTATCCTCCCCGGCACTGATCGAAGTCATCTCCGAACGGCTTCGCTTCTACCAGGCCAAACACATCGTTGTGGACCCGGTCCTCGTCGCTACAAGCGGCTCCGCGCTCGCTTCGGGCGGCGTGCCTGACCTGATGAAAAAACTGCTCTTTCCTCTGGCTGAAGTCATCACACCGAATATCCCAGAGGGAGAAGTTCTCTCCGGCATCAAAATCCAGTCGGAAAGCGATATGGAACGCGCCGCAAAAGAGATCGGGGATTCCTGCGGCTGTGCCGTTCTGTTAAAGGGCGGCCACAGTATCAATGATGCCAACGATCTTTTATATCACAACAGCACATTTACCTGGTTCACCGGAAAACGCATCGACAATCCGAACACACACGGCACCGGCTGTACACTCTCCAGCGCCATCGCATCGGGGCTCGCAAAGGGGCTTTCCCTTCCGGATGCCATTTCCGCCGCAAAAGAGTATATTTCGGGCGCACTCGCGAGCATGATGGATCTCGGCCACGGCTCGGGACCGCTGAACCACGCTTACCGGATCTGATTTTGAAAATAAAGGAGAACAACAAATGGAACGCAATTACGCAACACAGATGGACGCCGCACGCCGCGGCATTGTAACACCGGAGTTGAAAAAAGTCGCAGAAAAAGAGTATATGGCCGTGGAAGACCTGATGCCGCTCGTTGCCAGCGGAAAGGTTGCCATTCCGGCCAATAAGCTGCACACCTGCATCGACCCGGAGGGCATCGGCTCGATGCTGCGCACGAAAATCAATGTAAATCTCGGTGTTTCGAAAGACTGTAAAGATTACGATGTGGAGATGCAGAAGGTACTCTCCGCGGTCAATATGGCGCAGAAGCCATCATGGACTGTCGAGCCACGGCAATACGCAGCCGTTCCGGCGGAAACTGACCTCCGAATGTCCAGCCATGATCGGCACCGTGCCGGTATATGACAGTGTGATCCATTACCAGAGAGACCTGGATACGCTGACCGCCAAAGATTTTATTGACGTCATCCGCCTCCATGCCGAGGACGGTGTCGATTTCGTCACCCTGCACTGCGGCATCACCAGAAAAACCATCGATCAGATCCGCAAACACAAACGGAAAATGAATATTGTTTCCCGCGGCGGCTCCCTCGTGTTCGCCTGGATGTGCATGACCGGCGAGGAGAATCCGTTCTACGAGTATTACGATGAGATTCTCGATATCTGCCGTGAATACGATGTGACCATTTCTCTCGGCGACGCTGCCGTCCTGGCTGCCTTGCCGACGCAACGGATGTCTGCCAGATTGAGGAGCTGGTGCGCTCGGCGAACTCACCAAACGTGCCTGGGAGAAAGACGTTCAGGTTATGGTTGAGGGACCGGGCCACGTTCCGATGGATCAGATTGCGGCCAACATGAAAGTACAGCAGACCATCTGCATGGGCGCTCCGTTCTATGTCCTCGGACCTCTTGTGACCGATATTGCACCGGGCTATGACCACATCACCGCTGCCATCGGAGGCGCAATTGCCGCTATGAACGGCGCTGCTTTCCTGTGCTACGTAACGCCGGCAGAGCATCTGGCTCTTCCGAACCTCGATGACGTAAAGCAGGGCATCATCGCAAGCAAAATCGCCGCACACGCTGCCGACATTGCCAAAGGCGTGCCGCATGCGCGTGATATTGACGACAAGATGGGAGACGCCCGCCGCGTGCTCGATTGGGAAGCACAGTGGGACTGTGCACTGGACCCGGAGACTGCAAAAGCCATCCGTGCTGACCGCTCGCCGGAACAGGAAGATACCTGCTCGATGTGCGGTAAATTCTGTGCCGTGCGAAGCATGAACAAAGCTTTAAACGGCGAACATATCGACATTCTTTAACATCAGTAGACAAGAAGTCACAGTACGCGAAAAGGAACGGTTTTCATTACGAAACCGTTCCTTTTCTGCATTTCCAAAATCTTTTTCTATTTCGCCCATCCTTCGGCGTAACGGACTGCTTTGTGCCATCCGTTCATCTTCTCATCGCGCTCCTCTTTCGAGAGCTCCGGCTCAAATATACGGTCAATGGCTCCGTTCTGTTTTACCGTCTCCTGATCCGGCCAGTAGCCGACGGCGAGTCCCGCAAGATAAGCTGCTCCCATCGCGGTCGTCTCGATGCAGCACGGCCGCTCCACCGGCGCCTGGCTGATGTCCGCCTGGCACTGCATCAGAAAATTGTTGGCGCTTGCTCCGCCGTCCACACGCAGTGCGGAGAGCTTCATGCCGGAATCTGCCTCCATCGCTTTTAAGACATCATCCACCTGATATGTGATCGACTCTAGCGTTGCGCGGATCACATGGTATTTGTTGACGCCGCGGGTCAGGCCGAGAATGGTTCCTCTCGCATACTGATCCCAGTACGGTGCGCCAAGGCCGGTAAACGCCGGTACGACGTAGCAGCCGTTCGTGTCGTTCACCTTCTGCGCCATGTACTCGGAATCCGCCGAGGACTCGATCAGCTTCATCTCATCGCGCAGCCACTGGATTGCGGCTCCGCCGACAAAAATGGATCCCTCGAGCGCATACGTAATCTTGTCCCCGATACCCCATGCAATCGTGGTAACAAGACCGTGTGTCGAAGAAACCGGCTTTTCTCCCGTGTTCATCAGCAGGAAGCAGCCTGTTCCGTATGTATTTTTCGCTTCGCCCGGCGCATAGCAGGTCTGGCCGAACAGCGCCGCCTGCTGGTCTCCCGCTGCTCCCGCAATCGGAATCGGGCCGCCGAAATATGTGGATGCCGTCTCCCCGTAGACACAGCTCGACGGGCGGACTTCCGGCAGCATACAGAGCGGAATGTTCAGCTCTTTTAAGATATCCTCATCCCATTTCAGTGTATGGATATTGAACAGCATTGTACGGGACGCGTTGGTGTAATCGGTGACATGTACCTTTCCCTTTGTCATCTTCCAGATCAGCCACGTCTCCACTGTTCCGAAATAGAGATCGCCTCGCTCCGCCCGCTCGCGCACGCCCGGAACTTCATCTAGAATCCATTTCAGCTTCGTGGCTGAAAAATACGCATCGATCACAAGACCTGTTTTCTCCCGGAAACGGTCAACCAGTCCGCGCTCCATCAGGGAATCGCAGTATTCCGATGTTCTGCGGCACTGCCATACAATTGCATTGTAGACCGGCTCTCCCGTCTTTTTGTCCCAGACGATCGTCGTCTCTCTCTGGTCTGTGATGCCGATTGCCGCGATATCCTCGTAGGACGCGCCCGCTTTCTGCATTGCCTCCACGGCTACACCGAGCATCGTGGACCAGATTTCATTGGCATCGTGCTCCACCCAGCCGGTTTCGGGAAACGCTGGGTAAACTCCTTCTGCGCAAGGCTTACGATCTGTCCTTTCTGATCAAACAGAATACAGCGGTTGCTCGTTGTGCCGGCATCAAGTGCCATGATGTATTTTCCCACGTTTAAAAATCCTCCTGTCTCACATTTCAAGAAGAGAGCCTGACAGAATCCACTGCCACGCTCTCTTCCTTTTCTTTGTATGTATCGTATCACAGAATTCTTTTTCTGTAAATCAAATCGTGTTTTTCTGCAGCAATTTATGCCGTAATGATCTCCAGCAGCGCACCGCGCAGATCGTTTGAAAGTTCCATGCTCTGCAACTCTGCAGCCAGAATTGCTACCTTTCCGTCCGCTTTGTGAAGAAGATTTGCGATCTGCTCTTTGGTGATGTAGCTGATTTCGGCGTGCAGCAGCAGATCCATCGCACGTGTCATGACATCGTTCTTTGCAATCTCCGTATCTTCCGGCAGACAGATTGTCACGGTATCCTGTGGTTTTACATCTGCCACTGCGATAGCAAGAAGTCCGTCTTTCTCTTTGACTTCTGCATCCGCTTCCACGCCGTTTACAAAGACCTTTGCCTCTTTTGCACTACTTCCACCGAATTCTACGCAATATGTTCTGCTTTCCGGAACAAGGCTCTGATTGCCCTCAACCGGTGCAATTGTAAATTTTCGTGCACCCCATTCGAGCGTCATCGGCGTTTTTGCACAGTCATTCTTCTCATACGCCATGGAAGTATTGTCATCCTCGTACAGAATAAATGTATTATCTGCACCCGCATAAACGCGTACCGTCAGCTCATCCGGGTTAGATTCTACATCCAGCGCACTGATCTTCTCTGTCATCGGGATGATCGCACCTGCTTTCGCAAGAACCGGGATTTCCTCCAGCGTACGGTACAGATCCATACTTCTGCCGCCCTCATAAATCATTCCGTTGAAGAAATCAAACCAGGTTCCCTCCGGCAGCCATACCTTCGTCTTGGCACGCTTCAGCTCCGGAATGCATTTCGTTGTCACCGGTGTTACCATCAGCTCACTTCCGAAGAAGTACTGATTCGGTGCCTGATTTTTGCCCCAGAAAACCGTCTCCGGGTAATCATAATACATCGGAACAACGATCGGTGTATCTTCTTTCCATGCACGGTAGTTCATCGTGTACAGATACGGTACGAGTTTATGACGCAGACGAAGGAAATCATCCATTGTGCTGCGCACTTCCATACTGAAGTTCCAAGGCTCTTTTCCACTGAAGGCACTGTTAGAGCTGTGCAGACGGTTGATCGGAGAAAAGACTCCGTACTGATACCATCTTGCTTCAAGCTCATCGTCACGGTAGCCAAGCATATGGCCGCCGATATCATGACTCCACCATCCGTAGCCGATGTTGGAGGCTGTGCTGGTAAAGTATGGCTGGAAATCCAGGGATTCCCAGGTGATGTGGGTGTCTCCGGAAAATCCGACCGGATAGCGGTGGGAGCCCGGTCCTGCATAGCGGGAGAAGGTCATCGGACGTTTTCCGTCTCTTCCACTGTCAAGAAAATGATAGTGATTCAGCATCCACAGCGGATCAAGACCCTCGATCTTGGTACTCTGTCCCTGCTGCCAGTCAATCCACCAGAAATCGACGCCCTCTTTTTCCATCGGATGATGGACTTTTTCGAAATATACATCGACAAATTTCGGATCGGCAATGTCAAAATTGACCGGCTCTTCTTTTTTTGCATCCACTCCCATAGCTTCTGCTACTTCCGGATAGCAGTCCTCATACGCACGAATTCCGTCTGCCGGATGGACATTCAGTGTTGTCTTCATGCCGCGTGCATGGAGTTTTCCAAGAAAACGCTCCGGATCCGGGAAGAGTTTTTATTCCAGCTATAGCCGGTCCAGCCGCTGCCGTATTTCGGATCCACATCGTCTACACGGTGCCAGTCCATATCGATAACAGCAACCGAGAATGGAACGTTCTCTTTGTCGAAGTCTTCCATCAGTTTCATATAAGATGCTTCACTGTAACGCCAGTAACGGCTCCACCAGTTTCCGAGTGCAAATCTCGGAAGCATCGGAGTTTTGCCGCAAAGGTGATAAAAATCCTTTAATGCCAGGCGGAAATTCCAGCCATAGCCGAAGAAGTACAGATCCTGCACTCCTTTCTTTCTCGGGGTCACCCAACCGTCCTCTGTCATCAGAAGCGACTTCGAATCATCCAGAACAGCGGAACCAAACCAGGACATGATACCAGGTTCCAGTTCGCATGCTCCGTTGACCTGATCAAGCGTACGGGCCGTTCCTCCAAGATCCTGTGTCGGATCTCCGTAATGCCATGCCGGTACAGAACTGATGCCGACTGCCGTTGTTTTGCAGGAAAGTCCGTTTGCAGAGAATGCCTTTTTGTTGTAATTCAGCTGCAGATACTTTGTGCGCAGCTCCAGCTCATCGCCTGTGTCTTTGACGGAAAATTCCACTGCTGGAAAATCACGGTTTACAACCGTCTGGGATGCTGCATCGATAAATTCACCGTCCTCACTGTATTCCAGCCGAAGAAGATGCTCTGTCAGTACTGTGATACGGTATTTATCGCCTTTTATCACATTCTCGGGATTTGCAAGTGGATGTGTCTCCAATTTCAGATATGGTTTCATATTTTGTTTTTCCCTTTCTTATCTTACCAGTTCTTGCCCTATTTTGAGAACGGGAATCTGTGACAAAAGTCCGTTCTGCCTCAGATTCCTCTGCATTTTTTATTTTGTCTCCAGAACAACCGCCTCATACGCGCGCAGTTTCGTACCCCCGCTGCCGCGCCGTCCTGCGGATAGTTGCTGATCAGTACCTCTGCTCCCGCAAAGGTTTCCGGAACCGTGTATTCCTGCTCCTCTTTTGTAAAATTGCACATCACGAGGAGTTTCTGGTCGCCTAAGGTTCTGGTATATACATACAGTGCCTCGTCCTCCGGATCGAGCAGCTCGTACGTTCCGTAAACCATGATATCCTTCTCTTTCCGGAGATGAATCAGTTTCTTGTAATAATTGTATACAGAATCCGGATCCGCCATCTCATTCTTGGCATTGACGGTCTCGTAATCCGGTCCGACCTTGATCCACGGTGTTCCTGTGGTAAATCCTGCCGAAGCGGTATCATCCCACTGCATCGGAGTTCTTGCATTGTCTCTTCCGCGCAGGTTCAGGTAGCGCATCATGTCGTCCGGCGCTACTTTTCCGGCACCGGTCAGCTCGTGGAACGCGTTGATGCTCTCAATATCGCGGAACTCGGACAGATCGTGGAACGGAACATTCTTCATGCCAAGCTCATCGCCCTGGTATACATACGGGGTACCCTGCATCATATGAAGCAGGTTGCCAGCATTTTGGCACTTACCACACGGTATTCCGGTGAATCATCGCCGAAACGGGACAGGCAGCGCGGCTGGTCGTGGTTTCCAAGGAAGAGGCTGTTCCATGCCTTGCCCTCAAGCTCCGTCTGCCATGCTGTCATGACGCGTTTGAAATCTTTGAGCGGTACGCGTTTGTCCGTCCATTTGCCGTATGTTCCGCTTGCCAGATCTACCAGCTCGAACTGGAATACCATACTGAGCTCTTTGCCGTCTGCGGATGCATATTTTTCTGCCTCCTCGATCGTGACACCGGCACACTCACCAACCGTCATCAGATCGTATTTGGAGAGGACTTCCCTGTTCATCTCCTGCAGATACTCATGAACGTGCGGTCCGTTTACGCAGCCGGAATCACCGTAGAGTCCGCCCTCCGGAATTTTTCCGTCCGGCAGCCCTTCCGGTTTGGAGATCATGCTGATAACGTCCATCCGGAAACCGTCAATGCCTTTTTCACACCACCAGTTCATCATATCGAAAACTTCTTTTCGAACCGCCGGGTTCTCCCAGTTCAGATCAGGCTGTTTTGTTGAGAACAGATGCAGGTAATACATCTCTGTCTGCGGATCGTATTTCCATGCGGAACCGGAGAAGCAGCTTCCCCAGTTGTTTGGCTCTTTTCCCTCTTTTGCATCACGCCAGATATAATAATCGCGGTATGGATTGTCTTTCGATTTGCGGCTCTCCACGAACCATTTGTGTTCATCTGAAGTATGATTGACAACAAGGTCCATGACCAGCCTGATGCCTCTTTTATGCATCTCCGAAAGCATGCGGTCAAAATCCTCCATTGTTCCGAACTCCTGCATGATTGCCCGGTAATCGCTGATATCATATCCATTGTCATCGTTTGGTGACTGGTACACCGGAGACAGCCAGATAACATCCACGCCAAGATCCTTCAGATAATCCAGACGGGATGTGATACCATTTAAATCTCCGATACCGTCTCCGTTGCTGTCCATGAAGCTGCGCGGATAAATCTGATACACTACGGCTTCTTTCCACCATTTTTTGTCCATTTTTTTACCTCCTTTATTTCATCCCCAGAACGTGTCTGGTTCTTTAATTCTGTCGTTTGCAAGCACATTTTACCATACCTCACGGTGATTTTTCAATAGTTTTGCGCAAAACCAGCAGTTTCTACAAGAGTTTTTCTGTAAATTTGGTAACTATTTACTTCGTCAGATCTCTTACCGACTCCCTCTCCACCAGCGTTGTCGGCAATGGCGGAATATCTTTTTGTACCGGCTCATCCTGGATCAAGTGCATCAGGACTTCTACGGCACGGCGTGCTTTTCCATCCACCATCTGATGCACGGTAGTCAGCTTCGGCCGCGCAAGTGTCGCATAGGTAACATCATCAAAGCCCGCAATTGAAATTTCCTCCGGAACCTTTATTCCCCTGTTCTGCAGAAAGTTGGATGCTTCAAGTGCATAGTAATCCGATGAAAAAAGAGCGCTGTCTGTTTTTGAAGAACGGAAGCATCTCCTCATATGCCTTCTCCCTCTGCTCTGGATTCCACGGGATCACAATATGGCGACTTTCAAAGTCTCAATTCCCGCCTCCTCCATTGCCTGACGCACACCGAGCCACCGATAGTGGTCAACCCCGAGATCGCAGTCGGATAAAAAGAGAAATTTTTTATGTCCCTTTCCAATCAGGTACTGACTCATCTGGTACGCACCGCCGCGGTCATCCATCGTAATGGAGCGGACTCCAAGTTCCGGCGGGAGATACTGATCAATGGTTACCAGCGGTTTTCCGAGACGTTCCGAGAGCTCTGCAATCTCCTTTTCCTTCAGAGCCATCGCAATCATGCCGTCAAAATTCCAGCCGAGCGCCTGCTGCATAATATCGTCCTGCTCATGGCGCGCAACCAGCATCATATAGTAGCCGTGTTCCCGGATCTGATACTCCAGATTTCCGAGCATTGCCGACACAAAGGGATCCTCAAAGGAAGATGCATTTCCTTTCTTCATGAAACCAAGCGCCACACCAATGAGACCGGAGCTGTTGTTCGCCAGCATGCGCGCGCTGATACTCGGCACGTACTCCATCTCCTTTAAAATCCGGTTGATTTTCTCGACCGTCGCCTTTGAGACGCGCCCTGTCTTTCCGTGTATTACATTCGAAACCGTCGTCGGGCTGACCCCTGCGCGGTCTGCTATATCTTTGATTCTAATCATCGGTTCTCTGCCTTTCCTTTTTCTTCACAATTTTCTGAATTCTGTTATGTTTATTTTACCAAGACGGCAAAATGTTTACAACTACTTTGCATCGGCAAACACTACAAAATTATTACATTTTCTTAAACGATATGTAAGAAAATCTCCATCCCTCCTTCATTTACTTTCCGCCGGTTCCGTGGTAAGATAGGATGACAGAAAAAGTTCACCTTTTTTCTGTAAGAAAGGACCTACACATCATATGCGGCTTGCATTTACAAATTTTTCGATAAAATCTCCCACTGGCAAGAAATCCGGCCGTTTTTTTCTTGCCCTTTTTCTGGGTATTTTTCTCTTCCTCGCTCATCCCATACTCTGTCAGGCTGGTTTTGCCTCCAGTACGCCGTTTACCGGTGCCTCCTGGGAACTGGTCGGGGAATATCCGATTCTCGGCAGCAACGGCGCGGTGCAGTCCGTCTGTGCGACGGAAGATTATATCATCTGCATCGAAAATTTTAATGATCTGACGACAGAGCCGGACGTAGTCTCTGCCTACTATAAAAATGATACAGACGCAGACGGAAATCCCGTTACGCAGTATTCCCTCGCGCATCAGGTAAGGGACGCAGACTTTGCTCACGCAAACGGTATGGCATACAATCCCGTCACACATGAAATCCTCGTGAGCGGCTACAGCAGCCCGGATGCTTCCAATTACGGATGTATCTTCCGCCTCGACCCGGATACTCTCGAGCAGAAAGAGCGGATCCAGCTCTCGACAAGCTACAATATTCTCGGTATTGATTATCTTCCTCCACCGGCGGCTATCTGATCCAGACCGATGCGGACGGCGGCTACGGCTTTAAACTCCTCGATGCCTCACTTCAGGTGATGGATGACTGGGGCACGTATCCCTTCGATTTTTACATGGAAAACTTTCAGGATCTCTGTGTTTCCGGCGATCTCTTTTTTCTTTTTCCGCTGACGATGCATCTCGGAATCGGAAACTTTATCCAGACATACTCGCTCTCGCAGAAAACACTGCTTGCGGACGACACGGTTGATTTTGGCTTTTCCGACGACATCACCATCAATGAACCAGAGGGCCTCTGTGAGACAAATCCTGGGGAATTTATTGCGATTGTAAACGTAACAAAGGCAGATGGTGGACGGTACGTGCAGTTCTACCGCACCCGGGTGCGTATCTGTTCACGGTTTCCACTTCCGCGGCGGAGCATGGCTCGGTGTCCGAGGGCGGGGAAGTTTCCAGCGGAGAGGAAAAAACCGTTTCCTACACGGCAGACGAAGGCTTCCGGCTCGCGAAGCTCTCGGTGGACGGCTTGTATCTGCCGGTGACGGAATATCCGGACAGCTACACATTTTCCGATATCCAGAAGGATCATACCCTTGCCGTAACGTTTGAACCGGTTCCGACGGCGACACCGACGCGACTGCCACTGCGACGCCGACCGAAACACCGGCCATAACCCAGACACCGGAACCGGCCATTTCCAAAGCACCGGCATCATCCACGGTTTCCTTCTCATCTGTGGCTTCCCATTTCGCAGCGTTCTGGAAAGGCACTGTGCATGCCGCTTCCTGGTTCCGCCATCTTGCCTCGGCCGGTGCATCCCTTTTTGCCCGTATCCGGAAGGCAGATCCTGTTTTTCTGGCGATGCCGTTTGTCCTTCTCGTTCTGATTCTGCTCTTTGTCCTCCGCCTGCGGTATGTCCGCCGCATCCGGCGGGAGCGGTCGCGGAAAGCGCTGGAACACAGAAGAAGAACGTACGAAGAACTGGTCAGAGAATTTACGGAAAATCCGAAGGACGAAAAGGTTTCCATCGATGAGCTGCTGCTTACAATTGACGAACTGCAGAAGGAAGAACAGAAAAACACTTAAATGAAACGTATTCACCAGATCAGGAATTGATCTTCTCGGCACAAAAAAGTATCCCGTTCCTTTTGGGGAAGCGGGATACTTTTTTATTTAAACGGGCAACGAGCTAAAGTCCGTGCTTGTTTTTACTCTTCGTAATCGAGTGCTGCACGCTCCGTTGTGTACGGACGTACATAGGTGTCTGCTACTTTTACGTGCTCCGGATGTTTTGCATATACAGCTACATCCTCTGCTTTTTCCAGTGTTGTGACAAGTGCCATATCATGGGTGGAAGATGCAAGCGGTGCTTCTACAAAGTCAACCGTCAACAGTCCCGGCACTTTGCCGACCAGGCTTTTCAGGTTCTCTGCCATCGCTTTTTTCAGCTCCGGTTTCTTTGCATCCTCTACTTCCGGTTTGAATTTCCACATAACAATATGATGTACCATTGTATTTTTCTCCTTTGCTTTTGTTTTATTGCCAATTCACACAGTTTCTGTGCAAATACCAGCCTTTTGTTACGGCTCTTCGCCTGCAATCCGCAGAATATCCTCAATCTCTTCCACGGACATGTCAAGATACGCGGAAAGCTCTGCCACACTGAAATCCATGTCATCGCCGTCGGAGAGTTCCTCGATGGCGTCTTTTAAGCGGTTTACTTTATTGACTACAGTATTGTCCTTGTGTTTCTGAACTCTGTGTTCTTCCATGAAATCGCTGATCGTCTCACGCACAGCCGCATCAATCGCCTGCTCCGCCGTCTCAGCTTTTACAACGGACTCCAGCGCTACTAAAAGTCCGACATTTCCCTCCTGCACCAGATCCATCAGGAAGAAATCGCGGGTGTGCATTTCTTTTGCGGTCTCAATAACTTTCGGAAGCCAGAGCTGCACGAGCATGCTCTTTGCAAGGGAATCGCCCTCTGCCGCTTTCCGGTAAAGCTCTGCCGTTTCTTCCTCCGACGGTGTTTCTGTCTCCGGCAGTTCGTCAAGATACTGCTGTAAGGCACGCAGCTCCTCCTCGGAAACTCCGGTTTTTCGTTTTCTTTTTCGGTCTCCTCCGGCACGACGCCCGGCTCATAATCTGCCACATCGACCTGCTCCATCGTCAGATATTCGCAGACAAAGGTGACTTTCTGCTCATCCAGTGCAAAGTCTTCAAAAAAGTCTCTGACTTCTTTCATCGTTACTTTATTTTCATGGTCTCTGGCGTATGACAGCAATTCGGAGAGCTTCTCCTGGAACTTTTTCTGTTCGTCCTGCATCTTTTTTACCCTCTCTTTCTTCCGTTTCACGATTCCATTTCTTCGTACATTTTTTTCAATTTGTCCATTGCTTTTTCTGCTTTGAAAAGCTACTATAAAAGCAAACGAAAAACCACATTCAAGTGGAAAGGAGAATCCTTATGAAACAATTTTTTCAGGATGTGAAAAACAGTTTCCTGCTTTCAGCCGCTGTCTCTATTATACTAGGTATCGTGCTGATCGTCTACCCCGTAAAAACGAGTTTGCTGATCTGTTATATCGCCGGAGCACTGCTCCTGTTTGGCGGCGTTGTTGCGTTGATCCGCTACATTGCAAGCCGCGGCGAGCCGTTTTTCTTCCGCTACGATCTGTTCGTTGCCCTGGTACTGATTCTGTTCGGCTGCTTCGTTATCTTTGAAAGTGACCTTGTAATCGCATTCATCCCGGTTGTCATCGGTATCATCCTTCTGGCAAACGGACTGCTCAGCATTCAGAAGGCGTTCAACCTCAAAAAACAGGGCTGGAAAATGGTGGCTTGAGTTCCTGCTGGCTCTTTTAACCAGCGTTCTCGGCATCATCATCTGTACCAATCCGTTTGATGCCGTTGCAACCACAAACATTTTCATCGGTATCTGCCTTGTCTACAGCGGCATTTCCGATCTTGTCACCACCTATACATGGGCCGCGCAAAACGCCGGATCAAAAACGTCATCCAGACCGAGATCAACCAGCAGAAAATCCTGCACGATGACAATGTGATTGATGTGGATGAGGACGAGCTTCACTAAAAAACAGCTTCTTCCATAAAAATCTTCTTTCATACGAAAAACCGGAACCCGGCACCGCTTCTAAGCAGCGGCTCCCGGGTTCCGGTTTTCTCTGTATTTCTTTTTTATTTATTCCTCGTGTTTGCTCAGCGCTTCCATGCCTTCTCTTAATTTCAGACGAATCTTGCCAAGCTGCATGCCGTTTGCACCGAAATACAGTTTCAGATAGTGATTAGATCCAAAGAAGAAGCCAAGATCTCTGGTCTCTTTGATCCACTCGCCTTTTGTTCCACGGATGCTGATAACGGTTTTTACAATATTGTCGATATATACTGTAACGGAAAGCTGTGCCAGGTCTTCGAGGTCTGCTTTCATTTCCATCTCGATATCATAAGTTCCCATTTTATCTGCCAGAATGGAAACACCGCAGACTTCGCTTGTTCCTTTTTTATTTTCCCATGCGGAAGCGTCAATGACAACATCACCTGTTTCCGGATCTGCCTCATACGTTACCAGGTCTGCTGCAACAAAATCGTTATCTCCCTGCTGCTCCTGTGCTTCTTTTTCTTCCTCGCTGATGCGGTCAAGGAAACGTAAAATACATGGTGTTCCAAGAATGAAGTGAAGGACATTCATGGCATTTCTCTGCAGATCACCTCTTGTGATTTCACCTTTTTCCAGTGCTTCTTTCACATCATCCTGGCTCATATCGGTGCAGTCATTGCATACCATGAAGACATCATTTCCGGCGGATACCATCGGTGCATGTGTCGTTCTTGTTGCCTCGTATCCTTCACGGTTCGACATTGCCCACCAGTCGGTCATAACAAATCCATCGTAGTTCCACTCACCACGGAGAATGGTGGTTAACAGATCGTAGTTTCCTGCGGTCCAGATACCGTTGACCGGTCCATATGTACTCATAATGGATCTTGCGCCGCCTTCTTTGACTGCAATTTCATATCCTTTCAGATAGATCTCGCGCAGTGCACGCTCGGAAACAACCGCATTTACGGTGTGGCGCTTCGACTCCTGGTTATTACCGCAGAAGTGTTTGATGGTTCCGGTTACATCGGATTTTTCCATACCAAGAATCTGTACAGCACTGATCCATCCGGTCAGGTACGGATCCTCGGAAATATACTCAAAGTTACGTCCGTTTAACGGATTTCTGTGAATATTCATACCAGGTCCAAGAAGCGCATCGACACGGTTCTGTCTCATTTCGCGTCCTGCCATCTCGTACAGGTCTTCTACCAGCGGAAGATCGAACGTACAGCCAAGCAGCGTACCGTTTGGCATGGAGAAGGCTTTTGTTCCGCAGTCAAAACGAAGTCCGGAAGGACCGTCGGTACAGCAGGATGCCGGAATGCCAAACTCCTGTAATTCCGGTGTCAGACCGCCAAAAGCAGCTGCGGTTCCAGGCGTTACTTTCGGGCTGCACATACCCTCGCCGCGGAACATGCAGATCAGATCATCATCGGAAAGCTGTGCCACGAATTCTTCCATGGTTACTTTCTTATCCAGCACATCGCCCAGCTTATAGCCTTTGTCTCCGGTGTACGGAATCGGCTCCATACGGTTCTCTTTCATGCGTTTTGCCGGATCTACGGTGCGCAGCGGGGCTGCCTCGTATCCCGGTTTTAATGTGCCGTCCTCACCTGCAACGCTTTCATACGCTCAAACGCTTCGACCGGCGCCATTGCCTCGGTCAGCGTCTCAACCACTTTAAACGGCTGCTCGTAAGCGCCTGCGAAAGCTGCACTTCTGACATCGCTTCCGACATAAAACTCATAGCTGCCCTCTTCGAGTACGTAGCAGGATTTGTGTCCCGTTGCACCGCTGTCATCATAGGATGCGAAGCTTTCTTTTGCCACATTGATGGTCACGGTCTCTTTTGCTCCAGGAGCTAAAATACCGGTCTTTGCAAAGCCGACGAGTGCGCGGGCTGGTTTTCCAAGAACGCCCTGTGGAGCTTTTACGTATACCTGAACAACTTCTTTACCGGCCGTTTTTCCTGTATTCTCTACGGTTGCCGTTACGGTTACCTGATCGACGTCTTTCTCTTTCGCCTCTGCGGTTACTGCAAAGGTTGTGTAGGAAAGACCAAATCCGAACGGATATAATACTTTGTCTTTTGCAAAAGTCTCAAAGTAGCGGTATCCTACATAGATATCCTCTTTGTATTCGTTTCTTACTAGATCGCCAAAGCAGCTGGTCGACGGATAATCCTCAATATTTTCTGCGATGGTATCCGTCAGTTTACCGCACGGGCTGACTCTTCCCATCAGCACATCGGCAACGCCGTTTCCACCTTCCTGACCGCCCTGCCATACGTAGAGAACAGCTGCAGGATTGCACTCTTTCACCCATTTCATGTCGATGATATTTCCGACATTCAGCACAACGATCGTTCTTGCAAACGCTTTGCTGACTTTCTCTACCATCTCACGCTCGGTATCTGTCAAGAGATAACTGCCCGCCTCGTTTTTGTTGTCCTGGTCCTCACCTGCGGTACGGCCTACAACAACAATAGCTGCATCGGCGCCTTTTGCGCTCTCCACAATCTCGTCGGTGAGCTCCATCTCTTTCTGGGACCACGGCACTTTTCCCCAGCCCTGGCCTTCGTCGTATGGATTTTCCTCGATCCATTTCTCATATGTTCCAAGAAGATTCTCATCGAGCGTGATGTCTTTTTCTTCTTTTAAGGCATCCAGAATGCCAACCACATATTTGGTGTTGACGAGTCCGCCGGAGCCCAGTCCGCTCTTATAATAATGGAATGCAATTCTTCCGAAAACGGCTACTTTATCCCCCTTGCGAAGCGGAAGCGCCTCGTTGTCATTTTTCAGAAGGACACATCCCTCTGCTGCTGCCTGACGGGCAAGCGCTACGTATCTTCGAAATCCAATGGTGTAAATTTTCCCATATTGTTCCCCTTTCTCCTGCATACTTTTCTATCCAACATGTGCCGGAACACCCAAAGGAAATCCCGGGTTCCGGCACATGACTGGCTTCTTGTCTTTTATTATCTCGTATTTTCTGCTTTTTTTCCAGTTCTTTTCTTATCTTTTTTCTATCTGATATTGACCTTTTTTCTTCTCTTTTTGCTTATCCAATCAGTCCCTGGACAATTAATACAAGAAGCAGCAGCGGAAGGATATACGTAAGGTATAATCGCATCCAGTCCGGCACTTTCAGACCATCGCCCTTACTTGCCTCTGCCTGGTAATTTTTAAATCCCCATCCCCACTTTGATGTACAGAATAAAAGATAGATCAGTGAACCGACCGGCAGCAGAAGGTTGCTGACGATAAAGTCCTCAAGATCGAGAACTGTGCTTCCTGCGCCGAGCGGCTGGAATCCGGACCACACATTGTAGCCGAGTGCACACGGCAGGGATCCTAAAATGATCAGAATGCAGTTGATGACTGCTGACTGTTTTCTGGAAACACCGAAAATCTCGGAAAAGCAGCACATGATGTTCTCGAATACAGCGATGATAGTGGACAGTGCCGCAAAGAACAGAAACAGGAAGAAAAAGCTTCCGAAAATCCGTCCGCCCTTCATCGAGGTGAAGATGTGCGGCAGTGTCATAAAGATCAGCTTCGGGCCGCTGTCCGGCTGTACGTGATAGGAAAAGCACGCCGGGAAAATAATAAGACCTGCGGTGATGGCTACAAACGTATCGAGCACCGCAATATTGATCGCCTCTCCGAGCAGCGATTTTCCTCCGTTTAAGTAGCTTCCGAAAATCAGCATTGCGCCGATACCAAGACTTAACGTAAAGAATGCCTGGCTCATCGCGCTTGTGATAATGTGGAACAGTCCCACCTGTTCAATCTGCTGCTTGTCCGGCACCAGATAAAATTTCAGACCCTCTTTTGCGCCTGGCATTGTAAAGCTGTAAACCGCAAGGAAAATCATAACGACCATCAGTACAATCATCATCACTTTTGTGACACGCTCCACACCATTCTGCAGACCAACAGAGCAGATCAGAAAGCCTGCAATCGTGATCAGCAGCATCGTGATGACAAGAATAGACGGAGATGAAAGCATCTCATTGAATTTTCCAGTTACAGCGTCCCCCTTAAGGCCACTGAATTTTCCGGTTAAAAAGCTGTAAAAATAATACAGCATCCAGCCTGCAACAACCGTATAGAACATCATCAGCAGATAGTTTCCGATGAGGGCAACGTATCCATGGATATGCCACTTCTGCCCTTTCTTCTCCAGTTCCCCATACGCGCGCACGGTACTCTTTTTGCTTCCTCTTCCGATGGCAAGCTCCATCGACAGAATCGGAACTCCCATAATGGCAAGGAACAACAGATAAAACAGCACGAAAATGCCGCCTCCGTTGTTTCCTACCATGTACGGGAATTTCCATACATTTCCGATGCCGATGGCACAGCCTGCCGAAAGCAGAAGAAAGCCAAGGCGCGATTGGAATGTCTCTCGTTCCATTTCTTTTATTTCCTCCCTTTTTTCTTCGTACAAAACTCAGATTTCAGAACGGCACCGTTCTGCCGTTCTGTCCGGTTTGTCTTCCTGTTTTGCACTATGCTTTCTATTATACTTTTCTTATCAGAAAAAGACAAGCAATTGCTTAGGGCGTGTTTGAAAAATTTTTTTAAACACGCCCTGAGAAAGGAAATTTTTCTATTCTTTATTCATACCGCGCAATCTCTTTCCGCAGCCGTTTCATAATCCGTTTTTCCAGCCGCGAAATATACGACTGTGAAATTCCAAGAAGATCCGCGACTTCTTTCTGCGTTTTCTCCCGCCCCTCTGGCATATTGATGCCAAACCGGAGTTTCACGATCACCTGCTCCCGCTCAGAGAGCTTGCTGATTGCGCTTCCCAGCACGCGATGTTCCGCCTCCTGCTCGAGCCCCTGATAGATCACATCCTCCTCCGTTCCGAGGATATCCGACAAAAGAAGCTCATTTCCATCCCAGTCTACATTGAGCGGCTCATCGATCGAGACCTCCATCCGTGTCTTGTTATTTCTCCGCAGATACATCAGAATCTCGTTCTCAATGCACCGGGACGCGTACGTGGCAAGCTTGATCTTTTTTTCCGGATTGAACGTGTTAATTGCCTTGATGAGGCCGATGGTTCCAATCGAAATCAGATCCTCCACACCAACTCCTGTATTATCAAATTTCTGTGCAATGTAGACGACGAGACGCAGGTTGTGTTCGATCAGCTCGCTCCTTGCCGTCTCGTTTTCCGGATCGGAAAGCCCCGCAATCGCATCGGCCTCCTCCTGTCCTTCCAAAGGCGCCGGGAGAACATCTGTGCCCCCGATATAAAAAATTTCTCCTGTCTGACGAAATACAGCCGGCACGGACCGCGGCAGCATACGAAGCCGGAATCCGTTTGGCAGTGCAGCCTGCAGCATACTTCATTCCTCCTGTCCTTCCATGAGATCTGGATGCAAAATTATTTCATAGCCCCTGGGAGATGAACTATTTTCTCCGCCAAGCGCAATCAGCGGTCCGCTTATGTGCCTGGCTGTATGTTCTGTCACAAGAATCATTTCCGAGATCCGGATCACCGGCAGAAAGCCCCGGCCTTCCAGTCCGCGAAACGGTATGTAACGGGGCTGCAGCGCAAGAAGCCGTTCCGGCTCCGGCACCGTCTCGTGCCTTGCAAGCGCCGCAATCCCTGTCCGCATTTCGTCCGGGAACAATTCGAGTATCACAGTGTACGGTACGACCGAGACCGGCTTTTTGGTTGTGGCATCCCGCAAAGTATTGCCCGTGTCGTACAGTCCTTTTACTTTTTTCCATTTCCCATTCTGCACAAGCTGTACCGTAACCTGCCTGGCGTGTTCCAGGAGCATCTCCTTTCGGATCTTCAGCAGGAGGAGTGTTCCCGCATATGCGGCACTCCCGGAAAGAAGAAAAAGAAAAATTCCCCTTCCCGGCATCAGCTCCCGGAACAGGCGGTATGCACTGCCGATCAGAAAACCGGACAGTATATAGCCTGCCATTCCCACCACAAGATCCCGTACTGTCGTGATTCTGCAGCCAGATTTCACCATCCCTGTTGTAATTCCGATTCCGACCAGGGCGAGCAGCGCACCCGGCAGATACCGTGCAAACACGGCATACAGCACCGCATAACCGGCGCCGAGCGCGGCTGCCGCAAAACTCCTTCTTCGCGTGGCAGATCGTTTCAGAAGAAAGGAGGAAAGGCGCAGAATAGTATAATTCAGCAGAAGATTCTCTGCAAAGAGAAGATCCAGAAAGATCTCATAGTGCAAAAAAACACCCCCTGCGCCTTTTGCATGGTCTGAATTTCTAACAGACCCTATTATAGACGGAAGGGGGTGAATTTTTTGTCGTTTTCGGAAGAATGACCTTCTTTTTTGATCAACAAACTTCGACACGCCGCAACATTTTCGGTCTGCGGCGTGTGAGGTAAATTCGTTATTTGCTTATTATTCTTTGCTTATCTGCGGTTTCTTAAGAAATCCGGGATCTGGATGTCCTTTTTCGGAACATTGCTTGTCATGGTCTGCTGAGCCTGTACCTGCGGCTGCACCTGAACCTGTGGCTGCGGCTGTACCGGAGCGGAAGCTTTCGGAGCAGTGTGTACCGGAGCGGCTGCCTGTGCAGAGAAGCTGCTGCTGGAAAATGCGCTCTTTCTTGCATCTGCCGGCTCTTTGCGGGATACGCTTGCCTGTTTCGCCGTTGCATCGTTGAGACCTGTTGCGATAACGGTGATCTTCGCTGTATCGGTAACAGAATCATCATACATAGCACCGAAGATGATGTTTGCATCCTCTCCAGCCAGATTCTGTACGTAACTTGCAGCATCGTTTGCATCCATAAGGGAGATATCTCCGGAAATGTTGATGATAACGTGGCTTGCACCCTCGATGGTGGTCTCAAGCAGCGGACTGGAAACAGCCTGCTGTACAGCCTCGAGCGCTTTGTCGTCGCCCTTTGCCTCGCCGATACCGATGTGGGCGATACCCTTGTCGGTCATAACGGTCTGAACATCTGCGAAGTCGAGGTTGATGAGTGCCGGCAGGTTGATCAGGTCTGTGATGCCCTGTACGGCCTGCTGCAGAACCTCGTCTGCTTTCTTTAATGCCTCCGGCATGGTTGTCCGGCGGTCTACGATTTCAAGAAGTTTGTCGTTCGGGATCACGATCAGGGTATCTACGTTTTCCTCGAGTTTTTCGATTCCCATCAGCGCATTGCTCATACGGGTTCTTGCCTCGAATTTGAACGGTTTTGTTACAACGCCGACAGTCAGAATGCCCATTTCTTTTGCAACGCCTGCTACAACCGGTGCTGCACCTGTTCCGGTTCCGCCGCCCATACCGCAGGTGACGAATACCATATCAGCGCCTTCCATGATCTGTTTGAGCTCTTCGATGCTCTCCTCGGCTGCTTTCTCTCCAACCTCAGGTTTTGCTCCTGCGCCCAGTCCCTTGGTCAGCTTCTCGCCGATCTGGAGAATGGTAGGTGCCTTACAGAGGGTCAGCGCCTGTTTATCGGTGTTGATTCCAACGAATTCAACGCCGCCGATGGATTCCTCCACCATTCTATTTACAGCATTATTTCCTGCACCACCTACACCGATTACGATAATCTTTGCAGATGATTCTGCCTCATTTGTCATGATCTCTAACAATTTCAACTTCCTCCTTTTGATTATGAACTGCTGTCTATCTCAAAATAGTCTGATATTCTGATGGTCATACATAAAGATATAATATAATTTCTTCGGAAAATAATCAACTGTTTTTTTCGTATTTCATAAAAAATTCAGGATTATTGCGTTTTTTTGACGGCTTTCCTTTCCTCTTATACATCTTTCGAGAAGACAAAGCTGCTGTCGCCGTCCTTGTAATCCTCCATATGGAGTTCTCCGGAAAGACCGGAAAGGCTCGGCAGGATTGCTGCTACGCGCGTCATCTTTTCTTCTAACGCCGTATCGGTTCCAAGCAGAATCCGCACGGTATCATAGTAATGCAGAATAATTTCGCTGTTCTCATTAAATTCCACACTGTCCGGCGTGATATTGTATTTCTCCGTCATTCTCGTAAGTGCGAGCATGGTGCGGAAAACTGCCGGTTTTTCAACCGGGAGCTGCTTGTTCACGGTCACATAGTCAAACGTAAGTCCTGTTACAAGCGGAACATCGGAAAGGGTCGGCTGAAAGTCTGTCGTTGTCACACGTGCACTTTTAATCGTATCCGCCGAGAGCGCACCGTCGGACGTACTGCTTTCGGATGCTGTGCCATCGGATGATACGCTTTCGGATGCAAGCGACTCACTCGTAAGAGATCCATCCGCACTCGTTCCATCGGAGGCGGTTCCGTCGGAAGGCTCACCCTCCGCAGGTGTTTCCTGCTCCTCGTCCACGCACTCCAGCACGATGCCGTTCTTGTCAAAATAGACCTTCTGGCCTTCGTACTCGACATAACCGACCACTTTTTTCTCATTTACCTGGATGCAGATGGTGTCATAGCTTACAAACGTAAACTCCACGGAGTTCATAAAAGGAATATCGCTCATATCAACCTTCGAATGAAACGTCGTAAGAAGCACCGTGTTTTTCATCCACTTGTCGTCCGCGACCATCTCTTTGATTTCATCTTTTGTATACCGGGTGTTCCCCGCCACCTGGATATTGCGGATTTTGAACACATTAAAAAACAAGGCACCTGCAAGGCCGACGCCAAGCACCACCCCGGTCAGAATCCGTATTTTTCTGTTTTTCTTCTTTTTTCTGTTTTTTTTCTGTCTCATATTTCTTTTTCTACGATAATCTTGGCTCCGAGTTCCCGGAGCGTTTCTGGAAACCGTTCATACCCCCGCTCAATCAGTTCTGTCTGCCGGATTGTGGAAAATCCTTCTGCGGCAAGCGCCGCCGATACGAGTGCCGCGCCGCCCCGAAGATCCTGGGAAACAACTTCTGCACCGTGCAGACGGCTTTTTTCGGCCGTCAGCCATTTTCCGCAGATCTGCAGCGTACCGCCCATTTTCTGCAGCTCCTCTGCCGTCCGGAGGCGGTCCTCAAATACATTTTCACAGATACAGCTCTTTCCTTCCAGCGTCATCGCTGCCGCCAGATACAGCGACTGCAGATCCGTCGGAAAACCGGGATATTCCTCTGTCTCCACGTACGGAACAGCATGCTGCACGTTTTTGCTGTCTGCTACCAGTGTACCACTCTTCCTTGTATATTGTCCACCTATTTTCTGATAGAGGGACAGAACCGCCCCCATTTCGTCCAGCGGCGCGCCGGAAAGCGTCAGGTGCCCCCGCGTCGCCGCGCCCATCAGAAGATACGTCCCTGCCGCGATCCGGTCACCCGGAACACGATACCGGCAGCCGGACAGCAGTCTCTTTCCCCGCCTTCCGTAAACGGTAATCTGCTCCGTCCCCTCGCCGGTAATCTCCGCTCCCATGGCCTTAAGAAACCGGCAGAGATGAACCACTTCCGGCTCCCGCGCACAATGCTCCAGCCTTGTTGCACCTTCCGCTCCGACAGCAAAAAGAACCGCATTTTCCGTCGCCCCGACACTCTTTTTCGGAAAGCAGAGCACGGCTCCTTTCGGATGATCTGCCTTTGCCCGAATGGTGCCGTCCTCCTCGAAGACCTCGGCTCCCAGAAGCTCCATTGCCCTCTGATGCAGGTCCGTCGGCCGCTTTCCGATCCGGCAGCCGCCGGCCCCTGCAAGGTATGCCTCCCCTGTCCTTGCAAGAAGACTTCCCAGAAACAAAAGAGAGGCGCGCAGTCTCTTCGAAAGCGCTCCCTCCACACGGCTTTTTTCGATCTTTTCACAGTTCAGGTGGAGCGCATTCCTCTCCCACCAGACTGTTCCGCCAAGCTTCTTACAATCTCCGCCATATCCTCCACATCGGAAATCTTCGGGCAGCCTTCCAGCACGACCTCCTCTTTTGTCAGAACCGCCGCCGCGATCATGGGAAGAACGGCATTTTTGGAACCCTGGACTGTTACCGTTCCGCAAAGCCGCCTTCCGCCGAGAATCTGATATACTCCCACCTGTTCTCTCCCATCCGGCCTCTCTTTTTACGGTATGCATTACACTCCCGTTTTGTTCCCGTTCTGCAGCGCTTTTCCGCCTTTTTAATCGGTGTCCCTCGAGACCGACAGGGCAAGCCCCATCTCGCCGAGCAGAAACAACACGGAGGTGCCGCCGTAACTGATAAAAGGCAGCGTAATGCCGGTATTCGGAATCGTATTTGTCACAACCGCGATGTTCAGAATCACCTGAAGCGCAATATGCCCCATAATTCCGCCCGCAATCAGTGCTCCGCCAAGATCCCGCGCATGGATCGAAATAACCATCAAGCGCCAGATCAGCACCGCAAACACGGCGATCACCAGGCAGGCGCCGAACAGTCCGCCCTCCTCACAGATAATCGAAAAGATCATATCATTCTGCGCTTCCGGCACAAAGCCAAGCTTCTGCAGGCCTTTTCCAAGCCCGCAGCCAAAGATTCTCCCGCTGCCGATCGCATAGAGTCCCTGAATGGTCTGGAACCCCTTCTCGTACGCCTCCGGGTTGCGCCAGATGGCAAGGCGTTCGAGGCGGTAGCTCTCCATCATCAGAAAAACGGCAATAAACCGATGCCGGCGCCTCCGATTCCGAGAAACGGCAGGTAGCCCGGATGTGAAATAAAGATCAGAAATGCACAGATTCCGAGCAAAATAATCGCCGTACTTAAGTTATTGCTTCCGACAAGCGCTGCAATCGGCAGGGTGCACAGCACCGCCTTTGTCATAAACCAGAGACTGTCGGACCGGCCTTTCGTGTGCTCCATCACCCAGGGCAGGAAGAGAATCACCGCCATCTTGGCAAATTCCGAGGGCTGGAACGATAAGGGGCCAAGCTTTAACCACCGCTTCGAGCCGTTGTACTCACTTCCGAAAAAGAGCACCGCCGTCGAGAGCGCAAGGGAAGCCGCATAAAACCACGGTGCCAGTGCAAACAGCCGCCGGTAATCTATTTTTGCAACCGCATACATACCGATTACACCGAGCGCACTTGCAAAGAGCTGCTTCTTGAAATAATAAGCCGGGTCATGGAATCTGACCCGGCCGTTATACGCGCTGGCGCTGTACAGAATCACAAGGCCAAGGCCAAGCAGAATCCATACCGTCACCAGCAGCGTCCCATCTATTTTTTCTCTTTTCCTTCCGCATCCGCGCCACACCCGCCGTTCGCTCTTTTTCAGCTTATGCGGGATAGTTTCCTGATATGACTTTTTACAGTGCTCTTACGTACTCCTTAAACAGCTCACCGCGCTGCTCATAGCTCTTAAACTGATCCCAGCTTGCGCAGGCCGGGGAAAGAAGAACCGCATCCCCTGCATTTGCCTTGTCGTGGCAGATCTGTACGGCTTCTTTTAAGTTGTCTGCCATGATAATGTCGTTGAATCCGACGTTTCTTGCCGCTTTTGCGATCTTCTCTTTCGTATCTCCGATCAAAACCAGGAAACGTACCTTTCCATCGAATGCCTGAATCCACTCTTCGTAGGTGGACTGCTTGTCGTAGCCGCCGCCGATCAGCAGAGTCGGGCGGTTCATCGCCTGGATGCCTTTGATGGCCGCATCCGGATTGGTTCCCTTGGAATCGTTGTAATATGCCACGCCGTCCTTCTCGCAGACATACTCGATGCGGTGCTCTACCCCTGCAAACTCCTGAATGACTTTGCGGACAGTTTCCATCGGCACGCCTGCATGAAGTGCCATCGCAGAAGCAACCATGACGTTTTCAAAATTATGTAGGCCGAGCAGTTTTAAGTCGTCGGTTCTGGTCAGAAGCTCCGTCTCGCCGTTCTTTGCAATGCGGATTTCGCCGTCCTGATAATAGATGCCGTCCTTTAACGCACGCAGACTCGAGAAGTACATCACCTGTACTTTCTTCTCTGCCATCAGTTTCTCGCCGAACGGGCGCAGGATTTCGTCCTCATAATTCAGCACACAGAGATCATCCATCGTCTGATTTTCGGTGATACACTCTTTCACGCGGATATACTCTTCCATCGTGTGATGGCGGTTCAGATGATCCTCGGTAATGTTTGTGATCGCACTTGCCGCCGGATGGAACTCTTTGATGGTTTCCAGCTGGAAGCTGCTGATCTCGGCAACCGTTACGGTATCATCTGTCGTGTCGAGTGCCGCGGATGTGTACGGGGTTCCGATGTTTCCGACCACTTTTACTTCCGGCTGATATGCTTTCATGATCTCGCCGAGCAGCGATGTTGTGGTGGTCTTTCCGTTAGTACCGGTAATCGCAAGCACTTTTCCGCGGCTTACCTGATACGCCAGCTCCACTTCACCGATGACCGGAATCTCTTTTTCTTTCATTTTAAGGACAACCGGCAGATCCGTCGGAACGCCCGGGCTTAAAACGACAAGATCAAGGCTGTCGAGCATCTCCTCCGGGAGCTCGCCTAAGACAACTTCCACGCTGTCACGGCTCTCTAATTTTTTTAAGATTTCTTCTTTTTCGAGTTTGTCATTTCCATCGTAAAGAACGACAGAAGCACCTTTCTTGTGCAGCAGCTCCTCCGCTGCAATTCCACTCTTTCCGGTTCCGAAAACCAGTACTTTTTTTCCTGCGAAAATCATGTTTGATTACCTCCATATTTTAAAGCCCCATCAATGCGATCAGGCATAGTATCGCTGTGATTGTAGCAAACACCGTCACAATCTGTGTCTCCGACCAGCCCATCAGCTCGAAATGGTGATGGATCGGCGTCATCTTGAAGATCCGTTTTCCCTTCGTCAGTTTGAAGAATGACACCTGCAGGATCACAGAGAGAATCTCCATCATATAAATGAATCCCACAAGCGGCAGAAATAAGGGGAGACGTAAGAAACACGCCATTCCCGAGACGAAACCGCCGAGTGCCAGACTTCCTGTATCGCCCATAAAGACGCGGGCAGGAAATACATTGAATACCAGAAACCCCAGCAGACTCCCGATAACCGCAAGCGGAGACGGGGAAACACCGTTTCCGAGGCCGATCGATGCCACGGAAAAGAAAACAGCATTTAAAATCGTCACACTCGCCGCCAGTCCGTCAAGGCCGTCGGTAAAGTTGACACCGTTGACCGTTCCAAGAATCACAAAGGCGAAAAACGGAATCGTAAAAATCCCTGCGTCCAGCTCTTTGCCTGGAAGGAACGGAATGCGCATCCGGAGGGAAATTCCGGAAAAACGCGCCAAATACCACAGAAAGACTGCTGTAATCACTGCCTGCAGTGCCATTTTCTGCTTCGGGTACAGCCCGTCGCTGCGGTGCAGCACGACTTTCAGATAGTCATCGAGAAAGCCGATCAGGCCAAAACCAAGCGTCAGAAACAGCACCGGAACCACTTCCGCTCCCTCTTTCCGGAAAAGGAGGGAAACTGCGGTAAACGCCGCCAGAAACATCACGCCGCCCATCGTCGGGGTTCCTGCTTTTTTCTGGTGGCTCGGCACACCCTCTTCCCGCTCCTTCTGCCCCGCTTTGACTTTTCGCAGAAACGGGATCAGAACCGGCCCCAGCGCCAGGCTGATGCCAAAGGAAAGAAGAACCGGCAGGATCATTTCTCTTTTCATAGACGCACCTCTTCCTTTTTGTACGGATTGTGTACGGAACAGGCATGTCAAAATATTTTCTCCAGCCTATTCAGTATATAGCTTTTTGTTCTGTTTCGCAACCTTCTTTTATAATCCAAGTTACGGTTCGCTCAGCAGTGAAACACTTGCTGTTTCGCTGCGTAAGAAAGTGATTCAGGTGTGAGCAGCCCTCCTTTTGCGAAGCAAAACTTTAAATGAGGGCTGCGAAGGACACAATTCTCAGGTTTCCTGAGAATTGTGTCCAATACCGAGATACGGAAGTACATTGGAAAAGATATCGCGGATCACCGGCGCGCAGATCGTTCCGCCGTAGTAGACGCCCTGCGGATTGCGGATAATGCAAAGCCCCAGCACCGTCGGATGCTCCGCCGGGGTGAAGCCGAGGAATGAGGAAATATAGCGGTTGGCGCTCCGCGGAAGTGTCTGCGAAGTTGCCGTCTTTCCGCCGATGGAATATCCCTCGAGGTACGCATTCTTTCCAGACCCTTCTGAAACGACGCTTTCCAGAATTTCGCGCACCGTCCTGGAAGTTTCTTCCGAAACGAACCCCTTTCTTTTTCCGGAAATTCAGATGCTTTACAACATTTCCTTCTTCATCGAGCACATCCGTTGCGACATGCGGCGTCACCATTTTTCCGCCGTTGACGAGCGCAGAGACCGTCGCCGCCAGGCGGATCGGCGTGATCTGGAAGGACTGGCCGAATGCCATCGTCGCAAGCTCAACCTCTCCGATGTTTTCCTCCTTGTGCATAATCGTCGATGCCTCGCCCGGCAGATCGATCCCCGTCTTTTCCATCAGGCCGAAATTCCGGAAGTAATCACAGAACTTTTCCACACCGAGCCGCAGCCCCACTTCAATGAACACCGGGTTGCACGAGTTCTGCGCGCCCTGCACGAAGTTTTCGGCTCCGTGTCCCGTCCGCTTGTGGCAGTGGATCCGGCGGTCCTCCACGATTTTGTAGCCGGGACAGAAAAACGAATCGTTCGGCGACACAACGCCCTCCGAAAGTCCCGCCGACATCGTGATGATCTTAAAGGTAGATCCCGGCTCGTACGTATCGTTGATGCAGGCATTCCGCCACATCTGGTTCAGCAGATCCTGAATTTCTTTTTCCGAAAGTCCCGTTGTATCCTGCTGCAGCGTGAACGGATCGTTGAGGTCGAACTCCGGCACATTGACACAGGCATAGATTTCTCCGTTCTGCGGATTCATAAGAAGAATCGAGACGCTGTCCGCCTGTTTTTCTGCCATCGCCTTTTCCGCTGCCTGCTGGCAGTACGCCTGGATATTGACATCCAGGCTGACCTTTAAGTCCCTTCCCGCCACCGGCTCCTGGCGGCTCTCCCCGATGCCGTTCTGCTCAATCCCGCGCGCATCCGTTGTCGTCAGGATTTTTCCGTTGATTCCTTTTAAAATTTCCTCATATTCCACCTCCAGCCCGATGATGCCCTGATTATCGCCTCCGGTGAAGCCGATAACGCGCGACGCCAGCTTCCCTTTGGGGTAATACCGCTTGAAATCCTCATCCACTTTTACCCCCGCGTATCCGTACGACCGGATGGTATCACCCGTCTTCTTGTCCACATTCGTCTTGACACGCTCGATTGAAGACCGCTTCTCCACGCGTTTCCGCGCCGTCTCCTCCGAAATTCCAAGCTCTTTTACCAGCATCGCAATCACCGCCTCCGGCTCCTCGATCTGGCTGTGGATCACGGAAATCGTACAGACCGTGCGGTTTGCCGCGAGAACTTCCCCGTTTGCATCAAGAATCCGGCCGCGCGCCGCCTTGATCCCGCGCTCCCGCTCGTGCAGATCATCCGCCTTCTCGGAATAATAGACGGACCGGAACACACACAGATACACCAGCCGCCCGGCAAGTCCGACCATCATTCCCATGCAGAGTACCCACAGAAGAACCGTCTTTTTCCGGTGATACGTTTTGTTTTTACGCATAGAATACCCCATAGCCGAATCCATTATGATAACACTATATGGAAACTGCTATGGGGTTATGTCTTTTGTTTTTTATGTTTTTTTACTCTTCATTGATGAGATCCAGCTCGGCGTTTGTCAGACCGCCGTTCTCGATATTGCTGTTTTCAGCACTGTTTTCCGTATCGTCTTCCTGTACCGGTGCCGCTACGTTTGGATCATCCGTTCCGGTCTCGGAGCCTTCGCCCGTCACACCGTCCGTATCATCCGGGAATACGTTCAAATACGGCAGCAGTTCTGTGTAGATCTCTTTTACGATCTCCTGTGCCAGCACACTGTTCGCCTGATTTTCTACATCCGGCTCGTCCACAATCGCGTAAACAACAGCTTTCGGGTTTTCTACCGGTGCAAATCCGATAAAGGAAACGAGATATTTTCCATTGCCTCGCGGATACTTCTGTGCAGTACCTGTTTTTCCTCCATCGTGTAACCGGCAACCTTTGCACTCTGGCCGCTTCCATCGGTCACGACTCCCTGGAGGAAACTTCTCATTTTATCGCTGATTTCCGCGGAAACCGTCTGACGCACCAGATTCGGCTCATTGCTCTCAACAACAGCTCCTGTGCTGTCCGTGATCGTCTTCATCACATGCGGCTGGTAATAATTGCCTCCGTTGATCAGAGAGGAAAACGCAGCTGCCTGCTGTACCATCGTCACGGTATAGCCCTGTCCGAATGTACTCGTTGCAAGCTCGGTCGGTCCCATAGTATCCTCCGTGTGAACCAGGCCGTACGCCTCACCCGGCAGGTCAATTCCTGTCAGACTGCCGAAACCGAAAATATCCTGATAGCGGAGAAATTCCGCTGCTCCCATCTTCTGTCCGATCTGCATCATACCAGCGTTGCAGGAGTTTTTCAGTACATCGGCCGGTGTCTGTACGCCATGTGTTCCCGGATAAGCTCCGCAGCGGATCATCTGCTGCAATCGTCTCAAACCCCTCACAGTCAAACAGGGTATCATCATCGATTACATCGAGGGAATATGCCGCCGCCACGTTCATCGGTTTTGCCGTGGAACCTGGCTCATATGCATCGGAAATACAGTAGTTTTTCCAGATGGCACTCAAAGCCTCCATTGTCTCGTTATCGTTCATCGCATCAATTTCTTCCTGCGAATAGAACGGTGTCAGATCTCTTGGATTGTTCAGGTCATACCAGTCGGAAGAATCCATACCAAGAATCTCTCCATTGTTCGGATCCATCACGACAACGCCGATATTCTTTGCCGCTTTTGTCTGACGGTTCGTCTCAGTGTCCGATTCGTCCGCGCCGTTCTGGACATGAATCCGCTCATTGTAATTCTCGATCGCCGTGCGGATGATCTTCTGAATATTTACATCAATCGTCGTAACACGTTTTTGCCCGGCTGCGCCTCGATGATCGTCTGTTCCATATCCGCATCTTCGTTGTAATAGCCGAACTGGCGGCCATTCACGCCATTTAAGATACTGGAATAATACCCTTCGATTCCCCAGTCTGCCGTGTCTCCTGAATACGTAAAGCCGATCAGATCGCAGGCAAGTGAATTTAACGGATACGTTCTGTGGTAGGATTCCTCGAACCAGACGCCGCGGATGTTGGCACGGTATGCTTTTTCCGCCTGCTCGTTCTCATCGAGCTCCTTGTTCTTTTTGTCCGCGTACTCGTCCACATAGGCCTCAAACGCTTTTTCGCGTCCATCGAGACCTCTCTGGCGAGAACCTGGTACTGGCTTTCTTTTGTCGTTTCGCCGGTCAGACGATCCCGGATATCCGTCTCGTCGAGTCCGAAGTATTCAACCAGTGCTGCTACGGTCGGATCGACGTACGGATGGGTATCGTTCTTTTCTTCATCTTTTACCGTCGTATTGGCAAGTTTACAGTCGAGAATAACGTTGTAAACCTTCTCACTCGTTGCCAGAATCGTTCCGTTCCGGTCGGTGATACTTCCCCGCTGGAATGGAATTGTCCTGCTGTCGTAGGACTGCTGCGTCTGGCTTAAAACCTGTCTTTCGTATTTTTCTCCCTTTGTGGCATTCACATACGTAATGTCAATCGCTAAAGCAACAAAACCAGCATCACTCCCAAAAAGAGTGCTACCAGTTTTCTGCTCATACGCCCACTTGTCTTCCGTCTCCGGAATGCCCCGCTTCGTTTTTTATTTTTTTTCTGTTTACTCACGTTTTCACCTATTTCGCATCCGGAACATCCTGATACTGTCTCACATAGCTGTTTTCTGAATCATCGAAATAAATTACCTGGGACTCATCTGCATATTTCATGCCGAGCCGGTTCTGTGCTGCTTCTTTGACTGCCTCAAGATCTTCGGAGGCAACCGTTGTATTGTAATAGGCGTCATTGTCCGCCTTCAGATCGCTCAATTCTTTTTCTTTGCTGGTAATGTCTTCCGCCTGCGTGGTAACCACGGTCTGCAACTTGACATACGCAACACACGCCGCGATACACAGTGTGCAGACAATGGCAAGAAAAACAGCGTAGCCCGCGCTGATCTGTGTCGCCCGTGCCCGGTTTCTTCTTGTCTGGCTGCTCACACCCGATTTCAGAGGCCGTGCTTCTTTGGTGCTTCCTGCGGCTGTGCTGCAAGACGCCGTACCGCACTTCCGTCCTCAAACGTATCTGGCGTATAACGTTTCGTTCTATCTGTCGAATTTACCTTCCATCTGCGTCTGGCCATAACTTCTCTGTCTCCTTCGTGCCGAGCCGTCACACTTTTCGTTCAAAGACGCGCAGTTTTGCGCTCTTGGAACGGGGATTTGTTTCCATTTCCTCTTCTCCCGGCAAGATCGGTTTCCGAGTTACTACGGTTCCCTTGGACTTCTTTCCGCATACACAGACCGGAAATTCCGGCGGACACGTACATGGATGCTCGTTTTTTCTGAAAATGTTTTTTACGATACGGTCTTCCAGAGAATGAAAGGTGATGACACAAAGTCTTCCACCGTCATTTAAGAGATCAATCATGCCGTCCAGTGACTCCGACAGAACGGTAAGTTCCTGGTTCACTTCGATACGGATTGCCTGAAAGGTTCTCTTGGCCGGATGGCCGCCCGTCGCCTTATTTTTGCCGGAATCGAGCGCTTGATGATTTCGATTAACTCCCCAGTTGTTCGAATCGGCGCCTGCTGCCGGCTTACGCATATATTGTGTGCAATTTTTCTTGCAAAACGCTCTTCTCCATATTCATGGAGAATACGCGAAAGATTCTCTTCACTGTAATCGTTCACGACTTCGTACGCGGAAAGAGCATTTCTCTGATCCATCCGCATATCCAGCGGAACATCCTCACGGTATGTGAATCCACGCTCTGCATTATCCAGCTGATAGGATGAAACTCCAAGATCCAGCAGGATTCCGTCTACCCCGGTGACTCCGATTTCGGCAAGACGCGGAACCATATCGCAATAATTGCTGCGGATAATCGTGACCTGGTTCTGATATGGTTCCAGGCGTTTACCCGCAGCAGCTATCGCAGCTTCGTCCTGATCTATGCCTATTAATCTCCCCGTGGCAGATAAGCGCTCACATATATGACTGGAATGTCCAGCGCCTCCCAACGTCCCGTCCACGTAGATTCCGTCCGGTTTTATCTTAAGGTTTTCAATGGTTTCCTTCAGTAATACTGATGTATGCGAAAATTCCATGGTCATCTCCTGTATCCCAACGAAACAGATCAGATCACAATGCCCATCTCTTCCATTGATTCGGCGATGGCATCCATATCATCATAATTGCTGTTTTCGTTCCATTTTTCCTTGCTCCAGATTTCAATCCGGTTGATATTTCCGGTAAGGACTACATCTTTTTCCAGACCAGCAAATTCCCGCAGCGTTGCCGGTACGAGAATCCTCCCCTGCTTGTCCAGTTCACATGACGTAGCACCTGCTACAAAGAAACGGGAAAAAGTTCTGGCGTTTTTGTTTGTAAGTGGTAAGGCTCTCAGCTTCTCTTCAAAGGCAGCCCATTCGTCGTTTGGGTAAATGGAAAGGCATCCGTCCAATCCCTTCGTCAGTACAAACTCTTCTCCCAGCTGTTCTCTGAACTTGGACGGTATGATCAATCTTCCCTTCGCGTCAATCGTATGACTGTACTCTCCCATGAACATAATGAAAACCCTCTTATCACCTGAAATGGCGGTCTCCCCACGCACCACTTCATGTATCGCGCCGCAGCCAGACTGCCACATCCGCTCCACAACGCACCACTTTTCACCACTTTCTACCACTTATATTTTTATTCTATATCAACTCAGGGAAAATAGCAAGGTCTTTTTTCTATTTCATTTTTAAGATTTTCCCCAAAATGCAACATTTTTATGCGCATTTTCCGCCTTTTTTATACCAATTTTGTATCAAAAAAGAGAAAACCTTTTTGCCGGTTTTCCCCTTTTCTGTATTTTTATTCTGTTTTTTTCACTGGTTTTATCCTTAAGAATGGGCTGTCTCCCCACCGGATGATAATTTTTTTCGTTTCCATACCACCAGGATGGTACATCCCACCACAAGGCACCCCGAAAGGAGCTGGGAAACCGGAAGTCCCACCACCGGAAGCAGAAGCTGGTCGGTGCGGAGTCCCTCGATCCAGATTCTTCCAAGGCCGTATCCTATCAGATACATCAGGAACACTTCGCCGTTAAATTTTTCTTTTCCGAAACCAGAAAGAAAAAGCAGGACACCCACATTCCATAAACTTTCATATAAAAAGGTGGGATGCACCTGAATATACTCGACGCCGTTTACCGTCACCACATGATCCCACATTTTCTGTGTGATTTCATTGGCACGAACCGCGGAAACCGGAAGCTGCATTGCAAACAGGTTGTTAGTGTAGTCACCGAATGCCTCACGGTTAAAGAAGTTTCCCCACCGTCCCATAATCTGACCGAACACGATGCTCATGCTCGCGGTATCCATCAGAAG
>ENA-OQDW01000023-OQDW01000023.1-human-gut-metagenome-genome-assembly--contig:-NODE-23-length-52376-cov-2.968918_pt1 | contig 52376 bp, 50 predicted proteins | sample MGYA00242784_ERZ504613 | MGnify/ENA primary metagenome ERZ504613 (study PRJEB26092, sample SAMD00036330) | human gut metagenome | host: Homo sapiens | study: EMG produced TPA metagenomics assembly of...
TTTACCGATTGCTCCCTTTAAAAAACGCCCCTTTCCCCATTATAAAAACAAAATAAGAACGAGTGCCAAGAAAACTCCCAGCATATATAAACATGAAAACAGGCTGGGAGCAAAGCCACGCCCTTGCCCCAGCGCTGTAAGAAAATTTGAGCAGAAATAGAAAACCGACACAGCGGAGAAGGCGGTCGCCATCTTCCTCCGATCCTCCCGGAAGATCCATAAAGCGAGGGTGTAGAGCACTGCGTGATGCCCCAGTCGCACCACCAGGTGGCCATGATACAGCCGAAAACCGCAACCCAACGGGATATTATATTTTGAATGTTATCATAAAACAAAATGCCTAAAAAGCAAAAAAACAACGTGAACATCACATTGAACTTTAAATTATACCAGTGGATTCCTTGAAACATGGTATATGGGAGCTGGGAAAGCAGAGCAAACAAAAGCATCCGCAGGCCGTATCTTTTTTTGCTGCGCGTATAAAAATAGCCTTCTGTAAGAAACAGGCACATGATTGGTAGCGTAATGCGGCCAAGCACATGGAAAACCTGCGCCTTCAGGTTTATAAACGGATAAAAACGCCAACCGATATGATCAATCAGCATTGCCGCAGCAGCTATAATTTTCAATGTATCTCGATTGAGGATCTGCAAACTTTGGTTTTTATCCATCATGCGCTTCCCCGTTTTAACCTTTTCTGCTTTTGATCTTCTCCCAATATGCCTTTGCAGCCTGTTCTGTTTTATTTTCCCCATATTCATAGTAGCGGGTTCCATTCAGCGCGTCGGGCAAATACTGCTGCGGGAGCCAATGGTTTGGATATTCGTGGGGGTATTCATAGAACTGGCCCTTATTTGGATTATCCGCGCCGTCGTAATGCACGTTTTGCAGCGTGCGGGGGATCGGGCCGCTTTTGCCGCGCTGCACGTCATCCATCGCGCGTTGATGCCGTCATAGGCGCTGTTGGATTTCGGCGCCGTCGCCACAAGCACAACCGCATCCGCCAAGGGAATCCGCGCTTCCGGTAGGCCGACCTGTAAGGCCGCGTCCACCGCTGCCTTGACAATTGGAATAATCATTGGGTAGCAAGGCCCACATCCTCACAGGCGCACACCATTAGCCTTCGCGTGGCGCTGGGCAAATCACCCGCCTCCAGCAGCGCGCCAGATAATGCAGCGCCGCATCCGGATCGGAGCCGCGCATGGATTTTTGAAAGGCAGAGAGGATATCGTAGTGCTCATCCCCCGCTCGGTCATAACGCAGCGCGCTGCGCTGGGAAAGCTCTTTCGCGTGCGCTAGCGTTATCACACGAGCTTCACCCGGCGCGGGCATTGGGGAGGCAAGCACACAGAGCTCTACCGCGTTGATTGATTTGCGCACATCGCCCCCACAGGCCTGTGCAATATAGGGAATCACGCCCTCTTCCGGCACGATCCGCTCGCCGCGCTCCTCCTCCAAATAAATGAAAGCCCGCTGTACGGCGCGCTCAATCTCCGCCGGTTCAACCACCTTAAATTCAAATACTGTGGACCGGCTGAGGATCGCGTTGTAAATATAAAAATACGGATTTTCCGTTGTGGAGGCAATCAGAGTGATTTTCCCGTTTTCAATATATTCCAGCAGGGATTGTTGCTGCTTCTTATTGAAATACTGGATCTCATCCAGATATAAAAGGATTCCATTGGGCGCAGCAAACGTATCCAGCTCCGCAACAACATCCCGGATATCCGCCGTGGAGGCGGTTGTGCCGTTGAGCCGGTGCAGGCGGCGGTTCGTCGTTCGGGCGATGATACCTGCAAGCGTTGTTTTCCCAACGCCGGAGGGGCCATAGAAAACGAGGTTGGGCAGCTCTCCTGAAAGGATAATGTTGCGCAGCGGCTTCCCCTCCCCCAAAAGATGCTTTTGGCCTACGATCTCATCAAGAGCCTGCGGACGCAGGCGGTCAGCAAGCGGTGCAGACATGGCGATTCCTCCTCAATCGGGATTTGTTTCTTCAGTATACGGGATTCTGGCCCACAATGCAAGTTGGCACATTTTCTCATTTTTTTACATACGAATTTCATAAAAATAAGAGAGTTTGAATCGCTTCTTCGTGAAATCTTTTTTCTTTTAGATAATTGACGGCTTGCAGTTTTTAGCGTATGCTGACTACAGCCTATTGAAAGGGGTCACATCATATGAAAACGAAGCTTACAAAACTCTTCTCCCTGCTTATGGCAGGCGCCTTGGTGCTCTCTTTGGCCGCCTGTAGTGGTGCGGGGGATGATGCAAATACCACCGGCGCAGAGGAATCCAACCAGGCGCCGAACGCCAGCGAAACGTTTCCACCTGCAAGCGATGAATCCAAAAATCCGTCGGATAGCACCGCAGAGCCCGGTGTATCAGATGCATCTGATACCGGCAGCAACGCCTCCACACAGAAGACGAGCGACGCGGGCACCACCAAACCTGCGGACAACCAGCAGAAGCCGGATAACAATGCATCGAAAGCGCCTAACGGCGTAAATGAAATCGTCAGCTATTATAATACGGCGGTTAAGAAGATTGCAAAAGTATCAGGTACCTATTCGCGCAAAATTACGAGCGGAAGCGTAACGGGCGGCGTTAATTTGAATTTGGTAGAGCAAAAATATGCAACAGTTATCAACCGCAATAACACGGCATTGACTGGCACAGAAGCAACGCTGAAGGGTCTGTCCGCTTCGGATGTTGCCAGTGCATCTTGCAAAGAAAACGGAAATAATTATGTGTTTACAATATCCCTGAAAAACAAATCTGGAAAGGATTCTTCAATCAAACATGGAGCCGGCGGATATCTGTATTTTGCTGAATTAAGCGAAATAGAGAAAGCAGTTTACGATATTGGGGTGGTTCTCGGCGTAAAGGGAATCAAGGTATCTACTGCTAATTTGACGCTTTCAAACGGTAAGCTAACGGTAACCAGCGATAAAACCAGCGGTAAAATCAGCAAGGCCACTTTGACCCTTACTGAAGATGTGGATGCAACTGCCTCATATCTGTTTTTGAAACCAGCGGCAAAACTGAGTGTTAATTTTACTGTGAATTATACGGTCTCATAAAATTCTTCGAATAAAAAATCCCGGGTATGATTGAACTGACCCCCAAAAGTTAGACAATATTTTGGATTAAAAATTGTTCAAGCAACCGAAAGGGCTTGTAGTCTGTGAATAGCAGGCGGCAAGCCCTTTAGCTTTGCCTTGATACGTCGGTTATTGTAGTAATCCAGATAGTCAATGAGTTCTTGTTTGAAGTGTTCCATAGAATGGAACTTTTGCAGGTAGAGCAGCTCACTTTTGAGCAAGCCAAAGAAGTTTTCTGCGACTGCATTGTCCAGGCAGTTTCCTTTTCGGCTCATACTTTGCCGGACACCTTTTGCCTTGAGCATCTGCTGGTACTGCTTGTGCTGGTATTGCCAGCCTTGGTCAGAGTGGAGAATCAGTCCGGTACCATCCGGTATGGTTGCAAAAGCTTTGTCGAGCATGGTTGTTACCATGCTCAGCACCGGTCGGTCAGAGATGGCATAGCTGACCAAATACCCATTGTGCAGATCCAGGATGGGAGAAAGATAGAGCTTCTGGCCAAACAGACTGAACTCCGTCACATCGGTGACCCACTTCTGGTTTGGCCTTTCTGCATGGAAGTCCCGGTTTAACAGGTTCGGTGCGATCTTGCCAACTTCTCCTTTGTAAGAGCGATATTTCTTGACCCTGACACGGCAAACCAGCCCCAGCTCCTTCATGAGCCGTTGCACCGTCTTGTGGTTCAGATGCATCCCACTATTGTGTAACGCTGCGGTAATACGCCGGTATCCATACCGCCCTTTATTTCTGTAGTAGATAGTAAGAATTTCTTCTTTTGCTTCTGCGTATTTATCTGCCTTTTGCATCCGTTTCAGGTGGTAGTAAAAGGTGGCACGAGGCAGTTGAGCGATTTCAAGCAGAAGGGATAAAGGATATTTCTGCCTTAGTTTCTGGACTGCCTGCGTTTTCTGCGCTGGCGTCGCTCTTCCTCCAAAACCAAGGCTTGCAAATTTTTTAGGTATTCATTCTCCGCACGCAGCCGCTGAACCTCAGCAAGTAAATCCTCCTCACTTTGCTTGGCAGTTTCTTTGGCCTTCCCGTACTTCTGCGCCCTCGCCGTTCTATCGCCAATCCTTCTGCCCCTTCTTCAAGATAGATCCGCTCCCAGCGTTCGATGATCTTATGGTCATTGATTCCAAATCTTCGCATTGCTTCTCGAACGCTCAAGTGTTCCTCTCTCATCGTCTCTACTACCATTTGCTTGAATTCCGGTGTGTAGCGTTTGTTCGGTATTCCTTTTGGCATAATAAAGCACCCCACTTGTTATCCAGTATACCATACTGTCTAACAATTGGGGTGCAGGTCAGATTGATCATACCCGGGATTTTATCTTTTTCATCTCCCGATCATATTTCTTTTTCGCACAGCCGGTTAAAATGAGCAGCATTACATCCCTAATTTTTTCGCAATATCCCTTGCCACAACAATGCCTGTCACGCTTGCCTGCATCAAGCCGCGCGTGATTCCCGCGCCGTCGCCGATCGCGTAAAAATTTTCGACTGCTGTTTCAAAATTCTGATCTACCGCCAGCTTGGAGGAATAAAATTTTACCTCCACGCCATAGAGAAGCGTATTCTTGGAGTAAAGCCCCGGGGCAACATTGTTAAATGCACGCAATGCCTCGATGATGCTGGTCAGATGGCGATGCGGCAACACAAAGGACAAATCGCCCGGCACGGCTGTCGTCAGGGTTGCCCGGGTTGTTGATTTACGCAGGCGGGATTCATCCGTCCGGCGGCCCATCAGCAGGTCGCCCAAGCGCTGCACCATAATCCCGCCGCCGGTGAGCATATTCCCAAGCTGCGCGATATACCGCCCATATTCAATAGGCTGGTTAAACGGCTCCGTGAAGGAGGTCGAAACGAGCATGGCAAAATTTGTGTTCTCCGTATGGGAGGCCTCGTCCGCATAGCTGTGCCCGTTGACAACAGCGATACTCTGGTTAAAGGTGTTATGAAAGCCCGGATTATAGTGCTCTTCGCTGACGATTCCACCGGGATTCATGCAGAAGGTGCGCACCTTATTTTCGAACGTGTCGGAATAATAGACCATTTTTGCCTCATAAAGATGCTTTGTCAGATTATCCATTACAGAATTCGGCACCTCAACGCGCACGCCGATATCCACCTCATTGTTGCGCGTGGAAATATCATGCTCATGCGCGATGCCTGCCAGCCATTCCGCACCGCCGCGCCCAGGGGCAGCTACCACATAATGGGCGGAAATATCCTGCGCATTACCGTCTTTATCCGTCAGGCGCGCGCCAGTCACAATACCGTTCTGGTTGATGATGGGATCGGCATGCGTACGCTCCAGGAAGGTAAATCCGCTAATCTTCCTCAAATGGTCATACATAGCCTTAAGCACTTCATAGGAATACTCTGTGCCCATATGGCGCACCGGGCAACGCACGAGGTGAATATTGTATTTGCTGCACTCATATGCAATCTCATCGGATTTTTTATCATTGAGGCCAAACACCTCTTTCGCGCGCCGAAATCGAGATACATTGAATCTGCATAGTGGATTAATGTGCGCACTTCGTCCACGGAGAGATAATTGACAAGATTGCCGCCGACTTCTTCTGAAAGGGAAAGTTTTCCATCCGAAAATGCGCCTGCGCCCGCCCAGCCGCTCATAATGTTGCAAGGATTGCAGCGCACGCACACGCCATGTTTACGCGCGGGGCAGCGCCTGTGCTCAATATTGATACCTTCATCCACAACCAACACACGCAGCGTTTCAGGGGCGTGCTTATAAAGCTCCAACGCGGTAAAAATACCGCTGGGCCTGCGCCGATAATGACAACGTCATAATGTTTCATGATAACGATCTTCCACTCCAAAGCCTTTCGGCTATAATTTGGTTCTCCGCACAAAAGAAAGCACGAATAAAACCATATTATTATAGCATTTTATAAAACGCCCTGCAAGTGGTTAAACTAAGTTCCAATTTTGACCTGTGTGTTTTATTTTTCTTCAAACGCATCAACCACATAATATTTCATATCTTTCTCCCTCCTTCAGCCATAAAAAATAACCGCTGGGCCAACTGCGCTTCATAATAAAAAGATTTTGTTACTCGCTTCGCCCCATAATAAAAAATCCGGCCGCCATGTTGATATGGCAGCCGGATTGAAAATTTTTAATCAGCGGATTACACGGACACGGACAATCCCTTCGATCGCACTAAGAGCCGCAAGCGTATCGTCTCCAATCGCATCGTTCGTATCGATCACGGTATAGGCAAATGCCTTTTTGGATTTGTTGATCATGTTATCAATGTTCACATTTTTCTCCGTCAGCGTTGCCGTAATCTGATTAAGCATACTCGGCACGTTTTTATGGATTAAGCAAATCCGCGTATCCGCGCTGCGGGGGAGCACCACATTCGGCAAATTGACGGAATTGCGGATGACGCCTTCCTCCAGATAATCCTTAAGCTCATCCGCTGCCATTGCCGCGCAGTTATCCTCTGATTCCGGCGTAGATGCGCAAGATGCGGAATCGCGATTACGCCGCTCTCACCGATCAGCTCATCTGAGGGGAAATCGGTTGCATAAGCCGCCACTTTGCCATTTTGGAGAGCTTCCAGGATATCCTTAGAATTGACCAGGTCGCCACGCGCAAAATTGACGATGCGCACGCCGTCCTTCATTTTCGCAATCGATGCTTTGCTGACAAGACCACGAGTCTCCTCCGTCAGGGGAACATGCACGGTAATATAATCGCTTTTTGCAAAAATATCATCCAGGCTTGTGGCATGCTTAATATCACGGGACAGGCTCCACGCGGCGTCTACAGAGAGATAGGGATCATAGCCATATACCTGCATGCCTAAGCTCTTTGCTGCATTTGCAACCAAAATTCCGATTGCGCCAAGGCCGACAACACCCAGCGTTTTGCCCTTAATCTCCGGGCCGGTAAAGGCCGATTTCCTTTTTCGACCAGCTTGCCGACCGCATCGCCTTCGCCTTTCAGCGTTTTACACCAATCAATCGCAGGCACGATCTTGCGGGAGGTGAGCAGCAGGGCACAGAGCACGAGCTCCTTTACCGCGTTGGCATTCGCGCCAGGCGTGTTGAAAACCACAATGCCTTGTTCGCTACAGGCATCCACTGGGATATTGTTAACGCCTGCGCCTGCACGGGCAATTGCCACCGTTTTTTGATCGAGCTCCATCTCATGCATGGAAGCCGAACGAACCATAATCGCATCCGGCTGCGCAATTTCATTGCCATGCGTGTATTGCTCCGCTGGCAGCCGATCAAGGCCTGTGGCGGAAATTTTATTTAATGTGAGAATTTGATACATGATAATTTCCCGCTTTCTGCTAGACTAAAATTTATTTCATTACGCATTTTCTGATTCGAATTTCTTCATAAACGCAACCAATTTTTCCACGCCCTCAATTGGCATTGCGTTATAGATTGACGCACGCATACCGCCAACCGTGCGATGACCCTTTAAGTTGACAAAACCAGCGGCAGTTGCTCCTTGATGAATTTTGCGTTAAGTTCGTCGCTATCCGTCACAAAGGGGACATTCATCAGGGAGCGATCCTCCGGCACAACCGTGCCGCGGAACATCTTGCTCTCATCCAGGAAATCATAGAGGATTTTTGCTTTTTTGACGTTGCGCTCCCTCATTGCCTCCAGGCCGCCAATGGATTTGATCCATTCCAACACCAGCTTACAGATATAAATTGTATAGCAAGGGGGCGTATTGTACATCGAGCCGTTATCTGCATGCACCTTATAATCAAGCATCGTGGGCGTGATGTCGCGCGCGTTTCCGATCAAATCCTCACGGACGATTACGATTGTCAGGCCTGCGGGCGCCACATTTTTCTGTGCGCCGCCGTAAACCATGCCGAATTTTGTAACATCCAGCGGCTCAGAAAGGAAGCAGGAAGAGATATCCGCCACCAACGGTACGTCGCCTGTCTCCGGCAGATCATGATAAACTGTGCCATAGATCGTATTATTCATGCAGATATAGAAATAATCCGCATCCGGCGTGAAATCTGCTTTGTCGAGCTTTGGGATGTAAGAAAAGGTTTTATCCTTTGATGAGGCAACAATATGTGCATCGCCATATTTGCAGGCCTCTTGATAGGCCTTATTTGCCCACTGGCCGGTGACAACATAATCCGCCTTGCCGCTGCCATTCATCAAATTGAGCGGGATTGCAGCAAACTGAGTAGACGCGCCGCCCTGTAAAAAAAGCACCTTATAATTTTCCGGGATATTCATCAACTCGCGCAGTAGGCTTTCCGCGCTACGGATAATTCCCTCATATTCTTTTGAACGGTGGGACATCTCCATAACGGACTGCCCACAGCCCTCATAATCGAGCATTTCATCGGCTGCTTTGCGCAGCACTTCCTCCGGCAGCATGGACGGGCCGGCAGAAAAATTGTAAACTCTGGACATTCTTTCATTACCTCCACTGATTCATATGCGTGATTGCCTTCTATTATATCGATACCAGCGTTAGAAAGTCAATAGATTGATAATTTTTTAACAACTATTTTTAAAAAATTTGTTTATGTCTAAAACTTGTCCATATTTTTAACAATAAATTAAATAGAGTTGCCTTTCATTTTTTATCTCTGTTGCTCTATGTTACCGCCCAATTTTTCATTATAAAAATTTAGAAAAATTGGTTTTCATAATAAAAAGCCCTTTATTTTCTATGTAAGCGCTTCTCTTTTCAAAAACAGAAAGCCAGAGTTAAAACTCTGGCTTTCTTTCACAATCTAAACGATTTCTTTTTATTCGCTTTTTGGCTCAATTTTTCCATAGAGAGGAGCCGCCCCTACATCCCGATGCGGAGCACGGGAAGGGGATGGCTGGTTCTTCTCTCTAGATGAATGATTGTTAAAATCCCGTTTTGGGCCTTTTATATCACGCCCACGGCCGCCACGGTTATTATGATACCCCCCGCGACCACGATTCTGATTACCACCGTGCGTGGGTTTTACACCTTCTTCAAGAGAAATAACCACTCTGCGATCGCTATCTGATCCGATCGAATGGGATTTGACGCCTTCAATCTCCTGGATTTCCGTATGAATCACGCGGCGTTCATAAGGATTCATTGGCTCTAATACAACATTACGGCCGTATTTCAACACTTGGCTTGCGCTTTTACGGGCAAGGCCGCGCAGTGTTTCATCCCGTTTCTCTCGATAATCGCCCACATTTAGGGAAACACGGATATATTCCTCTGTACCACGATTGGCGACCAAGCTTGTCAGGTATTGCAGTGCATCGAGCGTTTCTCCCCGGCGGCCAATGATGGCGCCATGATTTTCGCCGCATTCCAGATCAAGCCTATAATGGCCATCTTCCTGTATTTCCTTTACCGTTACATCCGGGATGCCCATTCCGTCCAGAACACGTGTGAGATAATCGATTGCTTTCCCCGCTGGAGACTCTTCATAGGACGCTCGTACTTTTGCAGGCGCGCCTCCAAAAAGCCCAAAGGTTTTCTTCACTGGCATTTCCAGTACTTCGATCTTTACCTCGACATCCTCCGGCGCTGCAAGCTCTGCAACTGCTCTTGCCCGCGCCTCTTCAATCGTGACGCCTGTGCAGATTGCCTCTTTTAACATGTCCTTCACCACCTGTTATCGTTATGAACCGGCGCGCATTACGCTTCCATTTCACGCTGCGCGATCCGTTTCATATTTTCTTCTTTAGAACGGCGGTTGACCGTTTCTTCTACCATCATTTTTGCTATGATCTTTTTAGGGCTATGTGTATAATTGAGCAGGATCATCTGCGCAAATGCAATGATATTGGACATAATCCAATAAATACCCGCCCCAGCGGGGAATTGGAACGCGATCACAAGGGAAAACAGCGGCATGCCAAAGGCCGTGCAGCCCATCATCGGGTTTTTCGCCATTTCGGGATTGGTCTGCTTCTGGCGGATCCAAGTATAGATACCGGACGCCATAGCCGACAGGCCAGAAAAAAGAGGAACAAGCAACAGAATCAATTCCTGTTTGCTGGCAGACCCAATATGAGAAAGCGTCGCTACGCTGGGCGTTTCCGCAAGTGGAATGCCAAACATCGTATAATCGAAGCCGCGCAGCTTATCAATAATTTCAGCGGATAGATCGGGAGCTTTGCAATCACCTCGTCTAGATGGTTGAACACCTGAAGCTCCAGCAGATTCTGCTTGATAGAAGTATCTCCCAAAAGACCCTGGACGATCTTCGTCATTTCACCAACCGTATTGGAATCTACGCCTAGCACATATTGGATTGGATAATAAATCACACCCAACAGGCCAAAAATAACCGGCAGCTGAATCAACATTGGCAGGCAGCCGGCGCTCATGGGATTATAGCCCTCGCGCGAATAAAGGGCCTGCATTTCTTCATTGAGCTTGACCTGATTGCCCTTATATTTTTCTTGCAGTTTTTTGATTTTCGGCTGCAACCGCATCTGCTTTGCCGTGCCCTTTTGCTGGCTGATGGAGGAGGGGAGAAGAATCAGCCGGAATAAAAGGGTGAATAGAAACAAAGCAAGTCCGTAATTACTCACCAGATCATAAAAAATCCGGAAAATAAAACCAAAGGGTGTATATAAAATACTCATGAAAGGCCTCCATAACGTTCAATGAGGTAGCATTCCTGCAAAAACCTAAACCGTTTCCTCAAATTTCTCCATACAAACCTTTTATAAAAACGGCGATAACGGCAATTTAACAATTTGTTTTTTTAGCAAACATTCTATTCCTTTATTTTTTAGGAGGCACAGGATCATATCCACCCGGAAAAAGCGGATTACACCGCAAAAGCCTCCACAAGGCCAGTGCACCGCCCTTACATGCGCCAAAACGCTCAATTGCCTCCACGGCATACTGGGAGCAGGTAGGATAAAAACGGCAGCGTGGCGGAAACAAAGGCGAAATTTTTTTTTGATAAAAACGAATCATGGAAAGAAACGCTTTTTCATAGATCCTTTTTCTCCTTGGAGGGGATCACGCCCGCCGCGCAGAGCTGCTTTTTCATCACTTTCTCAAGCTCCGTGCTTTTGATCCACTTCGTACGGCCTCTGGCAACAAAAACAATATCCCAATTGCCTAAAACCTCTTCCGACAAAGCAAAAAAGGCTGCACGAATCACGCGCTTCGCACGATTACGCTCCACTGCATTGCCGATCTTCTTGCTTGTTGTGATCCCAAACCGGCAAATTCCCGCGCGGTTTCTCATTACATAGGTCACCAACGCAGGATGAGTAAACGATTTTCCCCGCATATATAGGCGGCGGAAATCTGTATTTCGATTCAATGAAATATAGTCAGCCAAAACGATCCTTTCGCTTTCAAGGGCATGCAGAAAATGTGCTGCTGCTTTGCTTGAAGCAGCAGCACATAAAAACTGCAATTAATAGGTCAGCTGCTTTCTGCCTTTGCCCTGCGGCGGGCAAGAACCTTGCGGCCGTTTCTATCGGCCATTCTTTTGCGGAAGCCATGCTCCATCTTCCGATGCCTTTTTTTCGGCTGATACGTTCTTTTCATAATTTTCTTACCTCCATTCCACCGGGGTATCCTTTTGCATTTTCTGGCGAATGGTTTCTCCGCCGGAAAAAATACAGTATTCGCTTCTATGCAACCTTGCAGAGATTCATTATATATCAGACCTTCTCGCCCTGTCAATCTTTTTTTGCAGAAAACCTTTCTATTTCAGTCTTTCTTTCCACAATCCATCGGAAAGGTTGTTGAAAACCACGCCATTTTGTGATAGAATTAAATAGATTGAGCAGGAATAGCAGATGAAAAAAATTCGGCGTTTTCAGATACCCGCCTGCACCCTTTTCATCCCAATATACAACTGCCGTAAAACATAGAGGAGCGGTCAAAATCATGAATTCCTTTCTGGAGATTTGGAAATCGGTACAGGATTATTGCAAAACGCAAATTACAGAGGTAGCCTTTAATGTTTGGATTGCGCCGCTAACGCTCGTCCGTCTAGATGACAGCACGGCTTTGTTAACGATTGAAGACACCTTTAAAAAAGAAATTGTCGCCGTTAAATTTAACGATCTTCTCTGCGAAGCGTTTGAGCAAGTGCTAGGTTTCCCGGTGCGTGTAGAAATCATTGTTGCAGACGAGGTAAAAGAACCGGAATCGGAACCAACACAAAGTGAAGAATATGAATATACCTTTGAAACCTTTATTGTCGGCTCTTCTAATAAATTTGCCCATGCGGCTGCCCAAGCGGTTGCAGCAAATCCAGGCGGCGCATATAATCCACTTTTTATCTATGGAAATTCCGGGCTGGGCAAAACACATCTTCTCAATGCAATCTGCTATGAAATCCGCCTTTCAAACCCCAATTCAGATATTCTCTATGTACGGGGCGAAGATTTTACAAACGAGTTGATCACATCTATTGCAGAAAAAAAGATGATTGATTTTCATAATAAATACCGGAAGGTTGATGTTTTACTTGTTGACGACGTGCAATTTATTTCTGGTAAAATCCAAACGCAGGAAGAATTTTTTCACACCTTTGAAAATTTATCTCAAGCAGGCAAGCAGATCGTTTTAACCTCTGATCGGCCCCCCAAAGAAATTTTAACGCTGGAGGACAGGCTCCGTACCCGGTTTGAATGGGGTTTGCTTGCGGATATCCAGCCGCCCGATCTTGAAACGAGAATCGCTATCGTGAAACGCAAGGCACAGCTTCTCAACATTGGCCTTCCAGATGATGTAACCGAATATATCGCCCAAAAGCTGAAAACAAATATCCGCCAACTAGAGGGCGCAGTGAAACGGATGAAAGCCTATCATTCTATTGAAGGCCACCCGCCTACGATTCTTTTGGCCCAAAGGGCAATTAAGGATATTTTAAGCGACAGCCAGCCTGTTCCAGTCACCGTGGAAAAAATTATTCAGGAGGTAGCCAGAACATATGGCATCACAGAGGAGGATATCCGCTCCAATAAACGTGATTCCACTACCTCTAAAGCACGGCAAGCGGCGATGTATATTGTCCGCGAAGTAACCGGCCTACCAATGAAGGCGATTGGAGATGAATTTGGAGGCCGCGACCATTCCACCGTTCTTTATACACTGACAAAAATTGAAAAAGAAATGGAAAAGAACCCCTCCTTAAAAGCAACAATTTCCGATACCATTAAAAATATACAGGATCAATAAATCCCCGATTGGAGGAATTTTTTTCCACTCTTTTATCCACATTCCACAGTGCCTTTTCCACATAGATGTTTAAAAAAAAGAAGTTCACAGCAGTTTTCAAAATCTATCCCGCGTTTTTCCCCAGAGTCGAATTCCATTCTTTCCCCGCTGGGAAAAGGAAAAAACTGCTTTTCCACCGTTTCCACTGCCCCTATGACTAATACTATTTATAAGAATGATAAGATACCCTTTCTTTTTCCAAAAACCATAGCGCGATATACATTACGATTTCAGAAATATAGGAGGAACCCACATGAAAGTAATCTGCGATGCGCTTGCTCTAGCGGAAGCTTGCAGTAATGTTCAAAGAGCTGTGTCTACCAAGGCCTCTATTCCGGCTATCGAAGGCATTTTAATGAAGGCCGAGGATCATGAGCTAACTTTGACCGGATATGATTTAGAGGTTGGAATTACGACTTCCATTGAAGCGCGCGTAGAGCAGGAAGGCAGCATTATTCTAAATGCTAGATTACTATGCGATATTCTACGCCGTCTCCCTGGGGAGAGTGTTTCCGTTGAAGCAGATGAACGGCAGATGACGATCATCCATAGCGGCGAGGCGGAATATAGCCTAATTGGTATTGCGGCGGATGAATATCCGGAGCTTCCTTCTGTAACGGGTGGTTACCCTGTAACCATTGCAGAAGAACTGTTGAAAAATATGATCCGTCAAACAATTTTCGCTGTGGCGGTCAACGATAGTAAGGAAGTTCATAAGGGCGTAAAATTTGAAGTGGAGAATGGCACAATCCGCTTGATTGCCGTAGATGGCGTGCGCCTTGCGGTACGCACTGAGCAGATTGATTATAGTGGAACGGAAATTTCCTTTGTCGTTCCCTCCAAAACCCTCTCTGAGGTGACAAAGTTGCTTGGGGATGAGGAAGGCGTTGTTTCTATGGGCGTTGGAAAACGTCATATCGTGTTCGAGGCGGGCGGTTATCACATCATTTCCCGCTTATTGGATGGCGATTTTCTCGATTATAAAAGCGCGATTCCGTCTAATAATGCCACGCATGTTCGGGTAAACACCAAATTGTTTATCGATAGTATTGAGCGCACCTCTCTTTTGATCACAGACCGCCTGAAAAGCCCGGTGCGTTGTGTGTTTGATGAAAATACAATCCGCATCTCCAGCATCACTTCTTTGGGCAGCGCAAATGACTAAAATTGATGCGGTGATTGATGGCAATCGAGTGGAAATTGGGTTTAACAATCGCTTTATGCTGGAGGCATTGAAGGTAGTGGATACAGATGAAGTGCGTATCGAGCTTAACGGCGCGGTATCGCCCATTTTGATTCTTCCGCCGGAAGGTGATAGCTTCCTTTTCCTTGTTTTGCCGGTGCGTTTGAAAAATGAAAACTGAAGGTTGATAGGAGCATAAGCTTATGAAAGTAAAAGTCAGGGTGGTGCAAAAGGGGAAGCCTCTCCCACCGGAAAAAGTGTGTATTTCAACGGAATATATCCGCCTTGACGCTTTTTTAAAGCTGGCGAATGCGGTGCAAACCGGCGGCCATGCCAAAATAGTGATTCAAAATGGAGAAGTGGCTGTGAATGGTGAGGTGTGCAAAATGCGGGGAAAAAAGCTGCGGCCAGGTGATGTTGCTTCTTTTGAGGAAAAACAATATGAGGTATCGGCCTTATGAAAGTGACCAGGCTTTCCGCGATTCATTATCGAAATTTGAAGGAACTTGAGATTTATCCGCAGGAAGGCGTTAACATCATTTATGGAGAAAATGCGCAGGGAAAAACAAACCTGTTGGAGAGCATCTGGATGTTTACCGGTTGCCGTAGCTTTCGCGGTGCAAAAGATGCAGAGCTGATATCGCTGAAAAATGAGGCTGCGCGGCTTGAAATGGATTTTTATGCAGAGGGACGGGAGCAGGAGGCTACCCTTCTTCTAGATGAAAAACGGCATGCTGTTTTAAATGGGATACCATTGCCGTCCGCTTCTAAATTGATGGGGGAATTTCGCGCGGTTGTATTTTCTCCAGCTCATTTATCTTTGGTGAAAGAGGGGCCTGTACAGCGTAGGCGGTTTTTGGATTTGGCGCTGAGCAGTTAAGGCCGCGCTATGCATCACTGCTCAGCCAATATAACCGGGCGCTTGCACAGCGGAATATATTATTGAAAGATATTGCTTACCATTCAGAATTAATGGATACACTTGCTATTTGGGATGAGAGGCTTGCTATGTTGGGCGCTCAAATCATCTATCAAAGGCGCTCTTATGTAGATCGTATGCAGGAAAGCGCGGTTGCTTTCTACCATGGTTTATCCCGTGGCAGGAAGAACTCAGCCTTGCCTACGCCTCTTCCATAGAAGGCCGGTCAGCAGAAGAGATCGCTTATGAGTTAAGCGAAAAGCTAACGAAAAACCGTGCGGAGGATTTAAAAAATGGCAGTACTTCCGTTGGCCCGCACAGGATGATTTGGAGATTTATGTGGATCAATTATCGGCTCGTATCTATGGCTCCCAGGGCCAGCAGCGCTCCTGCGCGCTTTCTATGAAACTCAGTGAGGCGGCGTTAATCCGCGAAATCACAGGGGAACAGCCGGTTGCTTTGCTCGATGACGTCATGAGTGAGCTGGATGCGGGCAGGCAGGATTATATTTTGAATCATATTGAGGGTTGGCAGGTATTTATCACCTGTTGCGAGCCGTCTTCCCTACTCCGTTTGTGTGATGGAAAAACGTTTTCCCTGCATAGCGGATCTTTGGAAGAAACAGCATAAATGAGAACCAAGTATCATTCAAAGAAAAGGGGCGATGGCATTGTATCTGCATTTGGGACAGGATACGGTTGTTACGCTGGATGAAATTATTGGTATTTTTGATTTGGATACGACAACTGTTTCGAAATCGACAAGAAATTATTTGACGAATGCGGAGAAGGCCGGGGATGTGGTCAATGTATCAATGGAGCTTCCCAAATCCTTTATTGTTTGCGCAAGCCATGTCAGGCCAAGCGGCAGGATGATTTATATTTCACAGATTTCTTCCACAACGCTGCTGAAGAGGACAGAGTTTATGGATAAATTGGCAAATATTTGAGAAAGATTTTAGGTTAGGGAATGTCTGAAGCTGATGGATTCGAAAAGGATGCATTCAGCGGAAATTGGAGGGCTTCAGGTTTGGATATACAGGAAAAAAATGAATTTGCCGAACAGGGAAGGGCGCTGACCCAAGAACAGCAGGAAGAGGAGAAGATGGATACGACCGTATCTGAAAAATATGATGCGGATCAAATCCAGGTTCTAGAGGGGCTTGAAGCGGTTCGTAAGCGCCCCGGCATGTATATTGGCTCCACTGGGCCTAAGGGACTGCATCATCTTGTTTATGAAATTGTAGATAACTCAATTGATGAGGCACTCGCCGGCTTTTGTACCCATATTGAAGTGGAAATATTGCCGAATGACATTATCACCGTACGGGATAATGGGCGCGGTATCCCCGTCGGTATCAATGAAAAATCTGGTATCCCGGCAGTAACGCTGGTTCTTACAGTGCTGCACGCGGGCGGTAAATTCGGCGGCAGCGGCTATAAAGTATCCGGCGGCCTGCATGGCGTGGGCTCTTCGGTTGTAAATGCATTGTCAGAATGGATGGAGATTGAGGTTTCCCAAGATGGCATATCCATTATCAGCGCTTTGAGCGCGGTAATATTGCATCAAAGCTGACAGTGATCGGAGATACCGATGAAACCGGCACGTTCATTAAGTTTAAAGCAGATCCGGAAATTTTTCTGGAAACGACGGTTTATGAATATGAAGTGCTTCAACGCAGGTTGCGCGAGCAGGCTTTTTTAAACGCAGGGTTATCTATCACCTTAACAGATAGCCGTGATCTGGAAAATATCGTCAGCGAAAAGTTTTGCTATGAGGGCGGAATTTCTTCTTTTGTAGAATATATTAATGAGAGCCGCAAGCTGACGCCGTTGCATGAAAAGCCGATTCATCTTATTACTGTGGCGGGAGATCGTTCGGCAGAAGTCGCTATGATGTATAACGATAGTTATAATGAAACCATTCTTAGCTTTGCCAATAATGTGCATACGATTGATGGCGGAACGCATGAAACAGGTTTCAAAACAGCTTTAACCCGCGTATTCAATGATTATGGCCGAAAATATGGAATTCTCAAGGAAAATGATAAAAATTTATCCGGTGATGACGTGCGTGAAGGTTTGGTAGCCGTGGTCAGCGTGAAATTGACAGATGCACAGTTTGAAGGCCAAACGAAGGGAAAGCTTGGAAATACCGACATGGGTCAGATGGTTTCCCAAATGATCTATGAAAAATTGATGACGTTTTTTGAAGAAAATCCGGCTGTGATCAAGGCGATTTATGCAAAAGCATTGGATGCTGCGCGTGCCCGTGAAGCAGCGCGTCGGGCGCGGGATCTTGCGCGCCGGAAATCTGCTCTGGAGGGAAATTCCCTTCCAGGTAAACTGGCCGACTGCACAGACCGAAATCCAGAGAATACAGAGATTTATATTGTAGAGGGCGATTCGGCAGGCGGCTCCGCGAAAGAAGGCCGTGACCGTACCTTCCAGGCGATTTTACCCCTGTGGGGCAAAATGCTGAATGTTGAAAAATCCCGTCTTGATAAAGTAATCGGCAACGAGAAGCTGATGCCGGTTGTGACTGCGCTTGGAACCGGCATTGGAGATGAGTTTGATATTACTAAGCTTCGGTATCACAAGGTTGTCATTATGGCGGATGCAGATGTGGACGGCGCACATATTCGCACGCTGATGCTCACCTTTTTCTTCCGATATATGCGCCCCCTGATTGACAGCGGTTATATTTATATCGCCCAACCACCATTATTTAAAGTCAGTAAAGGTAAAAAAGTGAAATATGCCTTTTCTGATGAGGAAAGGGATGAATTTATCGCGGAGTTTGGCGGAAATTGCGATGTTCAGCGCTATAAGGGCCTTGGTGAGATGGATCCGCAGCAGCTATGGGAAACCACGATGGATCCGGAGTTTCGCACAATGCTCCGTGTTACCCTGGAGGATGCGATGCAGGCAGATGAAACCTTCTCTATTTTGATGGGGGATAAGGTGGAGCCGCGGCGTGAATTTATCGAAAAAAATGCAAAATATGTTCAGAATCTCGATATCTAAGCAAGTTTTCAATGAAATTGGAGCAAAAATTAAATTTGCTGCAACAAAACCCGGCTGCGGCAGCTCTATAATAAAGGATGGACTTACATGAATTACGAAGATCAAAAGATTATTGATGTAGACCTGAATAAGGAAATGCGCAAATCCTTCTTGGATTATTCGATGTCCGTCATTGTTTCGCGCGCCCTGCCGGATGTTCGGGATGGCCTCAAGCCAGTGCACCGCAGAATCCTTTATACTATGTATGAGAGAAACCTGACTCCGGATAAGCCCTATCACAAGTGTGCCGCAACGGTGGGTGCAGTGCTTGGCGATTATCATCCGCATGGCGATATGTCGGTTTATGACGCGATGGTACGCTTGGCGCAGTCTTTTTCCATGCGCTACATGTTAATAGATGGCCATGGCAATTTTGGCTCTGTGGATGGAGACCCGCCTGCCGCTTACCGTTATACAGAATCACGCATGAGCAAGATGGCAATGTCTATGTTGACGGATATTGAAAAGGAAACCGTCGATTACATGCCAAACTATGATGACAGTAGAAAAGAGCCGGTAGTTCTTCCATCCCGGTTCCCCAATCTTTTGGTTAACGGCTCCACTGGCATCGCAGTTGGTATGGCAACAAATATTCCGCCGCACAACTTGCGGGAAGTGATCGACGGCATGTGCTGCTTGATCGACAACCCTGACGCTGGCCTGGAAGAGCTGATGGAGCACATTAAAGGCCCAGATTTTCCGACCGCCGGCATTGTAATGGGCCGTTCGGGCATCCGCGCTGCCTATGGAACAGGCAGAGGTAAAATTATTGTGCGCGCCAGGGCGGAGATTCAGGAGACGAAGAACGGCCGTTTTTCAATTGTCGTTTCCGAGCTCCCCTATCAGGTCAATAAGGCGCGCCTGATTGAAAACATTGCGGAACTTGTAAAAGAAAAGCGGATTGAAGGCATATCAGATATTAACGACTATACTTCCCGCGAGGGAATGCATATGGTGGTTGATCTGAAGCGGGATGCTAACCCACAGGTTGTTCTTAACCAGCTCTATACCTTCACGCAAATGCAGACGACCTTCGGTGTTATTATGCTCGCGCTTGTCAATGGAGAGCCGCGGGTTCTAACGCTGAAGGAAGTGCTCCGAAATTATATTGATTTCCAATGTGAAGTGGTCGTTCGGAGGACACGTTATGATCTGCGCAAGGCGCAAGAGCGCGCGCATATTTTGGAGGGCCTTCTGATTGCCTGGATTTTATCGATGAAGTCATCGAGATTTTGCGCTCCTCAAAAGACCAGCCGGAAGGCGTGAACGGCTTATGCAGCGCTTTGGCCTTGACGAACCCCAAGCGCAGGCCATTGTGCAAATGCGTCTTGGTCAATTGACTGGCTTGGAGCGCCATAAGATTGAAGAAGAAATGGCGCAGTTGAAAGAAAAAATTGCGGAGTATATGGAGATTCTCTCTTCTGAAACTCGTGTTCTGGAGATCGTAAAAGAAGAAGCGCTTGTTTTGCGCGACAAATACGGGGATGACCGCCGTACAGAAATTGCAAATATAAGTGGAGAAGTGGATATTGAGGATTTGATTCCAGAGGAAACCTGCGTCTTCACCATGACAACGCTTGGCTACATTAAACGTCAGCCGGTGGATACCTATCGAATTCAAAAGCGCGGTGGCCGCGGCGTGATTGGTATGGCGCGGCGCGAGGAAGATGTGGCGGAAACCATGTTTACCTGCTCCACACATGATTATGTGATGTTTTTTACTTCTGACGGCCGCACATACCGGTTGAAAGGGTATGAGATCCCGGAGGGAAGCCGTACGAGCAAAGGCATGAATATTGTAAATCTGCTGCCGATTACGCCAGATGTCAAAGTCAATGCGATGATTCGTGTGCCGGAATTTTCTGAGGGGCAGTATCTTTGCATGGTAACGCGGAAGGGGATTATCAAGCGAACGGAGTTGGAAGCCTATCGCAACGTTCGGAAAAACGGCGTGATTGCCATTAGTCTCGATGAAAACGATGAGCTTGCCTGGGTGCATTTAACCAGTGGAGAAGATGATCTTTTGGTTGCAACGAGGAAGGGAATGTCCATCCGCTTCCATGAAACAGATGCACGGCCGCTCGGCAGAACGGCCCGTGGTGTGAAGGCTATTGAGCTTTCAGAGAGCGACGAAGTAGTAGGAATGGCAGTGCTCAAAGAGGATGGTACAGTTTTGACTGTAAATGAGACAGGATATGGCCGCCGCAGCGAGGTGACAGATTACCGACTTCAATCCCGTGCCGGAAAAGGTACGATCAACTATCATACCGAAAAATACGGGGATGTGGCCGCGGTGCGTTTAATCCGGGAGGAAGAAGACGTTATTCTGATCTCCTCAGATGGTATTATCATTCGCATTCCAACAGATGAAATTCGCCTTTGTGCCCGCCCTTCAAAAGGTGTGCGCGTGATGCGTGTGAATGAAGGGGAAAAAGTGGTCACACTCACAAGCGCAGATCATGATGAAGGGGAAGAGCAAAATTCAGGCGCAGAGGGCGCAGAGATAGAAGAGCAAGCGGATCAAGTGGAAGCAGAACCTGATGAGGCGTAAAAGCGCCGAACGGTTGACGTTGGAATGGCAGCTATTTGATTGCGATTTTGCGGCGTTTGCATAGGAAACCCCGTTTTTATTGGAAATATCCGGTGAATCCTTGCAGAATTCACCGGATTTCGGTATAATGAATGCTATTCATTCCGTTTTTAGATAGAAAACAGAATAAGGGAGTGGAACGCACGTGAAAGACGATCAGAAAATGAAGCATAAAAAATATAAACAACAAACAACGCATCGAGAACAACCCGATCAAATGTCCCCCAGCAATCAGTCGGATTGGATGCAGCCGGCAGATCAAAATCCTGCAACGGGGAAATCCTTTTGGAAGGATCGCTTTATACCATTTTGGATGAAAAACAAAAACGCAATTTAAAAATTTTGATCAGCGTTTTTGCCATCTTGATCGTGGCCGTGGTAGTAGTCGCTTTACTGTATGTTAATAATTACTGAACTTGATAGGTCCAGAAGATCCAAACAATCCAAATAACGGCGTTGAAGATCAAATTTATGATGAGAAGGATTTCGCGGAAATCGACGGTATTAAGGATGCGAATTCCCTCAAAGATCTCGTGAAAAAATGGGCGACCAATGGTGGTGAAAAATATTCGAGCCGTAATGTCATCAATGTGCTTTTGATCGGGCAGGATGACGGGCGTTCTGATTCAATGATCTTGGCCTCTATTAATAAAAAGACAGATCAAATCACGCTTGCCTCTTTCTTTCGGGATAGTTATTCTTATATTAACTATAACGGGGAAGATCGCTATACGAAAATGAATGCCGCTTATGCCTGGGGTGGGCCCGAGCTATTAATTGAAACGCTGGAAAATAACTTCAAAGTTGAAATTGATTATTATGTGACAGTGAATTTTGAAAACTTTTCAAAAGCGATCGATGCAATCGGCGGCGTTTATGTAGACGTTCAACCTTATGAATCAGAGTATATTCGCAGGACAAGCCGGTTTAAAAATTTCCCAGTAGGGGAACATGTGCTTCTCAATGGAGATGAGGCGTTGGTTTTCAGCCGGATCCGAAAGAGCGACGCCGATAGCGATATCAGCCGCACACGCCGGCAGCGCCAAGTGATCACCGCTCTGATTCAGCAATCCAAGAGCGCCTCTCTTGGCCAATTGAATAGCTTGGCGAATAAAATTTTACCATATGTAAATACGAATATACCCAAATCGACAATTCTCTCATATGGTACGCAGGCAATTCTACAGGGATGGATGAATTATCCGATCAATCAGATTACGGTGCCAAGTGAAGAATATCGACAGGTCAGTATATCAATGGCGTTTCCTTTATTATTGTTGACTATCAGGCTGCGGCCCGTGAGCTCCAGATGGCATTGTATGGAAATAGCAATATTCCAGACGGCAATCATGTTTCGCCTTTTGATTTGGATTTGAGCTCCTCCAGCAGTTCGGGATCCAATTCCAACAAAGGGAATAATGGTTCCTCCTCTAACTATGTGGAGCCCACCTCCAATCAACAGCAGCAAGAAACAACAGATTTCTATAACCAGGAGACAACGGGTGAGGAGGATGAAAGCAATATCACCCAGCCGGTAACGAGTGAGCCCTCGACGTCAACGGAGGAGAACCCAAGCACAAATGAGGGAAATGAGCCTTCCCACACGCAAGAGAACATGACAAAAGAAAGCCGGCCTCAATTTGGCTTTTGAAACAATTCATTGTATAAAAAAACGTTTCGTTCTTGTTTGGAGCGAATTCTCTTTCTTTGGTGATTAAAATTAGAAAAGCCAATTCTATCGTCTCTAAAAGGATAAAAAATGCTGCTGGGATGTATATATTTGCATCCCAGCAGTATTTTTTAATGCTTGCAATCGCAGAAAAAGCCAGATGCCGCGGCATATTTGCCTGCGGCACTTGGTATTCCCTCTTATTTTAGTTTTCGTGCAAGATTATAGGCTCCATGCGTTGCCTGTGCGATGCGGCCAATTTGCTTTGCATCCCCAATCAGGAATGCTCGTTCAAAGCAATCTTTGATTTCCTCATAAAGCGCGTTATCACTGCGAACCCCCACGGACATCACAACCTGCTCGGCTGGCTTTTCAATTTGCGTTCCCCCAGCCGCAGGCTCCAGAGTGATGGTGTTTTTGCCTACGCTTGCAAGCTTCCAACCAGTGAGAAATTCAACGTTAAGGCGCTTTCAGGCGAGGGAGGATATCTCCGTATGCTGGTGATAGGTGCCGGGCGCAATCTGATCTGCCATTTCTATAATTGTTACTTGATTGCCTTGCTCTGCGAGCAGATCAGCTGTTTCCAGGCCGGTCATGCCGGAGCCGATCACTGCAATCTGTTTTCCTTCCAGTTTTACGCTGCCATTGAGAACCTCTGTTACGGTGCAGACATGCGGCTGATCCGCACCGGGAATACGGGGATGAATGGCATCCCCGCCGGTTGCAATGATCACTGCATAGGGGTTGAGCTCTTTGAGCATTGCGGAGTTTGCTTTTGTATTCAAGCGGATTTCCGCGCCGGCTCTGCGTGCCGCCCGTTCTAGATCCTCAAAGCACCAATCGATTTTTTCCTTCCGCGGCGGCTTATCTGCTAACTGAAGCTGACCGCCTACAAAGGCCTCCTTTTCCAAAACAATGGGTTGGAAGCCTCGTTTCCCCAACACCTCCGCGGCAGTTAGACCTGCCGGACCCGCGCCGACGATTGCCACGATACGACCATCGCCATCTTTCTTTGGCTCCTTGGGGATGCCAACCTCCCGACAAGTGCGAGGGTTCACGCGCATTGACCAGGCCGATTCCGCACAGCGCCATCCAGCATGCTTTCAAAGCACCATAAGCAGCAGATACAGCGACGGATTTCTTCCGGTCGGCCGGCTTTTGCCTTATTGGCCCAATCCGGATCAGCCAGCAGGGGGCGCCCAAGGCTGATAAAATCCTGAATTCCCTCTTTCAACTGCTGCTCTGCTTGTTCCGGGGAACGGATCAAATTAGCGGCAAGAACAGGGATGGATACGTTTTGTTTCACTGTTTTGGCAAGATAGCTGCGCCATCCGGTTTGAAAACTAGTCGGCTCCAGCCAGTAATTCATGGTTTCATAGGTAGCGCTAGAAACGTCGATTGCATCAATTCCACATTCCTCAAGCCGCTTGGGCAATTCGGATTCCTTCATCCAGCGTGATGCCTTCGTCTGCCGGATCACCAATTTCCCGATAGAATTCATCTACAGAAATGCGGGCGATAATTGGAAAATCAGCGCCGCATTGGCGGCGAATTTCGGCAATGATCTCTGTGATAAAACGCATCCGGTTATCAAAAGAGCCGCCGTATTCATCTGTTCTGCGGTTGGTGTAAGGGCTTAAAAACTCCTGGATTAAATAGCCATGCGCTCCGTGCAGCTCTACGCCATCTGCACCGGCGAGCTGAACCCGCTTCGCTGCGGCGCCGAATTCGCGGACAAGCTCTTTGATCTCCGCTGTCTTTAGCGCTCGTGTTTTTTGCTTTTGCAACCGGCAGGGCACAGGGGAGGCGCTACAACTGGAGGCAGTAGGCCTGTCTTTTCCACCATATCTGCATGCTGCGCAACTTTAAAGAAAATATCCCAATAGCCATGCCAATGGCGGCCTATTGCCTCGCTTAGACGCCATGTTCCTACCAAAAGAGAGAGGTTCTGCCGGCCGGATGGTGCAGCTGACAAAAAACTTTGGCGCCGTGGCGATGGATTCGTTTCACCATTTTAGCAAAGGGCTCAATGTGTCGATCTTTGCTCATTGCAAGCTGGCGGGGGGCAAGCGGTCCATGCTTTTCATCAACACGTGTGGCCTCTGTGATGATAAGCCCCACGCGCCTTTGGCGCGCTCCTCATAATACTGCATCATCTGTTCGCCGGGTGTACCGTCAAGTCCGCCGGTGCCCAAGACCATGGGGGACATGACAACTCGGTTTTTTAGCTGGACGGTTCCAATTTGGCCTCTGAAAACAATTTTTCATATTGCTGCATCTGTATTCTTCCCTTCTCTACTATCATAAACGGCAGATGCCGTTGATTAATCGTGCTCTGGATCTAAAAGCCTGGAAAGATCTGTTAAATCATTTTGGTCGAAAAACTCAATCTCGATTGTGCCGCGATTTTCCTTTTTATTTAGATTCACCTTGATTCGGCGACCGAGTGAATTGGTTAAGGCTAGCTCTACTTCATCATAAAAGGTATCCCGGCGGAGAGGGTGGTTTTCCGGTTGTTTTTTTTCTTTGGCGGCAGCCTTTGCAAGCCGCTCTACTTCCCGAACAGAAATCTCTTTTTTTAAGATCTGATCGGCAATTTCCACCATTTTTTCTTCATCATTCAGGGAGAGAAGCGCGCGCGCATGCCCTGCTGAGATTTTTCCATCCCTAGTTAATTCCAAAATTGGGGTTGGTAGGGAGAGCAGGCGCAATGCATTTGCGATCGCAGGACGGGAACGCCCCACACGGGCAGCCGCAGTTTCCTGCGTTAGGCCATAGGTATGAATAAGCTGCTGCAATCCTTCTGCCTCTTCAATTGGATTTAAATCTTCTCTTTGCAAATTTTCGATTAATGCGAGCTCCATCATCTCGCTATCGCTCATTTCACGAATTACAACCGGTACCTCTGATAACCCTGCCCGGCGGGCAGCGCGCCAGCGGCGTTCTCCAGCCACAAGCTGATAGCTGCCATCTGGCATTGGGCGAACTAGAAGCGGCTGAATAACGCCGTGCTGCGCAATGCTATCCGCAAGCTCAGAGAGCGCCTTTTCATCAAAGGTTTTTCTGGGTTGATCCTTATTGGGCTCAATCTCATTGAGGCTGAGCTTTACAGCGCTGGCTGAGCTATTTTCCTCCACAGAGTTATCTGCAAAAAGTGCATCCAGCCCACGCCCGAGGCCTCCTTTTTTTGCTGCCATACACGAATTCATCCCTTTCCATTTAAACGCAAAAATTCATCTGCAAATTCTTCATATGCGGAACTCCCGCGCGACGAACGGTCATAATATATGACCGGCTGGCCAAAGCTCGGCGCTTCTGAAAGGCGAACATTGCGTGGAATCACGCTGGAATATACCTTCTGTGGGAAAAAGCGCTTCACTTCGTCCACAACCTGCTGGGTCAGGTTTAGCCTTCCATCATACATCGTCAACAGTACACCCTCGATCTCCAGATGCGGGTTGTAGAGACGTTTGACCTGACGAACGGTGGACATCAGTTGGGATAGGCTTCCAAGGCATAATACTCGCATTGGATCGGAACCATAATAGAGTCTGAGGCGCATAATGCATTGAGCGTAATGAGCCCAAAGAGGGGGGACAATCTAAAAAAATGAAATCATAAAGAGGCACAAGCTCGGCGAGCGCTGTGCGTAGCCGGGATTCCCGGCGTTGTGATTCAACGAGCTCCAGCTCTGCTCCCGCGAGACTCATGTTGGCGGGAAGAATATCAACATTGGCATATTGGCTGGAAACGACGGTTTCCAATGCGCTGACGCCGTTAATTAAAATATCATAGGTTGATTTTTCAATGGAGCGCTTATTCAGCCCCATGCCGCTGGTGGAGTTTCCTTGTGGATCGATATCTACAAGAAGCGTTTTTAAGCCATGTTCCCCGATCGATGCGCAAAGATTGACGGCGGTGGTCGTCTTTCCAACGCCGCCCTTTTGATTGACGATTGCAATTGTTTTACCCATTTTGTTGCTCAGGCCCTTCCTTGAAATGTCCATTTTCTTATCACAATATGAATTCTTTCAAATTATAACACAAAGCAGGAGAGAAAGAAAGGTTTCCGTTAGCTTTCCGTAAAAATTCGTTTCACGTGAAACATTAGCTCATACAGAAGTTATTAAAAAGTAAATTACAGGATCTTGTTAAAAATTTGAAAGAGACCTACTATAGATTGTATTAGAGAGGTGAAAAGAAAAAAAGTTTCACGTGAAACATTAACCACGGTATATAAAGAGCAATACGCCTGTCAGCGGCCAAAATCAACGCTGGCGGATCATCGTCCTTGGTAGGCGTCAACCCGGCAACGAAAGTTACGCAGTCAGCTCCGAAGATGCCCTAAAAAACCGTGTTGCACTTTGTACAGTGAGGATAACATCAGTGAATAAAAAAACAAAGCCGCCAAAGGAAGTCAATTGCACGCTAGTTGCGTTCTCAGGCTTAGCTGGCGTTAGCCAGCCTTCACCCTGCGGCTTTGTCATTTTGAGATTGCGTCCCATCGGTGATCTTGCAAGGTTTTTAACGAATATGGATGAAAACTGCGATTGGTCCTGTTCACTGATGCGAAAGAATCGCATAATAAAATGGTTCGTTATTAATCATAGGCCTTAGAAAACAGAAAGAAGAATCTTTGTAAATAAAAAAACAATAACGGGACAGGCGAACAACCTGTCCCGTTACTGCGGATGTGGGGTGTGAAAGAGAAAAGATATGGTCTTTGTTTTGCGCTGTTTTTAGCGCAGGAAAAATGGGGGAATTTATTCCAAAACGCGAATGCGTTATTGGCAGGAAAATCATGCACTGTCGGAGCAGGAGCGGATGACCGTTTCACCGTTTTTGGGAATACGGACAACATATTCAATATACTCATCCGTTTCTTTGCGGGAAGAGTCAGCGGAAATTCCGGCCCGTTTCATCGTATCGACTGCATGGTTTAAAGTGTTTATAAAAAGTCGAACATCTTTGAAAAGTTTAATGGGTGCCTTCTTTCTGTTTTTTTTGCAAATCAGGGGTATCTGTGTTTTTCAGAAGCTGCTCAATGAGCTTTTCGCTTTGCGAAACATTGAGTTTTTCCAATGCGATGTGATCGAGTGCTTCCTTCATTTGATTAGTGGTCTCCAGCCGGAGCAGAGCACGCGCATGGCGCTCTGTGAGCTGTTCCTGCTCCAAGGTGCGTCGGATTTCTTCCGGCAGCCGTAGGAGGCGAAGCTTATTGGAGAGCGTGGATTGCGCCATACCGAGCTTTCGCGCGGTTTCCTCCTGGCTTAGGCCATAAACATTCATCAATTTTTGTATGGCGTCAGCTCTTCAAAAAAGCTGAGATCCTGGCGCTGCAAATTTTCAAGCAGGGAGAAGATCGCCGTTTTACGATCATCTGCATTGATGAGGATGGAAGGGATTTGTGTTAATCCAGCTAATCGGGCCGCGCGAAGCCGTCGCTCCCCGGCAATTAACTCATAGCCTCCAGGCACCGCCCGAACGGTAATTGGTTGTAAAATGCCATTTGCACGGATGCTTTGCGCAAGATTTGCAAGCTCTTGGCGGTCAAAATGGCGGCGTGGCTGCGTGGGGTTTGGCATAATTTCTTGCTCTGGAATCATAAGGATCGAACCGCCGGATTTTGGTTTTGGAGGGGACTTTTTTAACAAGGGCATATAAAGACCTCCTTCCTGATTGGGCTTGTCCATGTTTACAAGACAAGCTTATCAGGCAGGAGGGAAAAAGTCCAGTTTTTTTGATCGTGTAAAAACAGCCTGAAAACTGCTTTTTCTCTATTATACCAGCGGCTTTTTGGCAATTTGAGCAGAAGGGCGCGGATATTTTGGCGAAGTATGCGATATTTTTTGAATGATTGGTAGGCTGCGGCTGCCCGCTGAATCGATTTCGTAATGCTCCAGGCGCTCTAAGCTACCGCCTAAAAGGGAGATTGCAGGTTTTGCCTGTGTGAGTTCTTCGTCAATATCCCCTGCTTTAAGCGGGGTAAAAAAACCACCCGGCTTGGCAAAGGGCAGGCAATATTCGCTCAGATCGCGTAAGTTAGAAACGGCTCTCGCAGTAACTAAATCAAATTGCTCCCGGTATCGAGAATTTTGCCCCGCTTCTTCTGCACGCCGGTGCAATGTTTCCGCCTGTAGGGCAAGCGAAGAGAGCGCCTGTTCCAAAAAGAGGAGCTTCTTTTTTGTGCTGTCCAGGAGCGTCAGTTGCAGATCAGGGCGGGCAATCAAAAGCGCAAGGCCTGGAAATCCGGCTCCCGTGCCCACATCAATCACTTTTGCGCCTTCAGTCGGCGAAAAAAAGGAGAGCAGGGCGAGGCTGTCGATGAAATGTTTGGCGATTATTCCATCCGGCTCCTTAATTGCCGTGAGGTTTATTTTTTGATTCCATTCAAGGAGCAAGGCGGCATAGGCGTCAAAACGAGATAACGCGGTTTCATCCAGCTCCACTTTCCACCGTGCAGCGCCACGGCGCAGGGTTTCTATATCAATCATAACGAGACCCGCCTTCCTGTTGAGTAGTAGGATTGCTCTGACAGGCATCCTTACGTTTTTTCCCGGATGCAAGATAGATCAAAAGGACAGAGATATCCGCCGGGCTCACGCCTGAAATGCGGGAAGCCTGCCCAACGTTTTCCGGACGAATTTTTTGAAGCTTCTCACGCGCTTCCTTTCGCAACCCGGTAATGGATAGAAAATTGATTCCCTCTGGAAGCTTTTTTCCCTCCAAACGGCGCATTTCATCAATTTGTGCCTGCTGACGTTTGATATAGCCTTCATATTTCAAACCGATTTCCACTTGCTCAAAGATTTCATCCGGAAAATTGGGCCGTGTTGGATCAAAAGGCTTTAACAGGCGATAGTTGAGTTGTGGGCGTTTGAGCAGTTCGCTTAAACGGGCGCCTGTCTGAATGGGAGATGTTTCACGTGAAACAAGCAGATCATTGAACGAGGGAGAAGGGGAAAGAACGGTTTCCTCCGCACGCTTTTGTTCCAGTTCGATCAAGCGGCGCTTTTCCTGAAAACGATGCCATCGCTCTTCGTCGATCAGACCGATTTCATAGCCGAGAGGTGTCAGCCGCAGGTCAGCGTTATCCTGCCGCAGGATCAGACGGTATTCCGAGCGAGAAGTCATCATCCGGTATGGATCGGAGCAGCCTTTGGTTACGAGGTCATCAATCAATGTGCCGATATAGGAGGAAGCACGGTCTAAAATGACAGGTGTTGTACCCTGAAGCTTGCGGGCGGCGTTGATGCCCGCGATCAGCCCCTGCGCGGCAGCCTCCTCATATCCGCTGGAGCCATTAAACTGCCCGGCGCCGTAGAGCCCCTCTAAATCCAAAAACTCCAGCGTTGGCCGCAAGGCAAGCGGATCAACACAGTCATACTCAATCGCGTAAGCACTGCGCATCACCTCGCAATGAGTCAGGCCGGGGATACTGTGCAAAAATTTGAGTTGAACATCCTCCGGAAGGGAAGAAGAGAGCCCCTGTAAATAGAGCTCCTCCGTTTGCGCACCGCAAGGCTCAATAAAAATTTGATGGCGCTCCTTATCCGCAAAGCGGACAATTTTATCCTCAATGCTAGGGCAATAGCGTGGCCCCACTCCCTCAATTTTGCCGCCGTAAAGTGGGGAGCGGTGCAGGTTATTCAAAATGATTTGCTTGGTATCCGAGTTGGTATAGGTAATGTAGCAAAGCGCGCTGTTTTGAATCGGCTGCGCTGTAGCGAAGGAGAAGGGCACCGTATGCTCATCGCCCGGCTGCGGCTCCAGTTCTGTAAAATCGACGCTCCGCCGGTTTACCCGGGAGGGCGTGCCGGTTTTAAAGCGCCGGGTAGGAATGCCTAACTCCTTTAAGGAATTGGCGAGTTCTGTGGCAGGGAACATCCCGTCCGGCCCGCTTTCATAGGAGCAGTCACCCACATAAACACGCCCAGCCAAAAAGGTTCCAGTTGCCAGAATAACTGTTTTAGCGTGATAGATGGCCTCAAGCCGCGTTTTTAGCCTCCAAATAGCGGGTGCTTCCGCGGTTGCCGCCGTTTTCATCAGGGAGACAATCTCCGCCTGCTTTAAAAAAAGACGCTCTTGCCGCTCCAGACAATGCTTCATATAAGCGGTGTAGGCACGCCGGTCAATTTGTGCGCGCAGGCTGTGAACGGCAGGGCCCTTTCCAACATTGAGCATCCGGCTCTGCAAGGTGTTCGCATCCGCCGCGCGGCCCATCTCGCCGCCGAGCGCGTCAATCTCGCGCACCAAATGGCCTTTTGAAGTGCCGCCAATCGAAGGGTTACAGGCATATTGCCCACCCAATCCAAATTCATGGTAAAAACAGCCGTTTTACAGCCGAGCCTTGCCGCCGCGAGGCCTGCCTCAATCCCGGCATGGCCCGCGCCGATCACAGCGACGTCAAAGGTATCTGCAAAGTATTCCAAACAAACTCCTCCATAGAAAGGTAGATATAGATATATATGTCATTTTCCAACACAGAAGGTTGAAAAGACTTCGTTTACAATCGCTTCATTTGCCTTTTCTCCCGTCAATTCCAGCAGGGCGGAGAGCGCGCCGTCGACGCATACGGTTACAGCGTCGAGCGTCATCCCCACATGGATTGCCTCAAGCGCTTGCTCCAAACAGGAGAGTGCTTGGATGCAGCAGGCCCTCTGGCGTTCCGTTGCAAGTAGGGGAGCGGTAGGGTCGAAATCCTGTGTTCCCAACACGCGGGCAACAGCGTCGGAGAGCGCACCATACCCTTCCCCCTGTGCGGCGGAAATGAAAATGGTCTCCGGAATCAGCCGCTTTACGCATCCAGCGTCCAGCCGCTGGGAAAGATCCGATTTATTAATGATCGCAATACAGGGGCGGCCCTGGCAGGCATTTAGCAGGCGAAGATCTTCTTCGTTCAAAGGTTCCCCTGCATCGAATACGGCTAAAATCAGCTGGGCGCGCTCTAACCGCTCCCGTGCGCGCGTAACGCCGATTTGTTCTACCGGATCGTCCGTTTCCCGCAGGCCGGCCGTATCCGCCAGGTGCAGCAACAGGCTACCGAGACGAACTGTTTCCTCCACGATATCCCGCGTAGTGCCTGCATAGGAAGTGACGATAGAGCGTTCTTCCCCGGTGAGGAGATTCATCAGTGTGGATTTTCCCACATTGGGCCGGCCGCAAATCACGGTATCAACGCCCTGTGTCACCGCGCGCCCGGTATCGAACTGCGCCAAAAGGGCGGAGAGCCTCTGCCGGGCCTGTGCAATATCGTGGTTTAGGGAGTTTATATTCAGCTCCGGCAGTTCATCCTCCGGATAGTCCGCCCAAGCGGCCATATGCGCGGCGTCTTTTAAAAGGGATTGGGAAACTGCGTGGATCTCGCGGCTGAGCGCTCCATCATGCGCACTCAGCGCAGCACGGGCTGCCTGGCTACCCTGTGCGCCGATGAGCCCCATCACAGATTCTGCCTGCGTAAGATCCATTTTGCCGTTCAGAAAGGCCCGGCGTGTAAATTCACCTGCGGCTGCCGGGCTTGCACCCGCCTGAAAAACCGCACGCAACGCCTGCTGAAGCAGAAAGAGGCCACCGTGGCAGGAGAGTTCTACCACATCCTCACCCGTGTAGCTGTGCGGCGCTCGAAAAACCAGAGCGATGGCTTCATCGATCGGTCCACTTTCATGGAAAACTCGGCCAAAATGCGCACGGTAGCCTTTGGATTGCGCCAAAGGCAGCCCGCTCGCCGCCTGAAAAACCGCATCGGCGATTTGCAGCGCTTTTGGCCCTGAAATTCGTATCACGCCGATGCCGCCTGCCGCCTGCGGCGTAGCGATCGCGGCAATTGTATGGTTCAAAAAAATCCCTCCCGGGTGATATATATATAAGGAAAAGGCAAAGGGGACGGTGTTAGCCGGCCGGCCGCCTGATTTCTGAATCAGTATAGCACGAATTGCAAAACACGTCGAGTATTGGCAAACGAGAAGTTTCCCCCAATGAGGCTTTCCGCAAAATAGGCTGTTGAATTTTTACAGGATCCATGTTACCCTAATGCTAATTTACACAGGAGGGGGAGACGGACAAAATGCTTCGCCGTTTTATCGACTACTATAAACCGCACCGCAAGCTTTTTTTTGCCGATTTGTTTTTGCCTTTCTGTTGGCTGTGTGCGACCTGTTTTACCCGATGATCGCAAAAAATATCATCAATGAGTATGTGCCGGATAAAAATCTGCGGCTGCTGCTGATTTGGTCGGCGGTGTTATTGGGCATTTATCTGCTCAAGGCTGGGTTTAATTATTTTGTAAACTATTATGGACACATAGTGGGGGTCAGAATGCAGGCGGATATGCGCAGAGATGTGTTCCGCAGGCTGCAAAAGCTGCCATTTTCTTTTTATGATGAAAATAAGACGGGCAGCATCATGTCACGCATCATCAACGATCTGATGGATATCTCAGAGCTTGCCCATCATGGGCCGGAGGATTTATTTTTATCGCTGGTTATGCTGGTAGCCTCGTTTGCAATCCTCTGCACCATTAATGTGCCGCTGACGTTGATTATTTTCCTAACCCTCCCCTTTATCATCTATTTCTCCATGCGGCTGCGTAAAAATATGAAAGCGGCCTTTACCAAATCGCGCGAAGAGATCGCGGAGGTGAACGCAGGGCTGGAGAATTCCATCGCTGGGATTCGCGTGACCCGTGCATACACGGGGGCGGAGCATGAAACATGGAAGTTTGAGCGGCAAAACCAGCGCTTTGTTTCAGCGCGCAGCGCGGCTTATAAAATCATGGCGGTGTTTACCACCGGCAGCACACTGTTTACGGATGTACTCTACTTGCTGGTGTTGGTCGCGGGAGGGCTGTTTTTCTTTCAAGATCGGATCGACGCAGGGGAGTTTGCAGCCTATCTGCTGTATGTGAATTCTTTTCTAAACCCCATCAAGCGTTTTGTAGCCTTTTTTGAGCAGTATCAGAATGGAATCACCGGTTTCCAGCGCTTTGAGGAGCTGATGGCGCAGGAGGAGGAGAGAGAGGAGCCAAACGCTTCAGATGTTCATCAGCTTGCCGGAGCCATTGATTTTGACCACGTCAGCTTTCAATATGAAGGGGAAAAGGAAGAGGGAAGCGGCCGATATATCATCCAAGATTTGTCGCTGCACATCGATCAGGGCAAAACGGTTGCTTTGGTCGGCCCTTCCGGCGGCGGAAAGACAACGCTCTGCCATCTGATTCCCCGTTTTTATGAGGTGAGCGAAGGCCGAATTTTGATCGACGGGCAGGATATCACAAAGATGACCCGCACCTCCCTGCGGCGGAATATCGGCATGGTCGCACAGGATGTGTTCCTTTTTACAGGGACAATCCGGGAAAATATTGCATACGGCAATTTAGACGCATCGCAGGAGGAACTGATTGCAGCGGCGAAAAAGGCGAATATCCATGATTATATTATGTCGCTCCCTGAGGGATACGATACCTACATTGGTGAGCGAGGCGTGAAGCTCTCCGGCGGGCAAAAGCAGCGTATCTCCATTGCGCGGGTCTTTTTAAAAAACCCATCAATTTTAATTTTGGATGAGGCGACCTCCGCGCTGGATAATGCGACCGAAATGCTGATTCAGGAATCCTTGGAGGAATTATCGCGCGGGAGAACCTCTTTGATCGTTGCGCACCGGCTTTCCACCATCAAAAATGCCGATGAGATCATTGTATTTACGGATGAGGGGATTCAGGAGCGCGGCACGCATGATTCACTTTTGGCGCAAGATGGAATCTATGCGCAGCTATACCGCTATCAGTTCCGCACATAAAACAGGCCGCATTTTTGTTTGTGCGAGTGTATGAGCGCGAGCTCAACGGGGATCAACGCGTTTTTTCCCGGAAACCCCGCAACAAATTGGTTTGCTGCGCATCTTGCCATACGGCAACCTTTTCAGGAACGGTAACGCGGAAAACGGTGTGACCGCTCTGCTGGCGGCCCATGGTTCCATAATGGAAAAGAAGAAGAATTGTAAGGATTTCGTAAGAATTCTCCGCCTGAAATGTAACAATCGCCTGCTATCCTAAGAAAAGGAAGGCAGGTGATTGTTTGCTTTTCATGGGTGCTCTGGTATACTAAAGGGGACGTTTTTAAAGGAAACCCTGATGAAAATACCGGAAGGAAACGGGAGGAAACAATTTTATGTATCATATTCTGGTCTGCGATGACGATAAGGCGATCCTGGATTCGGTGGAGATCTATCTAAATCTGGAGGGTTATCATACCATCCGTGCAATGAATGGGCAGGAAGCTCTTAAGGCAGTTGAAAACACAGAGATCCACTGCGCAATCCTGGATATTATGATGCCGAATATCGATGGCCTTACCGCAACGCTAAAAATGCGGGAAAAGCATAACTTTCCAATCATCCTGCTCTCGGCTAAAAGTGAGGATACTGATAAAATTACAGGCTTGAGCTTCGGCGCCGATGATTATGTGACGAAACCATTTAATCCGCTGGAGCTGATGGCGCGCGTAAAATCTCAAATTAGGCGCTATGTGCGGCTGGGCAGCATTGAGTCGAAGGAGGGCGTGATTATCACCGGCGGCCTTGCGCTTGATACCGTGGCCAAAGAGCTGACGCTTGACGGAGAACCGGTCCGGCTGACAGCGCGGGAATACGGCATTGTGGAATACCTGATGCGCAATCTTGGCCATGTGCTCTCGACGCAGCAGATTTATGAGGCGGTGTGGAACGAGCCCTCCTATTCCAGTGAAAAAACGGTTACGGTGCACATCCGCCGCATCCGAGAAAAAATTGAAATCAATCCAAAGGAACCAAAGTATTTAAAGGTGGTGTGGGGCATTGGCTATAAAATCGAAAAGCTTTCTTAGATCAAAAGGGCTGAAAGCCATCTGCGTGCTGTTGGTGCTGGCGCTGACCGGTGTGTGCATGCTTTCGGTTTGCCAGGCCGTCGATCTCGCTAATCATTTGGGTGGCAGATCGCTCGAATCGATCCTTCAGGAAACGGACGGTGATTTTACCTCCAGCAGCATGTTTCAGCAGCTATTGGCGAAAAACCTCTATTATATGCACCAGATGGCATTTGTGTATCATTCAGAGGAAGCAGTCCGCGACGGCTCGGCCTTGAAAGAGCAGGAAGAACTGCTAAAGAAGGAAAAGGACGAGAAGTTGCAGGAAGAATTTGAATCATTAAGGCAGGAAAAAGAAGAGGAAGCGGCGCGGCAAAAGGAGAACGATTATAATTCATATGATGAATACGGCTCCATAGAAACAACCGCCCCTTCCTCCACTGAACCAACCAGAGTGGAGCTGACCGAGGAGGAAGAGGCAGAAATCCGCAGGGAGGTCGAGTATCAATATAATGAACAGCTGCGATACCTGCGCATGAATTTTGAGGATAAATACCGAGAGGCAAAAACTGCGCTTTCAGAGCTTGTCAATCTCCACTACCTTTTGGTCAACCAAAAACAGGCGAGATCTACACCAATTTGGAAGGAAGGATCGACCTAAAACAATGGATCTGCGCTCTCTCGTGGAGCAATACCAATGGAATGAAAGCTATACGGAGCAATATCGCTATCATTCCGGGGAACGGGTGGATTCTTATAGTCAGCAAACAGTAGGCATGTGGGTGGGATCTTTGGATTATGATAATTGGGCCAAAGCATATCAGGATCGGGTAACGCTTTATGAGAAGGAATTTGTCAATCAGGCTGGGACGTCTATGTTGGCCTGAACGATCATCTTGAATCTTCAGATGAATTTTATTCGCTGCAAACCCAATTTAGAATTGCTAAAAACACGCTGCCGTCTTACCTCATAGCAGCAGGGGTTTCCTTCCTGCTAGTGGTTGCCCTCGCCATTTGCCTAATTGCCGCAAGCGGGCGCCGCGCCGGCACGGAGGAGATCACTCTCATCTGGACAGATCGGATTCCAAACGATCTGCACTTGATTCTATCCGGTGCGCTGATTGTGGTTGGCGTTTCCTGTACGGTATACACGATGTCTTCGCTTTGGTATCCTTCATACGAGGCGAGCAGTCTCGGGGTGGTCGCAGCGATCGCCTCTGCGATGGCTACTATGGGCATACTGCTTGAATGGCTGACGAGCGTTGCACGCAATCTCAAACGTAAGCAGTTCTGGCGCAATACATTGCTTGCAAAGCTCTTCCGTTTCTTCAAGAAAAACTGGAGGCGCTTTAAAACGGCGCTCCATCATCTCAAAGCGGATATTCAAAAGCATGCAATCCCGAAGCATCACATGGAAAATCTGCGCATATCGATCCTGTTTTTATTCATTGGATATCTGTTGGGCAATATCATCCTTATGGCTCTTACAGTCCTTGCCCTACGAGATGCTTCCTATGGGGGAAGCCCGTTGGTCTTTTTATTTTTCGGCTCCATGACAGCGGGATTCAACCTCATCGTTTTGATTTTATTTTGGAAAAGTGTCATTGCGCTGGATGAAATGATGACAGCTGTTTCCAAAACGAGGCAGGGCGATCTTAGCTATCCGCTAACCCCTTCCAAAATGCCGAAGCTTCTGCGTAAATTTGGAGAAGATATTATCGGCATGCAGGAAGGGATGCGAACTGCAGTGGATGAGGCGATCAAGGGCGAACACATGAAAACGGAGCTCATCACCAATGTTTCGCATGATCTGAAAACGCCGCTGACCGCGATTGTAAACTACGTGGATCTGCTGAAAAAGTGCGAAATCTCCGATGAGACGGCGCGGGAATATATCGGCGTGCTGGAGGAGAAGAGCGAACGGCTCAAGCATTTGATTGAGGATTTGGTAGAGGCCTCCAAGGCGACCACAGGCAATGTGAAGCTTAATTTTGTGAGGGTTAACCTCTATGAGCTTGCCATGCAGGCGATGGGAGAGAATGCGGATGCGTTGGAGGCAGCAGGGCTGGATGTGCGGCTGAACCAGCCGGAGCAGGAGCCCATCCTCTTTGCGGATAGCCAAAAGACCTGGCGGATTATTGATAATTTAATCAGCAATGTTAAAAAATATGCGCTGGCCGGCACAAGGGTTTATATTGAGGTTGGCGAAGAAAACGGCGCTGGCGTTTTTGCAATCAAGAATGTGTCCAGGGAACCGCTTGATGTTCCAATAGAGCAGCTCACACAGCGTTTTGTGCGTGGGGATGCCTCCAGAAGCACGGAGGGCAGCGGATTGGGGTTATCGATTGCACAGAGCTTGTGCGAATTGCAGAGTGGTACGCTAGAAATTACAATGGATGGCGATTTGTTTAAGGTTACCGTGCGTCTCCCTTTAGCTGACCGCTAATCGGCAGGGGGGCCTATCAATAAAAACAAGCGTAAATAATGAAAAGAGCCGTAGTTCCGGAGGAACTACGGCTCTTTTGAGATGGTAATCAAATAAATAAATTAAATAATTAAAAAAATTGATTTTACGATTGACAAAGTGAATTGGATGTGTTATTTTTAAACCACAGGACATCAGAGAAGAAAGGAGTTGAAACGATTGCCACATGAAATTATCGGGATTTGCCCCGTTTGCGGGAGAAGCTTCATGTAACGCAATTATCCTGTTGCCAGTGCGGAACGCAGATCAGCGGGGATTTTGCACTTTCCAAATTTAATGCGCTCAGTAGGGAGGAGCTTGCTTTTGCGGAAACGTTTCTGCGCGTACAGGGCAGCATCCGGGAGATGGAAAAAGAGCTGGGCATCTCTTATCCAACTGTGAAAAAAAATTTAGAGACGATCATTCGCAAAATGGGCTTTGAAGTGAAAAAGAAATCTGCCCAGCAAGAGATGCTGGAGAAAATTAGAAATGGCGAGCTTACTGTGATGAAGCAATCACACAGATCAAAACAAACCAAGAAAAGGAAGATTAAAAGCCATCTCTGGCAATCTGAGTTTCGTGATTTTCGAGCATCAATGCGATTTAAAATTTTGGCTGCTTAAATCCGCAAACCTGTGCGGATTTAAGCAGGAAAGGAATGATCATGAGCATGAATACCCGTGCAGAAATTTTGCAGATGGTAGCAGATGGCGTGATTACCCAGGAGGAGGCAGATCGTTTGATTGATGCGCTTGGCGCATCTGGGCAGGGGCAGAGCGATCCACCGGCAGATGGGAAGTTGGAAGCGCCTGAAAACTGGCAGGAAAACGGGCTTTGCACAGAAACGGAGGAGCCATGCCAAAACATCCGCGTGGAGGTGGATGTGGGAGGGCTTAAACTGTTGCCCTCATGGGATGGAAAGCTGCGGTCCGAAGTGAAGATGCATTCCATGGGGGACCGTTTAACGAACTACAGCTATGGGGTGGAGACGCGCTTGGGGGAAACCTATCTTTACCTGAAGCGGAAAATGTTCCGGCCCTGGGGCAGGAACGGTGGCGCCACGTTGGTGGTATATGTGCCGAGCGGTATGCAACGGGTGAATTGCAAGGTGACTGTTGGCGGTTGCCAGGTGGAAAATATTACTGTGGAGGAGCTGCATATCCACACAGATACCGGCGGAACCAGGTTAACCGGTGTGCAGACGAAGAAGACGAAGATAACCACTTCCACCGGGGGAATCGATTATGGCCGGGGGAACCGGGCGGCCAACCAACTGGAGCTAAAAGCGGAGGTGGGGGCTGTATCGGCATTTCTATCTTTGGATCGGGGCTTTCATCTGTTTTATAACACCAATGTCGGCAAGCTAATTGATAAGCTGCCTTCTCATATACGGATTATGAAAACGGGTGGGCAAAATATCGTGGGGGACAGCGGTGAAATATTATATGGTGACGGCGCATGCCAAATCAATATTGAAAGCTCAACCGGTGCAATCCAATTGAAGGAAGAAAAATAGGAAAAGAGTGGATTCGCCTTGTGCGGGCGAATCCACTCTTCGCTTTTTATAGGAAACATCTTATGATTTGTTTGCAGGAGCGGTTTTTCGGAAAGCTTCAGTGCAACTAGCACGAGGGAGAAGCTGATCGCCCCGCCCATTGCCACATCGCTGAGGTAATGCGCGCCCATAATGAGGCGCGAGAAGGCCACGAGAGATGTATAGATGAATGGAAGTAGAAAGCAAAGCCGCTCTTTTCCCTTGAATCGATCCGTGTAAAGTGGTAGGAGCATCATCAGGTAGCTCATGCCTGCGCCCGCCGTGTGCCCACTGGGAAAAGATTTATTCCCGTTGATCCCATTAGGGTGGAGCCATGAGGTGAAGGCGTCGTAATTCCCAGCCGCGAGCAGATCACGGAAACGAACGCGGCCCCAGAGATATTTCAAGCCCTCAATGCAAAGCAGCTGGGCGGTCATAACAACCACGCCAATCCAAGCGGCGGCTCTTAGCTTTTGCATCAGCTCGCGTGGAATAAGGCTCCCTATGAGCAGCGCGACGATTCCAAACCCGACGCCCCAGAGGATGCTGAAAAGCATTCGATGCTCCTCCACAAAGAAATACTTGCCGAAATAGTAACCGAAATAGGCGGAGCCGCCAATAGAAAGCAGAAATCCGGCGGCTTTTTCCCAGCGGCCGGATGCGGCAAAAAAAATTACCGTACCAGCGAGCGGGCAGATCAGGCGTGAGGGGATTTCCCCCGTATTGCGCAGCCAAATAGCAAAGAGATTCCCCGGATTGTTTAGCCAGATATCAAGCGCTAAGTCATAAAATACGGCGACCGCCATGGCGATCACAAATAGGCTATAAAAGCAGATAGCCGGATTTTTGTAACGCTTCAGCACCAGTCCACCTCCATATCATTTGTACACCGTGGGTATATTTACAAAACAAATATACTGAAAATGATGCGATCTGTCAAGAATCTGCACTTGCGCAAGTCCAAATTAGTTAAATCTCTAAGAAAATTGGTATTTTTTCTATAGTATTTCTAGCGCGTTTTCGATATGCTAAAAGCGAATAAGTTGTGTTACATATGATGGAGGGATCGCATGCTTCCTTTTCAGATTGCGCGAAGAAGAACGCCCTATTTTGCCCGTTGGGCAAAAATGACCAAGCCTTTTATAGGGGAAAAACACACGCTGGAGGGCAAAAAGATTTGTTATTCTATCCAGAAGGAAAAAGAATATGCCAATCATCTTGAAATGGCTGGATTTTATGCGGCCTCTATCATCAGCTATGGAGCTGATTCGAGCGGCAACCTGCGGATCATGCGCCATGTTGCGTTCCCCTCCCTGCGTATGTATCCGAATCTGACGGGGAGCCATCTTGACTATAATTTTAAGGGAATCACCTTTTCGATCAATCAAAAACCGGCGCGGGAAAAGGCGATTCGGTTTGAGTTTGACGGTATTTTACACCTGTTTACTGATTTAAGCGGCATAGAAGCGGAACATTGTATTTTTACTGCACCGAATCGAAAGGCCTGCGTGGAGAGGGTACGGTTGTGCAATGCAACGGGCAAGGCCGCGCGCGTGCAAATTCACAACCATGACCATCCGACTGAAACAAAGCCCTGCTACGGAATGAATCGAGCTGTTTATCGCATGTATATGCAGGAAGATCCCTGCATGCAATTTGATTTGCAGCCAGGAGAAGCAAAGACCGTTTCGGTTGCCTATTGCGCTGCGGAAAAAGGGGAGCAATTTATCGTCGATTGTGAGGCGGAATCACGCTCTAGGCAAGCGTTCCTGAAAGAAACGGAAACCTTTTTTGTCGTAAATACACCGGATAAAACGCTCAATACCATGGCGGCATATGCGAAAATCCGAGCCTGCGAGAGCATCTTCCAAACAAAGGCCGGGCTGATGCATTCCCCGGGCGGCGGCTATTTTTACGCCGCGATATGGACGAATGACCAATGTGAGTATATAAACCCTTTGTATGCATATCTCGGCTATGAAACCGGCATGCAGCAGGCTTTCAATACCTACAAAATGTATCAACCCTACCTTTCTCCTGACAAGGCGCTGGTTACAAGCATCATCGCGCAGGGGGACGCGTTTGGCACGGCGCGAAAGACCGCGGCGACAGCGCCATGTATGCCTATGGATGCAGCCGCTTTTTGTTGTCGCTTGGAGATCGGGAAACGGCGCTTCTCTATATGGACTCCATCCGGGATTGCATTGCCTATACGCTCTCGCAGATTGGGAAAGACGGCGTTGTGCGCAGCGACTCGGATGAGCTGGAAAATCGCTTTGAAAGCGGTAGCTATAATCTCTGCACCTCCTGCCTCGCCTATGATGCATTGAGGAGCTGCGCCTTTTTGGAAAACGAAATCGGCGACAAGGAGCGTGCGAAATTCCTTCTGGAGTGTGCAGAGAGGCTTTCCCAGGCGATTGAAGCTATTTTGGCGCGCAGGTAGAGGGGTATTTCACCTATCGGTATTGCAGGGAGGAAAAAAATCTGCGCTCCTGGATCTGCGCTCCGCTTACTATGGGGCTGACACAGCGGGCCGATGAAACCGTCCGTGCGCTTACAAGCGGCAAGCTTTTGAAGAATGACGGCTTGGTGACACGCAGCGGGGAAAAGGTGTTTTGGGATCGAACCACATTGTATGCACTGCGTGGAATGTTTTATTGCGGAAAGGCAAATGACGCGCTACGGCTCTTGAAGCGCTACTCTTCAGCACGGCTGCTCGGTGAACATATCCCATACGCGGTAGAGGCGTTTCCGGAAGGGAATCAGGCCCAACTTTCCGCCGAAAGCGGGCTATATTTACGCATCTATTCCGAGGGGATTCTCGGCTATCGCCCAACCGGATTGAAACGCTTTGAAATAAAGCCGAATTTGCCGGCGGAATGGGACGTGTTTTCCATAGAGCAGATGCGGCTTTGCGGGCAAACGGCGAGCGTGTATGTGAAACGTGAGCAGAACGCTTATGAAATCACAGTAAAAACGGAAACGGGCGCGCAGTGCGTAACGGGGCAAAGGGCAGTGTTTTCGTTTTAACCCGGCAAAAGGGGATTGACAGGGCTCAAAGGCTGAATTTTATGAATGGGTTGATTGCTCATATAGAAAGCTTCTTATAAATTAGACTACTTTTATCAGTTCAAAGCATGAAGAAAGAAAAAACAACCGATGGCAGATTTGCCATCGGTTGTTTTTGCGAATCAAAAAATAGAGGATACTTTTGCAGGTGTACGCAGCTTCTATTTTTTCCCCTCCGGCTCGAGCGAATAAATGCGTAAGGCTTCCTGTAGTGTGTCAACGGGGGATTGCCCTGCGCCCATTTTTACAGAAATATAGGGCTTTGCCCCCGCGCTGACCAAGATCCGGCCGCGTAGAAGAGCGGCCAGGCGCGATACCTTCTGCATGTCGATCGCATTAGAATAGAGCAGCAGGCAGTTGCCGCGCTGGCTGATTTCGTAGATGCCCTGCCCAGAGGCGGAGTTGCGCAGGAGGGAGACATTAACCAGCCCCTGCACACTGGGCGGCGGGTCTCCAAAACGGTCGATGAGCTCGTCATATACGTCCTCCACATCATCCGGCGTGCGGATATCCGCAATCCGCCGATAGATAGAAAGCCGCTGTGGGATGCTCTCAATGTATTCCTCAGGGATGTGCGCTTCCACTTGCAGGTCAATTAGGCACTCTTCCTCCGGCTTTTGCGGTTTTTCGCCCCGCTCCTCCGCGATAGCTTCCGAGAGCATCTGAATATACATATCATAGCCGACCGCTTCCATATGACCATGCTGCTGTGCGCCGAGAATGTTGCCTGCGCCGCGGATTTCGAGGTCGCGCATTGCAATTTGGAAGCCGGAGCCAAATTCTGTATATTCCCGGATTGCACTCAGGCGGCGGGTGGCGATTTCACTCAATTCCTTGCCACGGGTAAAGGTGAGGTAGGCATAGGCCCGCCGGGTGGAGCGCCCCACGCGCCCGCGGATTTGATGCAGCTGTGCAAGGCCCAGCCGGTCGGCGTTTTCGATAATTAGAGTGTTGACATTTGGCACATCCACGCCGGTTTCAATGATGGTCGTGCAGACGAGCACATCAATCTCCCCGTTGAGCAGATTGCTCCAAATTTCGCTGAGCTCTTCCTCTTCCATCTTGCCATGGGCAATGCCAATGCGCGCCTCTGGCAGGAATTCATGGATTCGTGCCGCCGCGCGGGTGATCGTATCCACCCGGTTATGCAGGTAGTAGACCTGCCCGCCGCGCCGCAGCTCCTTCTGGATCGCCTCTGCCAGAATCCCCATGTCGTGCTCCATTACATAGGTTTGCACGGGGTGGCGATCCTGTGGAGCCTCTTCCAGCATCGACATATCGCGGATGCCGGTCATTGCCATATTGAGCGTGCGGGGGATCGGGGTAGCGGAGAGGGTGAGCACGTCAACGGTCGGGAACAGTTCTTTCAGATGCTCCTTCTGCGCCACACCGAATCGCTGTTCCTCATCAATGATCACAAGGCCCAAATCTTTGAATTTGATATCCTTTGAGATCAGCCGGTGCGTGCCGACCACCATATCCATGCTGCCTTGCCTGAGCCCGCGCAGGATTTTTGCCTGTTCCTGCGGCGTGCGGAAGCGCGAAATCATATCCACTTCCACAGGGAATCCCTCAAAGCGCTTGAGGATCGTTTGATAGTGCTGAAAGGCAAGGATCGTCGTTGGCACGAGCATGGCGCACTGCTTGCCCTCCGCAATGCACTTAAAGGCGGCGCGCAGGGCAACCTCTGTTTTGCCAAAGCCTACGTCGCCGCAAAGCAGGCGGTCCATCGGATAATTTTTCTCCATATCGCCTTTGATTTCGTCAATGCAACGCAGTTGATCGTCTGTTTCCTCAAATTCAAAGCGCCGTTCAAAATCGTTCTGCATGTCCGAATCTGGAGAGAATGCATAGCCTGGCGCCTTCATGCGCTCCGCATAGAGCTTGGTAAGCTGCTCTGCCATATCTTTGACAGCGGCGCGCACGCGCGAGCGGGTTTTTTGCCACTCCTTGCCGCCGAGGCGGTTGATTTTCAGGCTCTTGCCATCCTCATGCGGGCCGATGTATTTGGAAACGAGATCAAGCTGCGTGACGGGGACGTATAAAACATCCTCTTTTGCATATTTGATTTTGATGTAATCCTTGGTAACGCCGCTAACCTCCAGCTTGTTAATCCCGTCAAAAATGCCGATGCCGTGAACAGCATGAACAATATAGTCCCCTCGGTGCAGCTCATCGAGCGAATGGATGCCCGCGCGGGGATTTTTGTTTTTCTTTACCGCGCGGCGAGAAGCGCCCGCCGCGCGCCCGTGGGTGAAAAGCATAAATTTCAGCAGCGGGTATTCCATGCCCGCAGTGAGCCCGCCGGGCAGGATGCTGACACGGCTTGAGGGAAACTCAGAAGGAGGAATATTAAAAAAAACGCTGGGCAGGCCCTCGGCTTCCAAATCCTGTGCGAGCGTTTTAGCGGCCTTGTCCGTGCCCGCCATCACAACACAGGTATACCCTTGCTCCCGTGCCGGCGCAGCTCTTGCAGCAGGATGTCGAGCGCGCCGCCCCAAACGGGCAGCTGCTGGGCATTGAGCGTAGTCAACGCCTGCACGGGCGTATCAAAGCTGCCGCGGGCGAAGGTGTCAAGATAGATTGCGCCGTGCTCCTCATAGGCTTTGACCAGCTCCCCCCAGCCTAATGTAAAGGTATCCAGGCCGCGGCACAGGATGCCGTCTTCAAAGAGCTCTTTTATTTCTTCATGAAAGAGGGATGCGGATGCCGCCGCGCGCTCCTTAACTTTGCCGGTATCGCTGATGAATAGCATTGCGTCTTCCGCATAATCGAGGATTGTTGCGGGCGAATCGTAAGCGAGGTTCAGATACCGGTCTAGCGAGGAGAGGTGCGCGCCAGCCCGCAGGCTGTCCACATCCGCAAGCAAAGATGCCCTTGCCTTGGCGGCCTTTCCACGCAGGGAGGCGCAGTGCGCTTCAATTTTATCGGCCAAAAGCTCCTGGCTGTCAAATAGGATTTCCAGCGCCGGTGTGATTTTTGCCGATTGGAGCTGGTCTGTCCGGCGCTGGGATTCAATTTCAAAATGTGCGATCGTATCAATCGTGTCGCCCCAAAATTCCAACCGCAGGGGAAACGAGCCATCTGGGGGGAAAAAATCGATAATTCCGCCGCGTTGGGCAAACTGCCCAATGCCGTCTACCGTTTCTGAACGGACGTAGCCTGCGGCAAGCAGCACCTCTACAACCGAGCCTGGTGTGCAGCTCTCACCTGCCTTCAGCGTAACGGTGCGGGTATAGAGCTCCTCCGGAGGCAGGGTCAGCTGCACGGCGGCCTCAACGGAGCAGACTACAACACGGTATTCGCCCTCCAGCATATGGCCGAGCACGCCGAGCCGCTGCTGCTCATAGTCGCGGGATTGGCCCTGTGATGGGCGAAGGCTCCAATCCCTTGCCGGATAGAGCAGTGCGCCGCCCTTCATAGCGTTTAAGTTTTCTACAAGGCGGCTGCCCTCTGCTTCATCTGCCACGATGAGCACGGCGCGGCAGCCTCGTCCTCGCATAGCGAGTGCACAAGGTGTGCCTTGTGGATCGGGGAAACGCCCGTCACACCGGCAGGCAGCCGATGTTCCCGGATTGCGTTGGATATGGTTTTATATTCTGCGCTCGCACGCAGCACTTTAGAAAAACAGGACATGGTTGCAGCTCCGCTTCCGCACGCGTTACCGCGCACTGTCAGGTTTCAATTTTCTCTATTCTCCAGACTGATTCAAGAATGGGATACAGCTCTTCCAGCTGGGTGATTTCATAGGTGCATATAGCGCCGCTCGTGTTTTGCATGCCGCTGGGGTTCAGCCAACAGGTATCAATGCCCGCATGATTACCGCCGCGGATATCGGAGGAGAGGGAATCGCCAATGATCAGCATGCGCGCGCGGTTTTTCTCCGGAATGCGGGAAAATACATAATCAAAAAAGCCCTTTTGCGGCTTTTGAAAGCCGGTCTCTTCCGAAACAAATACGCCGTCAAAAGCATGGGCGAGAGGGGAGCCCTCCAGCCTGCGGTATTGCACCCGCCTCAGCCCGTTCGTCACCAAATAGAGCTGTATTTCGCCCGGAGAGTATCAATCAGCTCCAGAGCGCCGGGAAGAAGATATGCGCCCTGGCCGAGGTAGCCGATATAGGCTTCATTCGCTTCAACAGGGGAGGCGCCAGCCATCCCCGCGGCGTCGAAGAAGTGCAAAAAACGCTGAATTTCGAGCTGATCCTTTGTGACCTTGCCTAGCTCGTATAATTCCCAAAGAGCCTGATTTTTTTCTTGATACAGGGCAAACAGCTCCTGCGAAAAAGGGAGGGCGAATTGCGCCAGGGTGCGCCGCAGCGCCTCCCAGGAAGCCTTTTGGTAGTCGAAAAGCGTGCCGTCGGCATCAAACAGCAGCGTTGTATAGCGGTATGTAGAGTCAAACATTTTTGCACAGCCTTTCTCAAGGGAAGGATAGGGGAATAGCAGGCTTATGAGTTGTATAGGTTCATCGCGCGGTCCGTTTCCTCCCGCACAAGCAAAGGCACTGCTTCACAGGCCTTTTCCATCGCTTCCTTCATCCGAGAAAGCTCGTCTTTTTGAAACGTGGAGAGCACCCAGTCGGCCAGATCGTAATCCGGGCGCGGCTTTGCGCCCACACCAAGCTTTATGCGGGGGAACTGATCGCTGCCCAGTAGATAAAGAATGCTTTTGATGCCGTTGTGTCCGCCGTCCGATCCCTTCCTGCGTATGCGCAGTTTGCCCGGAGGCAGAGAGATATCGTCAAATAGTATAATGATATGCTCTGGTGGAATTTTGTAGAAATTGGCCGCGTCGCGCACCGCTTCGCCGCTATTGTTCATAAAGGTCTGCGGTTTCATGAGGATGCAGCGGCTGCCTTCAATGGCAACGTCGGCCACAACGGATTTGAATTTGATGCGGTCAATCTTCACGCCGAGCTGCTGCGCGAGCAAATCCATGCAGAGAAAGCCGCATTGTGGCGGGTGAATTCATATTTTGGCCCGGGATTGCCAAGCCCAACGATCAAAAATTCCGGCGCACCGGAAGGGGAACGATTCGTTTTCCACTTTTCAAATAAAGACATCGTGCTCTCCAGCCTTCATATTTATTTCCCAATTACAATAGATTGTACGCACAAACGGGGCTGTGGAAGCGCCCACAGCCCTCGCCCTGAGATCGTTCGATTTTATTTCATGCCCTTATAAGGCTTTTTGCGCAGCACCCAGCCCTCTTTATTCACCTGACGCGCACGCGCGATGCCTAGTGCGTTCGCGGGCACATCGTCGGTGATGGTGGAGCCCGCGGCCGTATATCCATAATCGCCAACCCTGACGGGGGCAACGAGGTTGGAGTTGCAGCCGATGAAGGCGTGGTCTCCGATCACGGTGCGGTGCTTTTCTTTCCCGGTGTAATTCACGGTGACGCAGCCGCAGCCGAAATTCACGCTTTTGCCCACGTCCGCATCACCCACATAAGTCAGGTGGGATACTTTCGTGCCCTCCCCGATCCGGGCGTTTTTCACCTCGACAAAATTGCCCAGGTGTGTATGCGGCCCAATTTTGCATTGGGACGCAGGTGGACGAACGGACCGATATCGCGCCTCCTGGATTTCCGCCTGTTCGCTGAGCACGTTGTCGAGCTTCACATTGTCGCCGGCCAGGGTGTCGATAAGCTGTGTGTTAGGGCCGATGATGCAGTTTTTGCCGATTATGGTCTTTCCGCGCAGGATGGTACCCGGTAGGATGCGGGTATCCGCCCCGATCGTAACATCCGGCCCGATGAACACGCCGTCAGCGCAGGGGATATCCACTCCCTCCAGAAGCCAATGCATCAGCATCCGCTGGCGGGCGAGGTTGTTTAAGTGGAGCAATTGGACGCGATCATCAGCTTTGAGCGCAATATCCGGGTCGGCGGCGGTAAATACACCACGTGCTGCCTGCTGTCGAGCATGCACTGTACCACATCGATCAAATTAGATTCTCTGCCGGTGCATTCCTCAGCAATCTGGCCCGTCGCCCGGAGCAGTTGGTCACATTGGAACCAGCCGGCGCCGGCAAATACCTCTCGACCCGTTTCATTGGCATCCTGCTCTGCAAGAATGCCTGCAAAAGCCCCGTCCGCGCTGCGGGCAATATGTGGATAGCCGTTGGAGTTTTTCACAAAGGCGGCGAGAATAGTGGCTGCATTCCCTGCGCGTTTATGCGCATCAAAGGCGGATCGTATCGTATCGGCATCTATCAGGGGGATGTTTCCGTTGAGAAGAAATACGTCCCCACCGCGAAAACGCTCCAAAAAGGCGCGTGCCTGCGAGATCGCATGGCCTGTGCCGGAAGGCCCCAGCAGAATGGTTTCGCCGCGCCCCTCCAGATGGCTGGCCAGGGCTTCGCAGTGGGCGGCAACGGTGCAGGTTGATTGGATGCCGGCGTTCTGCACGGCGTCGAGCACCCAGTCGATCATTGGCTGGAAGAGTACCTCCGCCATGGCAGCTGGCCGGGAGGATTTCATCTGTTTGCCATCGCTGGCGGCGAGAATAACTGCACAACGGCTGTTTTGCATGAGTGCGACCCCTTTCCTTGCTTCATAATCATATTATCATAAATGAAACACCAAAAAACCATTTCTTATTGATTCTAATATTATGCCAAGAATGTGGTAGTTTTTCAAGCTTTTCGAAAATTCGAGATTGAAATTGTAAAAAGGTATCTATAATATACAAAACAAGGAAACGCTAAAAACATGAATTTATATCAATCATGCATGGAAAAAATTGTTCGTATCTGTTATAATGCAGGTTGACGTAAACCGGCCCTTCAGGTTTTTTAGGAAACCCGGCCGTGGTCGTGATTATTTCGCTGATATTTAAATTGGAGGATGATTTGGAATGAGCCACAAGTATGTTTACCTGTTCTCTGAGGGCGACGAGAACATGCGCGAGCTCCTCGGCGGCAAAGGCGCAAACCTTGCGCAGATGACGCGGCTCGGCATGCCCGTTCCGCAGGGCTTCACGATTTCTACCGAGCCTGCACCCGTTATTATGACGACGGTAAAAAGATTGCGCCTGAAATTGAGGCAGAAATCTATGAATACCTTGCTAAGATGGAAGAGATCAACGGCAAGAAGTTCGGTGACCCCAAGAATCCGCTGCTCGTATCAGTCCGCAGCGGTGCGCGCGCTTCCATGCCCGGCATGATGGACACCATCCTGAACCTCGGCCTGAATGACGAGGTTGCCGCAGGCATGATCGCAGGCAACCCGGATCCGAAATTCGAGCGGTTCGTCTATGACTCCTATCGCCGCTTCATCCAAATGTTCTCCGACGTTGTTATGGAAATTTCCAAAAAGACGTTTGAAGTGATCATTGATGAAATCAAAGATCGCAAAGGGGTTAAGAACGATATCGACCTCGATGTGAATGATATGAAGGAGCTCGTCAAGCGCTTCAAGGAGTATTACAAGGAGCAGAAGGCACTGATTTCCCGACCGATCCCAAAACACAGATGATGGAAGCCGTCAAGGCTGTTTTCCGTTCGTGGGACAACCCCCGCGCCAACGTATACCGCCGCATGAACGATATCCCCTACTCCTGGGGTACTGCCGTTAATGTGCAGCCCATGGTGTTCGGCAACCTGAATGAAAATTCCGGCACAGGCGTTGCCTTTACGCGCGACCCGGCCACGGGTGAAAAAGCGCTCTTCGGTGAATATCTGATTAACGCGCAGGGTGAAGATGTTGTTGCGGGCGTGCGCACCCCCAGCAAGATCGATCAGCTCAAGCAAGATATGCCGCAAGTGTATGAGCAGTTTGCAACAATCGCCCAGAATCTTGAAAATCACTATAAAGATATGCAGGATATGGAGTTCACCATTGAGAACGGCAAGCTCTACATGCTGCAAACAAGAAACGGCAAGCGCACCGCCGCCGCCGCTTTGAAAATTGCGGTTGACCTTGTGGACGAAGGCATGATCACAGAGGAAGAGGCGGTTCTCCGCGTTGATCCGAAGCAGCTTGACGCTCTGCTGCACCCGCAGTTTGATGCAAAGGCGCTGAAGGCTGCCGCTCCGGTGGGCGCAGGCCTTGCGGCTTCCCCTGGAGCTGCCTGCGGCAAGGTGGTGTTCACGGCGGAAGATGCAAAAGAGTGGGCCGACAAGGGTGAAAAGGTCGTTTTGGTCCGTTTGGAGACTTCCCCCGAAGATATCGAGGGTATGGCTGCGGCGCAGGGCATCCTGACCGTTCGCGGAGGCATGACCTCCCACGCGGCGGTTGTTGCGCGTGGCATGGGCACCTGCTGTGTTTCCGGCTGCGGCGAGATCACGATGCATGCAGAGGAGAAATATTTTGAGCTTGGCGGCAAGAAGTACAACGAGGGCGACTATATCTCCCTCGACGGCTCCACCGGCAAGATTTACGGCGAAGCGGTACCGACTGTGGAAGCCACCATTTCCGGCGATTTCGACCGCTTCATGAAGTGGGCGGACGCTGCACGCACTCTGAAGGTTCGCACGAATGCGGATACGCCGCGCGATACTGCGCAGGCAGTGAAGTTCGGCGCGGAGGGCATCGGCCTCTGCCGCACGGAGCACATGTTCTTTGAGGGCGACCGCATCAAGGCAATGCGCGAGATGATTGTTGCAAAGGATGTGGAAACTCGCAAGAAGGCGCTTGCAAAGATTCTTCCCTATCAGCAGGGCGACTTTGAAGAGATGTACCGCGTGCTGGAGGGCCGCCCGATGACGATCCGCTTCCTTGACCCGCCGCTGCATGAGTTCCTCCCCACCAAGGAAGAGGATATTGCGGAAATCGCAGGCGAGCTGAATATCACAGTGGACGAGCTCAAGGCTGTAATCGCTTCCCTCCACGAGTTTAACCCGATGATGGGCCATCGCGGCTGCCGCCTGGCCGTCACCTATCCGGAAATTGCCGAAATGCAGACGACCGCTGTGATCAACGCGGCGATCACCGTCAACAAGGAGCATCCGGAATACAAGATCGTTCCTGAGATCATGATCCCGCTGGTTGGCGAGATTAAGGAGCTCAAGTATGTGAAGAGCTTCGTCACCGCTACGGCTGATAAGCTCATCGCGGATGCCGGTGTTGAGATGACCTATAAAGTGGGTACGATGATTGAAATCCCGCGCGCAGCGCTGACGGCGGATGAGATTGCCACGGAGGCTGAGTTCTTCTCCTTCGGCACAAACGACCTGACGCAGATGACCTTCGGCTTTAGCCGTGACGATGCGGGTAAGTTCCTTGATGCTTATTATGATGCGAAGATCTATGAGTCCGATCCGTTTGCCAGGCTCGATCAGAACGGCGTTGGCAAGCTGGTGAAGATGGCTGCCGATCTTGGCCGCCAGACCCGCCCCGACATCAAGCTGGGCATCTGCGGCGAGCATGGCGGCGATCCGAGCTCCGTTGAGTTCTGCCATAACATCGGCCTTGCCTATGTTTCCTGCTCTCCGTTCCGCGTGCCGATTGCGCGCCTTGCGGCGGCACAGGCTGCGATTAAGAGCAAGTAAGCTGCTAAACTCAGAAAAAAGACAAGGAAATCGCCGGAGAGGTTTATCCTCTCCGGCGATTTTTATTGCTGCCTTTAGGCTTAACAAAACCCCTGGTTGAACCAGGGTAGATAAAAAAGCCTTGGCAAATAAAACCTCCATGCTACAATCAAGATGGTTTGGCAACCGCATCAGGAAAGAGCAAGGAGGTTTTACGCAAGTGAAAAATGAAGTAAAGCATACGGCGCACTC